>Ga0272442_10005896_pt1 | contig 16266 bp, 14 predicted proteins | sample SSMForm2O_FD_200262 | JGI IMG/M metagenome (GOLD analysis project Ga0272442, IMG submission 200262) | Marine sediment archaeal communities from Little Sippewissett salt marsh, Falmouth, MA, United States - SSM-Form-2O | ecosystem: Environmental > Aquatic > Marine > Wetlands > Sediment ...
CGAAGAATTTAAAGGCACCGGGAACATGGAACTTCATCTCGATCGCAGGATTGCCGATAGAAGAGTTTTCCCTGCTTTTGACCTTATACGATCAGGCACACGGAAAGAAGAGCTGCTGACACAAAAAGAAAATTTAAACAGGATATGGATATTACGAAGACTTCTTCAGGAAATGAACCCTGTTGATGCCATGGAGTTCATCATTGATAAGATTCGAAAAGCTGAAACGAATAAAGATTTTCTCGATTCGATGAACCAATAAAAAAGATTTCTTGAAATTAGATCCCAAATGAATATAATACGCTACTTGTTGTGCGAACTACTATGAGGGCACTGTCGCAATACCGTAGGAGGAACGAAAGAAAATGAAAAAAGAAATACATCCGGAATACACGGACGCCACTATAACCTGTGTCTGTGGTAACGTTATTAATACACGATCAACGAAGAAAGACATTAAGGTAGAAATCTGTTCCAGTTGCCATCCCTTCATAACGGGAAAACAAAAAATCGTGGACACAGCGGGCAGGATTGAAAGTTTTAGAAAAAAATATTCAGGCGTAGAAAACAACAAGAAGAAGAAGAAATAATAATTAAACCAAGAGTATGACCCGTCATTAAAGCGACTACCACCACGATTGTCTATGTCAATGGTAATAATTCCCTACAATCTATCAGGCGACATGACTCTGTCAATCTGGACTTTCTTGTAACAAATACCCTTCTCTGCCATAATCTATGTACAATCTGAAAGGAATGGTATGTTTAAAAAACTGAAAGAAATTGAAAAAAGGCATCACGATCTTGAAAGAATGATGAGTGATCCCGTTGTCGTAAATAATCGCTTGGAATTCCAGAAATGCGCAAAAGAGCACGCTGACCTTTCGGATATTGTTGAAACCTACCGGGAATATGAGACGACGAGCACACATCTCGAGGAAGATCAGCAATTGCTTCGCGAGGGTGATGAAGAATTAAAAGAGCTGGTAAAGGAAGAAATTTCGTTTCTTCGAAAAAAAATTGACGACCTCGAGAACAGGTTAAAAATTCTATTATTGCCTAAAGATCCCAATGATGAAAGAAATGTTTTTTTAGAAATCAGGGCAGGTACGGGAGGAGAGGAAGCCGGACTTTTTGTGGCAGATCTCTTTCGCATGTATGCACGGTATGCAGAGATGTGCGGGTGGAAAATAGAGGTAGTCAGTTCAAGCCCTTCAGGGGGCTCCGGGGGATTCAAAGAGGTAATTATATTGATAGAAGGAAAAGGTGCATACAGTAAATTAAAATATGAAAGCGGGGTTCATCGCGTGCAGAGAGTTCCTGTTACCGAAACTCAGGGAAGAATACATACCTCCGCCGTCACTGCAGCGGTGCTCCCCGAAGCTGAAGATGTAGAAGTATTCATCGATCCGAATGAGTTGCGAATTGATGTATTTCGTTCCACCGGTCATGGAGGCCAGAGCGTGAATACGACCGACTCAGCTGTCAGAATTACCCATATTCCGACAGGATTAATCGTGACGTGCCAGGATGAAAAGTCACAGCATAAAAACAGAGCAAAGGCTTTGAAAGTTCTCAGGGCACGGCTCCTCGACAGAATAACGGAAGAACAAAATGCTAAAATTTCAGCGGCACGAAAAAATCAGGTCGGAAGCGGCGACAGGAGTGAACGGATCAGAACATATAACTTTCCACAGGGCCGGGTCACCGATCATCGTATTGGACTGACGCTCTACAACCTGGAAAACATACTTGCCGGTGATATTCAGGTCATCATTGATTCTCTCATCACATATTATCAAACCGAATCTTTAAAGGCAGCTTCTTTCTAAAGGCACAAATCACTTTACAATGACAATACAAGTATGCCACAGTTCCCTCGATATAAAGGGTAGCGGACTTACTGTAACCACGCAATGATGATCAGCAACACTCCAAAGCTATGAAATATATAAAAACTGGGCGCCTCGTCGATATTATGAATAACATCGAGGGGCAGCTTAAAAAATGCCATATCCCGACACCGAGACTTGATGCAGAGGTTCTGGTTGGCTACTATGCTAACAGAAATCGATCAGACCTTTACCGAAATGGCGATTACCGTCTCACTGATAAAGAATTAGAAGATTTGTACGTCGGAGTCGCGCGGCGGATTGAAGGCGAGCCGATTGCTTACATAACCGGCATAAAAGAATTTTTTTCGCTTGAGCTTGAGGTTAACCATCATGTACTGATACCACGACCCGAAACAGAAATTCTTGTCGAAGAAATTGTAAGGCTCACGGAAAATGAAACATTACGACGAGGGAATGTTCTGGAAATTGGGACGGGAAGCGGAGCAATCAGTATAGCGCTGGCGACGGAATTGACACAATTTCAGTTTTTTGCCGTAGACATCTCTCAAGAAGCCCTTACCATTGCAAAGAGAAATGCCCGGAAACATGACGTGGCTGAACGTATTTTCTTCTTTTGCGGTAACTTGTTCGAATCTCTTTCAAAACAATTTGATATAATCGTTTCAAATCCGCCATACATCTCCGATGAGGAATTCAAGCACATTTCTCATGAAATCAGAAACTATGAACCGGGAGAGGCACTGATTGCCGGTCCTGATGGTACCGAGTTTCATCAGAACCTTATTACGAATGGCAGCAATCATTTGAGAAAAGGTGGCTGGCTTGTTATGGAAATGGGCTACGGACAATGGGAAACAGTCGAAAGATTGTTGAGGGAATCACAAAAGTATGATTATATAGGATTCCAGTATGATTACGCCGGAATAGAAAGAGTTGCGAAAGCAAGGAGAAGATAAGGGTGGATAAGATTATCATTCAGGGTGGAGAGAGACTGCGTGGGGAGATAACGATCAGCGGATCGAAAAATGCGGCACTTCCGATTATTGCATCATCACTCCTGACAGAAGGATGGAATACCTTTCACAATGTTCCGAACCTGGCTGATATAAAAACGATAAAGAAGCTCTTGATGAACCTTGGCGTCAACATCGATGGAGACAATCCCCTGAGACTCAATGCTGATCATATAACAAATTGCGAGGCATCATATAATCTCGTCAAGACAATGAGAGCATCCATTTTAGTTTTAGGACCACTGGTGGCACGAATGGGCCGAGCCCGGGTATCTCTCCCCGGAGGATGCGCAATCGGTGCACGGCCTGTCAATTTACATCTTAAAGCCCTCAAGGAAATGGGCGCTGATATTGAACTCAAAGGAGGCTATGTTGAAGCAAAGGCATCGAAACTGAAAGGGGCAAAAATCTACTTCGATATACCCACCGTTACGGGAACGGAAAATATAATGATGGCGGCCACACTGGCAGAGGGAACAACACTGCTTGAAAATTCCGCCCGGGAACCTGAAGTGATCAATCTCGCCCAGGTTTTAAATCAAATGGGAGCAAAAATAAGAGGTGCCGGTACGGATATGATACACATTGAAGGGGTACCATCCCTTCATCCGGTAGAAGCAACGATACTACCCGACAGGATAGAAGCGGGAACATATATGATCGCAGCAGGATTAACGAATGGTGATGTAAAAATAATGGGATGTGAACCGGGTCATCTCGACGCCTTGATTACGAAGCTTACGGAAGCGGGGATAGAAATTATATCGATTCCGGGAGGTCTTCACGTTATTGGGGGAAAAAAGATAACCGGTGTTGATATAAAGACTCTTCCCTATCCGGGCTTCCCGACGGACCTCCAGGCACAAATGATCGTCTTAATGTCTGTCGCAAATGGAATCAGTGTCATTCGGGAAACTGTATTTGAAAACAGATTCATGCATGTGAATGAGTTACTCCGTATGGGCGCAAACATTATCGTCGAAGGAAACAGTGCCGTTGTCAGGGGTGTACCCCGGCTTCGCGGCGCACCGGTCATGGCAACAGATCTGAGAGCATCTGCTTCATTGATACTCGCCGGATTAGTGGCAGAAGGAACGACCGAGCTTTCCAGAGTCTATCATATCGACAGGGGATACGAATGTATCGAAAAAAAATTATCATCATTGGGAGCAACGATAAGGAGGGTAAAGGAATAAGGTGAAACTTATCAGCACTGTTGAATCGTCTTTCGATGCAGAACTGAAACGTATTCAGGGTCGTGATATGTTTATTGATGAAGCAATCACACAGGTTGTCAGAAAAATCGTAGAGAATGTTGCAACCAGCGGAGATAGGGCACTCTTTGAATACACAGAAAAATTTGATGGCGTTTTGCTGGATTCGCAAACGGTAAAAGTCACTGAGGGTGATGTCGATAAAGCTGTCAAAAATGTTGACGGTGCAGATTATGAGATTCTTAAACTGGCAGCACAGCGAATCGAGGCGTTTCATAAAAAGCAACGGATGAGTTCATGGATCGATGCAGACGAAGAGGGCATTGAACTCGGACAGATGATTCGCCCCCTCAATCGTGTTGGGATATATGCACCGGGAGGACGCGCATCCTATCCGTCGACAGTTCTTATGGCCGCTATCCCGGCGAGTGTAGCCGGTGTCAACGAAATAATTCTTGTAACACCATCTGAACGAGGAAACCTCCATCCGCTCGTGCTGGCTGCGGCACACTTAGCAGGAATTGATACAATATTCAAAGTGGGAGGTGCCCAGGCAGTTGCTGCCCTGGCATACGGTACAGAGTCAATACCACGAGTAGACAAGATTGTCGGTCCCGGTAACGTGTACGTAGCGACTGCGAAAAAAATGGTGTACGGCCAAGTTGGTATCGATATGATAGCCGGTCCAAGTGAGATAGTTGTTATATCTGACGGAACAGCACAGCCGGCAATTGTGGCTGCCGATCTTCTCTCTCAGGCTGAACATGATGAGATGGCATGCGCTCTTCTGCTCACACCGGAGATACGCTTTGCTGAAAGCGTTGTCTCAGAGGTAAACTCTCAGATACCAGCGCTCAAGCGAGAATCAATAGCATCCAGGGCCATTAACGAGTATGGGGCGGCAATCGTAACGAGAGACATGAAGGAAGCAATAGATATTGCAAACAGATTTGCCCCGGAACACTTGGAATTAATGGTTGAAAAACCGCACGAATTACTTGATCAGATAAAAAATGCCGGTGCCGTATTCCTCGGGTACAGTTCACCCGAAGCTGTTGGAGATTATATGGCAGGACCGAACCATATTCTTCCGACGGGAGGTACTGCACGTTTTTCTTCGCCGTTGGGTGTTTATGATTTTATGAAAAGGACCAGCGTTATCTCTTTTTCTGAAAAATCACTTATGCGTTATGGCCACAAAATCGCACGTTTTGCAGAATTGGAAGGACTCGATGCCCATAGAAAATCAATTACTATTAGATTTCCATAAAAAAACCCTTGACAAAACAGTGCAGTTTATTATTCTAACACAACTTTTGATTGTAAAAATCATAATATCTGGGCGGGCGTAATTCAGAGGTAGAATGTCAGCTTCCCAAGCTGGACGTCGTGGGTTCAATTCCCATCGCCCGCTCCATATTTTACTTGAAATACCAACTTTTTTGTGGTATAAGTGGGATTGTTAAATTTAACTCTCAATTGTTGAGTGGGCTTTGCCCACTTTTTTATTTTGCGGGGAATCATGATTGACAACAATCAAACATACCGACAAAAGATAATAGGGCTGGTCACACCCGTTATTGATTTTGAACAGATGGAATTGATCGATGTCGAGTGCATGAAGATGAAATCCCGATGGGTTGTCAGAATATATATGGATAAGGAGGGCGGTGTTACACTCGATGATTGTACAACGATCAGCAATCAAGTTGGCGATTTACTTGATGTTCACGACATTCCGCCGGGACCGTACAACCTTGAAGTGTCCTCACCGGGTTTGGACCGCCCCCTGGCAAGAGACAAGGATTTTATAAAATACAAAGGGTCAAACGTAAAAATTCGGGTCAACGAAGTCATTGAAGGAAAGAGAAATTTCCGTGGTTTATTGATTGATTTCCTCCAGGAGGGCGAAAAGAAAACTCTCATTATAGATGAGGGAAGGAAACGTTATTATATACCGAAAGAAAATGTGGCTAAAGCAAATCTCGAATATGAGATTTGATACCGAAGCAATAGAAGGTGGAGGGTTTTTTCATGTTGCCAGATCTTAAACGCCTGATCGATCAATTAGGTAAAGATAAAGGGATAGACAAAGAAATCATCATTGATGCACTGGAAACAGCTGTATTGACCGCTGCGAAAAAGAAGCTGGGACAAAATCTGGATATGGAGACACACTTCAACGAAGAAGTTGGTGAAATTGAGGTCTTCCGGTTTATGACTGTTGTTGAAAATGTTTTGAATCCAGACACTCAGATTTCCATAGAAGAGGCACGCGAGACACTGGATGAAGATGCGGAACTGGGTGATAGCCTCGGCATGAAAATAGAAGCAAATACGTTCGGCAGAATAGCCGTCCAGACAGCAAAGCAAATCATCATTCAAAAAGTAAGAGATGCAGAACGTGACAAAATTTTCGATGAATACAAAGATCGAAAGGGAGAGCTGGCCAGCGGTTTTGTCCAAAGATTCGAAGGTGGAAATATCATCGTTAATTTGGGAAGAGCGGAGGGAGTTATTCCACCGACAGAACAAATTCACAAAGAAGCATTTAAAAGAGGAGATAGAATCAGGACATACATCTGTGATATAAAGAGAATTTCAAAAGGCCCGCAAATTATACTTTCGAGAACTCATCCTGCTTTTCTAAAAGCACTGTTTGAAATTGAAGTTCCCGAAATTTCCGAGGGATTGATTCAGATAATCAGCGTAGCAAGAGAACCGGGCAATCGGGCAAAGATTTCCGTAAAAACGACGGACAAGGATATCGATCCTGTTGGTGCCTGCGTTGGAATGAGAGGTTCTCGTGTACAGAGTGTGGTCCAGGAATTACGAGGGGAAAAGATCGACATCGTTCCACATTCAGATGATCAGGTACAATACGTATGCAGTGCGTTATCACCGGCCAAAGTTGACAGGGTATATATGGACGAAGAAACGCAATCGATGGAGGTCATTGTCCCTGATGATCAACTTTCTCTTGCTATCGGAAAGAGCGGGCAAAATGTTAGATTGGCGGCACGGCTTACGGGATGGAAAATCGATGTCAAGAATGACACAATGATGCGTGAGCGAAAGGATGAGGAATTTGGATCTCTTCTGAAAATTTCGGATATTGACGAAAATTCAGCGGAAATTCTCATCAAAGAAGGGCTGACTAATGTTGAGCTATTAGCCTCGGCTGATCCGGGGAAAATAGCATCATTAACTGCAATTGAAGAAATGAGCATGGAAAAGGCACTGGGGTGGATTGCTGAGGCAGAAAATATTATAGCCAATGAAAATAATGGGCAAGATCGTTTAGAGTCTGACGAGACAAAACTTGAATAGTCGGGAGTTTTAAGGAATGTCCAAAACAAGAGTGTATGTATTAGCCAAAGAATTAGGTTTCGATAGCAAGGAATTTATCGCCCGTATAGAGCAACTCGGCATAGCCGTTAAATCTCACTCGAGTACGTTGAGTGACAGTGATGTCGAAAGGATTCGCAGCGAATTTGCTCTTGGTGAACGGAGCAAGGTTATTGAAAAAAGAGTAAAATCGACCGTTATCCGGCGAAGACGAATAGCCGAGATAACTACCAAAGAGGAAAAGCTTCCCGACACGGAAGAAGAGGAAACTGCAGAAACGGAAGTTGTACCCGTTGGAAAATCGTCGGCAGATATTGAAGCGAAATCGACGACAGAAAAGAAGGAAGTTGCTGAGCCAATTGAAGCGAGAGAAAAAGAAGAAAAGCAAATTCCTGAAATATCAAAAGCCGAGGTTATAGATACAACGGCAATGAAGGTTCCCGAGGCGAAAGCGAAAGCGGGAGAAGAGGAACCGAAAATCGTAAAAGAAACAAAACCGGAGGTCGAGGGAAAAGAAGAAAAAAAGAAGAAAGAAAAGATCAAACCGAAGGAACTGACAAAACCAGATGTCGAAAAGGCCGTAAAACCGAAAAAGATTGAGGAGACAGCAAAGAAAGTTTCGCCGGAGATTAAAAAAGAGGAAAAACCCGAAGATGTAACAGCTGAGAAAAAGAAGAAACGGCCCATCAAAGTGGTCATGGATGAGCAAGAAGCACCGCGCAAAAAGTCGTTCATCAAACAACGCATCGAAAAAAAGGCAAAGCGCCTGGGAAAAGATGTGGATGAAGGAAGGATCGTAGCTCGCAAAACAGATAAGAAAGAGGCCGTCTTGAAGATGAAAAAGACGGAAATTACTACTCCGAAGGCCATAAAAAGAAGAATCAAGGTAGGGGAGGCAATACGCGTCGGTGACCTCGCAAAGAAAATGGGAGTAAAATCGAGTGAACTTATCGGCAAACTGATTTCTCTCGGTATCATGGTTACGATTAATCAATCAATCGATAGCGATGTTGCCTCACTGGTGGCAAGTGACTTCGGGTATCAGGTCGAGCATGTCGGTTTTGAGTATGACGAAATTGTTCAAAAAGTAGAAACATCACCGGAAAAACTGCAACCACGAGCTCCCGTCGTAACGGTCATGGGACATGTTGACCATGGCAAAACGTCTCTTTTGGATGCCATCAGAGAAACCCATGTTATTGACGGCGAGTCGGGAGGAATCACGCAGGCCATTGGCGCATACCATGTCAATATCAACAAGAGGGACATCGTTTTCGTCGACACACCGGGTCATGAGGCGTTCACATCAATGAGAGCCAGAGGAGCCCAGGTTACGGATATAGTGATACTCGTCGTGGCCGCAGATGACGGCGTTATGGATCAGACCATCGAGGCGATTAACCATTCAAGGGCAGCGGGGGTACCGATTATCGTCGCAATAAACAAGATTGACAAGTCAGGTGCCAACGCGGATCAGATCAGACAGAAACTCTCTGAGCTGGATCTCGTCCCGGAAGAATGGGGAGGAGAAACCATATATGCAGAGGTTTCAGCTAAAAAGAGGATCGGGATCGAGGAACTTCTGGAACTGATTCTGCTTCAGGCGGATATTATGGAGTTGAAAGCCGATCCTGAAAGGCTTGCACGAGGGGTCATTATTGAATCAACACTTGATAAGGGGAGAGGCCCTGTGGCAACAGTTATTATCCAGGAAGGCACTGTGAGAGAAGGCGCTGCCTTTGTCTCAAAAGCAGAGTACGGCCGGGTGAGGGCCTTGATAGACGATAAGGGATTACGAACAACAAACGCCGGTCCTTCCATGCCGGTTGAAGTTATCGGGTTTTCTAAGGTTCCAAAGGCCGGTATGGAATTCATCTGTGTTGAAGATGAAAAGACAGCACGCAATATTGCCGACTACTGGACGACGAAAGAACGGGAAAAAGAACTTTCAAAAACGTCAAAGATTACCCTTGAACAGCTCTACGAGCGGATAAAAGAAGGAGCCAAGGAATTCAACGTCATTATCAAGGGAGACGTTCAGGGATCAATAGAGGCGCTGTCCGACAATCTCCTTAAACTCAGTACGGAAGATGTAAAACTGAGAATTATTCATAGTTCGACCGGTGCGGTTACGGAAACTGATGTGTTACTGGCATCGGCAAGTGATGCCATCATCATTGGATTCAAGGTGAGACCTGATTCACGGGTTGAAGACATGGCAGAAAAAGAAGGCGTTGAGATAAAGCTCTACGATGTCATATATAACACCATCGCCGACGTAAAAGCCGGCATGGAAGGATTACTCGAACCGATTTACAAAGAGATTTTGCAGGGTCGAGCAGAAGTGAGGGATCTCTTCAAAGTTCCCAAGGTGGGGACGATTGCAGGCAGCTATGTGATCGATGGTAAAGTTGCGAGAAATGCAAATCTCAGATTAGTGAGAGACGGTGTCGTGATTTACGATGGCAAAGTAATTTCGCTTAAGAGGTTTAAGGATGATGCGAAAGAAGTCGTATCAGGTTTCGAATGCGGTATCGGGCTGGAAGGGTTTAATGATGTCAAAGTGGGAGACATTCTCGAATCATATATAGAAGAAGAGATTGAAAGAACGATATAATAATATATCATGGTTGTCGGAGTCGGAATAATAGAGATCTTTATCATCGATAGTAGATCACTGAAGGAAAAGCGAGGGGTCTTACGGCGAATTATACAGAGGACCCAAAACAAATTTAACGTATCTATAGCGGAGACAGGAAACCAAGACAGCTGGAAAAGAGGAACAATCGGCTTTAGTGTCGTCGGTAATGATACAAGTTTCGTCAATTCAATGATGGATACTATATTGAAATTTATCGACGATCTTAAACTTGCCGAGGTGGTCAACTCAAATATTGAGATTACCACAATGTCTCATGCTATGGATCGTCCATACGGTTTTCAAAATGACAAGTTTCACGAGTTTTAAAAGGTCCGACAGGGTGGGTGATCTTATAAAATCAGAACTATCAGGGATTTTGTTAAAAGATGTGAGAGATCCGCGGATAAAAAATATAACGATCACCGGTGTAAAGATGAGTGATGACCTGCGTTCGGCAAAGATATTTTTTGTTCCTCTGGGAGAAGAGACATGCAGTAGTGAAATCACAGAGGGTTTGAAGAGAGCTTCCACGTTCCTGCGAAGAGAGCTTGGAAAGAAATTGCAGCTCCGCTATGTTCCTGACATAACTTTCCTGTACGATAGTTCATTTGAACACGGAGATCGTATCGACAGACTTCTGGCAGAAATACAAAGGCACAAAACGACAGATGATAAACAGAATTGTTGACATTATACATTCCTGCGAAACGTTTCTGATCACATCGCATGTAAGACTCGATGGAGATGCTCTCGGTTCGGAATTAGCCCTCTGGCATGTTCTCCGTGATCTGGGGAAAAAGGCTGCCGTTTATAATGGGGATATGACTCCTGCTACGTACGAATTTCTTCCCGGCACAGACACTATCATTCATAATCTTCATGCCGCACATAACTTCGATGCAGCTTTTATTTTAGATTGCAGTGAACTCGAAAGAATCGGTGAAGCGGAAAAGCAAATAGGTTCTATCAAGCAAATCATCAATATAGACCACCATATTTCGAACAACCTTTTTTCAGAAGTGTCTTTGGTTGATAGCAATGCCAGCTCTACAGGAGAGATTCTCTATCGCATTATTGAGAAACTGGGAGTTGAGATAACAAAGAATATTGCAATAAATCTCTATACGGCAATCCTCACCGATACCGGTTCATTTCGCTACTCCAATACGGGGGAACATACATTGTTTGTGGCAGCCAAACTGGTGGAGGCGGGTGCAGATCCACGGTGGATCGCTGAAAATGTTTATGAAACCAAAGCCAAGGCCCAGATACGGCTCTTGAAAGATGCTTTAAATACATTAGAATTCGATTGTCAGGATAAGGTAGGGTCCGTTTTCGTTTCGCAACCGATGTTGCGAGAGGCAAAAGCCTTGCCTGAACATACAGAGGGTTTTGTTGATCTGATACGCTCAATCAAGGGAGTTGAGGTAGCCGTATTTTTCCACGAAACATCAAAAAATCAATACAAAACAAGCCTCCGGTCAAAGGGACGAATCAATGTAGAAAAAATTGCACGGAACTTTGGAGGCGGTGGACATGTTAATGCATCTGCATGCAGCATTGAAGGAAATATTGTGGACGTAAAAAAGAAATTATTGACTGTTATTAAAACTGCTGGAATATGAATGGTGTCGTTGTTGTTGATAAACCCGCCGGGAAGACGTCCTTCGATATAATTCGTGAAATCAGGAGGGCATTGAAGATACGAAAGGTCGGTCACACGGGAACCCTCGATCCGTTGGCAACGGGCGTGCTTCCCGTCTGCATAAACGAGGCAACAAAGCTCGTACAGTTTTTTGCGCAGGACAGGAAGGAATATAGGGTTACCATGCTTCTCGGTGTCGAAACGGATACCCTGGATATTGAAGGTACCGTTATTACTCACCGCAAACTAAATGTCATGCGACAAGATGTAGAGGAGGTTGTCAAGAACTTTATAGGCGTGATAGAACAGAAACCTCCCAAATATTCTGCTGTTAAGGTTAAGGGAAAATCATTGTATAAGTGGACCCGAGAGGGGATCGATATCGATCCGGCTTCACGGATGATTGAAATAAATAAAATAACGATAGAGGAAGTAGCACTGCCCGAAGTAACCTTTCATGTATCATGCTCCAAAGGTACCTATGTGAGATCATTGTGTGCGGACATGGGACGGGAGTTAGGATGCGGGGCATGTGTGTGTGCCCTGAGAAGAACAAAAAGTGGTAACTTTCCGGAGGATGCGGCTTTATCCCTTGAAGGTCTGGATGATCTGCAAAAAAGAAAATTGTTGAAAGAGCATCTTATCCCGTTGACAGAGGCATTACCGGAATTTCTCCCGGTTGTCGTGGATAGTGCGCTGGCAGACAGGATATATAACGGATATCAACCGGAAGCAGAGAACTTTAAAAATAATGATATTCCTTCACTTTCCGAGGGAGATTTGATAAAGTTTCTTACAGCGGACGACAACATGGTAGCAATAGCAAGAATGCTGTGCAATTCCGATGATATTGTTTCACTCCATGGGAAAGAACAGATAACAAAAATTGTGAGGGTATTTAATATCTGAAAATAAAGGTACGGGTGGTACACAACCAGTACATAAATGATTTGTTACGTATAACTGCTACAAGCTCAAGATAAATTAGAATGAGAGAGGGAGGATTGTAAACCGTGTTGGATGAAGAGAGAAAAAAAGAAATAATGGATAATTTCCAACTTCATGAAAATGATACAGGATCTCCAGAGGTTCAGATTGCCCTTTTAAGTGCGAGAATACAGTATTTGACCGGGCACTTTAAGGTTCATAAAAAAGATCACCACTCCCGGAGAGGGCTTCTCAAGCTCGTCGGGCGAAGGAGAAAGTTATTGGATTACCTCAAAAATAAAGAAATCGAGAGATACAGGTCAATCATCGAGCGTCTTGGAATACGAAGGTAATTCTCAAATCCTATGTGGTAACTATTAAAACAAGAGGGATAATACATAATGAGTGAAATATTTTTTACTGATTTCGCAGGGCGAAACATTTCTGTAAAAACAAACTATTTAGCGGGTCAGGCTAATGGAGCCGTGCTTGTTACGTACGGTGAAACAGTCGTCCTCGTAACTGCCGTTTCTGAAAAAAGTAAGCGAGAAAATATCGATTTTCTGCCCCTGACGGTGGATTATCAGGAAATGACCTTTGCAGCAGGAAAAATTCCCGGAGGTTTTTTCAAAAGGGAAGGACGTCCGAACGAAAAGGAAATATTAACATCCAGAATAATTGACAGGTCCATACGACCCCTTATACCGAAGGGTTATTTCTATGAAACACAAATTGTGGCGACCGTGCTATCTTTGGATAATGCGAATGGTTCCGATATTGCGGCAATGTTCGGTGCATCGACAGCGCTCTGCATCTCTGATATTCCCTTTAACGGACCCATTGTCGGTGTGAGAGTGGGCAGAATAGAGGGACAGTTCATATGCAACCCATCATCGGAAGTATTGGAACAAAGTGACATCGATCTCTATCTGGTGGGACGGAAAGTAGCGCCGGGAAATGGCGACAAAGAATATGACGTTAATCTGGTTATGCTGGAGGGTGGAGCCCGTGAAGTTGAGGAAGATCTACTCATCGACGCCATAAACTTTGGTTTGGACGCGATGAGACCTGCTATAGATCTGCAGGACCGGATCTTCGATGACATGCAAAAGGAAAAAAGACCGGCAGCACCCATCGTTATCGATGAAGAAATCCGGAAGCGGGTTTCCGAGAATGTAACAGAGACGCTGAAAGAAGCCTACGTAATGCCGCGAAAGACCGAACGGTCTCGAAAGCTGTCTGAGGTGAGAGAAACTATTCTCAACGAATATAGCGATGAGGATAATTCCAGCGCACCGATGATTAAAACGATCATCGAAGGATTAGAGAAAAAAATCCTTCGCGACATGATTCTTCAGGAATCAAAAAGAATCGATAGCAGATCTCATACGGAAATAAGACCGATTAGTTGTGAAGTCGGTATACTTCCAAGGACTCATGGTTCAGCTCTCTTTTCAAGAGGGGAAACCCAGGCACTTGCTGTTCTCACATTGGGGACGTCCTCGGATGAACAACGATTGGATTTAATCAGTGGTGAGGAATTGAGATCATTTATGCTTCACTACAATTTTCCTCCCTATAGCGTAGGAGAAGCAAGATTCTTGCGGGGGCCCGGGAGAAGAGAAATCGGGCATGGAGCTCTTGCACGGAGAGCCATCCTTCCCATTTTGCCGTCTCAGGACGAGTTCCCGTACACCATTAGAATAGTATCCGAAATATTGTCTTCTAACGGATCTTCCTCCATGGCTACCGTTTGTGGCGGGTCCCTGTCGCTCATGGATGCCGGTGTTCCCGTAAAAGATGTTGTCGCCGGTGTTGCTATGGGCTTGTTGAAGGATGGGGATAATGTGGTTATTCTTACGGATATTCTCGGTGACGAAGACCATGCCGGGGATATGGACTTCAAGGTATGTGGTACACAAAAGGGTATAACTGCTTTGCAGATGGACATAAAAATAGATGGAATCACAGAAGATATTCTCAGAAAGGCCCTTTATCAGGCGAAAGAAGGTCGGTTATTTATTATTGATAAAATGAAGGAAACGCTTTCCGAACCGAGACAGGAAATTTCAATTTACGCTCCGCGGATTACAACCATGAAGGTACGACCCGAGAGGATTAGAGACGTTATCGGCACAGGCGGTAAGACGATCAGACAAATTATCAGTGAAACCGGTGTGTCGATTGATGTTGAAGACGATGGTACAATAACCATTGCTTCAAACGACGTCGAAGCAGCATCAAAAGCAATTGACATGATCAACTGGCTGACTGAAGAAGCGGAGATAGGAAAGGTTTATCTCGGGACAGTAAAGAAAGTGGTCGATTTTGGTGCTTTTGTAGAAATACTGCCCGGAACTGAGGGTCTTGTCCATATATCTCAGCTTGCCAGAGAGAGGGTTAATAAGGTTACAGATATCCTCAAAGAGGGAGACAAAGTCCCGGTTAAGGTCTTGGACGTTGACCGAAACGGGAAAATTAGGTTGAGCAGAAAAGAGGCCCTCGACAATAATGTATAATAAAACCGTTCTTGATAACGGGATACGAGTCGTTACCGAGGAAATCGATCATGTCAGATCTGTTTCCCTCGGTGTGTGGGTTGAGAGCGGTTCCCGTCATGAAAATCCAGCCATCAATGGCATAGCTCACTGTATTGAGCATATGCTTTTCAAAGGCACGAGAAACCGTTCCGCCCTTGACATTGTTTCCTCCATAGACTCCGTCGGCGGTATCATGAACGCTTACACAGGAAAGGAATTAACATCTTTCTACGTCAAGATACCGGATTATCATCTTGCCATGGCCATTGATCTCCTTGCAGATATATTTCAAAATTCCCTCTTCGATCCTGAAGATCTCGATAAAGAAAAACTGGTTATTCTTCAGGAAATCAATATGCTGGAAGACATGCCTGACGAATACATTTATGACTTTTTTGGGAAAATATTTTGGGATGATCACCCCCTTGGGTTGCCTATTCTCGGCACAAACGATACGGTCACACAGTTTCGAAGAAATACTATTGTTGATTTTTTTGCCAAGCACTACAACGGAAACAATATGATAATAGCGGCAGCAGGCAATCTCAAACATGATAATTTCGTGAGTCTTGTTCAGCAAGCGTTTTCTTCTATTGAGGGAATCGCTCTCAAAAAAGAAGTAATGGAACCTCATGTTACGTCAAACATTGCCATCCTTGAAAAAGATCTCGAGCAAGTCCATGTTATGATTGGGACTCTCGCCCCTGCTTCTACCAGCAATGACCGGTATGTCGCGGTTTTGATGAATACCATCCTCGGTGGAAGTATGAGTTCCAGACTCTTTCAAGAAATCAGGGAGAAACGGGGATTGGCATATTCCATTCATTCTTTTCTTCTTCCATACCATGACACGGGAATGCTCGGCATTTATTTTGGTGCCAGTGAGGACAAGGTAATTGATATCATCACGTTAGTCATGAAAGAATTAAAGAAACTCTCTAATAATGCTTTACTGGAACGGGAAATTCAATCTGCCAGAGACCAAATGAAAGGGAATTTCCTGTTGAGTATGGAAAGCACCGATATTCGCATGACGAGACTTGCCAAAAACGAAATCTATTTTTCGAGAAATATCGAATTTG
>Ga0272442_10005897_pt1 | contig 16263 bp, 6 predicted proteins | sample SSMForm2O_FD_200262 | JGI IMG/M metagenome (GOLD analysis project Ga0272442, IMG submission 200262) | Marine sediment archaeal communities from Little Sippewissett salt marsh, Falmouth, MA, United States - SSM-Form-2O | ecosystem: Environmental > Aquatic > Marine > Wetlands > Sediment ...
ATCCATTAGGTATGTAAAAATGAAACGGATAGCCTGAAAACAAATTAAGTATACCCTCAATTCCATCCACGATAAGAGAGATAACAGGAGAAATGCTTCTGGCGATTGGTGCAAAAACAAACGCACTTAAAAGCGCAATCAATCCAAGTATAAGCAGAGCCCATATCGCCGGAGCAAGCACGATGCTTAGAAGGATGGAAAAAGGTGCGACTATATTGAAATGATAGGCGACAAGAGGCGCAGTCCCGATCCATGCTGATAAAGATACAAACGCCCAAGCCACAATAGATTCATTGAATACTATTCTTGCATGTTCAATAAAAGAGCGCTCTTCAGGACGTTGCAATGCAAGCAGCAAATATTTAGGGGAACTTTTCAAGCTCGCAAAAAAAGGAGCCAAAAGAACTATTGTCGTTACAGCAGCAAATGACAGTTGGAATCCTATGCCAAGAACGTCTGCAGGGCTTATAATAACTATAACAATTGCCGAGGCGCCGATAATATTCAAACTGTCTCGTTGTCGCCAGAGCAACTCCGCTCCAAGGTAAAGAACTCCCATAACCGTTGCTCTGACAAGCGAAACGGATGCACCGCCTATTACACAATAAAAAACCATGCCTGCCATAACAATAACAATCCTGATGTTTCGCGGTATGGGAAGCAATGCAAGCGTCCACCAGAGAAAAAAACCGAAGACAGCCACATGCAGTCCCGACAATGCAAAAAAATGAATAGTCCCTGTCTTTGTGTAAAGGGCTTCCCTTGTTTCATCTATTGCAGAGCGCCGTCCCAATACAAGTGCCGAAACAATGCTGCTCCCTGAACTATATTTATCCCCGAAAGCAGAATGCAAAGCTTCGGAAGATTTTGATTTTATCCAGAAAATTATGCGAGAAGGTAACGATGGTAATTCATGTCCTGCAAGATAAGTAGATCCCTTCTTCAAATATGCACGAGCAGCAATATTATGCCTTTGATAATAATGGCTATAATCAATTTGACCTGGATTTGTGGGCCTTGATACTTTATATATCGATGCTTCTGATGTTAAGATATCTCCCGGAATGAACTGAATATCTTTGTCGGATTTATAGTAGCATCTGATTTTGCCTGAACAAGCAAGAAATTCATTATCAGTTTTTATTTGGATTATTTCCGCATCGAATCGAAAGGTCTCAGTTTTTTCATCCTTGAATGCAATCGAGGGAATCTCTATTAGTTTTATTTTTATGGATGTTTTCAGAGGGTTGTTTTCAATCAATGATTTTAATTTGCAATCTGTATCATCGCCCATACGAAACTGATAATAAGACCAGCCTAATGCAATAAGTAAAAGAAAAAGGAGGCAGTTGCTGAATTTGTATTTTGTTTTGAAGAAAAGATAAGAGAGAAACAAAGCAAACGCTATTATAAGAGGGAGAAATGGTGATGTTGGAAAAAATCTTCCAATAACTGTTCCAGTGATAAGAGCTGCTGAAATAAATAAACACGTTCTTTTCATTGGCGTCATGCAAATAAGAGAGAGAGTAAAGCAATAATATGTACTCGATAATAAATAAAAAAGATGCTCAGGTCAAGCATTGCCATTAAAATATGCTTGACACGATAGAGTGGTACAGCTACAATTCAAGCTGATTTAGATTTTATTGGAGTTGAATAATGGCAATCAAGGTTATGGTTGCGGATGACCATACAATGGTAAGGGAGGGCTTGCGCGCACTCCTTGATGCAGACCCCGAGATTGAAGTTGTTTCTGAAGCTAAAAACGGGATTGAAGCTTTTGATATGGCAAGAAAAAATAAACCTGATATTGCCGTACTCGATATCGCCATGCCCAAGCTAAACGGGCTTCTCGTATGCAAAAAAATACGACAGGAAATCCCTGAGACGAAAGTATTGGTTTTATCCATGTACGGCGAAGAAGAATACGTCACTCAAGCCTTGCGTTCAGGAGCTTCTGGTTTTATTTTAAAAGATGCCGCAGCTTCTGAATTAATTTCCGCTGTCAAAAGCATTTCACGAGGAGAAAGATTTTTAAGCCCGACTGTAAGCTGGAAACTCGTCAAAAAATATATCGTTAACGGAAAGCATGTTGAAGTCAGAAACAAAGCTAAACTTACCAATAGAGAGAAAGAGGTTCTGCAATTAATTGCAGAAGGTTACACTAATAGTGAAATAGCTCATATTCTTAAGCTCTCCGTAAAAACAATACAGACACACAGGTCTCGCATTATGGAGAAACTTGATATACATACTATTGCAGGGTTAACACGTCATGCTATTAAGATAGGACTTGTAGACACGTCGCAAATAAATCCGGAAGATTCGTAGGGCGCATTTCTGAATAAAATACTAACTAAACCCTATGGTTTTGTGACTTATTACGTTTTAAAATATAGAATGGAAATCAATAGATAAAACAAGGGCAACCACCGAACGGGTATTTCATGGTTAATTTGACTGCCGATTCTGCAATAATGGTTAAAGCTCCTGCTAAAATTAACCTTTTTCTTGAAATAAATGGACTACTTGATAACGGATATCACAATATCAGCAGTATAGCAACCCCTATTAGTTTATACGACAATCTATCATTCCAATTAATTCACGAGGGGATTGATTTCAAATGCACTTCATCGGATACCAGCCTTCAAGAAAATAATATCGTGATACAAGCAGCAAGATTGCTCAAAGAAAAATATCACGTTGACAAGGGTATTGAAATCAAGCTCGTGAAAAACATACCTGTTGGTGCAGGGCTTGGAGGCGGCAGTAGCGATGCGGCAAGCACCTTGTCTACCTTGAATATACTATGGGATTTATCTCTATCAAAAAGAGACTTAATGAAAATAGCCGCTACTCTTGGAGCAGATGTGTCGCTTTTCCTTGAAAATGGACCTGTGCACATGAGAGGAGCAGGCGAAAAAATTACTAAAGTGAATAGTCAAATAAATAAGATGTTCTTTATTATAATCAGTCCTTCTTTCAGTATATCTACTAAAAAAGTATATGAAAACATGAGAATCCCCTCCAAGATAGAGATGCGCAGTCCTGCAGCAATGATTGAAGGATTGAAGTCTGGAAGGTTCGATATGGTTGCCAATAATATTTTCAATAGATTACAGGAAACTGCATTTCGTATCGAACCACGCTTAAAAGATATTCATGAAGAAATATGTTCAGCATTTAATAAAGATTTCTTCATGTCAGGAAGCGGTTCATCTCTTTTTTTATGTTGCGATTCTGAAAACGAAGCAGTTCATGTCGCAGAAAAGATAGATAGTTACAATGAAATTTCTGTTTGTACTGCAAGTATGATTTCTTCCATTGGCTCGAACGATGTGAATATTAAGCAGAAAGCTCATTAACTTGAATGAGGAGTAGCAATTATGGAAATAACAGAAGCCAGAGTCAAGCTTGTAAAATCAGGCCCTGATAAGCTTCAAGCTTTTTGCAGTTTAACAATTGACAACTCTTTTGTTATTAGAGACCTGAAAGTTATAGAGGGCTCCCGCGGCTATTTTGTGGCCATGCCGAGTCGTAAGCTTACTGACAGATGCCCTCGATGTGATGGCAAGAATCATCTCAGAGCAAGATTTTGCAACGATTGTGGCGCAAGATTACCGGAAGACAGGGCAGAAAAAGATGAGATGGGACGAGCCAGGCTGCATGTTGATATAGCTCATCCGATTAACTCTGCATGTAGAGATCTCATACAGGATAAAGTACTAAAAGCATTCCACAATGAGATGGAGAGTGTCAAGCAAGCAAGCCGCTCTTTCTCCTATAGAGAGGAAGAGGATACTGTTAGTAATGATGACGTAAATACAGATTTGTCTGCTGGCTTGAATCCTCAAGAATCAGAAAGTCTTAGAGAGGAAAAATCAAGCGATGACAGCTTTGGCAAAGGACTGTTTTAAACTATAATATCAGGGACTTGTAACTGTTATTGACAATTCCTGCTCATCCACTTCACCACTATTGGTTTCCGTAATAACCAAAGTAAAAGTGTAGGTAACAGTACCGGATCCTGAAGTAACATTACCTGATATCGAAGTATATCCTGTTACCGGATCGCCAGTCGGAGCTAATGATAGATTCGGCGGCAAGTTTCCGCTACCCGGCTTTAAAGTCCATTGAAATACAGGTACTGGCGGCGACGTTAAAACATGTTCAATTTTAACGACTGCAGAATAACCGGCTTGGCCCCAGTTTGCGCCTGTCAGCGATTTCGTTGTAATAACTATCTGTCTAACGTTCAATATAAATGCTTTTGTGGTTGATAGAGATGGGGTGTTATTGTCTGTAACTTTTAATGCAAACGAGTAGGAACCTTGTGTGGATGCCGAACCTGTAATATGCCCGCCAGTCGAAAGTGACAGGCCGGGGGGAAGTGCTGAAGAGCCATTATCAAGAGACCATGTATATGAGGGCAAACCACCTGTAGCGCTTAATGTGTATGAATAGGCCATCCCCAATAAAGCATCGTTTAAAGCTGTCGTTGTTATTGTAAGAAGAGGGCGTACGCTAAGGCTTAAGAACCTTGAGTTTGTGAGACTGCCGTCAGTTACCTGTACGACAAAGCTCCAGTCGCCGTAAGTAGCCGCCGTGCCGGATATAACGCCATCCGCAGCCAAATTGATTCCTGGAGGTAACGCACCACTGGTAATGGACCATGTATAAGTAGTACTACCGCCAATTGCCGATAGAACTGTTTCATAAGGATTATTTTGAACCGCATCGGGTATCGACTCCTGTTCAATGGTCAAACTTCCAGGAGGGTCAATATTTAAAACAAATCCCTTTACAGATTCTTTCGCAGTAGGAGTTGTGCTGTCCGTTACTTTTATCACGAATGAAAAATTGCCCGGCTCCTCCGGGATGCCAGAGAGAATACCTCCGGAAGATAGTGTCAATCCAGTTGGCAGAGAACCGGCGTCAAGGATAAAGGCATAGGGTTCGGTTCCGCCTGTGGCGTTTAATATCTGCACGTAGGCAATATCTGCCTGTCCCGTTACAAGGGGGCTGGTAGTGGTAATGTCAAGCAAGAATGCGGGATCGATTTGCAATGAAAAATCTTTTGTATACTCGCCGGGGCTGTCAGGCGTTGAGTCGGTGACCATTAAGGTGAAATTCCATATGCCTGATTCGTTTGTCGTTCCACTTATCTCGCCAGTCGAAAAATTCAGCGATAATCCTGAGGGCAGGGCTCCTGAGGCAAGCGACCACGTATATGGGGTGGTTCCTCCGGTTGCAGAAAGCAAAAAAGAATAAGCAATTCCTGCCTGTCCTTTCGTAATGGAGGCTGTGGTGATTATTACCTGCCCCGGCGTGGAAACATTAATTGTAATAGGCTTCGTTGTTGTAATGCCCACCGGTGTAGTTGAATCTGTCACTTTTATAACGAAAGAATATGAACCGGATTGAGTTGGCGTTCCGGTGAAATGTCCGCCCGAAGACAAGCTCAAGCCTGAAGGAAGTGAAGGAGAGCCGCTATCAAGTGTCCATGTATATGTGGGAACTCCACCGCTTGCAGTCATTGTGGCGCTGTATGCAAAACCAACTTGTGCAGAGGGCAGAGGGTCGGGACTCGTTCCAATGAGTATGGCTGATTCACCTGTAACTGTAATATGCAGAGCTCTTGTAGCAACGTAAGGAGGATCCCACGCATTGTCAGTTACTTTAACAACAAAAACATATGTTCCAGACTTCGCAGGGACTCCGGTGATTAATCCGCCAGTAGAGAGAGCCAATCCGTCCGGCAATGTTCCCGAACCGCTGTCAAGAGACCACGAGAAGTCGTATGGACCGTTTTTTCTTGAAGCTGTCAGGACTTCTTCATAGGCTACGCCAATTGCTGCGTCCGGCAAAGAAGACGTCGTAATCACAAGTATATCATAACCGCTGCTATGGCCATTCGTGCAACCCGCTCCTGCGCCTGAGAGTGCAAAAATGAGCAATATAACAGTCGGAAGGGCTCTTTTTAACCAGTGGCCCACTTCATATTCCCCCTGACAGTTTGGAGTTAAAAGATAACCTGTTATAAACTAAAATATTAGCATGATGGAGATTTTGTGTCAACAAGTTTTTCAACGTCCAAATGAGAACACAACTTTGCCCAAGGGGGTATTGGGAGGTGTTTAGGCGGCTTGCGTATCTTGCTAATCAGAATTATAAGGAATTACACTGAATTGTTGCGTGTAATCATCGTTATCGGTTACTTCTCCCATTGATGTTGTTAGTGTGATGGTTACCATACCGGCGTCTGCATTAATGCTGTAAGATACTCCAGTAACATATTGCCCGATAACCTGAGCTGCGGCTCCGGGGAATTCGGCTGGTGCTTCATCCAATATAGTGCCGGTTGCATCCCTGAACCGACGAAATAATAGATTGCTTGACGTATCAAGCCAGAAACACAACTGGTAACCGGAAAAAACAGAACAGCCTTCATCTGCATCGAAATCAGTTACTACTCTGAATCTTAATTCGTCACCTACAATCACTGGAGCATATGGGCCCACCGTATTCTTCGAAGAACAGGTAAGGTCATTTTTCATCTCGCGCATAGCTCTTTGATTTTCCGTGGAGATAAGCATGTGAGTGTCTGCCACCCTCGATGCCATCATTATGCGGGCCACAACCTCTATAGCCGAACCCATAACAATCATAAGAACGGCAAGAGATATCATTGTCTCTATGAGCGTAAAGCCTTTCGTTTTGGATATGCTATGTTTTTTTCTCAATCGTCTGTCCTCTTCAACTGCCACCCCACATACAGAGGCATATTAATTTCCATAAAATCTGGTGGAGGGTTTGTGCGCAATTTGTGGTCATATTTGAAAAGCGAGTTGTTGTATCCGCCGGAATGAACTCCGCCGGATGTCCATCCTTTAAAATGCCCGATTGTCATGCCTGTTGAGGTTAATACCCCGTCAGCTATCATGGCGCCGTAGAATCTCAAGTCTCGTTTCAGGGTTGACCATCCAGCTTCTGAAGTGTCCAGCCATCTTACAGCTCCGTCTTTCGCCGGATCTCCCACTCCCGCAGCATAAACACCATGCATGACAAGGTCAAGATCTCCGTTTTGATTTGTCAGGAGAACATCTTGCTTTGCCATGGCGGCAAAGCATGCATTCCCTTTATAAGCGGGATTTGGAACGAAATTGTTAGGGTCTTCAGGCATCCAGTCTTTATACGTATATGGGCTCTCATCATCCTCGTCAACATAGACGATATCATCGGAGACCTTTATATATCCCGTGTCACAGGCCAGCGTCATTCTGTCGTATATATCGCCTTCAATTCCCTCAATTCCTCTTCTAACAGGGTCGATATTACCGGGAAGCCCGTGGAAGCTAATTATCGAGTTATGTGGAACGTCGATTGTCTGCGAATGCAGAGTCCCTGAACTGTAATCATAAGCGAGAATTTCCATTTCCTGATGAGTTCCATCTTCTTCGCTGTAAGCCTTATTAAACCTTAAAGTAATGCTTTTGAAATCTGCTCCGGCATCAATGGCTATACCGTTGGAACCTTCGTATATTTTTACAACCAAAGAGCCTGAGCCGCTGAAAATATTTGTTGCAGTTGAGCCTTGCTTGGCCTTATCGGTAAGCTCGGCGAAAGTAGTTGTCGATGGCAAGGATATTTCTTCCGCGTTCCATACCGGAGGTTCGGCATACCATGCTTCCCCGGTTCCGCCGACCTCGGCATAATCCATTGGCTCATTGCAAGCAGTTACATTGCCATAAAAATGGGCGCCAAGTCCAGGAATGCGGTTTCTCATTCTCAAATATTCGTTGGTGTGAACCTCGCCGTACCAGTTGTTTGTATCGTCAACGATACCGTCACCATTTTCCAGATATAAAGACCAGCGCGAGAAAAAATCCCTGTCTCTTGCTCTTAGTTTTACATATCGCACAATCTCGCCGGTGAAATCATCTCCCGCGGCACCCTTGGATACAAGTTCGTACCACAAATCGCCAAGATTATTTACGCGAACGCTGTAAGTTCCATCGTCAATAATGTAGCCTCCTGGCCCGTTGCCCTCGCTTGTATCGTGGTTGTATAGAACGTCATTCATTTCGCCGGTAGGGCCGGCATCCCAGTCGCCTGCGTTGATTCTGACCTGTGAAATTGTCATGCCGCTTATAGCATATTGAGTGGCGGCTTGAACATATTTTCTCGTACGTTGCGTTACAAGTTCGCTTCGCGTCCTTGCTAATATATACGCGGCAGCGCCTGCAAGCAATATTGACAGGAAGATAACCATAATCAGAATGGTCCCGGTTTCTTTATCCTCTTGTTTCGCCTTGTTTGTAATCACAGGCTCTTCCCCCAAAAGCATAGACTGGTGCTGACAATTAATCGCACCTGCGAGCTTGTCAGCTATTTCAGCAGACAAGCCCTTTGTTTTCAAGTAATTACTTCCTGTTACGGCACGGTAATGCTCTTGCCGCCTGAATCGTAAGTTGCTACTCCGTTCTGGTTCCTGAATGTAATCCTGTACCAGTAAGTTCCTGTGCCTGGGCTGTCATTAGCCGTGTAATTGTTCATGAAATCTTGAATCGTAGTAAGATTCATGGCAAACGCCGAATCGTCGGCACGCTCGATAAAGACGCCCGTCTGACCGGCTGTTGAATTGACAGGCGGAGTTACATTAATTAAAACTCCACCACCGCCAACTCCGATAACAAGCTGTGCATCCGGCCTGTAACTTGAAGCGGTAATCGGGTCGGGCGGAGGGTTCGTGGTATCGCTTATCGCGTACACGCGTCCGTAGTTCGGACTTGTTCTTGTTGTCGTTCTATGAGTCACATAACTTGGAATTCCCACGCCGTTGGCCTGTTTCACAGTTACTACGAGGCTCTGACTGTTGTTATATGCAAACGAATTATCGAGTGGAATACTGTACCAGTCAATTGCCGCTGGAATAACCAGATTACCGCTGTACACGAGGCTGCCTTCGCTTTGCCAGACTGGCCCTCCACCGCTTACTTGCATTGTAAACTGAATGTTCGGCAGATATGACTGAACTGTAACAGGAGGCGGATTTGTCGAATCGTTATTGCCTTGGACGCACCTGTTGGCCACTGCGCTGGTATTCCATTGTGGGTACGGAGATTCATAAGACCCGTCTTCATGACGGAAACTGACAAGCAGGTTATTAACGCCACCGTATGTAAATGGCGTGTCAAGAGTAATCGTAAACCAACCTGTGGTAGCATTTGTTATCAGTGTTCCAGTATATACAAGAGTACCGGGGCCGCTGGCTGGCTCAACCCATGCTGAGAGAGTTGGAGCGGTAGTTTCATACAGATAAACCGTGCAGTTGTTAATAGTAGGCTGAGCAGCAGTATTCTGATCAAAGCTTATCGCGGTTATATCACCAGCGTAGCCGATTTCACTCGCCATGTAAAGCATCTGGCAACGACCATAATTGTACCATATGTCAATCGGGAATCGCTGGCTTGTTGTTCCAGCACCAATTGTTGGATATTCGGTTGTGGTGCCGCTCGCAGAATATCCCGTTTCATTGGTGTGATTCATGTAAACCGAGACATTATTGACTGTAGCACCCACGCCGTTGGTGTTATATAGTTTCAGCGCGGTTATATCGCCTCCCTCGCCAATCTCGCTCTGCGGGTAAATTATTTGCTGCCTTGAGTAGGCGTAATTCATACTGAGCGGACCGGTAGTCACAGCCCCGGTCCCGGTTCCGACCTCGACTGTGGACGAAGAACCTGTTGCAAGCGTGAAATCAGAGATACCTGGGTCATGCACTTTAGTACATTGTGCGTTCGTATTTGAAGCCCCGCTGTAGCTGCGAGAAGTTCCTGTAAATGCCTTTACGTGTCTGCTGTAAAGAGTATTTTCTGTAAGCCCACTCTCCATAAGTATTATTTCATCGGCTGCTGCGTCAAGAATCTGGCTGTTTGCATCATCCTGCAACTCGAAACCTTCCTCGTTGGTTGAGCCGTCTACCCAGTGCCAGGTTATCGAGTCGACCGTGATAGTATCACCTATAAACCCGCTCGGGTCACCGTCAGGCGGAGGAGGAGGACCGTCAAGCGTTACGCTTTTGTATGGAGAGTATTGCGTTTCAACACCATCCTGGTTCCTGTACTTGATTCTGTAGTAGTAAGTATCGTTCGGTGGATTGTCAGTATATGCGTAGTTCGGAGCGAAATCCTGCAGAATCACGAAATTCTCGGTAAATCCGGTATCCGTCGCACGTTCTATTCTCACCCCGGTTTGGCCTGCACTCGGATAAGGCGGCTGATCTGCCGCTATTTCAACCCCGCTTGAAGGAGCCGACATGTCGATTTTCACATGGTCAAACACCCATGTTGCACTATATCCTCCGGTCGGGTTGAAGTAACCTTGCATAAACACTCTGACCTTTATAATGCCTGAACTCACGTAATCGGTGCTCCAGCCCGAGTCCTTACTCCTGATGATCGGGTTGTTGGTATTTGCATCTATTGTTTCATCCCATGTGGCTGCTTCTGCCGAACTCATGAAGTTGGTCGGCCTGAATGTGTTGAAGAAATCAGTCCCCATATCTTCCCAACTCGTCGTTGTGTAATTGTATATCTTTACGCGAGCCTGGTCTATGTAGGTGAATTCCATTGGGGCGGCAATTGGCACAGTTCCAGTGCCACCGTGGAAGAATGCCTTGGTGGTAAATGTCATGGAGCCAATCTCAGCCCCTGTGAATCCTGTGCTTGATATGTCGAAAGCGAAGTCTGTCCAAAGTTCCTGCGGATCTACTCCACTATACGTCGCGAATCTGTAATCTATATTATAATTGCTCCATGAACTGCCATAGTTATATGATATGGCTGCTGAATTGGTACCATCATATGAATTGCCATTATAGTACTGTATGTAATAGCCATCTCCGGGATTGTCCCAGCAGCTTGCCACTATCCAGTAATATGTGCCCGCATTCAGAATCGGTGGAGAAGAGAAAGTAAATGGCCAATCGTAGAAGTAGCTAAAGCATCCCGAAGAAGCTGTTGCAAGTACCGTGGAAGAAGGTGCTGTCCCGGAACCGTTGTCCGTCCTGATTTCAACATCCATAGCATACAAGGATGTTGTTGTTGTATATATGGATAGCGTCACCTGGCTCATAGGACCAGTAACGCTTGGAGTGAACCTCTGTGCCACCCAGTTATCCATGTCCACCGGAAGCTCGCCTGAGTAAGTTGTATTGGATTGGTCAAGCTCGGCGCTGAAATTCTGCTTGTCGCATGACCAGTAGAGGCTGTCATCAACGGCGTTCATGTTTGAAATAGCTTCAGCGTTGCTGTTGAAAGCAACTGAAGGGTTTGAGCCAGGCGTAACCGATGCTGCATGAATGTCGTTTACATCCGTCATCCCTCCGACAAGCGTCCATTCGGAACCAGTTGGGTCGCTGATAAGCGTACACTTCGCGTCGCTGTTAGAAGCTGCGCTGTAATTGCGATCCACCGGATCCATGTACGTTCTGAATGCATAATCGACGGTCGAAGTTGCCGTCCAACCTGCACCCCAGTCTGTCGATTGGTATCTCATGCCGGCAGTGTATGGATCAGTTGCGGTTGAATAATAAGCATAATTCTGGTACGTAGAAGTTGCGCTTGTCCCGACACTTCGCCAGACTATCGCATATTTGGTTCCCGCGTTCAGCAGGGCCGGTGTTGCAAACGTAACGGTTTGCCATGCTGCAGCGAAGCCCAAATCGTTGTAAGTTAACACCTCTTGAGATAGCGGGCTGTTGACTGTTATGTCAATAGGTTCTTCACTGGAAGTTTCGTATATGGATATTTCGAAGTCATAGGATGAAGCACTGTTGGCATAACCGTAGAATTCTATTTTAGTGAGGAAGCCCGAGGCAGCGGCAATAAATGTCTGCGCGCCTCTGTAATTGTTATAGAAAGCCAGGTCGCTTGAAGAAGTCAGTTCCTGACTTTGGTCCATGCCCTCGCCGCCACCGGGCGAAACAGTATAAGCGTGGACATGCCTGTCATAAATTGTGTTTTCTTCCAATAGATTTTCGACAACGGAAACGGCATCTGTTGGAGCATCTTTGGCTAAGCCATCTAACGCATCCTGAACTTCAAAACCGGTCTCGTCTGTGGACCCGTCAACCCAGTGCCATGTAATGGAAGAATGCGTAACAGTATCTCCGTAGAACCCGGTCGGATCACCGTCAGGCGGGTACGAGCTCACAAGCACTGTTTCTTCGTAGAAGTTTGTCTCAACACCGTCACCGTTGCGGAACTTCATTCTGTAGAACCATGTTCCGTTGCTCGGAACGCTGTCGGTATGGGTGTATATCTGCGTCCAGTCGCTTATAATCGCCGTAGAAGTTGTATATCCTGCATCTGCAGCTCTTTCAATGTATACTCCTGTCATTCCTGCAGTTGAATTCGGCGGAGGTGTTACTGTGATATCCACAAAGCCGCTTCCTGCATCCGCAAGGTCAAGGTCTGTTGATATCGGGTCATGCACAGCCGTGTACTTGGTGTCGTCATTGGATACTGGGCTGTAATTCCTGACCTGTTCGGTTATCGAATAAACGAAGTTGACAACGCCATACATGGTTGACGTATTTGTTGTTGTAGGATATATAGCATCACCGGAACTGTAACACGAAGCTAATATGCTGATGTCTGATGTAGAAGATACGTTCGTCATGCCCGTATAGTTGTACGGATATGTATAAACGGCTATCCTGTAAGTGGAACCTGATGTAAGTTCGAGGGGAGGGATCACATCATGTTCGGGCCAGGCCGTACTGCCGATTGCCGGGTCAATGATTCTTAAAGGCGAATTGTTGCCTTCTTCCCATATTTTGACTTTTAATCCACCGTTGTATGTCTTGACCTTTTTAATAGTCATATCGGTATTAGCTGTGAACTGGAATCCCATTGTATAATAGGTAGAACTTGAAGAAAACGATGCGGGATAAGTAAGCGCCTCAAGCTCCGTTGAGCTTTCCACCAGGCTGTAAGCGCACACATGCCTTGTATAAACGCTGTTTTCCAGCAAGCCGCTCTCTTCTACCGAAGTAGCATTTGCAGATGTATCAAGCAAATGAACGCTTGCGCCTGTCTGCAACTCATGTCCTTCCTCATAACCCGAATTGTCCGTCCAGTGCCATGTTATTGAGCCAGTTGTTATCGAATCTCCGTAGAATCCCGTCGGTTGCTCGGGCGGGAAGTTGCCAATATTTATGGTTTCGACGTATTCGGTGGTCAATGCTCCAACGGCATTGCGGAACTTGATTCTGTAGAACCAGACGCCGTTGCCGGTAATCGTATCTGTATGAGAATATGTCTGTGTCCACCCGCCTCCTATCAGAGCCGTGGTGGTCGTGAATCCGGAATCTGCAGCTCGTTCGATATAAACGCCAGTCGAAAGCAACGTCGAGTTACTCGGAGCAGTAATGTTAACTCCAACCTGGGCGCTGCCGAGGTCTACAAGCTCTATATCAGCATCGCCCGGATTGTGTATCAGTGTGTATTGCGAATCGCTGTTGGACGGGTCGCTGTAGTTGCGAACGCCGCTGAATGTATATGAATGTATATGCCTTTCGTATTCCGTGTTTTCGACAAGGCCTGTTTCTACGATGGAAGTTTCATCGGCTGCGGCATCGAGTATTTGCCCGTTGCCGCTGTCCTGCATCTCGAATCCGGCCTCATCCGTGGAAGCGTCTGTCCAGTGCCAATGTATCGATGTCGGAGTCATATTATTGCCATAGAAACCCGTGGGTCCTATCGGCGGATAGCTTTGCACATCGATAGTTTCTATATAAGTATTTGTTTCAACGCCATCTCCATTGCGGAACTTGATGCGATAGCTCCAGAGTCCGTTACTCGGCAGAGTATCGGTATGGGTGTATATCTGCGTCCAGTCGGTATCTATCACCGCATAGTCCGCACCCGTCCAGTCACCTTCGAGGTCGCGCTCGATATATACACCTGTCATGTCTAATGTCGAGTTGGGCGGAGCAACTACCGTGATATCAACGCTCCCGCTTCCAGCGTCCGTTAAAGTCAAGTCGGTATCTGTCGGGTCATGCACGGCCGTGTACTTGGTATCTGAGTTCGAGCCAACGGAATAGTTCCTGCTCGGAGTCTTGTATATAAAGTTCACGAGACCGTAATAATACGAAGTGTTGTTCGTGCTCGGATAGCTCGAGCCGTAACAGCCGCCAAGTATCGTGAAGTCAGAAGTGGGAAGAACGTCTTCATCGTAGTCGTATTTGTAATAGTAACTGCTCCCGCCGTGGTAAACTGATATTCGGTACGTCGTTCCCGCCGTAAGAGTGTACGGCGAAGCGAGCGGCTCCTTAACCCATGTGTTATTCGGGTAGGAGCTGAAAGTATGCTCCATAAGGAGCGTGCCCGTGTCGCTGTGTATCCTCACGCGGCTGCCGTTGTAACGCATCACCTTGATGACTTCTATGTCCACGGAAGGTGTAAAGCGGAAACCTCGATGATAGGTAGTGGAACCCGTCCCTAAATAACCGCCATCATATGTACAACCAACTGTTTCAAGCCCGAACGAGGAGTATGCATGCACGTGCCGCGTGTATGCCGTATTCTCGCTGAGAGCAACTTCTTCATAGGAAGTAGTGTCGGCGGCAAGTTCCATTATCATACTATCGGCGCCATCCTGCAACTCGAATCCGAGTTCGCCGGTCGAATTGTCGGCCCAGTGCCAGGTTATCGAATTAGATGTTGGTGTATCACCATAAAATCCAGTAGGTGCGTCAACAGGCAGGCTTTGCACATTTATTGTTCCTTCATAATACGATGTCCCAATTCCATCGCCATTACGGAATTTAATCCTGTAATGCCACAGTCCGTTGGAGGGCAGGGTGTCCAGATGTACATAGGTCTGGGTCCAGTCGCCATCAATCACGGCGTAATCCGCTCCCGTCCAGTCGCCCTCAAGGTCCCTCTCAATATACACGCCGGTCAAATCTGCAGTAGAGTTGGGCGGGGGCGTAACGTTTATCTGCACCTGCGCGCTCCCCACATCCGCAAGGTCTACATCGCTCACAACAGGCGCCTGTACGGCCGTGTATTTGGTATCCGAATTCGAAGGATTACTGTAAATGACGTTGCAGTCCGTCAAGTAAGCCTTGAATCTCATATCGTAATATGATGCGCTTGTGCTCCACGACGAACCGTTGTTCGTTGAATAGCATCTCTGGCCAGAACCATATTGATCGTAATAGCTCGTCGTATCATACTCGGAGTATATGTAACTGTCCTGGCTGTATGATGTGGCGCCGGGAGTGTCGAATACCATTGCATATTTTACTCCGGATTGGACAACCGCAGGCAGACTGAACGTGGCATAGTACCAGTTTGTTGCAGTCGTCATGCCTGTCACCGTTGCTGTAGCCAGCGGTGCTTCGCTCGTAACGGGCCTTGTGCCATCTGTCGGGTATATCATCACTATCATGTCAAGAGTGCTTGCGCCGTACTGTCGAGCATAAATCCCTATCTTTGTAAGTGCTCCGTTTGCGCTCGGAGTAAAAGTCTGCGCCTGCATCAAGTCGCCGTAAGTATAATAATTGCTGGTGTTGGAGTAATACTGTTGATTCTGGTTCAGCATCTCGATGCCGGTCACTTCTATCTTGTATGCGTGTACATGCCTGTTGTATGCAGTATTTTCGCTTAAGCCGTTTTCGATGGTCGTTGTTGTGTTTGCAGACAGTTTCTGGATATAAGCATCTAAGTTGTCCTGAAGCTCGTAAGCGTCTTCGTAAGAAGCGTTGTCATCCCAGTTCCATGTTATTGAATCTATTGTTACGTTGTCACCGTAAAATCCCGTTGGTGCAGGCTCGGGGACGCTTCCTATTGTGATATTATCTGTATATGTGGTTGCCGTTTCTACGCCATCGCCGTTTCTGAACTTAATTCTGTAGTACCATGTCCCGTTGGTAGGCACCGTATCTGTATAAGTGTAGGTTTGTGACCAATCCAGAAGCAGCGCGGTTGATGTGGTGAATCCCGAATCTGCCGCGTGCTCAAGATATACGCCGGTAAAGTCACTGGTAGAATTGGGCGGAGTTGTAATGTCTACTTGAACATTTCCAGCACTATGAAGGTCTGTCAGTGTAATGTCTGCGCTGATTGGCTCATGAACCAGAGTGTATATCTCATCTGTATTTGAAGCCGGGTCGCTGTAATTCTTTTCAGGCATCTTATACACGAAGTTCGCAAGCCCGTATACGTACGAAGTGGTCGTGGAGCT
>Ga0272442_10005900_pt1 | contig 16256 bp, 13 predicted proteins | sample SSMForm2O_FD_200262 | JGI IMG/M metagenome (GOLD analysis project Ga0272442, IMG submission 200262) | Marine sediment archaeal communities from Little Sippewissett salt marsh, Falmouth, MA, United States - SSM-Form-2O | ecosystem: Environmental > Aquatic > Marine > Wetlands > Sediment ...
GCATAAACATGCGGTTTTCGATACGCAGGGTCAGCTCATAAACAACATTTTGTTCCCACAATCTTGGTTTCCTTGCCATGTAACTTTATCGGACCGAGGTGGGGAAAAGTTGCAGGATTCAGCGAAAAAATATTAAAAAAATGTGTCTGACACCCAGAATTAATTTTCGTTATGGAAAAGGCATTAGAAATAAGCAAGCTTGAAGAAAGCCACTATGAGCAGGTTATCGCCTTATGGCAGTTGTGCGGGCTTCCCTTAAAACCACAGGGGCGGGATTCCAGAAGTGAATATTTACGACAGCTCGAACTTGAGCAGTTAAGATTTATCGGCCTGTTTGACGGAAGAAGGGTCACTGGCACCGTACTGGCAACACATGACGGACGGAAAGGCTGGATAAACCGTCTTGCCGTTCATCCCGGCTATTCAGGCAGGGGATACGGTGCCAGACTCATTTCAGAGGCTGAGAAATGGTTCGAAAGTCAGGGAATACGTATTTTCGCATGCCTTATTGAGCCGGGATACGAAGCATCAAGGGCCGTGTTCGAAAAGGCCGGATATTCTCTTTTTGAGGGAGTTACCTATCATACAAAACGCCTGGCAGATGATGTCTGAATCAAAGCTTCAAACTAAACGTGACTGGCAACAGGTTTAATACTGTAGTACTGTCTGCAACATGACCGGAGATTGGTTAAAAAAAACGTTTGCCTGTTTCCTGCTGCTGTATCCATCTGTGATAGCGTGTGGATATCAGACAGCTAATTCGAGGCCGGTTCACGGGATCCGCAAACTGCGGGTAATGCAGGCGGTTAACGAGACACCGGTACCCGCTATCGGCCACATGCTTACGTCCGAATTAAGGCGGTGTATAAATTCGTCGTCCCGACCAGAACTCGCTGCATCATCAGATCAGTCATCCCCGGCTCTTATGGTGAAAGTAATATACACAAAGGAAGATATTTCGAGTGTCCGGATTCAGAGATCAGGGAGTCTGGCACCCGGAGATCACGAAATCGAAATTCTTGTAAAAGCGGTCATAAAAAGGGAAGACGGCACTGACATCTGGGGACCGTCTGAATTCAGAAACAGGGTAAACTATGTTGATAAAGCCCTGCCTCTTGACAGCAGTACCGCCCGGCAGCGTGCCGTCAGCGAAGCTGCCGGCGACCTTGCACGGAAAATATGCAGTTCGGTGACAGGAATATAGTTATCAGGCCGGTTGCCAATTCACCTTTAATACACTTAGTATGGAAACCTGATAAGAATTTAACGGATGCTGATGAAAGAACAAATCCTCGATAAAGAAAGTCCTGGTGAAATCTTTGTTGGTATCAGGGCTGATGCATCTCTTCAGGAAAATCTGCAGGCGTATCTGGCTGCGGAGGTTGAAACCCCTGATTCTGAACCAGAACTGGAACTCTGGCTCTACCAGGACAGATGGTATGCTGGTTCACGACTCGCGTCTGATATTTCTCTTGTTCAGGTAGTTGAATTTGCTCAGAAAGTAAGAGATTTTCTGATCAGTGCGATACAGGGTGAGAGGTTTCCTGAAAAACGGTTTATGATTTTTTTTGCTGCACCTCAGGTACCCGGGATAATTCCTGAACCCCGGCAGGATCAGGATCCCGGACATAATGAATGGCCCTGAGAACAGAACGCTTCATTTATCTTTCATACAGCAGGTAACATATCTTTTCATGAACTCATGAGTGATCCTGCGGGCTCCCTTGAGCGTCGGGTGCTGTGGATCCCAGAAATATCTTCGTTCATTCGCCCACCCGGATTTAGAAATATCGATGTATGGAACATCATGATTTGCCAGGATAGAATCAAGATAAGAATTGAATGTACTTTCGATATCCTTTCCTACAATCTCCATGTATGTGTCCGACACCGGAAATCGAAGAAGAACGAGCTTGATGCGTCTCTGTCTGCATGTTTCGATAATACTGCTCAATGATTCGCTGATTTCGTCACTGATTTGATAGTCGTTGAAAACTTTTGAATGCAGGGTTCTTGTCATACCCTTGACCACCCTGTCCCATGATTTCCCCCTGCTAATCACCTTGTAGGCTATTAGAGCTTCCTCTCCATCGTGGGTTGCCCTGTATCCTGCAACAAAACGTTTAACCGCTTCGACCCTTGTAGAATCAGCAGCGACCACGAACCCCCTGTAAAAAATACTGAAAACGGCCTGTATATCTTCCATATAACGGCATCTGGGCAAAAGATCCGGAATATCGCTCAGGTTTGCAAAATACTTCCATGCGTCCAGTTTTCTCAGGCTGTTGACGTTGAACGAGCGGGGTCCTACTTCCAGAAAAAGCGTGTCAGGGTGTCTGGCACCCTTTAGATAATCGCGTATTATGAAGTAATGCGATGTTATTTCCGTTGAATTCATTCCGAGATTAAAGACTCTGACATCGTCATACCCTGCTTCTGACAATTTCTTTCTGAAATAGGCCGGTCTGATGCCGTATCTGGTACGCGAGGAGCCTACGAAAACCATATCTGCACCTGCCCGGGACGTAAGAAAGGAATACATCCCCAGTGCCGGAGAAAATGCGTGAGGCAGGAAAAAGCGAAATGGTGCAACATGTCCCAGCAGTAGTATAAAAGTACAGATGATACAGAACCAGAGCATGAAGGTACGCAGTCGTCCCCGTGGGAAAATCTCGCTGTCCCGGGTGTTTATCTGCCCGGTATGTTTTTGCGTCTCAGGCATCGTCAGAACTGAAAGTAAATAAAGGGCTGCGCTTCAGATGCAACCCTTGTTAAAAGCACCATGAAAGCCACCATTATCCATGCTGCGAGAGCAGGGTGAAGCGCGACCAGCTTTTCACGAAGCTTGAAATCCCATTTAGAAGGCAGAACGTGAGCAGCGGCCGCCACGAGAATCAATATTACGGGTAACAGAGCATGCTGAGCTGTACCGCCTCCGTTTCCGATAAGACCATTATAGTACGTTATCATGTCATCCGGAGTGCCGGCCCTGAAAATGGGCCATGAAAGCGCCAATGTAAAAAAGAATAGTATCCTGAGCAGCCACGCGGATGCGCCGTTTTCATCGATTTCAATGCCTGCATTTCTGGCTCGCTGCTGTACGTATCTCGTTATCAGCATGACCGTTGATATGTACAGGCCCCATACGACGAAATTCCATGCAGCCCCGTGCCACAGGCCTACGAGGAACATGGTTATGAAAAGATTGATGTATGTTCGTGGGGCACTGTGCCTGCTTCCACCGATAGAGAAATAAAGATAATCCCTCAGCCATGTGGACAGGCTTATGTGCCATCGTTCCCAGAACTCACGCATGCTTTTCGCCAGGTAGGGCCGGTTGAAATTTTCCGGGATGTTGAAGCCCAGGAGGGCGGCTGAACCGATAGCGATATCCGAATAGCCCGAGAAATCCCCGTACAGCTGGAATGAATAACCCACAAGTCCCAGCCAGAGCCTTCCCGTGGTCTGGTCCCCAGGGTTTGCAAACACCTGATCAACCAAGTGAACGGCCAGAAGATCCGCGAGTACAACCTTCTTCAACATGCCCACCGCTATGCGGAAAATGCCCTCGATCGCTTTTGCATCATCCAGACCGGGTTTTCTGTAAAGCTGCGGCAGCAGGTGGCTGGCTCTTACAATGGGACCCGCAACCAGCTGCGGAAAAAAGGAGACGAAAAGGGCGAATCCGGCGAATGAACGGGCCGGCTCGATTTTCCCTCGGTATATGTCGATGGTGTAGCTCAGTGACTGGAAAGTGTAAAAGGAGATGCCTACGGGCAGAATTATATCCAGGTAAGGTGTATAGATGTTGATTCCCAGAAGCGAGGCAAGCCATCCAGTGCCTGAGCTGAGAAAATTGAAATATTTGAAGACGGCAAGAACACCCAGGTCAAAGATTACGGAAACGGCTAAAAGCTGCTTTTTTTTTCCGGGTGATTTCTGCTTTGCGATCAGACGCCCGACATTGTAATCAACAATCGAAGTTGAAAGTATCAGTCCCAGGTACCAGAAGTTCCAGCATGCATAGAAGAAATAACTTGCAACCCACAGAAGCCATATGCGGACAAAGCTCGACCGCCTGAGCAGCCAGAAGAGTATTACAACTATGACGAGAAAAAATGCGTACTGTGGGGTGTGAAAAAGCAATCCCCCCTACCTCCGGCCATTGAATGGAGGCGGTGGTTTCTTTTTACCTGTAGATGTACCGTGATTTATTTCGAGGTTCTGACCGTCGGTGCGCGGGAGTCTGCCCGATGGTCCACTTGTCAGGGGCCGCTGTGAAGGGGCTACCCCGGAAGGGCCCTGCGGTCTGTACCTGACGGAAGGTGGATCTGCGTCCGGCATAAGCGCTGCACCCATAGGCCTGAGGGCTTCGGAGAATTCATCCATGCCCCTGTATGCCGCAAGGATCCTTCTCCTGAATGCAAAGGCGCTGAAGGACTCTCTTACGATCTTGTATCCCTTTCTGGACATTCTGCTGCGCTGCCTTTCGTTTCGCAAAACGAATTTCAGCGCTTTTTTAAGCGAATCCCGATCCCCGCAGTTGTAAAGCGCAGCTGCTGTTCCGTCAGATACGACTTCCTCTACGCCCGTTGTTCGTGCTGCGATCACGGGCTTGCGACATGCAAGATACTCGAGGAGTATTCCCGGAAGCACGCCCATCTGCCTGAGCTGGTCGTTCTTTGCCGCAGGTACAAGGCAGACATCGGCTGAAGCAATTATTATTGGCAGAAAGTCATGGTTCTCAAGCTCCTGAATGTAAAAGGCGTTTTTCAGACCCGCAGCATCGGCGATTCTGTAAAGAGCTCGCGATCTTTCCCTCGGAATGCAGCCGATCCATTTCAGTATCACAGGGAATTCCTGTGAGAAGCTTCCGACTGCTTCGATAACGAACTCAGGATCGCGCAGGTTGTCCGCAGCTCCGGCAACCAGAACTGTAGGCGTGGCCCCGGTCTCAACCGCTTCCCAGTCAAAGAAATCGATATTAACGCCCGGAGGTATGTGCACTACCTTGTGGGCCATTCCTCTGGTCGAAAGGTAATCCTTTGCACTGGCCGAGTTTACGATTATGAGTTCGGAATTCTCCATGGCCGACATTTCACTGCGCTCGGCATCCAGAGTGTCAGAAGACTGCATGGACCCCATCATCGTTGAGACAGCGCAATGATAGATGATTCTGGTGGGAGAGCTCTTTTCCGCCTCCACAACGGCTTTTCCTGCGACAGGCGTTATGGCGTGTGCAGCGGCATACTCTTCGCTTTCCATCTGCCGTCTGACTGCCCTGCTGAATATATCGCGTGCCTCTTCCACTGAGTCCTCTGGTACGGAGACGCGCATATGCCTCGCCTTGTACATGTTTGCCATGTGAGGCTGGTTTTTTGTCCTGATCGTGAGCACATCCACGTCAAAAAAACGGCTGAGCGTCCTGACCGTATGCATTACCACCGAGCATGCGTGCTCCAGCCCGGGAACTTCCAGATATGCGGCAAGCAGTATTTTCTGTCTCTGCCCGTCCATGCTTATGGAATATACCCGTGTTCGGGCGTGAGAGCCAGTATAATCATGTAAAGTCCTGCTGTAAGCCTGGTATTTCAAGGACCAGGTTTCTGTGATAATCAGACACCATGCGAGTGATAGTCATAGGTGCCGGTGAGGTCGGTACGGCGATTGCCACTGCCCTTTCCTCGGAAGGGAAAGACGTGGTCGTAATCGACCGGAACGAGGAGCTTCTCAGGGCGCTGGCGGAACACATCGATGTGCAGATCCTTCACGGCAGCGGATCTAATCCCTCTCTACTCAGGGAAGCAGGTGTTGAGGGTGCCAGTCTCGTTGTGGCTGTTACGGACAGGGACGAGGTAAACATCGTTGCCTGCATGGTTACGTCCGCCTATTCGCCGCACGCTATAAAGATCGCGAGAATCAGAGAGCTGTCTTTCGAAAAGGATGAAAGGCTGCTGGGCAGCAGTGGCATTGGCGTGGATCATGCCATTAATCCAGAGGTAATGGCCGCTGATAGAGTCATAAGAACAGTTGAGATTCCATTTGCAGTTGATGTTTTAAGTTTTGCTAACGGACGCCTTAAGCTCATAGGCGTCAGGATAGACGAGCAGAGCCCGGTTGCCGGCAGGAAACTCAAGGAGCTTCCACAGCTTCCTGGTCCGCGGATTCTTTTTGCCGCCAGGGTGCGCAATAAAACGACCATCGTGCCAAACGGGGATGACGATATTGCTCCAAGGGATGTCTTTTACGCCATTGCAACGGATGAGAGCCTTCCCCTCATGTCAAAGGCACTTTCCGTGCCATGGAAGCCATCCAAACGAATAATTATTGCAGGCGGCACTGCAATAGGTTTGTACCTTGCCCACCGCCTTGAAGATTCCTGCTCGGTAAAGCTCATAGAGCAGGATCATGAAAGGGCGGAGGAGCTTGCCGAGAAGCTTGACCGCACGGTCGTGCTGCACGGCATGCCTACGGACGAGAGTCTTCTCATCGAGGAAAACATAAGGGACTGCGACATGTTCATCTCGGCGGGTCAGCAGGAGGAATTGAACGTGATTTCGGCTCTTAACGCAAAACGGCTGGGTGCAAAGCGGGTGGTTACACTGACGAACCGCACATCCTACGTTCCCCTGATCGCAAGCGCCGGTGTGGATATAGTGATCAGCCCACGTGCCGTGGCCATAAGCTCGATCCTGCAGTACATAAGGCGGGGCAAGGTTCTTTCGGTCAGGTCATTCGGCGAACAGCAGCAGGCAGAGGCGATTGAGTTCGAGGCACTCGAGACGGCAAGCATTGTGGGCCCGAAACTCATGGATTCCGGGTTTCCCAGAAATGCCATTGTGGGCGCAATCATGCGAGACAGTGAGACTATCATTCCCACAGGAGAGGATATCGTTGAACCGGGTGATAGAGTCCTGGTTTTTGTCCTGAGAGAAGCCGTACCAAAGGTCGAAAAGGCCATGAGCGTAAAGCTGGAGTATTTTTAGTACCACCCCATCCTTATTTATCGGAAAAAGTCGGCCTGAAGTTTCATAATTCAAGTAAATATTTCCCCGATTGATGTTATTAATTGCCTTTGATGTATAATTCGTTATGCTCGGACTGTAACTACCCATACATAAGGAGTTAATTCATGAGAAGTAGATTGAGCATTTTAATACTTATAATCTGGATGTTGCTTTCGGCCTCCTGCGGTTCGGGGCAGAAGCAGGCGGAAGTCAGTACAGAAAAAGAGCTTCCCGTCATCGACGGGCACACGCAGCTCGATAGGTCTGTTACGCCCAGGAGCTATGCGATTTATCTCGAGATAGATCCCTCAAAGGACAGGTTTACGGGAAGCGTGGAAATAGAACTGGCCTTGAGCCGTGAAAGCGATTTTATTCAGATGCACGGCGAGGACATGGACTTTGTAGAAGTCTACGTGCAGGCCAAGCGCGAGCGGTACACACCTGAGGTAATCAAGGGCGAAAACGGAGGCATAGGCCTCAAGTTCGAAAATCCAGTGCCAATGGGAAAGGCCGTTCTGTATATTTCATACAGGACGGATCTCGATGAAGTGCCCATGGGGCTTTACAGGGTAAAGGCCGGGGACGACTGGTACGCGTTTACGCAGTTTGAGCCCATGGAGGCCCGCGAGGCCTTTCCGTGTTTTGACCAGCCCGGGTTCAAGACCCCGTATAATGTTAAGATCCGGATTCCAAAGGGGCTTACGGCCCATTCGAATTCGGCGTTGCTGGATATGCAGAACGAAGGCGAATATGATGTTTTCAGGTTCATGCAGACAGAACCGCTGCCCACGTACCTGGTTGCCTTTGCCGCAGGTCGCTTTGACATTGTTGAATGTGAACAGTGCGATACCGACACGCCCATACGCGTCCTGGCACCACGGGGCAAGGGCATCCTGGCTGATTATGTACTCGATCGCACGCCCGTCATCCTGGGTGCACTCGAGAACTATTTCGGGATGAAATACCCGTTCGACAAGCTGGATCTCGTTGCGGTTCCGAATTTTGCTGCGGGTGCAATGGAGAATGTCGGTCTTGTAACTTTCAGGGAATCCCTGATTCTTATCGAAGAAGAAAAGGCCTCTGCAGCGGACAGGATGAGGTCCCAGACAGTGATCGCGCACGAGCTTGCACACATGTGGTTCGGCAACCTGGTAACGCTGGAATGGTGGAACGATCTGTGGCTTAACGAAGCCTTTGCAACATGGATCCAGACGCCCGTAATCGACCAGGTAGACCCTGAACTCGAGGCGTCCCTGCAGTTTGGTTCTCAGGTGCGGGGAGTGATGAACCTGGACGCGCAGAAAGACGCCCGTGCCATAAGGCAGCCCATTGAACATGGCGGTGATATTTACAACGCCTTTGACGGAATCACTTACGTTAAGGGGGCTGCCATAATACAGATGATCGAATCATGGACGGGTGCTCAAAGCCTGAGGAGAGGTGTGCAGGATTACATGAATCAGCATGCCCGGAAGGTGACCACCAACCGTGACATGCTTATGGCGCTCAACATTGCAACCGGTAAACCCGTAAGCAGCGTGATGTCCGGGTTCCTGGATCAGCCCGGAACTCCCTTCATAAGCTTCGAGACAAGCTGCGGCCTTGACGGTGTAAAGCTCAGGATGACTCAGCAGCGTTACAAGTATGCGTCGAGTAAAGCGCCTGAAGGTCACGAGTGGCAGATACCCGTGTGCATTCGTTATTTTTCGAAGGGGGAGGAGTTCAGGGAATGCATACTGATGGAAGAAAAGACAAAGGAGTTCACGCTGGCGGGAAGCGCCTGCCCTCAGTGGCTTTATCCGAATGCGGACGAAAACGGATACTATCGATGGCGGCTGCCTGAGCAGGAGATCCTCAACCTTGTGCACGCGCACCTGACGGACCTCAAACTCAGGGAACGGATCGCACTGTCGGATCACATGATTGCCCTTCTGGAAGCCGGTCATATTTCGGTTTTCACTTACATGGATTCCCTCAGGGCGCTTGCCACCGGTTATCACCGGATGGAGGTGGAAGGCGTTATCAGGGGTCTGAGCAGAATTCACCGTATAGCCGTCGGCCCGGAAACAAGAGAGCCTTTTGCGGCATATGTACAGAGCCTTCTGAGGCCTCACATGGAAAGAATCGGTGTGGTGCCGCAGGGAACGATGCAGGCGGCAGGGGCAGCGGACGAGACAGAATCTGCAGAGATACCGGATGAAGATCCGCCGGCGGATGCGGTTGATGATGATTCTTCCGAACCCGTACCACAGAAAGAGAAAACCGGGGACACGCTTTTAAGACCCTCTCTGATTATTGCCCTGGCCGACATGGGCCTTGATTCCGACCTGAGAACCATGGCCGCTGAATATACAGACGCGTTCCTTGAAGATCCCGGGTCAGTGGATCAGTCCATGGCTGAAGTATGGCTGCAGATAGCCGCATGGGACGGCAGCATGGATCTCTGGCAGAAGATGACGGGAGCACTCAAAACGATTCAGACGCCGGTTCTGCGAAGGCATCTGATTGCCGCGCTTGGAAGCTTCAGAAATCCTGACCTTGTAAAAAAGAGCTTTGACCTGGTTCTTGACGGGACTCTTTATGCCCAGGATTTGAGGACAATAGCGAGCTACAGCACCGAAAGGGAGTATACCCAGAAGGCGACCTGGCAGTGGATGACCCAGAACTATGACGGCATAATCAAAAAGATGGGAAGCCTGATGGCTCCGAGGATGCCATGGACTGGAGCCGGTTTCTGCAGCGAAAAGGACGTGGAGGCGCTCAGTGATTTCTTCAAAGATGAATCCAGGCGACCGGCGGGTACCAACCGCAACCTTGCACTTGTAAAAGAATTTATCAAGCGCTGTGCATCCCTCAGGAAGATGACGCAGGCACCTATTTCCGAGTACCTGAAAAACTAAAAAGGAGGCTGGACGATATGGCAGCACCGCGATTTGTCGTGATAGGCGGAGTTGCCGCGGGTATGAGCGCGGCGAGCAGGGCAAAAAGAAACATGCCTGACATGGAAGTCACAGTTCTGGAAAAGGGAAGCTTTGTATCCTACGGAGCATGCGGGCTTCCCTATTATGTGGCTGATCTCGTAAAGGACGTGAAAGGGCTGGTGGTTTACGAGGCGTCTTTCTTCCGGGAAAAACGCGGAATCGATGTACGCATAAAACACGAGGCGGTAAGGATTGACACCGCAAAGAAACTCGTCATCACAAAGGACCTTGAGAAGGACGTGGAAATTGAGCTTCCATGGGACACTCTTGCCATCTGTACCGGGGCTGCAGCTAGGATCCCGCCTCTGCAAGGCCGTGACAGCGCAAACGTTTTCGTTCTCAAGACCGCGATGGACGGAATTGCGATTAAAGATTTTATAACCAGGAAAGAGCCCCGAAGTGCCGCAATCATAGGAGCCGGATTCATCGGCCTCGAGGCAGCGGACGCTTTCAGCGCCCACGGCATGGAAGTGACCGTAATAAAGAGGCCGGGCAGCATACTCAAGATGTTCGATGAGGACATGGTCGAGCTTGTCGAGAATGAACTCGATAACAGGGGAGTAAGGCTGATAAGGGATGCAGATATAATATCAATCGAAACCGGTGATGACGGCATGGCCCGCAAGGTCGTGCTTGCGGATCAGAGCGTGGAAGCTGACATGATCCTTTTTGCCACCGGCGTAAAGCCCGCGTCCGATCTGGCTCGTGAAGCCGGGCTCGAACTGGATGAATTCCGCGCAATAGCGGTTGATTCATCGATGCGGACGAGCCACCCGGATGTCTACGCTGCAGGGGACTGCGTGGCGCAGAAGCACCTGATAACGGGAAAGAACGTGTACGTACCCCGGGGGACCACAGCGAACAAACAGGGCAGGGTGGCCGGAGACAATGCCTCCGGAGGGAGCTCGGTCTTTGAGGGGATTGCAGGCACCGGGATCTGCAAGATTTTTGACCTTACCGTGGCACTGACCGGCCTCAGCGAACAGCAGGCTAAGAAAGAGGGCTTTAATGTTCTTGCGACAAGAATTTCACACGGCTCTCACGCTCATACCTATCCGAACCCCGAGCCCGAGCCTATTACCATAAAGCTTGTGACAGACAGGAAGAGCCACAGGCTGCTTGGCGGACAGATGATTGGCAAGCTCGGCGTGGGCAAGCGCATCGACATACTGGTGGCCACGATTCAGGCGGGCATGACGGTCGAGCAGCTTTCGAACCTGGATTTGAGCTATGCTCCGCCCTACGCACCTGTCTGGGACGCAGTCCTTATCGCCGCAAACGTGGCAAAGGGGAAATTGAAAAAATAATCCGGCACTTTCTGGAAAAATGATGCGTTTTCAGTCGCTCTTGAGCCTGTAGCTTTTCGCCTGGGTTTCGAAAAGGTGAGCGTAGATCCCCCCGATGCTCATGAGTTCTTCGTGCGTTCCGTTTTCGAGTATTTTCCCCTGATCCAGAACTATGATCCTGTCGGCCATTCTGACGGTGGAGAACCTGTGGCTGATTATTATGGCTGTGCGTCCTTCTGCGAGCTGTGAGAACCTGCTGAACACTTCGAATTCCGATGAAGCGTCCATGGAGCTTGTGGGCTCGTCCAGCACCATGATCCGGGAATCGCGCAGAAACGCCCTTGCAAGGGCTACCTTCTGCCATTCGCCGATGCTGAGCTCCTTGCCTTCGTCAAACCATCGTCCCAGCACCGTGTCATAGCCCGTGGGCAGCGAGCTTATTACCTCGTGGGCGCCCGATTTCCTTGAAGCCTCAATGATTTTTTCGCTGTCCTCGGGAAGATCTATGTCGCCGAAGCGGATGTTTTCTCCGGCCGTCAGATGGTACTTTGCAAAATCCTGGAAAATGACGCTGAAAATCCGCCTCAGCTCGTCCGTTCTGAATTCCCTCAGATCACTGCCGTCTATTGAGATCGAACCCGATGTCGGGTCGTACAGCCTGCACAGAAGCTTTATCAGCGTTGTCTTGCCGGACCCGTTTTTCCCGACCAGGGCTATTACTTCTCCTGGGCTGATTTCGAGGTTTATGTCCGTTAGCGCGTCCCTGTCCGCAGAGGGGTAACGGAAGCTCAGCTTTTCGAAAGATATGTTTTTCCTGATGTTGCCCGGAACAGGCTTCGGCGAAGAAGGCTCGACAACGGAGGGTTTAAGGTCCAGAAACTCGTAAAGGTAAGAAAGGAAAAGATTGTCCTCGTAGAGCTGGGCCAGGCTTCGCAGTACTTCCTGAAGGAATGCCTGACCCCGTTGAAAGGCCTGGTAATACATGACCATTTCTCCAATTGAGATCGATCCCTGTACAGCCCGGTACGCGATAAACGCCAGTGAAGCGAATATGGCAATGACCGCACCCGAATGCGTAATTAGCTCGGCAAGCGCCTTCTTCATGGAGATGTCGATTCTCTCGGTGCGAAGCAGTTTCCTTAATCCGGAATAACGCTTTATCAGCATTGGTCCGAGGTTGAACAGCCTGATCTCCTTTGCATGCACGTCGCCCGTGAGCATCCAGTGAACATAGTCTGCTTCGCGTTCCGCCGGCGTGCGCTTTCGCTGCCACCGGTAAAGATGGCCTGCGTACCTGAGTCGCACGATTACGCCCGGAAGCACGGCCGCAAACAGGATCAGGGCTACTGCCCAGTGAAAGGTGAAAAGAAGGCCTGCTATCGCCACGAGGCTCAGGCTGCTCTGTCCAAGCTGCGCCAGGCCTCCAACTATCTGGGTGGGCCTGTACGGTGCTTCCATCTGGGCCCTGTGGAGTGTGTCGTAGTACTGCGGGTTCTCATAATATCCCAGGTCCACCTCAATGGATTTCGAATGAATGATCCGGTGCATGTAGTCCGTAACCACAACGGACTGGGCCTCGTTGACCAGCCCGGCCACCGACCTGCTCATGGCCGTTACAAGTGCCGCGGCTCCCGTAATGCCGATGAGGAGGGCAACATGGCCGAATGCGGCTGTCCTGTCCGCCGATCCCATGCCCTCCACAACGGCATCGACGACGAGCTTTATCAGGTAAAGGGTCACAAGCGGCATCACACCCTGGATTACGATCAGAATGATGGATGCAAGAGTCCATCCAGGGGCCGCCTTCCATACCAGGCCGGTGGCGCGGCCCAGCCTGAGGCTCTGCCTGATCTTCTCGCGGACTGATTCCTGCTTTTTCATTTTCAGGAAGATGCTATTACATAAAGCGGAACATGTCTAAGCGGTAAAAAATCCGGCGGTAAAAATCCGGCTGAATTTTCAGGCATCAGTCGCTCACCGATCCATGACAGCATGATCATACCTGTTGTACATTTAATACATGTATTTTCAGTCTTCAGCCTGTGTCAGCAGATTGCTGCGGACGGTCATGGGGGCGGGGGAACACTGCATCATGTTGATATTTAATATTAAAAGATGGTTTTCTGTTCCTCCGCGATACCCGCTTTCACAAAAGGGCATTCTCAGGCATTATTCTTGAAAGGGTAAAGAGCTCATGAACGAAAAAAACATGTCGGGGAGCAATCTGCCCTGGAACACACTTGAGCGGGGTATTATTGATGAAAATGAAAACGTCTGAATTTCTGATCATTTTTCTAATGGTGACAATGATCTTTAGCGGATGTGATGATCATGAAAAAGATGAAAGAGAAATGCACGCCGGGTTCGAGCACGGTGGTCCGGTGACGGGTGTGGCATTTTCGTCCGATGGGTTTACGCTGGCCACCGCGAGCATGGACGACACTCTTCACCTTCTGAACGTGGAGGATTTCCACAAGAACTTCGACATGGAGCATGACTATGTGGGAGTGCCCGAAGAACTGCCTGCAAGTCCGATGATCGGACTGGGCAGCGGATTCGAGAGTGTTGCATTTGCACCCGACCGGCCCATGATTGCCGCGGGGAATTATACTCACGGTTTCGGCGGCATGGTACAGTTGTGGGATACCGGGGAGGGCAGTCTGATCGCCGAACTTTACGGACCGCGTTCGCCCGTGAGCTCGCTTGATTTCTCAACGGACGGAAAGACTTTCGTCAGCGGGGCCGGGGGAGAGCTTGATTTCCCGGACGTAGACCTGTGGGAAGTGAAGAGGCTTGAGGCTGCATCATCCTTCGACGGCTACCTGGGAGGTGTTTACGACGTCGATGTGTCTCCCGATGGAAGAATGATTGCGGCCGCACTTGGAAACGGGCTTGCAAGGGTATGGGACGCGGACCTCAACGAGGTGCTCATGGACATCGTGTACGAGTCACACAGGCCCTATGCAGTCGCATTTTCTCCGGACAGCAACAGCATCGCGACCGCAGGGGACGACATGGAAACCGGAATAGGGGGTCATACCGGTATTGTAAGAATATGGGACATCGCGACCCGAAGCCTTGTCGCTTCCCTGGACACCGGAGCGGGCCATATCAGGACGCTTGCCTTTTCTCCTGACGGGACTCTTCTGGCAGCGGCAGGAGAGGATCACATAATTCATCTGCTGGATCCTGATTTTTCCGAAGAGGTGGAAACTCTCAAGGGACACGCCGGCGTGATAAACGAGATAGAGTTTTCTCCTAACGGTCAGATCCTGGCCAGCGGAAGCGATGATCACTATCTTCGCATCTGGTACGTGGGTGATCTCGCAGGCGTCAACTGCAGTGACGGCGTGGACAACGACGGGGACGGCTGGACCGATGATCTTGACCCGGACTGCGGCGAAGGCAACAGGGAGATCGGCTACAGCGAATATGAGTGCAACGATGAAGAAGACAATGACGGGGATTCACTGGTGGATGCCGAAGATCCCGAGTGCGAAGACGGTTATGATTCGGAAAGCCCGGACGGAGGCGTTCCGGACGGGGGGGGTGAAGATGCCGGCCCGGATGCCTCGGCAGACGACGGCGGTGCTGATGATTCCGGGGCGCACGATGCAGGCACACACGACTCGGGAAGCATGGACGCAGGCATGAAGGACGCCGGTCCGGATTCCGGTGCCTTTGATGCAGGTACGGACTGAACAGGAGGAAAAAGTGAAAACAGAGGTAAAATACTCAGGATTGCTTATGGCTCTTTTATTTTCGTTCTTCATGTTTTCCTGCGAGGAGGACAGGGACGTCTGCAAGGAAAACTGTCAGATGAAGGAGGACTGTGCATGGGAGTCCGATACCATGTTCAGCTACAGCAGGTGCCTGCGCGACTGCAGGGATCAGATGGAGCAGTACGAATCGATAAGGTGCGGTGAGGAGTACTGGGACTTTCTCGACTGCCAGCTTGAACTGCGCTGCTCCGAGCTGGATGAAGTCGGTGAGGAATGCGCCGGCGACATAGACCGCCTGAACGAATGCGTCGACTGAAGAATCTTCCATAAAACTTTGAACCTTCCTGTCACCTGGATCGTAGTTACAGGTAGAGGGACACCGTGTGATCGGATCCCTCTGGACAGGGAGGAAACGGGTTGCGCACGTCTTACATGCAACATACACTTCCGTTGTGCAGGACAGAAAACCGCTCACAGATGAAGAACTTGCAGGCCGCATGTTTGCAGGAGACGAGGAGGCTGCGAGGGAACTTCTCGAAAGATACCGCAGGCCGCTGTATTCGCTCCTTTTCAGCCTCACGCGTGATTACCATGATGCCGAGGATGCATTTCAGGAGACATTTCTCAGGGCCGTCCGCGCTGGAAGTACTTATGACAGTTCGCGGAAGTTCAGGCCCTGGCTTTACGCCATTGGCCTCAATATCGTGCGGGATACGGCCAGGAGAAGGCAGAAAAACCAGGACCCGAAGCCTGCGTCTGCCGATGAGCTCGAGCGGATTGCACAACCATCCGGACCTGAAAGCGCTGCAGGCAACATCGAAGCTGCCCAGCTCGTCAACCGTGCCCTCGACCGTCTTTCCGAAGAGCACCGTATCGTTATCGTACTGCGGTTTTTTCACTCGCTCAGCGAGTCCGAGATCGCCGAGGCGGCCGGGATACCCAGGGGGACAGTTAAAAGCAGGCTTCATAACGCCATCAACCGCATGCGTAAGATGACAGTGATGGAGGAAGAATGAAATCGCTAAAACAGCAGGACATGTGCGAAATCTGCCGGCACAGGCTGCTTTCACAGGGCCGTGACGGAAACGGCAAAGGTCAGGATAAAGAGCTTTCCAGACACCTTGAGAGCTGCCCTGACTGTGCTTCGTTTGCCCGCACGGTCAGGAAGCTCGAAAAAGCAGCACCCGGTGCACACGGCCATGACGTGGACGACGCGATTTTCGAGAGCGTCTATTTTGCGGTGCAGAAGGAAATGTGGGC
>Ga0272442_10005901_pt1 | contig 16255 bp, 5 predicted proteins | sample SSMForm2O_FD_200262 | JGI IMG/M metagenome (GOLD analysis project Ga0272442, IMG submission 200262) | Marine sediment archaeal communities from Little Sippewissett salt marsh, Falmouth, MA, United States - SSM-Form-2O | ecosystem: Environmental > Aquatic > Marine > Wetlands > Sediment ...
TCCCTCGACGCCGGCGATGGCCGACGGTCTGGACAACGATCAAGACGGGTTGATCGATGAAGGCATCGACGAAGAGGTCGGCAACGGCAAGGATGAGGACGGAGACGGTCTCATTGATGAAGACGTTGGGAACGCCGGGGACGACTACTTCGTGGTGATTCGCACGAGCAAGAACATTACGCATGAGACGGAGCAGGTGTTTGGAGACCGGTTTATCGTGGAGATTCCGATCGATGACGGTATCCGCTACACGTCGGATTTTGTCAAGAAGACGGAACGCACGTTTGAATTGACGCCGGTGCAGAACGTGGGCCCGACCTTTACGATGCTTCGACCGGCGACGCCCAACGAGCCTCCCATCGCAGGGGACTACACGCTGGCTTGGATTTACAGCGATCCTGACGACGTCCCGCTGCTGACGATTTATATCGATAATTCTGAAGAGAACGGTTTAACCGGAGCCGTGCCCGTCGCTTCGGGGCCAATGGCCCTGACGGACGTGCCGGTCACGATCCAGGCGACTTTGCCCGCCGAAGGCGAGGGTGGCGTTCAGGCGCTGGCCCGGGCGGCCTATGGACAGGATATCGCTCAGGTCTACGTTGCCGGGACGCTATCGGATGGCTTTAGTTCTCCGGTGATTTCGTATAGTCCGGGGACTTGGGACGTTTCCGGCGCGACGGCCTCGGCGGCGCCCGCGGTCAGCATTTCCATCGACGAAATCGATCAACCGAGGCAGGAAGTGCATCTTGTCTACACGTTGGAAGATCGAGACAGCGCGGCGGCCGGGGAGGTTTACCTGGGACCGGCGAATCTGCTGAACGCAACGGGAGAACCGAGACCGGAGCTGGAAGGCCGGTATTTGAAAGTCGACGAGATTTCAGTAGCCCAAGGGGAATTGTTCGAACAGCTGGACAAGGTCTTTCGTTTCGGCGAGCTGCCGAAGGGAACCTATTGGGCGTATATCGTGGGCCGGGACGCTGAGAATATAACCGTTGAACGCAGCCTGGAGAGTCTGGAGGTGCCCGAGTTGCGGTGGCCGGTCGCCGTTCGCGATCCGGTGAAAGCCTCGCCCCTGGTAGCCGACCTGGTTGGAGACGCTTCGAAAGAAGTGGTGATCTTGACGACGGGAGGCCTCCTCAACATCTTTAACAGCGTCGGCAGTTCCCTGACCGGCGAGATTCAGCTGGGTGCAGGAGTCGGTCTGCCCATCGCGGAGTCCTCGCCGGCGCTCGTCGATCGGGTTCCGGGAGACGCGACAAGGGAACTGTTGATCGCCATGTCGGAATATGACGACACGGGCAAACCGGTGGGAGTTTTGTACGTGATTCCGATCATTGCCGATCAGGATCCGGACACGCCTTTGGTGCCCCAGGAATTCATCGAGCGCTTCATGCTTTTCGATCCCCAGGGTGGCGAAGTGAGCAACGCGCTGGTTTCGACTCCGGCGGTCCGGGATATCGACGGTGACGGCGCGCCCGAGCTGGTGATCGGCACCGGCCAGGGCGACCTGGTAGCGGTGAATCTGTTGCCCCCGGTGGCGCAGCAGTGGCGCATTCCCGGACTGAATGCGATTCAATCCTCGCCGGCCATCGGCAACGTGGACGAAGACGAAGCGCTGGAGATCGTATTCTTGACCGATAGCGGGGAGCTGTACGTGATCGAGAGCCCGGCGGATGGCGCCGGGGCGCCGACGCTGGGCGATCCGGTGATCGATTACGCCATCGATTCGGTCTATTTCGCCGTTTCTTCGTATGGGCCGTCCTTGGGTGACGTGGATGGAGACGGCAAGAGCGAGATCGTGATCGGCAGTCCCAGCAATCCTGGACAACCAGGGATGCTGTTCATTATCAACGGCGATTATCCGCAAACCGAGCCGTTTTTCAGCCCGGTTGCGGGGGGGACCGATTTGGAAGCGTTCACGGTGGCGGGGCAGATTTCCACCGCGCCGGCATTGGCGGACGTCGATGGAGACGCCGTCCTGGACATCATCCTGGTGTCGACGCTCAGTCAAACCAAGGGAATGGCTTATGCCTTCAAGGTGGACGCGGAGGCGAGAGTGCTGGAAACGATCTTCACCCACGAGTTGAACTCCGCGCCGCCCTCGTCCTCACCGGTTGTCGGCGACTATCATCCGGAGGGCAATGTCTTCTTTGGCCTGGCCAACGGAGTGTTGGAGTCGATTTACTACGAAACTGCGACCGGGACCGTGAAGCGGACACCGGAAGTGGAAAGCATGAGCCCGCTCGGGGAGAAGATCCGAGCGCCGGCGGTCGTTTCGGATTTGGATAATGACAAGCGGCGCGAGGTGATCTACGCCACGGAAGGATACGAGGCGAATCAGGTCAACAGCCTGGAGAGCACGGTGGAGCTGGCGGTGGCGGCCGAGCTGGAATGGCCGACGTTTAAGCACGACAACGCGCGCACCGGAGACATTCTTTCCGATCTGGGCATGAAGCGACTCAGCGATATCAATAATGACGATCAAATCGACTACAAGGACTTGTTCCTCTGGTCGAGTCTGTGGCTGCAAGGTCCGGAGCCGGCCAAGACAGAGGCCGGACTGCGCGACCTGGATGAGGCGAATCCGGTCGACGCCAACGACATGCTCATCTTTATGCGGTATTGGCACAAGTAACCGGCGAAGTGGGAGCAGGCCGGATTTCAAGATGAACCGCCGGCCTCGAAAAGCGGGCGAAGGGCGGGGTTCACCGCCAATCATGGGGCTGAGCCGAGGGCCGGCCTCAGGAAAAGGAAAAGCGGAATGATGCGAAAAGGGACAACGATCGCTCTGGTCATGCTGGCGCTTCTGGCGGGCATGAGTTCGTGGGCAACCGTCTTGCTGCAGATGAATACGGAGGCCTTGACCGGAAACGCCGATATGATTCTCACCGGGCAGGTGGCGGGATTTGCACCCAAACCGGTTTTCGAAAACGGGATGATTTTCAGCGACATCATGATTTTTGTGACGGATTTCGTGAAAGTCTCTCCGGATCGCCAGAACGTCAGCTATGTGACGGTGCGTCAACTGGGCGGGACGTATAACGGCCGAACCACGGTGGTTCCGGGGTCGCCCACGTTTCAAGCCGGGGAACGCGTGATGGTGTTCTTGCGACAGCGCCAGGCGTCGAAGTATTATGAAGTGGTCGGCATGGCTCAAGGGAAATTTGAGATTCGCACCGATCCAGTGAGCGGTCGCGATATCATTGTGCAGGATGCGCAACAACAGAAGGCGGACGCCTATCAAGCGAAGACTCAACGGCAGGGATTCAACGCGAAGTTGTTGAGCCGGAAAACGAAGTCCGATTCAAGCACTCAGGCGGAACGAAACGCGCCGGAAATCCGGTTTCTGGACACGTTTATCCGCGAGGTGAAGACGTACGAAAATCCGGATAGTCCCGACAAGATGTTGATTAAGAAGTAGCAGACAGGATTCTAAGACGAAGCGAATAACGGTTGTCCTAACGGAATAAGGGCCACGGCGCCGGGAGAAGAGTCCCGGGTGCATGGGGCGAGCGAGAGCGCCCGCAAGGACAGCACGATGGTGGAGGACAAAGCATGAATCGCATGGCGAAGCGATGGGGTATCCTGCTCGGCATGGCATGGCTGTTCAGCGGTTGGGCGCAGGCCTATATTCCGTCGGTGACCTCCGACGGCACCGAAGTCAAATGGGCACAAGTGCCGAGTCAGCCCATCCCGTATTGGCATCACCAGGATGGGACCGAGGACGTGACGGCCACGGAGGAATTCACCATCGTCGACACTTCGTTCGACACCTGGGAAAACGTGCCGACGGCCTCGATCGAGTTTATCGAGCAGGGTCGGACCTCGCGGCTTCCCGGGGCGTTGGACGGCTATAACGTCGTCGGCTTCAGCAGCGAGAACATCACGTTTTCGCCGGAAATCCTCGGCCTGACGCTGTTTACTTTCGATACGGTCACCGGGGCCATCTATGAGGCGGATATCGCCTTTAATGATGCGGACTATGTTTTCTCGCCGACGCGCGAGACAAGCATTACTTACACAATCACCGCTACGGGCTCCATTGAGCTGCTCGATAACGTGGTGAACCTCCAGAACGTCGCCACGCACGAGATCGGCCATTTTTGCGGTTTGTATCACAGTTATATCGACGGCAGCATCTTCGCAGTAAACCTGACCGACCCCGAGACGATGGCGACGATGTATCCGTACGAGTTCAATGGCAGCCAGTCGCGGACATTGGAGGATGATGACAGCATCGGCTTGTCGCATTTGTACCCCGAGCCGGAGTTTTATTCGACGCGCGGGAGGATCCAGGGCCAAATTGTCTCGGCGCTGGATCCGACCGAACCGGTGTTCGGCGCGCACGTCGTTGCCATCGATCGAATGCGCCAGGAAGTCGTCGGGACCCACTCCTATAAGGACGGTTCCTTTCTCCTTGACGGACTCGATCCCTCCCTGGGGCCGTTTATGCTCCTGGCCGAACCGATTCCTTATTTGTCCACCGCTCAGGATTACTGGCAGAGCGCCGAGCAACAGTTTCCGCTTGAATTTTACGAAGACAGCTTCGAACTCAACACAACTCGAACGATCCAGGTCAGCGCCGGGCAGACGACCTCTGCGGTTCAGCACACGGTTCTCGTCGGCTTTCCCCAGATGGATGAAAATGAACCGAACGACTCCATAAGTCAGTTTACTGATGCGAATCCGGACATCGAGATTGCCGCGCTCATCAGCCCGGAGGACGACAGCGACTTCTATCGCTTTCGGTCCTTGCGAGGCTCCCTGATCCAAATCGAGGTGAAGGCGAACCGGTTGAACACCCTGTTGACTCCCCTGCTGATTCTGTACGATGACGAGGGGAACGAAATCACGCGGAACAGCAATTACTTCGGCCTGGACGGCGACGCCCGGATTACGTATCGGATTCCCCAAGGGGGATTCTATTTCGTCGAAGTGCGCTCGGCCGTCGATAATGAGGGCGGCGAGGGCTATTACTATCTGCTGTCCATCAAGGCGATCGAGCGCGTCGAGCCGATTCTGGCCGATTCGGACATGACTTCGGTGCTGTCGTTCGAACTGACTTCCGAGCAGGTGGCTTCGGGCAAGACGCTTTATTTGAAAGAGATTTTCCTCAACTTCAGCGAGATCGGTCCGCCTTATGGCGACTTCGACGTGTTGACCGATCTGAAACCGATTCTGAAGGACAGCGAAGAAAGCGGCGTCAGTCTCTTTAATGATGGAGGATTGGCGAAGGGCGTCTTTGACTATATCGCGGAGCGGGAGGACAGCAGCGACCAGCGGCTGCCGTTGGAAAGCTACAGTGTCTTAAAGCGAACCGGGGAAGCCACGGTTCACCTGAAGTTTCTGCAAACCAGCGCCACGGTGTTGCGTTTCTCGCCGGACGAAAGCCCGGATTTCCACGTGGTGCTGCGGACTTCCAGCCGACTGCACTTGGGAGACGACTTTAAGGTGACGATTCCCGCCGCCGGGCTTGTCTTGGCGGAGATAACCCCGGGAGCCCAGGAAACTTACCAGGCGTTCGACAAGACGATTCCCGAGAATGCGACCGTGCTGACCGGCGAGCTGTTGGAACTGGCCGGCATGACGGAGGTCGAACAACGGATCGATCTCAACTCCAATCCGCTGGCCGTGGTGGGTATCAACGCCGTCGGCGATTCGGCAGAGGAATACTACCTCGACGAGGTCAAATTCTGGCTTATCGGTTACAGCGCTCGCAACTATATTCCCTTCTACATCGACAGCTATCGATTCTCCGGTCCTGTGATTGCGCGGGCTACCGGCGGGTACGGCGAATTCGATTTGAGCGACTTGAAGCCGCTCAGCCAGATCGACGACATTCAGGGCGGAGGAATCGCTCTCTACAAGGATGAAGCCCGCGTCATCCAGGGCGGGGAAGTCGAGGGTGACGGCACCTTTGAGCCGGGAACGGACCCGGTGGTGCCCTACAACCTGTCCTCGGTGCGAGAGCTGCCCATCGAGCGCGTTCCAGCGGAATTTCTGGATGCGTTGACGCCGAGACTTATCGGGGCCGATCTTTTTTCCCTGGCGATCGCAGCGGATGTCGATCTGGCCCGCGATTTGGAGGTGCAGGCGTACGAAGTAACGCTGGACCTGCAGTCGACGAACCTCGCAAAAATTCCCGATACGGACAGCTCCAATAACCGGACCGAGGGCCCGGACTTCTTTATCGCCATTCAAACGAGCAATACGATTCGGGCCATGGATCATTTTATGATCTTGATTCCAGACGAAGGTTTTCAGATCAAAAATAATTACGGGGAAGCGGCCACGGTTGAACGGCCCAGCCTTCGGTTTTTCGATCCGACGCTGAAGGATGATACGGTCGATGCCATTACTTGTCGCCCGTTTCCGTTCGTGCAAATTGAGGACCTGACCAAGGGAAGTCCAAGCAGTCGCGTTGTGGAATTGGCCCAGAAAGGCGCGGCTCCCAAGGAAGTGCTCGGGATCAACATGGTCGATTACGGCATGTCCACCCATACGATTCCTCAAGGCCAAGGGGTCATGAACTTTGGGGAGTTCTTCAACCAGGGCTATATCTGGGACGGCCTGGAACTGGATTTCGAATCGGTGGATAGCTTTGACCGCAACGACCTGGCCGAGACGCCTCTCTATGCGGATATCAGCAACAACAAGTCGTTTTTCAGTCACGGTGTCGCGATTTACACCGATGACGATACCCCCTTTGGCGATTTTGAGGACAATGACCTGGATGGCCTGATCGACGAGGAGCTGCGCAACGGGCGGGACGACGATCTCGACGGCTTCATCGACGAACCGGATTGGGGCGATCTTGACGATGAGGGCATCAACGGAGTGTTCGACTCACGGGATCTGGACGATCATTGGCCGCCGTTGAGTTTTGTGCGAAATCGCTATGACGATACCGTGCAGAATGCTCAATTCGTGACGGCCCCGGACTTTAACAATACAATCGAACTGGACGGCAACTATGGAGCGCGGTTTCGCCTTTTGGCTCGGCGCCTGTCTGAGGAAGCGGCCTTCCTCGGCAATGTTGCCTACGCCAGCGATCCCTGGACGTTCAGTCCCGAATGGCTCTTCATTCGAACCGGGTTCTCGCCGATCTGGTACGACCCGATCCCGACGTCGAGCGACTTTACCGTTCGAAGTAACGATCTTCGCTATATGATCAACGGCTTCTACGTTACGTTGGGCGATGATGAAGAGAGTTTCGATCCTCTTCTGGATCTCGATGATACGATGACCTACGACTACCGCTTTGCCTTCTTTGTCCCGGACGAAGACGGCGGGCTGGGATACGAGTACCTGGAGGGCAACGACGTTTTTATCGCTGTTCGCTCCTCGACCGCCGCGGAGCTGGGTGACAAGTTCCGGATTCAAGTTCCCGTGGACGGCATCGAGATGAGTGTTTATCAAAGCGTCCAGACCGTGCTGAACAACTCCTTTCCGGTTACCTATCCGGACGCATCGATTCAGACTGAAATCATTAGTATGGGAACTTCGAATGAACCACCGACGCCGGCGATTGTCTCCCCCGGGTTGAACCGCAATGTGTTCGAATCGGATTTCTCCTACGAAGTTATTTTCAACGTGGAAGATCCGGACAGTTCCAGCGTCGCTATTTACCTCTATCTGGACAACAACAATCTCGGTTATAACGGGATTAAGCTCAATGAGCAGCCGTTGCCGATTTCCCAGACGCGGCTGACTTTCAGCCTGGCGGATCCGGATCTGTTTGCCCAGGTGCAAGAGCGATTCAATATTGCGGACGTGCGCCGACTTACCGAGCAGGATCAGTTTTACATTTATATTGTGGCGGACGATTTCGTCAACGAACCGGTCAAGGCCTACAGTGAGGGATATATCACCGTCGATGAGGATCAACTGGAGGATTTGGCTTCCTACGTGAAGTTGGACAAGGAAGGCGTTCTTTACTCGCTGGGAGATATTGCGGAGTTCCGGAGCGTTCCGGTCAAGCCGGGCATCCCGGCGGTAGACGTCGAGGTGCTGCCGGCGGAAGATGCGGTGCTCGTGCTGCGGGGCGACGGCCAGGTGTTCGGCCGAATGCTTTCGGGGGCCAATCTCGGAGTGTATGATCCGTATCGGGTGATCTCGTTCGATCCCGATCAGCAGGATCGCCTCGAAATGGACGGCGATATCGACTTCGGTATCGATCTGGCGGTGGATCTCGAGATTTACCCCGATGCTCCCGGCTATTACATTCTGGACAAGGCTGGCGGGGTTCACGGCGTCGGGAACCAGGAGAATCTTCACGACTTCTACCATCCGGATCAGTTTCCGCCGCCCTATTTCGGCAACCCCATGGCGGTGGATATGGAGCTGACGCGCTCGGGAGACAACCTGTATATCCTGGATACCTATGGCGGCGTGCACGCCGCCGGGCAGGATCCGCCGCTGATCTATCAGGAGCAATTTTTCGGCTATGACACGGCGCGGGATTTGACCTTAACCCGTTCGGGAAATGGCTACTATGTGCTCAGCCAAGAAGGATTCATCGAAGCGCTGGGCGATGCGCGGACCGATGTTGCAATCCCAGGCATCACCGGTGCGACCCGGGGCTTTCTGGCGTTGGAATCGTTGCCGCGGTGTGAAGGCTATCTCGTGATGGATGCCACGGGAGACGTTCAGACGCTTCTGGAAGCGCGCATTGGATCCGATACCAAGCGGGATACCCTGGAACAGGACTTTGTGGATCTGGAAACCATCGGCCTGACCTCCAGCAACGTTCGGGATATCATCGAGGCCTACTTCGACGCGCTGGCCATGGAAGACATGGATGGAATCACCTCGCTGCTTTCGGAGGATTACATCGATGACCACGGCAACGACACTGCTCGTTTGCGGGAGGCGCTGAACGCGATCTTCGACTACTACATCATCGGTTTGCCGACGGATAACTCTTTTATCATCGAGAATATCAGCACGCAGTTGTCGGGAGGCCAGGCGCTGGCGGTCGCCGAAGTGGTGTTCAGCCATCGGTATCCCCAGTTGGAGACGCTTGCCGTGGATAGCGTCGTCAGCTATCAGGTTTCATTCGACCAGGCGTTTCACATTTTCGAACTGGGCGATGGCCGGGACGACCGGCTCAGCATCTTCGACCTCGACAACTCGACCGGTGTGTTTGATCCTGAAGCGCCTTCGGATAAGAGAATCTTCTACAAGGTGTTTACCAAGGAGGGGCCGGAGGGGCCGTTCAATGTGTTCTTGAAGTACGAGGGTCCGGAGAAGAACAGCACCTACGTGTTCTCCCTGGAAGACGGAGACAATCGAGGCGTCTACCAGCCCTCGGATGTTCGCGTGGGGAGATATCTCGCCTCGAGCATTATTGCCGTGACGACGCCGGTGGAATTCGAATTCAGTCTGAAGCAATCCGACGGACAGGGATTTCGGATCACGAAGGCGGACGTCCTCCAGGTCTTGCCCGTGGCGGATGAGGCCAATCCGGTCGGATTCAGCTTCGCCGCAGGCGGACCGGTCTATGATTTCCAGACGGTTGCCGAGGACGATGACGAAGGCGTCGGCGGAGGAATCTTCGGCAAAGCCGATTTCCAGATTGCGGGCGAAGAAGGCTTGACGATCGATCACACGATTCCGGATTTCTTTGGTATTGTGAATCTGACCGTGGCTTTGGGCGTCACGGAGTTCGATCAATTCCGCGCGAGCGATTATGAAGATATTCCGATGTTTCGATTTAGCAGTTCCGTGACGATCGAGGACGACCAGATTTATCTTATCATCACGAAGGACCAGAAGGCCTTTGGATTGATTCGCCCGGTTCGCAGAATCGTTGCGGGTGGCGAGGATGACATCTCCTCCACGTCCGCGTTGATTTTTGACTGGCAGTTTCTGCCGACGTATGTGATTCCTGGCACTGAGGATTAGAGACGCCTCGAGCGGTAAGCGCTCCGTTGTCAAGTGGATGACAAGTTCCCAGGCGGCAAAGGCTTGAGTCCCGGTTCTCTCGGACGGGCGGGCCGGGCCGCCTGGGCTCGGTTTTAGGCAACGATGCGGCACAGTTACTCCTTGGCTCGCGGTTCGTTTTGTAGGGAGATTTCCGGTAAGAGGAGGATGGGACTTTGAGCGAGGCTTCGAGCGCGAAAGCCGGCCGGCGGCGACTCGCCCTTGGGGGCGGGGCGGCCGTTCTCGTCGTCGTTGTGGCCTTGGTGTTGTGGGGACGCTTCAACCGTTTGCCGACGGTTGAACCGGGGGAGCCGCTCGAGTTGCCTCCGGCCGACGTGGAAATCGTCCGGGCCGACACGGGTCCTCAGCCTTCGCGGGTGCGCGAGACTCCGCCCGAGCCGGCCGTCCCGAGGACGGCGACACCGACCCCCAAGCGGCTTGATTCCGACGCCGATCGATTGTCTCTCATTACTTCAAACTGGGTTTACCGGGGTTTCGCCGGCGTCGGCGACAACAAGCGGGGACGCTTTACGCACTCGGCCAAGGGCGAGGTATTTTTTGTCAACCTGGGGCAAGTCTGGGAAGGCGTCAAAGTGCTGGATCTGGACCGGTTGTCGGCCGTGGCCGGTTTGGGCAGTGCGACGATCCTGATGCCGATTGTTCCTGAGTTTCCGATCGATTTTCAACGCATGGCGAACCCGGCCATTCCCTCGGAAGCGGAAGTTGAAGCGGCGCAAACCCGCTATTGGCAACAGTACGGCAAGCGATTCAACGAATTGGGCAAGCGCTATACGCCGAGGCCGGGGGAACGAATGCCCCCGCGCGAGCCCCCCTCGCAGGAGCAAGCCGCCACGGCCAAAGCCCGCTACATTGCCACCATGATGCCGCGGTTTCAGCAGATCAACGCTCAGCGCACGCCGGTGCCGGGTGAAATCCTGCCCGAGCCTCACCCGGACGTGTTTGACGAACAGAAGGCCATCGAAAACTATTATCGGCGATTCCGGCCGTATGAGACGCCGCCGACTCCCGCGCCGAAGTAGATCTCGCCGGTCTGCGCTGTCTTGGAAAGATCTCGATCCCATTGTCCCCCCCCAAGTGGGCGTGCTCGGGAGGCGAATCGGCTAGGTTACTCTTGTTCCCAAAGAGCCGTTTTGTGTGTATACTACCGGAAATCGGGGGCACTCAAGGGTGCGCTCAAGCGCCGGAGAATTCGAGAGAATAGTGGTGGAAATGCTGAAACGAGGAACTCTTCTCACTGCATTCGTTTTGTTTTGGACCGTCGGGGCGGTGGCCGAAGCGCCGACTTCCGCGCCGGCGTCTTCCCTGGCATCCGCGACGGAGGCGGAATGCACCGGCCTGATCATTGCCGAGCTGAACAACCAACCGATGTATATGGAAGAAATCCTGCGGCAGACGCTTCCGATGGAAAAAAATCTCGTGCTGGTTCGTCCGGGAGACACGCGTTGGAACGCGATCCAGGGGATTCGACAGCGCTATCTGGACATGCGTATTACCGAGCGGCTGTTTACCCTGGCGGCGGCTGCCGATGCCTCGGTGCAGGCCTCCAGCGAGGAGATTGAGGTCGAATACAACCGGCTGGTGCAGCAATTTGGAGGCGAAGATCGTCTGGAGAAGATGCTGGGCGTCTCCGGCGAGGATCTTCGCGTCGCGATTGCGATCAAGCTGGCCATTCCCCATCTTCGTAAAAAATACGTTTATGACCGCATCCACATTACCCCAAAAATGAAGGATGAGTACTATATCAACTATTTAAAGGATCGTTTTACGATTCCGCCCCAGGCGGCCGTCCGGGGGCTTTTCCGCTTCGCGGACGACGACATCGAGATGGCTTCGGAAGAAAAGAGGATTCGCGAGATTCGAGCCGAACTGGAGGAAGCGCTTCGCGGTGACTACACGAAACAGGAACGACTGCGCATCTTCGCCGGCGCGGTGCGCTCTTATTCCGAACACAAGGAAACGCGATTCAGCGGGGGGTATTGGTATCTTTACGGCGGCCATCACATCGACAAACGGTTTCATAAGTTTGAAGACGTCGCCTTTGAGACTCCGGAGAACGTGCTCAGTCCAGTGGTTGCACTAGACGGCGGATTTTGCATTTTGTTCGTGGACGAGAAGCGCCCGGGACGCACGAAAAGCCAGGCCGAGGCCGAACCGGAGATCGAATTGCTGCTTCAAAAAGAGCAGTTTGAACAGTATCAGGAAAAATGGATGCAGTCTTTAAAAACACAATATGGTTTGAAAGTTTATGAGGATCACCTCATGTGCGGCGTCCCGGAAGAGGCGAAACAAGAGACGGCCGAACCGGGTCCGGTTGCACCGTAGGGTTGTGGAGAAACGTATCCAGGGGGAACGAACCAGACTGCCATCTTGAGTGCGCCGCGCTGGTTCGAAAAAAGCGTCTCGTGGCCGATACGGAAATTACCCTTCAGTCCATTTTGCGAATTCTCACCCGCCGCTGGCGGTGGGTCGCGGGCTTTACCTTGTTGACCTTCGTCGTCGTGTGGGTCGCGGCGTACCTGCTGCTCGATGACGTTTACACGGCCTCGGTTAAACTGTTGATCTCCAAGTCCAAGGTCGGCGAAAAAATCACTCCGGTCGACTATACCATGCTGGAGCTGGACACTTACGGCCACCTGGTCAAGAGCCGGGATGGTTTGGTCGAAGCGTTGCGAGCGTTTAGCTTGGACGCCCCGCCTTACGATTATGAGTTGAAACAGTTCGAAGACTGCATTCAGGTCCGACCGCTTCGCAATACCGAACTCTTGGAAATTGAAGTCGCGCTGCCCGAGCCCCAGCTGGCCCGAGACGTGGCCAACGACTTGGCGCGGCGAACCATCGATAAAAACTTCGACCTTCTGCTTCGGGAGTCGAAAAAAAGCCGGGAGATGTTTCAAGCCGAAGTCGATAAGGCGCATCAGCGTACGGTCGAAGTGGCGAACAATCTCGCCGCGTTTATGAAGCAGTCAAAGACCGGTGTCAGCGGACATTACTTCCTCAGCTCGCAAGAGGCGCTTTGGAAGATGAAACAGGACCGGGCGTTCAATATCGCTCTGCGGGATGAGAGCGAGGCCAAGATTCAAGCCCTGACCGAGATTCTTCGACGGGAGCCTGAGACCCGCATCCTCCGCCGGGCGATCTCCGACGAGCAGGATTTACTCGAAGTTTTCCGAAAGAAGCATCCGGAACTTCCCACCGAAGAACTGCTGCAAATCATGCTCGAAAGTGAAAACGTCAATTACGCGTATGACAAGGCCAAGGCCGAACTCATCGATGCCAGCAAGGATTACTTCGGTGCGATTGCGCATGTGGCCGCAATGGACGTCGAGATTCAGCGAATCGAGGAGGAAATCCGCCTGGCCGAGCAGGAAATGGCGGATAAGAAACGCCTGGAAAATGAACTCGAAAGCGCGTCTCAAGACTACCAGGAAGTTTCGGCCAAGAACGCCGAAGCGAATACCACCATCGCCGGCGAGCGTCAGGAGTTGACGGTGATTCAACACGCCGTGGCGCCGGAGCGCCCCAGCGGCCCGAACCGACTCGCGATCGCTGTCTCGGCGGCACTGTTTGCCTTTCTGCTGGCGCTGTTTGTCTCTTTAGCCATGGACCTTTATGGAACGGTTGACCCGGTGGATTTGAAGCGGCCTTAAGCGGATTGCTTCAGGAAGCGCGCCTGCGGCGGTCCCGGCTGAATCGGCCCGATTTTCCCTCTCGCCTTTGACGAATCGTTTCGCTATACTCAAGTCGCTCGGATTGTCTGAATTCGAACACTTTCCGGATAAGGGAATCCATGATCGATTCGAGGAAACAGGCTTGGTGGGCCCTGGTTTTGGTGGTTCTGGCCGTCGGGGTGTTCTATTGGCGGATTTGGACCCCGCGAGATGAGGATCGAGCCTATTTTGAAGGCGACATCTTCGACAAGGATTATCCGGCCCGGGCGGCCTGGGTGCGAACCGTGCGCCAGGGTGTCTTTCCCTTTTGGAACGCTTATGAGTTTGGAGGTTGGCCGGCGCTGGCCAATTGTGAGGCCGGCGTGCTCTACCCCCTGAATTGGCTGCTCGTGCCGGCGGCGCGGGGGGGGCAGTTGTCCTTTTATCACGTTGAGGCGTTGATTCTGCTGCATTTTGTTTTGGCCGGATGGTTTCTTTTTCTGTTAGGCCGGCAGTACGGCCTGGCGTTTTGGCCGGCGGCGCTGGCGGCGCTGGTGTATATGTTCAGCGGTTTTCACGGTGGCCACAAGCTGCACGTGAACCTGTTCTGCACGGTCATCTGGTTTCCCTTGATCCTCTACTTTGTCGAGCGTTCGCTGGAGCAGCGGCGAGTGTTTTATCTGTTGGCCGCGGCGCTTGGGCTGGGCGTAGCCTACCTTGCCGGGCATCCGCAGATGGCGTACTCCCTGAGCGCTCTGCTCGCGTTGAGACTGGCGTGGGAGTTACCGTCCGAGGCGAAATCGTTGGAGGGCGGGTGGCGGGAAGCGTTGAAAAGGCTGGGGGGGCGAGGCGCGGTGTTGGTTCTCCCGGCTTTGGCGCTTGCCGCGGCGCAGATCCTGCCGGCGATGGAGCTGTTCGAGTTAAGCCGCCGCGCCGGGGCGGGTCGATTCGACTTTGCCGTTGAATTCTCGCTGCCGCCTCAGGAGCTGGTGGAGTTCCTGCTGCCGGCCACATTCGGTTGGTACTTCGTTGAAGTCTTCTATGTCGGCCTCTGGGCATGGTTGTTGGCTTGGGTGGCGCTTGGCCGGCGAGGCGGCAGCCGGGTTGAGACCTACTGGCTGGCGGTCTTGAGCGGCGGGCTTCTGTTGGCGCTGGGAAAATACGCCGGACTGCTGCCCTCGCTGTACCGGCTGCTGCCGGGATTGGGGAAAATGCGCGCGCCAAGCCGCTGGCTGTATTTTGTCGACCTGGCCGTGGCGTTGCTGGCCGGGTGGGGGCTTCAGAGCCTGATGGCCACGGTTGGATCCGAGGGCGGCCTTGTCGAACGCTTGCGACGAATCGTTCGTTGGATCCTGGCGGTCCTGGTTGTTGTCCTGATCTACCTCTACATCGAGACACTTAAACCATATCCTCAGGTGCATCTGTCGAATCTTCAAAGCCTCACGGGCGCACTGGTGTTAGTCGGCCTTTTCCTGGCGCTGGGGTGGCTCCTGTTAACGCTCTATCGGCGGGAGCGGATTTCCGTTACGGCTTTCGGGATTTGCTTCGTGCTGCTGATCTATGTCGATCTGGCCACTTACAACAACAAGATCAACGTTGTTACCGAGAAAAAGGCATACGAAGACTCGCCGGTTGTTGAAAAGTTGCGAAGGGAGCAGACCGAACGCATTCGCTACTTGCAACCCGACGACAGGCGACAGGCGGCCAATGGCAATGTTTTCGGTCTTGAGGAAGCCGGCGGCGCGTCGCCGCTGGCGCCCAAGCGCTATTGGCGCTGTCTGCGGGAAGTCCGGCGCAATCCCAACTTGTTGCGTTTGTTAGGAGTCCGCTATGGAGTGGGCGGCATTCCCGAGGCGCTGAAGGACGTTGCCGAGCCGGTTCGGCAAGACCTTTGGCGGATTCCGGGGGCGTTTCCCCGGGCCTTTGCCGTGGATGACGTGGTCGTCGTGAAAGATCCCGGCTTGCGCGAGGCGTTACTCGGGTCCGAAGCGTGGGACTTCGCTCGCGTGGCTTGGGTGGACCGGGAGCCGGGGGTGATTGCGTTCCAACCTGCGCCGATCGGTTCTTTGGAGGAAGAGTATCCGCGTCCGATTGTTATTTACAGCGCCAGCAGGAACGCGTTGCGCCAAGGCGCGTACATCCTCGTTGGGGGGCGACAAGTTTGTCCCGACCGGAGGGGGTACAACCTGGTCGTCATCGACGAGAAGAGCGGCGAGGTGCTTCGTTCGAGGGCGTTCGACGTGTTGAGCGATCCGGGTGAGAACGAAAACATGGCGCAGTTCATTCGATCCGTGCCAAATGGCCGGATTGTCGCCGGGGCGGTTGCGGACGAGGCGACGCTGAAGCTGAACCCGGCGGCGGCGAAAGCCCTCCGCAAAGTGGGTGTCGGCCTGGATCTGTCAGGACACTATCGGAAGGCCCATGCGTTCCTGGGCATTAAGGGCTTCCCCCCCGGGACAGCGCTTGAAGTTTCCTCCGAGAAGGAGGCGATCCTGGTGCTGGGAAGCCGGGGGGAGCGCTTTATCGCCATGACCAGCGAAGCGGAGAAGCAGTCGCCTCGGGCGCTCGCCCTCGAAGTGTGGAAGCCCGGTTCGCTTCGAGTCAAACCCGACGGGAGTCTTCGCGGCTTCGTTATCGTGACCGAAAAGGATTATCCGGGTTGG
>Ga0272442_10005903_pt1 | contig 16251 bp, 10 predicted proteins | sample SSMForm2O_FD_200262 | JGI IMG/M metagenome (GOLD analysis project Ga0272442, IMG submission 200262) | Marine sediment archaeal communities from Little Sippewissett salt marsh, Falmouth, MA, United States - SSM-Form-2O | ecosystem: Environmental > Aquatic > Marine > Wetlands > Sediment ...
AGGGGTGCGGCGTCGGTCTCCATGTCGCCGTACCGGAACCAGACGTTCCGGAACTCGATCCGCCCTCCCCGGGTCGGCACGGTCGGAATCGCCGGGTCCGCGGTCTCTGCGATTCCGGCACCCACACGCTCGTGGCCGGCTTCCGCGACTTCGGGCTCGGACTCGACGGGGTGAGGTTCCCGGTCCAACAGCCTGAACACGCGCTCCGAACTGGCCATCGCGCTCTGCAGGATGTTGTACTTCTCGGACAGATCCTGGATCGGCCTGAAGAAACGCCTCGCGTACTGGAGAAACGCCGCGATCGTGCCGACGGTCATGGCGCCGCGCAGGGATTCGGAGCCACCGTACCAGATGATCAGGGCCATGGCGACGGCGGCCAGGATCTCCACCGTCGGGAAGAAGAGCGCGTAGTACGTGATCGACTTGAGGTGAGCGGACAGGTGGTCGCGGTTGATCTCCTCGAAGCGGTCGAAGGTCTGCTCTTCCTGGCGAAACAGCTGGGTCACGCTCATCCCGCTGATCCGCTCCTGGAGGAACGCGTTGATGCGCGCGAGCCGGAGCCTGATGTCCCGGTAGGCCCGTCGCACCCGCGTCCGGAACAGCCAGGCGGACGCGAAGACCATCGGCAGGACGGTGAACGTCACCAGGGCCAGCCGCCAATCCAGGATCAGCATCGCCGTGACGATGGCGCCGATCGTGAACACATCCCCGAAGATCGTCACCACGCCCGAGGTGAACATCTCGTTCAGGGCCTCGACATCGCTCGTGACCCGCGTCATGAGCCGGCCCACGGGGTTTCGATCGAAGAACGCCAGCTCGAGGCGTTGAAGATGGCCGAAGATCTGGCCTCTCAGGTCCTCCATCACTCGCTGGCCGATCCAGGTTGTCAGCAGCGTGCGGGCATATTCGAGCACCGCTGCCACGAGCATGGAGCCCACGTAGATGACGGCAAGGAGGGCCAGCAACCTCAGGTCTCCGGCCGGAAAAGCCTGGTCGATGGCGATCTTCGTGAGCCACGGTCCGACAAGGGCGAGGCCCGAAGCGGCGATGAGGATTCCGACGGCCGTCGCCACGTACCACCGATAGGGGCGCAGATAGGCCAGCAGCCGCCGCATGAGGCGCGCGTCGTACGCCTTGCCCAGCGCTTCTTCTTCCTGGACGGGCCCTTCCGGCGATGTCTGCAGGGTCGATTCTCCGATGCTCGAGGGTCAGGCTCCCCGAACATACCCGGCATGAGGGTGGCGTTCCACCCGGGTCGTTTGACGCTCCCCCGTCGCGGGTTCATCATCGCCGCATGCTCACCTCCATTCGCGTGCGCGGCGCCCGGCAGAACAACCTGAAGGGGGTTGACGTCGAAATCCCTCACCGGGCGCTGACCGTACTGACCGGACCCAGCGGCTCCGGGAAGTCGAGCCTGGCATTCGACACGGTGTACGCGGAGGGCCAGCGCCGGTACGTCGAATCCCTCTCGACCTACGCCAAACAGTTCCTCGAACGGATGCCCAAGCCGGCCGTGGATTGGATCGACGGCGTCGCTCCCTCCGTGGCGATCGATCAGAGAAACACGGTGCAGTCGAGCCGCTCGACGGTGGGCACCACGACCGAGACCTACGACTACATGCGTCTGCTGTGGAGTCGGGTGGGGCATACGGTCTGCCCGGATTGTGGCAAGCGCGTCGTTCCCGACACCGTGCAGTCCGCCACCGACGAGGTCCTGGCTCTCCCCGCGGACACACCCGTCTACGTGACGTTTCCGCTCGAGCGCAGCGCGGGGCTTACGCACGAGGCGGCGGTGGAGAATCTCCGTGCCCGGGGCTACGTGCGAGTGATGATCGATGGGGCCGAGCACCACGTGGACGACCTGGACTACGGGGACGAGTCGCCGCCGCCCGACGCGACGCGCCTCGACTCGGCCGGCGAGGTGCTGGTCGTCGTGGACCGGGTCGTTGTGGCTGAGGACAGCCGTGAGAGACTGTCCGACTCGCTCGCCGGCGCATTCGCGGAGGGACACGGACTCGCCGAGGTACTCGTGGTTGTGCGCCCGGGCGGGCACACCTCGGAAGTGCAGAGGCGAATTCCCTTCGCGGAGGCATTCCGCTGCTCGGATTGCGGCCGTGAGTTCCCGGACCCCACGCCGATCCTGTTCAGCTTCAACCACCCGACCGGCGCGTGTCCGGTGTGCAACGGTTTCGGGGCCACCCTCGAGTACGCACTCGACCTGATCGTGCCGGACCCCGACCGACCGCTGGTGGATGGTGCGCTCGACCCGTGGACCAAACCCCGCTACTACCGCGAAGCGGCCGAGGTACTGGAACTGGCGGCGCGTCGAGGTGTGGACCCGACCCTCCCCTGGCGGGCGCTGCCCGAGTCGCTCCGCGAGGAGTTGCTGGATGGCTCGTCCGATTTCATCGGCATGATTCCCTTCCTGCACTCCCGCGAGCGAAAGCGGTACAAGCAGTACATCCGTGTCTTCCTCCGTCAGTACCAGCTGCCGGAGACCTGTCATCGCTGCGAGGGCACGCGGCTCCAACCCGCGGCGCTGCACGTGCGTGTGGGGGGGCTCGACATCGCCGCGGCGGCGGCGCTCACCGTGGACGAGCTGAGGCAGTGGCTGGCCGGGCTCGACCTGTCGCCGTTCGAGGCGCGCGTCTCGGAGACGCTGCTTCGTGAACTCGCCGATCGCATGGAGTTCATGTCCTCCGTCGGCCTCGGCTACCTGTCCATGGATCGCCAGGCACGGACCCTGTCGGGTGGTGAGATGCAGCGAATCCGTCTTTCCGGGAGCCTGGGGAGCCGGTTGGTGGACACCCTGTACGTCCTGGACGAGCCGACGATAGGACTGCACGCGAGAGATGTCGAGCAGTTTCTCGGGGTCCTGTGCCAGTTGAGAGATCGGGGCAACACAGTCCTGGTGGTCGAGCACGAAACGTCGGTAATGCGTCGAGCGGACAGGGTGCTCGAACTGGGCCCCGGGGCCGGCGAGCACGGTGGGGAGCTCGTGTTCGACGGGTCCTTTGCCGGCCTGGCGAAGGCGGACACGGCCACGGGCCGAGCCCTCCGCGAGCGTCTCCCATCCTCCCGCCGGGCGGCGCCAGGGCTCCCCGGGGCGTGGCTGCGACTGGAGGGCGCGACGCTCCACAACGTGCGGGACCTCGATGTCGCGATTCCGCTGGGGCGGCTCACGGTGGTGACCGGAGTGTCGGGCTCGGGCAAGTCCACGCTCGTGCACGACGTGCTGTATCGGGCCCTGGAGAAGACCCTGCGCGGAACCTCGTCCACCCGGCGTCACCTTGGGGAAGCCGTGGGGCAGTGGCGATCCCTGGCCGGGGCGGAGCTGCTGGAGGAGGTCGTCCTGGTCGACCAGAGCCCCATCGGGCGCACGCCGCGCTCGAATCCGATCACCTATATCAAGGCATACGACGAGATTCGCCGCCTGTTCGCCGAACAGCCGGAGGCAAAGCGGCGCGGGTTCGGGGCCGGCCACTTCAGTTTCAACGTCCAGGGGGGACGGTGCGAAGCCTGCAAGGGCGCCGGCGAAGAAGTCGTGGAGATGGTGTTCCTGGCTGACGTGTCGATGCCCTGCGAGGTGTGCCAGGGCCGCCGGTTCAAGCCCGAGACCCTCGAGGTGCGGTACCGCGGTCGCAGCATCAGGGATGTGCTGAACCTGACCGTGGACGAGGCGATCCGGTTCTTCATCCGGCAGGACCGCCTGGGACAGGCGCTATGGCAGCTCCAGAGGGTCGGGCTCGGGTACCTGCGGCTCGGACAGTCGGCGACGACGCTGTCGGGAGGTGAGGCGCAGCGGCTCAAGGTGGCTCGGGAACTCGCGCGGCGCTCGTCGAAGAAGCAACGCATCTACATCATGGACGAGCCGACGGTCGGGTTGGGGCTGGGCGAAATCGGGCGATTCCTGGGGGTGCTGGGGCAACTCGTGGAGGCCGGGAACACGGTCGTCGTGGTCGAACACGACCTGGACGTGATCGCCGCCGCGGATTGGATCGTGGATCTCGGACCCGAGGCGGCGGACGCCGGGGGACGCGTGGTGGTGGCCGGGACACCGGCCGACGTCATGAAGGCTCCGGGATCCCATACGGGCAGACACCTGGCTCGACACATGGATGTCGTTCGCGCCGCGGAGGGTGTCGCGCCGTCCACGCGCGATACCGACGCCCGGGCCGGATGAAGTCGAACGTGCCTGAGATTTCCGTTCTTCTGCCGTGCCGGAACATGGCCGCCTGGTTGCCCGAGTGCATCGAGAGTATCGAGGCGCAGTCTTTGCCGGACTACGAGGTCCTGGCCGTCGACGATCGGTCCACCGATGAGACAGGAGCGCTGCTGCGTCGGTGGTCCGCCAGGGACGACCGGGTGCGGGTTTTCGAAGTCGCGCCCGGGTCCCCACGGCGTGGGGAGAACGGGACGCCCGAGGAAGGGATGCTCGAAGACGGCCTCGTCCGTGCCCTCGATCTGGCGGTATCCGCTTCCCGGGCCCCGCTCCTGGCCCGCATGGACGGAGACGACATCGCCGGGACCCGGCGCCTGGAGCTCCAGCGGGACTTCCTGGCGGCCCGTCCGGGCCTCGGTGCGTGTGGAACCGCGGTAGAGCTGTTTCCGCGCTCCGAAGTCGGCGAAGGCTACGGACGCTACGAGGCCTGGCTGAACGGGCTCTCCGATCCCGCTGAGCTGTGGCGCGACCTGTTCGTCGAGTGTCCGGTGGCTCACCCCACCTTGATGATCCGCCGATCGGTTATCTCCGGTCTTGGCGGCTATCGTGACCCGGGTTGGCCAGAGGACTACGACCTGATCCTGAGGTTGCACGCCGCCGGAATGCGGATCGGGAACCTCCCGGAGCCGCTGCTGCGCTGGCGGGTGCGTCCCGACCGTCATTCGCTCGCCTCGGATCGGTACTCAGCCGGGGCTTTCCGGCGCTGCAAGGTGCACTTCCTCGACCAGGCCTTTCTCCCGGTATCGCGTCCCCTCGTCGTCTGGGGAGCGGGCAAAGTCGGGAAACCGCTGGCCCGCGAACTCATCAGGCAGGGGCGCCCGGTCACAGCGTTCGTAGATCTCGACGTGCGAAAGATCGGCCAGGAGATCCACGGGGCGCCCGTGCTGGATCCGGGTGGCTTCAAGATTCTGGCCTCCAGGGATGACCCGTACGTGCTCGCCGCGGTCGGGTCGCCGGGAGCTCGCGAGGAAATTCGCGGAGCCCTTGACGCCCTGGGGCGGCGCGAGATCGAGGACTACAGGGTCTGCGCTTAGGGGCTGCCCGTACGAGCCGCCTCGATTTCCGTCGATTGCCGGGTTTTCTCGAGAATCGGCTACATTGGCAGCTTCCGGGCGCCGGGAAGGATTTGGCGGTCGATGGGGCGAGGCGGTCCGCAACAAGTTCCCAAGGAGATTCGAAATGGCAGAACGGCGTTCCCGTTCGAGGGCGGTGTCCCTCTTCCTCGCCGCGCTCATGGCGTCCGGATGCGCGTCCGGGGGCAGCACCCCGGCAAGCGGACCCGACGCTTCGGCTGGCGGTGAGGCGGACCGGACCGCAGCGGATCGGCAGGTCCTGAACGGGACACCCAATGGTGCCTGGGAGTCCTCGTACGAGCCGCTCGCCTCGAGCCCGGTTCTGATTCGCGGAGGGACCGTCATGACGGCGGCTGGCGAGGAGATCGAGGGCGGGGACGTGCTGCTCGTCGACGGTCGAATCGAGTCGGTCGGCGTCGGACTCGGCGCGCCCGATGGAGCGACCGTGATCGAGGCGGCCGGTCGATTCGTAACCCCGGGAATCATCGATACCCACTCGCACCTCGGCGTGTATCCGTCGCCGAGCGTCGAGGGCACGGGGGAGGGCAATGAGGCCACCAACCCGGTCACGGCCGAAGTCTGGGCCGAGCACAGCGTGTGGCCCCAGGACCCGGGCTTCTGGAGAGCTCTCGCCGGCGGAGTGACCACGCTGCAGATCCTGCCGGGAAGCGCCAACCTGATCGGTGGTCGAGGTGTGACCCTGAAGCTGGTCCCGGGACGCGGCGTGACGGACATGATGTTCCCGGGCGCTCCAATGGGCCTGAAGATGGCGTGCGGAGAGAATCCGAAGCGCGTGTACGCGACCCGGGGTCCGTCCACCCGGATGGGCAACGTGGCCGGGTATCGTGAGGCGTTCATCCGGGCCGAGAAGTACCGTGAACGCTGGGACGAGTGGCTCGCGGGCGACCGGCAGGCCGACCGCCCCGATCGAGATCTCGAACTCGAGACGCTGGCGGAAGTCCTGCGCGGCAACATCCTGATTCAGAACCACTGCTACCGGGCCGACGACATGCTCACGATGCTCGAGCTGTCACACGAGTTCGGGTTCTCGATTCGCTCGTTCCATCACGCAACGGAGGCCTACAAGATCCGGGACCGCCTCGCGGAGGAGAACGTGGCCGCTTCCGTGTGGGTGGACTGGTGGGGATTCAAGATGGAGGCCCTCGACGGCATTCCGCAGAACCTGGCCCTTCTGACCGAGGCGGGAGCGCGCGCCATCCTTCATACGGACAGCGGGCTGGAGATCCAGATACTGAACCAGAACGCTGCCCGGGCCATGTACGCCGGACGCAGCGCGGGAATCGACGTGACTCGTGACCAGGCGCTGCGCTGGGTCACGATCAACCCGGCTTGGGCCCTCGGAATCGACGAAGAGACGGGCTCCCTGGAATCCGGCAAGGCGGGCGACGTCGTCGTCTGGTCCGGCGATCCGTTCAGCGTGTACAGCCGCGCCGACCAGGTGTTCATCGACGGCGCGGTGGTCTACGACCGCTCCCGGACCGAGGGCAATCCCAGGAGTGACTTCGAACTCGGGATCCTACCCGATGCCGGCCAGGGAGGTGGACGATGAACGGGCTGAGCAGAGGTCCGAGGAGAACGGCGCGCCTGGCGATCCTGTTCGCGCTGCTGGCGGGAACCCCGGCGATCGCCGTCGGGCAGGACCTGGCCGTGACCGGAGGCACCGTGCACACCGTGACTGGCGAGGTGCTCGAGGGCGCCACCGTGCTCGTCAGGGATGGGGTCATCGCCGCGATCGGCCACGACATCGAGGTGCCCGCCGGCGTCCCGACTCTCGATGCCACCGGTCGGGTCGTGACTCCAGGTCTGTTCGACGCCACCACGTCGCTGGGCCTGGTCGAGGTTGGCATGGTGAGTTCGACCGTTGATGCCCAGCTGCAGGGTGACCCGGTGAGGGCAGCCTTCGACGTCGTCGACGGGATCAACCCGCGCAGCGTACTGATCCCGGTGAACCGGGCTGCCGGGCTGACCACGGTGCTCTCCGCTCCCGGCGGAGGACTGATCGCCGGGCAGGCGGCGATCATCGACCTGGCGGGCTCATCCGTCGGCGAGATGATCGTACGATCCCGTGCGGCGATGGTGGCGAGCTACAGCGCCGGGGTAGCCGGCGGAGCCAGGGGCGGCACTTCGTTGCGTCTCCGCGAGGTGCTCGACGACGCCGGGTTCTGGCGCGAAAACCAGGCCGCGTTCTCGGCCGGCCGCACGCGCGAGCTCGCGGCCTCGAGGCTGGACCTCGAGGCCCTGGGTCCGGTGCTGGACGGCGAGACACCGCTGATCGTGAGCGTCCACAGGGCCAGCGACATCGAGGCCGTCCTGCGCATCGCCGATGAGTACGGGTTGGACCTCGTGATCTCCGGGGGGGAAGAGGCCTGGATGGTCGCGGACCGCATTGTCGCTGCTGGAGTGCCGGTGATCCTGAAGCCGCTCACCAACAGTCCCGATGGGTTTGATCGCCTCGGGTCGAGGTTCGACAACGCGACGCTGCTCGAGCGCGCAGGTGTGGACGTCATTATCGGGAGCTTCGACTCGCACAATGCTCGCTGGTTGGTCCTGGAGGCGGGGAACGCGGTTCGTTTCGGGTTGCCCTGGGACGCCGCATTGCGCGCCGTGACCCTGGCGCCCGCGCGGGCCCTGGGAGTGGCGGACCGATATGGATCGCTGGAGCCCGGCAAGGTGGGCAACCTGGTCGTGTGGAGCGGGGATCCCTTCGAGCTCTCGACCCGGGCCGAGGTCGTCGTGATTCGCGGCACCATCACATCCCTGGATCATCGACAGCTCGAGCTGTTCCGGCGCTACAGGGAGCTTGACGCGGAGCGCCCGGCGTTCAAGTGAGCCGGTTTCTGACCTCACTTCGGCGGTTCAATCCGACCCCTGCGCGATCGTAGCCGAACGGTCGCGCAGGGCCCCCCAAACGGCTATATTTTCCCGGTTATTCTGAGATTGCGAAGGCGGCCCCAGGAGGCCGTCAGCCAGGGATCGCGGCCGGGCTTGCCCGGCCGTACCTGCGACGATGTGGCACGCCGAGCGCGGGTCCCCGTCAGGGCTGCCAAAACCACCCTTCCGTGACGAGCGCATGGAGACGACTGAACGAACCGATCGGGTTGAGCAGAGACTTCTCGAAGACGAGATGAGGGAGTCGTTCATCGACTATTCGATGAGCGTGATCGTGCAACGGGCCCTGCCCGACGTGCGGGACGGGCTGAAGCCGGTGCATCGCAGGATTCTGTACGCCATGCACGAGCTCGGCCTGTCGCCGAACCGCCCTTACAAGAAGTGCGCGACCGTGGTGGGTGACGTGCTGGGCAAGTACCACCCGCACGGCGATTCGGCGGTGTACGACTCGCTCGTTCGGATGGTGCAGGAATTCTCGCTCCACTATCCGCTGGTGGATGGGCAGGGAAATTTCGGATCCATCGATGGCGACGCGGCGGCTGCGTACCGGTATACCGAGGCGCGTCTCGCCTCGCTGGCGACCGAGATGCTGGCCGACATCGACAAGGAGACGGTGGAATTCGCGCCGAACTTCGACGATCGGCTCGAGGAGCCGACCGTTCTCCCGTCGAAGTTGCCCAACCTTCTGGTGAACGGCTCATCGGGTATCGCGGTCGGAATGGCCACGAACATTCCGCCCCACAATCTCCGTGAGATCGTCGCGGCGTGCGTACGCCTGATCGAGGCGCCGGATACCCCGGTCGAAGAACTTCTCGAGTACGTCCCGGGACCGGACTTCCCCACGGGAGGTCTCGTCTACGGGAAGACGGGCATTCGGGAAGCGTACACCACGGGACGGGGCCGCGTGGTGATGCGTGCCCGGGCCCACGTGGAGGATCGGCCGAGCGGTGGTGAGCGGCTGATCGTCACGGAAATCCCGTTCATGGTGAACAAGTCCCGCCTCGTCGAGCAGATCGCCCAGCTCGTCAGGGATCGCCGGATCGAGGACATCTCGGACCTGAGGGACGAGTCATCGGCGCGCGACGGCATCCGGGTCGTGATCGATCTGAAGCGTGACTCCATCCCGGAGATCGTGCTGAACAAGCTGTACAAGCATACCCAGATGCAGAGCACGTTCGGCGTCATCATGCTGGCGCTCGTGGGCGGTGTGCCCAGGGTGATGGACCTCAAGACGATCCTCGCCCATTTCATCGAGCATCGGCACACGGTGGTGGTCCGGCGTACCGAATTCAGCCTGCGGGTGGCGCGCGAACGCGAGCACATCCTCGAGGGCCTGAAGATCGCCGTAGACAACATCGACGAAGTCGTGCGCATCATCCGGGCATCCAAGAACACCGAGGAAGCGGCCTCCAACCTGAAGGAACGCTTCGGGCTGAGCGACAAGCAGGCGGAGGCCATTCTCGCGATGCGGCTGTCGCGTCTCACGGGATTGGAGATCGAGAAGCTCGAGGAGGAACTGGCCGAGGTACGGGCCACGATCGAGGAACTCGAAGCTCTCATGGCGTCACGGGACTCCCGGATGGAGGTCATTCGTGAAGAGCTGGTCGAGCTCGCGGCCCGCTTTGGCGACGATCGGCGTTCGCAGATCATCGACGCTGAGATCAGCTTCAACCCCGAAGACCTGATCGCCGACGAGCCGATGGTGATCACGATCACTCACCAGGGTTACATCAAGCGGATCGCTCCGGCGACGTATCGCCAGCAGCGCCGTGGTGGCCGGGGAATCGCCGGGATGGACACCAAGGAGGAGGACTGGGTCGAGCACCTGTTCCTCGCCTCGACGCACGACTATCTGTGCGTGTTCACGGCGCGGGGCCAGGTCTACTGGCTCAAGGTGCACGAGATTCCTCTCGCCTCCCGTACCTCCCGCGGCAAACCCGTGGTGAACCTCCTCGACATCTCGAAGGACGAGAAGATCGCTTCCATCCTTCGAGTGCGTGAATTCGATCCCGATCGCTACGTGCTGTTCACGACCCGGAGCGGGCAGGTGAAGAAGACGAGCCTGGCCGCATACCGGCACGTGAGGGTGAAGGGGATCAACGCGATCAACATCGACGAAGGCGACCGTTTGATCGACGCGCGGCTCACGGATGGGGGGAACGACCTGATTCTCGCCACTCGCAAGGGCATGGCCATCCGGTTCAACGAAGGCGATGCGCGTGAAATGGGTCGGGCGACTCGGGGAGTGCGTGGGATTCGCCTGCGGGCCGGCGACGAAGTGGTGGGAGCCGTCGTGGTCCAGGAAGGATCGAGCCTGCTCACGGTTACAGGCCGTGGCGGGGGTAAGCGGACGAAGGTCGAGGACTACCGCGTGCAGCGCCGCGGTGGAACGGGACTGATCAACTTCCGCCTGAGCGAGAAGACCGGGGACGTGGTGGGGGTGCGCGAGGTCACCGACGATGACGAATTGATGCTGGTGACCCGGGGCGGAGTGATCAATCGACAGCCGGCGTCACAGATCCGAGTGATCGGCCGGGCCACCCAGGGAGTGCGCATCATCGCGCTGGACGAGGGTGACGAGCTGATGGACATCGCCAAGGTCGCGGCTGACCTGGACGTGGGCGAGGCGGACGATGCGGATACCGAGGAGGTCGCCGTCCTGGAGGATGGAGCCACGGAAGAAACCGGGGAGACACCCGAAACGGGGGAATAGAGCTCCATGCCTGCGAGCACCGGTCTGGTGACCCTGGACGAGATTCGTTCCGCGGCGGACACAATTCGCGGCGCCATCCGCCGGACGCCCCTTCTTCCGGTGGACCCGTCCGCGGGGGCGGTTCCGGGAGATGCGCCGGACCTGTGGCTCAAGTGCGAGTGCCTCCAGTTCGCCGGGGCCTTCAAGCTCCGGGGCGCCTACAACCTCATTTCTTCGATCCCTCCCGAAGTACGGCAGGCTGGAGTCGTGACCTACTCGTCCGGGAATCACGCACAGGGGGTCGCCTATGCCGCTCGCGCGTTCGGTATCCCGGCGCTGGTGGTGATGCCGGTGGACGCTCCGGGGATCAAGGTCGCGGCGGTCCGGAGACTGGGTGCACGCCTCGAGATGGCCGGCACCACCACGACCGAGCGAAAGGCGCGGGCCGAGGAGCTTCTCGCCGAGATCGGTGGAACCATGGTGCCTCCCTTCGACCATCGCGACATCATCGCGGGGCAGGGCACAGCGGGCCTCGAGATCGTCGAGCAGCTTCGTGAGGCCTCGCAGCGGCGGGGCGAGGAAGTCAGGGCGTCGAGGGTGCTCGTGCCGATCGGCGGGGGTGGTCTTCTCTCGGGGGTGGCGGCCGCGATTCGGGCGCTCGAGCCCGGGGCCAGCGTCATCGGGGTGGAACCGGAAGGGGCGCCCAAGATGACGCGCTCGCTGGAGGCCGGCCATCCGATCACGCTGGAGAGCGTGGATACGATTGCCGACGGACTGAAGCCCGTTCGCCCGGGCGACCTGACCTTCGAGCACACGCGTGACCTTGTCGACCAGGTGGTCACCGTTGACGACGCATCGATCCGCGCGGCCGTGTTGTGGTGCCTTGGCCAGCGAATTCTCGTCGAGCCGAGCGGTGCGGCGACGATCGCGGCGCTGGCGTCCGGGAAGGTGAAGCCGGCGAGCGACGGGGCTACGGTCGCGGTCCTGTCTGGCGGCAACCTGGACCCGTCCATTCTGCGCGCGTGGCTCGCGGACACCTCTGGCGGTGCGCCGGGGGATGGGACCTCGGAGTGAGCGACCCTCTCATTGCGGTCACCGCCCCCGTCCGGGACAGCGACATCGGCATGCCCCGGGTGGTGCTGGAAGCGGGATACCTTCAGGCCGTGCGCGTGGCTCGCGGTCTTCCGCTGGTGTTCTCTCCCCTCGACGACCAGGATACGCGTGAGCGCATGTTCGACCTGGCAGCCGGGTTGCTGCTGACGGGCGGGGAGGACGTCGATCCAGCTCGCTACGGCCAGGCGCCGGAGGGGACCCGTACCGTGTCTCCCGAGCGCGACGCCATGGAGTTGCTCCTCCTGGAGCAGGCCCTGGAGCGCCGCATTCCGGTTCTCGCGATCTGCCGTGGGATCCAGATTCTGAACGTGGCTCTCGGCGGCACTCTGTTCCAGGACCTCTTCACGCAGCGTGGAAATGAAATCGACCACGATCGCTATCGCGAGTTTGATGGTCACATCCACTCCATTCGCTCGGAGGCGCCTCTCCTCCTGGCGCAGGTGTTCGAAGTAGAGGAGTTCGTACAGAATTCGGCCCATCACCAGGGGATCCGGGACCTGTCTCCGGAACTGACCGCGGTGGCGTGGGCCCCGGACGGGTTGGTCGAGGCCGTGGAGTACAGGGCCGAAGGGGCGGCCTGGACCTGCGGCGTACAATGGCATCCGGAGCGGAAGATCGAGGAAACCACCGGCACGAACCGCAGGTTGTTCGAGGTGTTCGGCCAGGAAGTGCGACGTGCCTCGTCGCACCACCCGGGGGAGTGATCGGTGCGCCTCGTACTGTTCGACATCGATGGCACGCTGGTAAACTCGCTGGGGGCCGGGAAAGCGGCGCTCGAGTTCGCCATGATCGCGGTCTATGGGGAGACCGGACCCATCGCCTCGTTCGACTTCCACGGCCGAACGGACCCGGCCATCGTGCGCGGCCTCCTGCGAGCGGTGGACTGGCCGGATGCCGAGATTGAGGCGGGGTTCGAAGCCACGTGGGAATCCTACCTGTCGGCACTGGATCGGGAACTGGCGCAGCGGGATGGGCAGGTTGGCCCCATGCCGGGCGTGAGCGAGCTCCTCGACGCGATCGAGGGAGACGGGAGGTTCGCGCAGGGGCTCGTCACCGGTAATATGGAGGGTGGCGCGCGGAAAAAGCTGGAAGCCGCGGGTCTGGCCGGTCGGTTCGGCTTCGGGGCCTACGGATCGGATTCCGAGTGGAGAGAGGATCTGCCTCCACTGGCGCGCGAGAGAGCGCAGCGGCGGTACGGCCGTCTGTTCGACATGCAGGCGGCGGTCGTCGTGGGGGATACGCCAGAGGACATCCGGTGTGCGCGGGCCAACGGTGCCAGGGCACTGGCAGTCTCGACAGGGCGCCACTCCGTCGAGGAGCTGTGGGAGCACGGGCCCGATGCCGTGTTCGAGAACCTGAGCGACACATCTCGAGTGGTGCGGATGCTTGCCGATGAATAGTCAGTCGCTGAGAACGGACGTGTTCATTGACGGCAGCGGAGTCCGCCGGGGCGCCCGCGTGACGATCGCCGGCGTGGCGCTCCTGTGCGACGAGCTGATGGTGCCGTACGGCGAGGTGTTCTGGGTATCGCGCCGCAAGGGGATGCTGCTTCTGTTCGCGGGTCGTGCCACCCTGGCGATCAAGGGCACGCCCCAGGAACTCGACCAGCTCTATGACCTTCTCATTGAACGGGTGGACCTGACCGAGCTTCGGCGCCGAGTCGTCAAACTGCTCGGCCACGAGGTCGTGCTCTTCACGGCCGGCTGCGCGGCCTCGGGTACGATCGACGGTGAGAAGGTCGGAGGTCTGCACGTCGCTGCGGTAACCCGTCGGGCACTGTACCTGTTGTCGCGCGACCGCCAGTTGACCGTTTCGTGGCCGGCCAGGGCAGCCAGCCGCCGGCCGGCGAAGAAGACGGACACGGACGAGCGCGACGACGACTACCTGGTCATCGGAAAGCCCGATACCTCACTTACCATCCGGTACCTGTTCGCCGAAGAGCTCGGGGCGGTACTCTATGCCGCTTCGCAGCAGCCACCGGAGGGCAGCGAGGGCCGTCCCCTGGAACTGTTCAGCCGGGGTGAGGTCTCGCCGCCGCCGCAGGCGGGGCTACCGCCCTTCTCCCTGGCCGCTGGCTCCCTGCAGGAGGTGGCGGAACGTGCGGCCGCGAACGTCCCGGGCGAGTTGCAGGCCAAGGTCGGGATGCGGGAGTATTTCTTCGAGACCCACTTCCAGGAACTGGGAGAGATTGCGCTCGGACCGCTTCTGCTGCGGAAGTCAGCCGCCGGCGGGGCGTACAGTCTCGAGAGGGCGATCGACGCCATGAACTCCGGCGGTCTCCAGGAGGACACGCGGGCAGCCGTGGCTACCGCGGCGAACCGGATGGCGGACGTCTACGCGAGCGAACTCGAACGCGTGGCAGCCTCCCGGGGCGTCGACATCACGGGTGACCGGGACCTGACTCTCGGTGAAGCCGGGAAGACCTTCCTCCTCGAGCGCATGCAGGATCCGTTCGACAGGCTGTGGGAGAGGTTTGGCGACCAGGGGGACCAGGAAGCCGAACTCCGGCGCCGGATCGCGGACCTGGAAGCCGGGCACCCGGACCAGGACGATTCGGAGATGCACGATGCGGCGGAGGAATGGCGAGCCGCGATGGTTCGCCTGGACCGGGGTTACGAGGGGGCGTGGCGCGAGATGGTCGAGGAGATCGAACGCGCATGGTCGACGGACCTGCTCGTGCGCCTGACCCTCGTGGGGCGGATGGCCAAGCCCCGGATTCCGGAATGGGTCCAACTGGCGGCCCTCGCCGCGATTACGCTGCTGCTCGCAGCCGTGCTCGTCTTCGTCCTGGCGCGCTAGCCCGCCCGGGAGTCCGCTTCTCAGGGAACTACGCAGGTCACCTCGAACAGCGTGTCTATCAGTCCGCCGGCCGGTACGTCGAGCGTCCGGGGATTCTCTCCCTGCAGAGTACAGTTGTCCGCCACGCTCGATTCGAGTAGCCGTACCTGGGTCACTCCGGCCGCGACCGAACCCACGGTCTTCACTTCCGTATTCCGCATCGTGATCGGACTTCCGGACTCGATGACGATCTCGTACCCGTCCGCGTCAGGAAACAGCCCGGTGGTGGAGGTGACGAGCCTCAAGTTGCCGACCTGGTCCGTGCACACCACCTCGTATTTCGTTTCGATCATGTCCTCACTCGGCACGAAGACGTTCCGCTCGGGGTCCCCGACGAGGCGGCAATTCAGGGCGATGTCGCCAAGCCGCACGGTGTGATCTCCGGTCTGGAGATCCGCCGTGCGAGCCGTGTCGTTGGCTCCCATCACGCCTGCATCCAGGCCGTCCACCGCGAGTGTGTATCCGTCGTCCGGATTCTCCCCGGTGGTGGCCGTCACCACCTGGAGAACGCCCGCCGTGACGAAGCAGGTCACCTCGAAGGTGGTAGCGGTCTGGGTGTTTGCGGTGACCTGGACGGGTCGAGGATTGTCACCGCTCACGGCGCAATTCGGCGCGACCTCTGCGAGCTCGACCGAGTAAGTGTCGACCGCGCGGTTGGTGAAGATCACGCTGTCGTTGACATCGATGAGCGACGCGAAGATGTCGTTGACCCGGATCTCGTACCGGTCGGTGTCGAACTCTACGCCCGTGGTGACCGTAACGACGGCAAAATCTCCGCGGGCGCCGGGATCGGTAGTCCCGCCGTCATCCGAGTCTCCGCATGCCGTTGCTGCCAGAATCAGGGCGCCGCACCAAACGGGAACGACGCGATTCGATATCAAGAACCCCATTAATGAACCGGTCCTGGTGGGTATTTGTCAGTCATGAGCGCTCGTCTACACCGCGTTTCACCCACGAGAAGATGGTTCGTTCCCACGGATGCGGCCCACACGTCGTGCGGAGGTCGCGCGAAACGCCGGCCGTGTTATCTTGTGCGGCCGAGGTTGCGGGCTTCCGGCGTTAATGGCCGGGGCCGATCATAGTCGTCATAGTCGGTGCTCGACAAGGAGTGTTTCTTGGCCAAGGCAAAAGCTAAGGGTGGCAAGGGTTTCTTCATCCTGATCGCCGCCGTTGTCGTCGTGGGTGGTGTTCTTCTGATGAACGCGGGCGGGTCCAACGAGGCCCCGGAGTTGACGCCCATTTCGCTGGAGGGATCGGATATCGCCGCTGATATGTCCTCGGGCACGGCGATGGGCGCCGAGGATGCGCCAGTGGTGATCATGGAGTTCTCGGACTTCCTGTGTCCGCATTGCCGGACGTTCAACGGCCTGAGCGGAAAACTGCTCCGGCAGAACTACGCCAGT
>Ga0272442_10005905_pt1 | contig 16250 bp, 10 predicted proteins | sample SSMForm2O_FD_200262 | JGI IMG/M metagenome (GOLD analysis project Ga0272442, IMG submission 200262) | Marine sediment archaeal communities from Little Sippewissett salt marsh, Falmouth, MA, United States - SSM-Form-2O | ecosystem: Environmental > Aquatic > Marine > Wetlands > Sediment ...
CGGACTCGACCTCGAACGGCAACGGGATGTCGATGTGGTGGGGCGTATCGCCATCGTGCCCACTTGGGGCCACGATCCTGAAGGAGGTGCCCTTCATCCGCCGCAACGTGTCCGCATCGACGATGTAGTCGCCGTTGACAAACCGCCCGCCGGGGCGCAATGCCACGTGGATCCGCCGGTACAGCTGCCGCTTGACGTCGGGAAGCCAGTGGTGGAGAGCCATCACCGAGACGACGGTATCGTAGGCGGCATCGCCGAACTCGAAGCCAAGAAACGAGTCGTGGACGAGGCGGATCTGGTCCAGGCGTGTGGCGAGCTTGCGCTTGAGCCGCGCCAGCATCCCGGTCGACAGGTCGACGCCGGTGACCTGGGCGCGCGGCGCCCGCTCGAGAATCCGCTCCACCTCCAGGCCGGTGCCGACGCCAAGATCGAGGATCCGCACCGGGTGGTCCGTTGCTTCCACCGCGTCGGCGACCGCGGTGTAGAACGCGTCGAACGACTCAACGCTTCGTCGCATGTGCTCGTCGTACCCCTCGGCCCGACGGTCGAAGAATTCGTCCATCCGCTCCGGTTGCCTCTCGTCCACTGGCGCCCTCCCGCTTGCGGCCACCGATGCTACAGCAGCCGGTGCATCGGGTCATGTCCCCGCTTTCGCGAGTGACGGCGCCCTCGCGCAGCAGCGCACACATCCGATCCCTACGCCACACCGGCCGAGTGTGACAAACGTCACGTTCGCCGTCGGGGGACACGATCCCCAACCCACGCCGTGCGTCGGAGGCGGGAGATGTCCCTGGGCGAGTTGCCTGGCGACCGCGCTTCGCTCTAGCGTCTTCAACAGCTTCGGTGACACGGGAGGAGCTACCATGACAGCAGGAGAGGAACCAACCCAAGGAGACACCTTCTTCGACTCCCACCTCCACGCGTTTGACCTCACCCACCCCGACTACCTGGCGTTCGTGCGCCGGTTCACGCTGCGGCCGCTTCTCGTCGCCCTGGCGAGCTCCGTCGGCTGGCTCGCCGCCGCCCTTGCCTCGGCGCTTCGCCTCACGCCGCGGCTGCGCGAGCGGCTCATGGACTGGATCGACCGCCGCTTGCTTCGTATCCGTAACCTTCTGGCGGTGATGCAGTACGACCTCGGAGCACAGTTCCTGCTACTGGAGGACGATCTGCGGAAGGGCGACGCCCCGCTGCTACGACAAGGCAAGCTCCAGATCGCCGGCCACACGTACACGTCGATCGTGCTCACCCCGCTGATGATGGACTTCGACCCCGAAGATCCGGACGACCTCCGGCTGTCGCACCGCGTGCGCGCCCAGCGGTTCCGCTACAGCCATCCCGTGGAGCGGAAGATCGTCAAGCAGGTGCTCGACCTTGAGCGCGGCATCCGCCGCTACCGGGACAGCGGCACGACGACCAAGCTCCCCAAGGGGCTGCCTCGCCTGGCGGGCACGCCGCGTGTGTTCGAGATCTACCCGTTTCTCGGGCTCAATCCCCGTAACTACGCCACGCTCGACAAGCAGAACGACCTGCTCGCCAAGTACTTCTCCGGCTACACCGGGCGGCGGGCCGACCTGCGCGAGCACATGGGGCGGTTCGACGGCGACATCGATCGGCTCGGAGATCACGCGTTCGCCGGCGTCAAGCTCTACCCGCCGCTCGGCTTCCACCCCTGGCCGCCCGAGCGCGGGAAGCGAGGACGCGAAGAGCGGTCGAAGGTGCGTGCCCTGTACCGGTTCTGCGAGGAGCGCGGCATCCCGATCACCGTGCACGGCGGCTCCGGCGGCTTCGCCGTTCTCAAGCGCCGGAAGCTCAAGGCCTACACCGCGATCGCCAACTGGGAGCAGGTGCTCGCCGAGTTTCCTGCCCTTCGGATCTGCATCGCCCACTTCCCGGTGAAGGAGTACCTGCTGTGGAAGATCCGAAACCCGTTCCACCCGCTGCAACGGCGACTGATGCGGTTGGTGATCACCCATCCGAACGTCTACGTCGACATCTCTTGTCGCGCCACCAAGCCGAGCTACTACCGCAAGCTGAAGCGGGCGCTCCGCCGGCTGCCGCAGGGCGACGCGGAGAAGCTGCGTCGCCGCGTCCTGTTCGGCACCGATTTTTCGATCCACCTCATGTGGATCGACGCCTACGCCCGCTTCTATCGCCTGTTCGCCGACACCCCGCACCTCTCCCCGGAGGAGAAGCACCGCCTGTGCTCCACGAACCCCGCGGAGTTCCTGTTCCGCGAGTGATCCGGGAAGCCGCCCTTCGGTCCGTGTACTCATCAGGGCGCCGTGCCTGCGTCCGCCGAAGAGGAGCCGCTTCGGTTTGAGCGACAGTTGCGGCCCCGCGGGTCCGATCGCTAGAGTTGGTTACGCCTCGCCTACTTGGCGGCGAGAAGGAGGCACACCATGACGAGGAAGATCCTCTGTTTGCTTCTGGTTGGAGGCCTTCTCGCGCTCGCGGCGGCCGGATGCTCGTCGCGCGGCGACGAGGAGGCGTCGACGACCGAAGGCGTAGAGACCACGGCGCCGGCCGAGGAGGATGTCGGCGGCGAGCCGTCCCCCGAGGACGCCGCGCCGGCAACGACGCCGGAAGACGAGGGCGGACCGTCCCCCGAGGCGGCAGCGCCCGCAGGGACCCCGGAGGACGAGGGTGGGCCGTCCGCGGAGGCGGCGGCCGGCCCTGCCGCAAGCGACGAGGGGGGACCGCCTCCGGAGGGCGCGTTCTCGCAAGCGACCGAGGCCCTCGCCGGGCTCGAGAGCTACCGCTACGCGACGCGCTTTGCGTTCACCGAGGAGGACGGTGACGAGCTCGAAGCGGGCTCCATCGAGCTTCTGGGCACCGTCGCCGCCCCCGACGAGAAGCACCTGGTGTGGATGGACCTCGGTGAAGGAGATCGGTTCGAGGTCATCCAGATCGGCGACCGCGCATGGATCCGCGAGAACGAGGAGCCGTGGCAGGAGACGCCGCTTCTCGTCGCCGAGGCGATGAGCCAGGCGGTGCTCGTCTACGCCCCGTCGATCGCCTGGCAAGGCGTGTTCGGTGAGCTCGAGCCCGACGCCACCTACCTCGGAAGAGAGTCGATCTACGGTGTTAGGACGCACCACTACAGCTCCACCTACAGCCAATGGGGTAGCTACTGGCCGGGCGAGCTTCTCGATGCCGCAGGTGAGGTGTGGATCGCCGAGGAAGGCTACCCGGTGCGCTACAGCTTCACGGCAACGGGGATCGACGAGGACGGCGAGCGCGGCTCCATCAGCTGGACGATGGAGCTCGTGGACGTCAACACCGAGATCACGGTCGAGCCGCCGGTGACCGAGTAGCCGCGCGACGGCTAGCGGTTCTCCAGGCAGGCGATGCAGGCGGCGAGCGCGTCGCGATCCACGGTGTCGCCGAGCTCGCGGAGGATCGCCTCCGGCCGCGCGATCCCGATCCGTGCCGCGACCTCCTCCACCCGCGAGAACGTTCGGCGGTCGGCCCACGGCTCAGGAGAGACGGCGCCTCGCTCCCGCAGGTAGTCGGCAAGGTAGCGAACCGCCACCGACCGCGAGGCATCGAGCGCATCGGCGACAGCAGCGACCGACGCCCCGCGGTCGAACCGGCCGAACGCGAGCTGGCGCGCCAGATCCACCGTGGCCCGCCCCTTCCGCCTGCGGCGACGGGGCTTCGGCGCCGCGCGCACCGTTGGATCCACGTCCATCGCCAACCCGCGCGCCGACGACTCCTCGCGGATCGCCGCGACCATGCGCCGTCCGTACTGTTCCGCTTTAGCGGCGCCCACGCCGTGCACCGCAAGGAACCCGTCCACCGACGACGGTCGCCGCCGCGCCATATCGCGGAGCGCCGCGTCGCCGAACACGATGTATGCCGGCACCCCCCGCTCGCTTGCGATCTGGCGCCGCAGGTCCCGCAGCCGGTCGAACAGCGCCCGATCGACCCCTTTCCACGAGTCGCCGCGCGGCCGCGCCGCGGCACGCTCCGCCGCCTGGAGAAGCCGCGGCGTCCACTCGCCGCGCATCGCGCCCCAGCCGCGTTCCGTGAGCGCAAGGACGTTATACTCCCCTGCCTTCACCAGACACCCTTGGGCAACCAGCTGCTCGATCCAGTCGCGGATCTGCCGCTTCGGATGGGCAGCGAGCAGCCCGTAGGTGGACAGGCGATCGTGGCCCGCGGCGAGCACCCTCTTGTCGCGGGAGCCGCCGAGCACCCCAGCCGTGTAGTCGCCGCCGAACCGCTCGTCGAGCCGATACACGCAGGAGAGGATCTTCTGGGAAACGACGAGCGCGTCGTCCATAAGCTCGAGATCCCCAAGGCACACGTCGCACGCGCCGCAGCTCTCGCCCTCGAGCGTCTGCCCGAAGTAGCCGACCAGCGCGCGGTGACGGCAGGTCACCCCGCCGGCGTACGCCGCCATGTCGCCGAGCTTCGCGCGGCCGATGCGCACCGCCTCCTCCACGGTGGACTGCTCGATGATGTACTTCCACACGCTGTAGTCCCCGTCTCCGTAGAGGAGGACGCACTCCGCCTCGAGGCCGTCGCGTCCGGCGCGTCCGCTCTCCTGCTGGTAGTGCTCGAGCGACTTGGGCATCGCCGCGTGGATCACCGCGCGCACGTTCGACTTGTCGATCCCCATGCCGAACGCCACTGTGGCGACGATGGTGTCGACCTCCTCGCGGGCGAACGCCTCCTGTGTCGAGCGCCGCAGTTCGTCGGAGAGCCCGGCGTGGTACGGCGCGGCGCGGTAGCCCGCCTTGCGAAGTCGCTCCGCCAGATCGTCCACGTCCGCGCGGCGGATGCAGTAGACAATGCACGACTCGCTGGGGTGCCGATCGAGGACGTCCCGCACCTGCCGCAAGACGTCCGTGCGCCGCTCCACCGAGAAGACCAGGTTCGGGCGGTCAAACGACCCCACCAGGAGCTTCGGATCCTCGAGGCGCAGCTGGGCGATGATGTCGGTGCGCACCGTCTCGGTGGCCGTCGCGGTGTAGGCGTGGATCGCCACCCCGGGGAACGCCTGCTTCAGCCGCCCCAACCGGCGGTACTCCGGGCGGAAGTCGTGCCCCCACATCGACACGCAGTGCGCCTCGTCCACGGCGACAAACGACACCGTAAGCCGACGGGCGAACCCGAGGAACCCGTCGGTCATCAGCCGCTCCGGCGACACGTACACCAGGTCCATCGCCCCCGCCAGCAGCCGCTCGACCGTTGCGTCGCGCTCCTCCGTCGTCTGGCCGCTGTGAAGGCATCCCGCGGCCACCCCGCGGTCGACCAGCGCGTCCACCTGGTCCTTCATCAACGAGATCAGCGGGCTGACGACAATCGCCGTGCCCGGCAGCCGCACCGCCGGCGCCTGGAAGCAGAGCGACTTGCCGCCCCCCGTGGGAAGCACCACCAACGAGTCGCGCCGGCCGAGGGCGGCGGCGATCGCTTCCCGCTGCAGCGGGAGGAAGCCGCTGTAGCCCCAGTGTCGCTCCAGGATCCCCGCGATCCCCTCGATCTCCATCACCCCTTTTGGCCGTGTGTCGCTCCCACGATGCTAGCCGATGGCGCCGCCCGATGCCGCCGAGCCGCTGCTCCAGTGGCGATGCCCTGACGGGAGATCGCCGTTCCAGAGAGGACCTCCCCGTTTCCGCCGCCACGTCCTGCCTTGTCCGTTTCCAGGTTGTTTGTGTTGTGTCTCCTGGTGTTGACAGTTTGTAGTTGTCATGCTATTGTGTGAATCATGAGTACCCGAATCCCGACGCTGCGCTCCAAAGAGCCCTCTCTCAAATGGAACCCCGATCCTCGATCCCGCATCCACGAGATCCCGCAGGTCGACCGTCCGCGGGAGAAGCTGTTCGCCAAAGGCCCGGCCGCCCTGTCCGACGTGGAGCTTCTCGCACTGGTGCTCGGCAGCGGCACACGCAGCGGCGGCGTCCTCGAGGTCGCCACCCGCGTCCTCGCTGCGTGCGACGACCGCCTCGATGCGATCGAGGCCGCGGCCCTTCTCCGCATCCCCGGTCTCGGACGCGCACGCAGCGCCGCGCTCGCCGCGGCGCTCGAGCTCGCGCGCCGTCACCTGGGCCGCGGTCGTCCGACCATCCGCTCCGCCTCCGACGCTCTCCCCTACCTCCAGTCCATTCGCGCCGAGAAGCAGGAGCAGTTCGCGTGTCTATCGCTGAACGGTGCCGGCGAGGTCCTGGCGACGCGCGTGGTCACCGTGGGGCTGCTCGACACCAACCAAGTCCACCCCCGCGAGGTGTTCGCCGATCCGATCGCCGATCGCGCAGCGTCGATTCTCGTTGCCCACAACCACCCCTCGGGTACCCTTGCCGCCAGCGCCGAGGACCTGGCACTCACCGAGCGGCTCGCCGCCGCCGGGCGGCTCCTCGGGATCCCCCTCCTGGATCATCTCATCCTCACCGCAGACGGCCATCTCTCTCTCAAGTCTCAAGGCGTCCTCTAGCCGCCTCACCGCCCCCCCCCGGCGGGGGGTCGGGTCCTGCAATGCCACTCGGATTCCTATGGGCTCTGCGTGTGGCACTGCAAGACCTGACACCGATTCGAAGTGTGACGTGGATCACAGACCCGTCCACGCGTCTTCCTCTATACTTCCCACAACATAATCGTTGGCTGTTACGGTGTGAACGCATAGGATGTGATGCCCGTGGCCCGACAGCACTCGATGGCACTCGCCCGTGTCACACCGTTTCTTGCGATCGTGCTCGCGGCCGTGTTCGGCGTCCACCCCGTGCTCCTCGCCGGCCCGGTGGCAGCAGTCCGCGCGATTGCCTTCAGCGAGCCCGCCGGGGAGACGAGTCTCCGTCTGCCATGGATCCTACCCACGGACTTCTCCCTGGACATCGACCTGCCGCTCGGCGCCGCGCGCCTTGTGGGCGTCGCTGCTGCGAGCCTCGCCCACGGAGCCGACACCGTCTCGCTGTCGCTTCGTCCCCACATCGATCCGCCACTCGCCGTGGATGCCACGTGGGGGATCCCGCTCGTTGACCTGTCGTTTCCCAGCTCATCGTACCAGCCACTCCTCGCGTTCGGGGGACTCCCACTCGGGGGGCTCGCCGCAGCAGCGGTCCGCGCTGACACCCGAGGACGGGTCGCGTCGTTTGCGTTCGACGCGACGCTTCTGCTGGCTGACGTCAACTTCCCCGAGACCTTCACCTCGCTCCACGACCCGTTGCCCTCACCCAGTGCGAGCGGCGTCACCTACCAGTTGCCGTACGACGACGCGTCCTGGCACTTCGGAGCGATCCTCGGGATGCGCTACGACGGCCCACTCGGCGTGACAACGTCTGTCAGGGTCGGGATGAACGCCGACGTATGGCACACCGCCGCGGCCCCGTGGTGGTCTCTCGAGGCGGCACCGTGGGCCCTCGCAGCCTTCCCTGAGGTGTTGGAGCTTCGCGCCGTGCGCTTCCGCGAGGCCGTCTTGCCTCCGGGCGCCGGCTGGCTGCACCCCACCCTTGCCGTCGGGGCTTCCGAGCTCCCGCTGGGACTCTCATTCCATGCCTCTTCGGCGTTCGACTCGACCACCCCCCTGTCGGTGGAGAGCGTCGCCAGGCTCCGATGGGAAGGCCGCCGCGCGGCGCTCGAAGCGGGCGGCGTGGCCTCGGCGCTGGCGTTCGATCGATTCTGGTACGCGGGGCGGTACGGGCGGCAGTGGGCGCTGTGGATCGACGAGGGGATGCTCTACTCGATCGGCTTCGGCGACACGCTGCACTTCGGGCTCACACAGACGTGGGGGCGCCGCGAGATCGGATGGCGCGCGGCGTTTCGCCCGTGCGTCGGCACGTGGGGCTATGTCTCCTGGCGCGGCCCGACGTGTGTCTACGGCTGGGACGGCACGCTCCTGGTTCGGCTCCACTACGCCTACGCCGGCGGCGGCTTCGTGGCTGCGAGCGGCCTGGACGCCTCGTTCCGGACCCGGCTCGGAGAGCGAGCGGCCGCCGAGCTCCGCGCGTCGTGGCGCGGCCGGGCGCTCGACGAGGTGTCGTTCATCATCGCCACGCCGTGCGACGTCGAGGAGACCCCGTGACGCGCCGCCCGCTGCTGACCGCGCTTCGCCGGGTCGCCCCGAGCGCGCTCGTCGCGCTCGCCCTGCTGCTTGCCTCGTGCTGCGAGCCGGCGTGCCCGTGGTGCATCCACCCGAGCAAGCAGGGAGTCCCCGCTGCGGGCAACACCCCGGGCGACACCGTCACCTACACCATCTCCTACCAGAACGCGACCGACGTTCCCGTCACCATGGCGATCGTCGACGACTACGACCAGGCACACGGAACGGTGGGCATGGTCGGCGGCAGCTCCGAGTTCGCCGCAGGGACGGACGACGGCGACGTCATCACGTGGGGGCCGGCCGTCGTGCCTCCAGGCACCGTCGGTTGGGTGAGCTACACCTACGTGCTCGGGTCGATGGTGAGCTTCCCCGTCGGAAGCTTCCTGGTGGAGAACCAAGCCACGGTCAACGGAGAGCCGGTGAGCGCCGTGATCGAGGTGGTCCGTCCCGCGCCGCCAGTGGTAGCCGGCGACGGGCGCCTGCTGGTGCTCGCCGACGATTGGGTCCTCGGCAACTACTTCAACCGTCCCGGATCCGATGCGGAGACCCTCATGCTAAACGCCCTCAACTGGCTCACCGAGCCGGTGACTGGAACCACGGACACGGTGCTTGTTGACGCCTCCTACCTCGATCACGGGGACCTCACCCCGCTTCTCACGGCGCTCGCCTCCAACGGCTACGATGTCGACGTTGTGCCGACCTCCCTGTGGACGCCGACGCTTCTCGCCAACTACGCGGTGGCGATCGTCGAGCGCGCCCCGGCCGGCTACGCCGCGGCGCTCACCGACTTCCTGGTCGCCGGCCACGGCGTGTGGGTGATCGGCGGCATCGACGCGTCGCCGGCGCAGAACGAGTTCCTCGTCCCGCTCGGGATCGAGATGCAGGGGCACCACACCGCCGTCGCGGAGGATACGGTGACCTCGTTCGTCGCTGACCCGGTGACGGCTGGCGTGGACACGCTCTTTGTCATGCACCCGACGCCGATCAGCCTCCTGGGGCCGGCTCCGGTGATCCTGTCGCAGCAGTACGACGATCCCGAGTGGCTGCCTGGCGAGCCGCCACAGATGATCTGGCTTGTGGCCCTCGACCTGGGGGCGCCATGATCCGGCGGCGCTCAGTAGAAGCGATGCCCTCACGGCGACGGCGCTGGGTCGCCGGCGCAGTTGCCACCGGCGCGATCGTCGCCGCGGCGCTCGCGCTCCCGGGGTGTCTCGACATGCTGTTCCCCTATGTGGAGCCGATCGGGCCAGTGACCGCGTACATCGCCGACCAGGGAAACCACATGGTGCGTCGCGTCGCGTGCACCGGGATGATGGAGACGGTCGTTGGCACGGGGAGCTCGGGCGACAGTGGCGACGGCGGGCCGGCGATCGACGCCGAGCTGCGGACCCCCGTGGGGATCTGCGCCACCCCCACCGGCGCCCTATACATCGCCGATCCGATGTCGCATCGCGTGCGCCACGTGTCGGCGACGGGGACGATCATCACTGTTGCCGGCAACGGCAGCCCGGGCTACAGCGGCGACGGCGGGCCGGCCGCCGCCGCCCAGTTCAACGAGCCGGTCACGGTGGCCCTCGACACCCGCGGCCGTCTGTACATCGTCGATGCCGGCAACTTCCGCATCCGCCGTGTGGACACCGACGGCACGGTGACCACCGTTGTCGGCGACGGCGTGGCCGGTGACAGCGGGGACGGCGGCCTTGCCACCGCCGCCCGGTTCGGTGGCGTCGGCGCCGTCTGGGTGAGCCGAAACGGCGAGATCTACTTCTCCGACAACGTCAACCACCGGGTGCGCTTCGTCGACGACGCCGGGGTCGTCCATGCGGTGGCCGGCACCGGCGTCGCCGGTGACAGCGGGGACGGCGGCCCCGCCACCGCCGCGCAGCTGAACTCACCCGCGGGGATCTGGGGAAGCGCCCGCGGCGACCTGTACATCGCAGACATGATGAACCATCGCATCCGCGTCGTGTCATCCTCAGGGCTGATCGAGGCGTTCGCCGGCACCGGCACCCCGGGCAACAGCGGCGACGGAGGCCCAGCGCTTCTGGCGCAGTTCTCGCTGCCGGCCGGCGTGTGGGGGGATCCCGCCGCGGGGCTGTTCGTCGCCGACCAGGGGAACCATCATGTGCGTCGGGTGACCTGGGGCGGCGTCGTGGCCCCCGTTGCCGGAACCGGCTCCCCGGGCAGCGGTCCAGACGACCCTTGGCCGGCGAGCCTCGTGGCCCTTTCCGGGCCGATCGCCGTTGCCGTGGTCCCGAGCGACGCATGTCGCGTCCCCCCGCCAGAGGGCGGGATCCTTGCCCCAACCGGCAGGTAACCCCGAAGCCAAGCGTTGACAACGCCGTTCGCCTGACAGAGCATCTCCGCCGACTCACCCCACACCACCGGAGAGGGATCGACACATGAGAACACGACCCGGGGGAATGCTTGGCTTCAGCGTGGTCTGGGTCGGGCAGGTGGTGTCGCTTCTCGGCACCGGGATGACCCAGTTCGCACTCACCATCTGGGCGTGGCACGTCACCGGAGAGGCGACGGCGCTCGCCAACCGCAGTCTCACCGGGCTTCTCGCCCTCTACTTCGCGCTCAACCTGGTGCTTTCCTTCCGCGGCACGTAGACGGCGCCGATGACGCTCGCTCGTACGGGGCAGTAGCGAGCTCTCCTCGCGCAGGTTCCCGCCGACCGGGCGTTCGAGCGGCTCATGGGCGGTGGCGGCGCCGTGGCGCGAGCGCTGGCAACCCTGGGGGGCCACGGTTCGGGGGCTGATGGTCGTCATGTTGGGCCTCCTCGGCGCGCCCAGCCGGAGACTCGCCTCCCTGCCCACATCCTGTGCTAGACTGGCAGGAGGCGGCCGAGGTGCCGCGCCGATAGGGCACACGGGGAAAAGGAGATCGCGATGAGCTGGAGACGAACAGTGGCACTCGTGGCGCTGGCCGCGGCCGTCTTGCTCGCTGCCGCGGGCTGCGCCGAACTGCTGGAGATCCTGTTTCCGACGACCCCGCCGGATGGCGGCACCTCGTCCTACGGCGTGGTGATGGGCACGGTCGTCGGCGCGGGCGGCGCCGACCTCGGCGGCGTTTCGGTGTCGGTGGGCTCGCGGACGACCACGTCCAACGATCAGGGCTGGTTCAGCCTCTCCGAGCTGGCGCCGGGGTCGAACCTGTCGGTGGTGTTCCGGAAGAGCGGCTACGCCACGACGCACCGTCGGGCGACGGTGCCCGCGGGCGGCAGCACGTTCCTCGAAGTAGCGATGACCCCGGTGGAAGCCAGCGGCACGTTCGACGCGGCGAGCGGCGCCCTGGCGACGACCGCCGACGGCGCGGTGGTCACCATCCCCGCGAACGCGATCGTCACCGGCACCGGGGCGCCGTACAACGGCCCGGTGAGCATGACGTTGACCTCGTTCGACCCGACCGACGAAAGCGAGATGCTATCGTTCCCGGGGGAGTACGTCGGGGTGTCGGCCGCAGGCACCACCGTGCCGATCAAGTCGTTCGGCTTCATCGACGTGACGCTCGCCGATCCTTCCGGGCAGCCGCTGCAGCTCGCCCCGGGCCAGACCTCGACGATCACCGTCCCGGTCCCCTTGTCGATGCGCGCCGAGGCCGAGGCGCTCGGCAGCTGTCCGCTCTGGTACTTCGACGTCGGCTCCGGGGTGTGGCGAGAGGAGGGACAGGGGACCTACAACGCGACGCAAGGGGCGTTCGTCGGCACGGTGAGCCACTTCACCACGTGGAACTTCGACGTCTCCTACCCCCGGGCGTTCATCAGCGGACGCGTGATCGACTCGACGGGCAACCCTGTCGAGGGAGCGGAGATCCGCTGTTGGGGTAGGGGATGGACGTACGCCCGTTGGGATAGCGGCGAGACGCGCACCGGCGCCGACGGTCGCTTCCACCGCATCCCTGTCGAGTGTACCGTGATCGTCAACTACCGAGCGCAGAAGGGCGGGCACAAGAGCGCCAACCTGACGACCGGACCCCTCGAGTGCAACATGGAATACGACGTCGGAGACATCTTCCTCGACTCGCCGGCGATGCAGGCGATCCTCACGTGGGGGGCAGACCCGTCGGATCTCGACAGCCACCTGGTCGGCCCGTCGCAGAGCGGCACGTTCCACGTCTACTACTCGAGCCAGGGCAGCCTGTCGGCAGAGCCCTACGCCAACCTCGACACCGATGATGTCACCGGCTACGGGCCCGAGGTGGTGTCGATCTCGCGAACCCGGGCGGGGACCTATCGCTACTCGGTGCGCCACTTCTCAGGGAGTGGAACCATCGAAAACTCGGGGGCGCGGATCGAGCTCATCATCCCCACCCAGGGGATCCGGAGGTTCACCCCGCCGGCGGGCCAGCCGTCGGGCACGGACATCTGGCGCGTGTTCGACCTGGTGATCGACGCGGTGTCCGGCATCTCCGTGCAGCCGATCGGGGACTACGTCACCGGCGGCGACGCGTCGCCGGAGCTGTGGCCGTAGCCCACGGCATGCGATCCAAGATGTAGTGGCGGATGGCGCCGGTTGTAGCGCGCGCAAGCGCTGTTGCGGCCGGCGCCGTGCTTGCCGCGCGACACGACCCTCCTCTACTGTGCTCGAAACGTCTGGGGAGGAGATCGCGATGAAGATCGCCGTGTGCGTTGCTCTCGCTCTGCTTGCTGCCGGATGGGCATGCGTCGGGCAGACGTCACGCCCGGTGTTGGTGTCGCTTGCCGCGGACTACCACTGCGAGGCGCTGCAACGTGTTGTCTCGGGTCTTGTCGCCAACGGCCACAGCGTCGTTGTCGCCGCCGGAGGGGATGTGGTCGCCGCAGAGGACTGTCTCGAGGGGATCGCCGGACAAGTGAGCGTCATCGACCACCCGCAGGCGCCGCCTTCCGATTACAACGGCGTTGTGTTCATCGGCTTCGGCTGGTACGAGGACGAGTTCCTCACGCGCCACCTGGGCCTGCCGCAGCCGGCCTACACTGAGGTGGCGACGACGCTCGTCGCCGACGCCTTCGACCGCGGCGCGGCGCTCGGCGGCCTGGGAGCCGGGGTCTACCCGCTGATCTACTCGGGGCTTCTCCCTCCGGGCACCAAGCTCGCCAGCTACGATTGCCCCGACCTCTACGAGACGGCCCTCGCCTACGGCCTCGACCCGATCGTCGCCACCGGCTCGCCGCCGCCGGGCACGTCCCAGTACGGCCCCGACGCCGGGCTTGTCACCTCACCGGCAGCCTCGTCGTGGGTCGTAACGACGTCCGTGCCCGACACGTGGTACAGAACCGACGAGGGGACAAGCCTCGTCGCCCACTACGGAGAAGCGATCGATGCGTTTGTCGACCGGTTCAGCGCTGCGGTGCCCGTGGCCTCCCTTTCCGCGTCGCCGTGGTCGTGGTGGCTCCCCTCGTCGGGGCCGATGCCCGAAGCCCCTCTAGTCGTCTACAACCCGAACCCGAGCCCGGTCGGGGTGTGCGCCGGCTACTGCGCGACGCCTCAGGCGACCTCCACCGGCTGTGCCGACCCTGGGCGCGAAGACGCGGCGTCGACCGAGATTCCGCCCCTTGGGATCGCCGCGATTGGTCCCGGCGTCAGCGGCTACACCGGCGGGGTGACCGTCGATTCGTCGGCGCCGATCATCGCGATCGCCCGGGAGAACGTTCCTCCATTGATGGCCTCCTGGTCCGAGGATGGCTACTACTGCAACGGCCTCCCGACAGGCGAAGCCTCCTTCACTTGGTACCTCCCGTGCCTTCGCCAGACCCCGTCGGATGCGAAGCGGATCTCCCTTGTCAACCCCGGCTCCGAGCCGGTGGTGGTCGACATCCACTACGTCGGGCCGTCGCATGAGGAGCCGGTGGTCACCGCCACAGTGGATCCCTACTCCACGACCACGATTGACCCTCGAGCCGCCGTCGGCGCCGAGTGGCGCGGCGCCGCGGTGATCCGCTCGGCGCACGGTGTGATCGCCGCCGTGGCGAACATCTCTTCGTGGGACGGCGCGTCCTGCCGCTGCGTCGGCGCCGGCGTCCCGTTCACGTCATCCACGTGGTACCTCCCGACGCTCTCATCGGGGACCAGCGCCGCCGGCAACGACGAGTGCACCATCGGGCTTCTGAACCCCGGCGACGCGCCGGCCACGGTGTCGATCCGCGTGGGCTCCGTCGAAGCCGGCACAGCGACCGTGACCAAGACCGTCGACGCGGGCGCCGTGCTGCATCTGGACGGCAACGATCTTCTGGCCTTGCCGTGGGTTAACCCGGTGACGATCCTCTCCGATCTCCCGATCGCCGCGTCGGCGGAGGCCCGCTTCTCCTCCTCCGACGGAGAGACGGCGCTCGCCGCGTGGCCGGCGGGGGCGAGCGCCGGCGCGAAGGAGTGGGTCGTCGCCGTGGCGGACGCCACCACGGAAGCGTCAGGAGGACGCGTCTCACACCTTGGCCTGGCGAACATCAGCGCCGGCACGGCCGACGTTTCTCTCGCTGTGATCCTGCCCGACGGCAGCGAGTGCGTGATGCAGCGATCGGTAGCGCCAGGGGGGCGGGCGGATGTCACGCAAGCCGAAACCCCGGGCAACACGTGGGGCGCAGCGGTGATCGTCTCCGCCGACGAGCCGATCGTCGTCGAGGTCGTCACCTCCTGGTTCGACGCAGCGGGTAAGCGTACGTGGAGCCTCGGCAGCCTCGGCGCGTCCGCGACCTCGACGAAGTGGGTCGTGCCGGGATGGGGCGAGGCGCTGTCGGCACCGTAGCCCGGCGATGTTGCACCGCCTTCGACCGGCGCTGCGTAACCACAGCGGATTGGCCGGACCGGCGCCGCGACCGTAGACTCGCAAGCGGGTGAGGCCCAGTGAGGAGGAGGCGGCTGATGCGAAGTGTGCGAAGCGGAGTGCTTCTGGCGGCGATCCTGGCGGTGTCGATGGCGGCCGCAGCACAGACGGCAGCGCTCACGAGTTGGCCACTGCCCGGGACGCGCAGCGTTCCAGGGGAGCTCGCGGTTGCCGGCGACGTGGTCTACGTGTCGCTGCGTGCGCCGGGCTCCGTGGCGCGTCTCGATCCGGCTGTCGACAGCTTCGATGTGTGGCCGGTCGGCGAAGCGCCGCTGGGGATAGCGATCACTGACCGCGGGCTGTTCTACACCCTCCCCGACGCGAGCGCCGTGGGCACACTGCAGCCGGGCATCAGCGTAGTCGCCAGATGGACGACCCCGACGGCCTCCTCGTCGCCGGAGGGGCTGATCGCCACGCCGTTGGGACCGGGCGCGGTGAACCTCTGGTTCAACGAGCGCGCCGCCGGCAGGGTCGGGCGGTACGCCCCCGCCACGGTGGTGCTGCCGCTCTACTTGGGGCCGGACCCCGCCTCGCAACCCGTCACACCGTCAAGCGTCGAGATCACCGCGATGCGCCGACTCGCGGGCGCCCTCTCGTTTCCTGCCGATCCACAGCTCGTGCCACCGGTCGGCCTTGCCCCGAAGACCGAAGCGGACGGGTTCACCGAGTGGACGCCGATCTGGGCCGCAGGAGCGGTCGAGGCGATCGCCGTCGCCGCGGACGGCCACGTGTGGTTCTCGCAAGAGGGGGAGACGCCCCTCACCGCCCTCGACCCGGCGACAGGCGCGATGAGCCCCTACGGCCTGCCCCCGGGAACCCGCGTGGGGGCGATTGCCGCCGCAGCAACCGGCCGTGTGTGGTTCACCGACGCGTCCCGCCCGGCGCTCGGCCGCCTCGACCCGGCGACGGCTGATGTCACCCTGTGGGAGATCCCCGAAGCCGGACAACCGTTCGACCTTGCCGTCGATGCGCAGGGCGACCTCTGGTTCACCGACCGGGAAGCCAACGCGCTGTACAACTTCCGACCGTCGACTGGGGAGTTCGTGTGGTGGCCGATCGGCGCCGACCGCCGGCCGGCGTACCTCGAACTCGGGGACGCGGGCGCGGTGTGGTTTGTGGAGGAGGGCGGTGCGGTGTCGCGGCTCGTCGTCGGCTCGTCGTCCGTCCCGACAACTCAAGCGCCGATCGACAGCTCGGGGTTCCACTTCGGAGGCTATTCGTTCCACCAGCGCGGGAACCTGGCCGAGGCCGAGGTCAGCTTCCTCTACGAGGGCGGGATGGGGGCGCCGATCTACATCGGGGCAGCGGCGCTCGCCGGCGGTGTTCGTTTGACTGACTGCGTCTGTACCCCCGTGGCTGTGTCCGAGACGGGGTTTTTCACGGTCGACCTGCAGCTGCGGTACGTGGG
>Ga0272442_10005906_pt1 | contig 16250 bp, 11 predicted proteins | sample SSMForm2O_FD_200262 | JGI IMG/M metagenome (GOLD analysis project Ga0272442, IMG submission 200262) | Marine sediment archaeal communities from Little Sippewissett salt marsh, Falmouth, MA, United States - SSM-Form-2O | ecosystem: Environmental > Aquatic > Marine > Wetlands > Sediment ...
AGGGGACCGAGACGATTCCGAACCAGTGGGGCAAGCGCCTGCTGTCGTCCGAGACGAAGGAGATTCCCGTCAGCAGCCTCTACAAATACGACGAGCAGCGCTGGGGCACCGAGGCGGTGCGGTTCGTCTCGTTCGCGAACGACGCCGAACACAATCTGGGCGACACGCCGATCCCGGACGGCACCGTGAGAATCTATGGCCAGGTCGATCCCCAGGCCCATCTGTCTTATGTTGGGGCCTCGGACATCAAGTACATCCCCGTAGGCGAAGAGATCGAGCTAAACCTCGGTCCTGCTCGCCTGGTGAAGGTCGAATCGACCCTGATGGACACCAGGACGGAGAACTACGTGTACGACAGCAATGACAATATCATTGGTTGGGACATGCTCCGGACCTTGAAGAACGAAGTGAGCAACGCGCGGACGTTGCCGGTGGAGATTGAAATCACCCGTGGTTTCGGCACCGCCCATTGGGAACTGGAGTCGATAGAAAAAACGGTTGCCTACGAAAAGCACGACGTTACACACGCGCGCTTCAAACTCACTGTCCCACCGAGGAGCAAACAAGTATTTAACTATACCGATCGAACGTATTATGGTGTAAGAGAAGAAGTACTCGTTCAGAAACAACAGGAAGAAACGCGCTAAGCTTGCGGGAGACGAGAGCATGAAGCGCTTCAAATGCATAGTGGTTTTCTTAATCGCAGCGGGGGTCGGTCACGCGTCGCCCGGCGTCCACAGGACGGACCATGTGGTCGTGACGTATGACGGCATCGACCAGCCATACGCCGAGGCGATTGCCCGCGTGGCCCAAGCCGCTCGCGAGATAGCCGTCAAACAGTTTGGCTTCGATATGCCCAAAACGGTCAAAGTCGATGTTACGCTGGACCCGAAGCGACCGGTGCGATTGTTCACCGATGGCCATGACAGTATGACGTTGAACGTCGAGACGGCAGAGGACTTGCGCAAACCCAGTGAAAGCGGCGTGTACAACATCTATGGGATTTGTCACGAACTCGGGCACGTGGCCATGTTTCGGATCATCCAGAATCACCTATGGATCACACCGGCCGCAGCCGAGGGTTGGGCCCACTACCTGGGCTCGCGAATCGTCGACGGAGTCTACGCCCAGGAGAAGGAGGACCTCTGGCCCGACTCGTATGACTATCTGGCCGATGGCACGGCGCGCCTCAATGACCAACTGACTCGCCCGAACCCTTCGGATACGGCCAAGGCCGCGGGACTCTGGAGAGAACTTGTCGAGGTCGTCGGTGACGAGAACATCGCGGTCGTGTTCAAGGCGTGGGCCAAGGCCGATATCGATCTGACCGAGCCTGGGCCGGCGTTGCGCGAGACGCTGTTGGAAATCCATTCCGATCCCCGTCTGGCCCAATGGTGGAATGAAGCCGAGCCTTTGGTTGTGCGCAAGCGACCCAAGAGCGGGTTTATCGCGCAGACCGCCAAGGTCGACGAGCTACTCGGCCAACCGTTGGAACTGGCCCACGACGACGGCAAACCGATCGGGGTAGGTTCTTTCGGCGGTAGCGGCCACGCCGTCCGATTCGGGGCCCCGGGCGACGACTGGTACCTTGCGGGCGTTCGCATCCATGGATCGCGCTATGGGCAATGGATGGCGCCCAGAGAGGATTTCCACGTGTGGCTTTGCGACAAGGATTTCAAGGTCATAGCCGACTTTCCCCAGCGTTACAGCCGGTTCAGACGCGGGAATCCGCGATGGGTCACCATGTCTGTGAAGCCGACGAATGTCCCGTCCGAGTTCGTCATTTGCGTCGCCTTCAATCCGACCCAGACCAAGGGCGTCTACGTGGGATACGATGGCTCGGTCAACGGGAATTCCTATGTCGGTCTGGCGGGCAAGCCGGGCGCGGGTTTCGACAAGGGTGACTGGATGATCCGCGTCAAACTGGATCAACTCAAGACCGCCGATGCGCTAAGGGCGGCGGAATAGGTTTCTCAAACAAAACGTAATCGAAAATGGTTCAACAGGAGAATAGGCCATGAATCGCAAACAAATCACGTTGATTGCTGTCGTATTGTTGTTGCTCGGCGCCGGGGCTGCCTCGGCCAGGATCAAGCTGGTGGCCCTGCCCGAGCGGGCCGCGACGATCATTCGGCTGGACAATCCCAACGCCACGCTGATCGAGGAAGAACGGGTCCTGACGCTTCAGCAGGGACTCAACAAGGTGGATTTTTCCTGGAAGGGCGTGCAGATCGACGAGGATTCGATTCGCCTGCAAATCCTCGACCACCCGGACGGCGTGAACCTGCTCAGCGTCAGCTACCCGCCGGGAGAGGCGGCTTTGGTCTGGGAGATCAGCAGCGGCGGCGACTACGCCGAGACGGTGCGCATCAGCTACCTGCTGCGCAACATCGACCGGCTCATCACCTACAAAGCCGTCGCCGACAAGGCCGAGACGAAGGTCGATCTCAAGAGCTACCTCGTCCTGCGCAACTTCTCGGGCGAGGACTTCGAGGAGGCCCGCGTCCTGCTGGATTACGGCGAGGCGTTCGAGCAGGGGATCGACCACGAAGAGACCAAGCGCATGCTGTTCCTCAAGGCGCCGCAGGTCCCGGTGACCAAGGTCTGGACGTGGGACGTGCGCAAAGTCCCCGAGCATATGTGGGACCCGAGCCGGGTCGAGAATGAGAACGTCGGCATCCCGGTCAGCTACCGCATCGTCAACGACGACGCCAGCGGCTTAGGAGAGTTCTCCCTGTGGGGAGGCAAGGCCCGCCTCTTCCAGGACGACGGCCACGGCAGCACCATCTTCTTAGGCGAGGACCACGCGCCTCTGGTGCCGGTCGGCGAGAAGATGGAGCTGTACATCGGTGACAGCCGGGACATCGTCGTGACGCAGAAGAAGATGAAGGACACCCGGATCAACCTGCGCAAGAACGACTCCGAGCGGGTGGTGCTTTACGACACCGACGAGATCATCACCGCCAAGATCGAGAACTTCAAGGACTCTCCGGCCGTGCTGACGATGATCCAGCAGATCCCCGGGCAGTGGGACATGGAGAAATGCAATCTGCCGTACAAGAAGAAGGACGCCGGCACGCTGGAGTTCGAGATCGAACTGCCGGCGCGCACCGATTCGGGCCCGGCGGTGAAGGAGCTAACCATGCACTACCACCGTCGCAACGTTCGGCCGTAGTACGTTGTCGCAGCCTGCGAGATGGGCCACGGGTGGCAGCGTCAAGGCCGAAGGCCTTGGCGATGGGGTGGATTGAACCCGTGGGAGGCCATCGCCAAGCTGCGCTTGACGCTGCCACCCGACGCTGCGGATGAGAGATTGACAGGAGTACTTTTATGAAACGCTTGATCCTATTTTTGTTGATATTCGCGATGATGGCCGGTACTGCCGCGGCCAAGGTGGATCTGACAACTCTGCCTTCGCGCGACACCGTCCAGCTTACGATCTACAATTCTGCGGACCTGACGCTGGCCCGCGAGAGCCGGGCCCTGACCCTCAAAGAAGGGGACAATCGCCTTCAGTTTTCCTGGGCCAATACCCTGATCGACCCGACCAGCCTGGAGATGCTGCCCAAGGCCCACGCCGGTGAGATCGATATCGCCGAACTGGTGTATCCGCCGCGCGTCAAGAACCTCGGCTTGTGGAACATCGAGAGCGAAGTCAGCGGCAAGGTCCCCGTCGAGATCACGTATTTCACCAGCGGCCTGACCTGGCGGGCCTTCTACATGGGTACGCTCTCGCGCGACGAGAAGACGATGCGCCTGCAGGGCTACGTCCGCGTGACCAACCACAGCGGCGAGGACTACGAGAACGCCCAAACCCGGCTGATCGTCGGCAAGGTCCATATCCTCGACCAGATCGCCGCGCTGGCGCGCAGGGAGCATCCGTACGGCCGACCGGGCGAAGCCGTGCCGCCGCCGGCTACCCCAACGCGGGGTCGCCTGGAGGTGGTAAAGGCCATGCCCGAACTCGACGCCAGATTTGAGGAAGCCCTGCGCGAGGCCAAGGATATCGTCAAGGAGGGCCTCAGCGAGTATTTTCTCTACACGATCGAGGGCACCGAGACGATCCCCCACGGGTGGTCGAAACGCTTGCAGAGCTTCGACGTCACGGGCGTCCCCGTCGTTAATCTCTACAAGTATGAGCAGGAGCGGTACGGGCCCGATGTCGTGCGGTACCTGAGCTTCACGAACGACGCCGAGCACAAGCTGGGCGAGACGCCCATTCCGGACGGTTTGCTCAAAGTCTACCGCGGTGTGGACGACGAGAAACACCTGTCGTATGAAGGGCAGTCGTCGTTCAAGTACATCCCCGTGGATGAAGAGGTCGAGCTCAATCTCGGGCCCGTCGCCGACGTGGTCGTCGAGCCGATGCTGATGGAGGTCAAGACGGAGAACTACCGCTTCGACCGCCACCGCAACGTCGCCGGCTGGGACGAGGTGAACGCCTTCAAGGTGGAAGTCAAGAACACGCGCGACGTCGCGGTCAAGATCGAGATCACACGCAACTTCGACAGTCCGTACTGGCGTGTGGAAAAGAGCGGCGCCATCGACGAGTTCGAGAAGGTGGATCTGGACACGGTCAAGTTCACCGTAGAATTGCCGCCGCGAAGCGCCAAGACGTTTGAATACACCGTGACAACCTACCGCGGCACGCGGACGGAAGACTGGCGCAGCCAGTAAGAGAGGACCGACGAAATGAATCTCAGGTGTCGTTTTGCCCTGATCCTGGTTGTCTGCACGGCCGCGTATGCGAAGGTCGATCTGACGACTCTGCCCACGCGCGACACGGTGCAGCTTACGATCTACAACTCCGCCGACCTGACGCTGGCCCGCGAGAGCCGGGCCCTGACGCTCAAGGAGGGCGATAACCGCCTTCAGTTCTCCTGGGCCGACACGCTGATCGACCCGACCAGCCTGGAGATGCTGCCCCAGGCCCACGCCGGCGAGATCGACATCGCGGAGTTGGTCTATCCGCCGCGCGTCAAGAACCTCGGCGTGTGGAACATCGACAGCGAGATCAGCGGCAAGGTCCCCGTCGAGATTACGTACCTGACCAGCGGCTTGACCTGGCGCGCGTTCTACATGGGCACGCTGTCGCGCGACGAAAAGACGATGCGCTTGCAGGGCTACGTCCGCGTGACCAACCACAGCGGCGAGGACTATGAGAATGCCCAGACCCGGCTGATCGTCGGCAAGGTCCACATCCTGGACCAGATTGCCGAACTTGCGCGACGCGAATACCCGTACGGCCGGCCCGGTGCAGCGGTCGTGCGGGGGCGCCGCAGTGGGCCGGTCACAGAAGAAGAGATAGAGGACGGATTGCAGGTGTTGCATGAACGGCTTGGCGAACTTGTGGCCGCGGGTGAGCCCAAGGCAATCGTCAAGGAGGGGCTCAGCGAGTACTTCCTCTATACCATCGAGGGCACCGAGACGATCCCCAACGGTTGGTCGAAACGCTTGCAGAGCTTCGACGTCGAGGGCGTTCCCGTCGTGAATCTCTACAAGTACGAGCAGGAGCGCTATGGGCCCGACGTCGTGCGGTACCTCAGCTTCACGAACGACGAGGAGCACGAGCTGGGCCAGACGCCCATCCCCGACGGCACGCTGAAGGTCTACCGCAGCGTCGACGAACGGGGGCATCTCTCCTATGAAGGGCAGTCCTCGTTCAAGTACATCCCGGTCGATGAGGAGGTCGAGTTGAATCTCGGGCCGGTTCTTAACGTCGTCGTGGAGCCCACGTTGATGGACTTCCGTACGGAGAACTACCGCTTCGACCGCCATCGCAACGTCTCGGGCTGGGACGATGTGTATACCTGCAAAATCGAAGTCAAGAACACCCGCGATGTCGAGGTGGAGGTGGAAATCAGACGCAACTTCGACAGCCAGTACTGGCGCTTGCAGAAGGACGGGGACGTCGACGGGTACGAAAAGGTGGATCTGGACACCGTGAAGTTCCTGGTGAAGTTGCCGCCTCGCACCGCCAGGACCTTCGAATACACCGTGACGCTGTATCGCGGCGTCCGGGCGGAAGACTGGCGCGGCACGTAGACACGAACGCGATCATCGTGAGAGGATTGAGAAAATGAAATACCTGCGTATTCTTGCTCTGGCTGTGGTCATCGGTTCGGCCGCACAGGCGAAAGTCGATCTGGTCACGCTGCCCACGCGCGACACGGTGCAGTTGACCATCTACAACTCCGCCGACCTAACGCTCGTGCGCGAGAGCCGGGCCTTGACCTTGAAAGAAGGCGACAACAGTCTCCAGTTCTCCTGGTCCGACACGCTGATCGATCCGACCAGCCTGGAGATGCTGCCCAAGGCCCACGCCGCTGAGATCGACATCGCCGAATTGGTCTATCCGCCCCGCGTACAGAACCTGGGCTTGTGGAACATTGACAGCGAGGTCAGCGGCAAGGTCCCGGTCGAGATTTCGTACCTGACCAGCGGCCTGTCCTGGCGGGCGTTCTACATGGCGACGCTCACGCACGACGAGAAGACCATGCGTCTGAAGGCCTACGTCCGCGTCACGAACAACAGCGGCGAAGACTATGAGAACGCCCAGGTCCGGCTGATCGTGGGCAAGGTGCACATCCTGGACGAGATCGCCGAATTGGCCCGCCGCCAGTATCCCTACGGCCGCCCGACGCCGCCGGTACCCATGTCGCGGCCGGCACGCGGCTTGGGCCGCGCCAAGAAAACGATGGAAGCGTTGGCTTTCGGGTTGCCTTCGGAAGCGCCCGCCCCCGCCCTGGCCAAGCAGGTCGTCAAGGAAGGGCTCAGCGAGTACTTTCTCTACACCATCGAAGGTACCGAGACGATTCCCACCGGCTGGTCGAAACGTCTCTTGAGCTTCGAGGCCGATGACGTGCCGGTCGTGAATCTCTACAAGTTCGAGGAAGAGCGCTACGGCCGGAGCGTCGTGCGCTATCTGAGCTTCAAGAACGACCAAGACCACGAGTTGGGCGAGACGCCGATCCCGGGCGGCATGCTCAAGGTCTACCGCAGCGCCGACGAGCAGGGCCATCTATCGTACGCCGGCCAGTCTTCGTTCAAGTACATCCCCGTCGATGAGGACGTGGAGTTGAACCTGGGGGCGGTTGCGGACATTGTGGTCGAGCCGACCCTGATGGAGTTCCGGACGGACAACTACCGTTTCGACAACGACCGGAACATCTCGGGTTGGGACGAGATTCACACCTTTGCGGTGAAGGTCAAGAACACGCGCGACATTCCCGTCAAAGTGGAAATTCGACGCAACTTCAGCACGCCGTACTGGACTCTGAGAAAAGACGGCGACATCGACGAGTTCGAGAAGGTGGACGTCGATACCGTCAAGTTCGTCCTGGAACTTGACCGGCGCTCGGAAAAGCGGTTCCAGTACACCCTGACCACGTATCATGGCGTCCGCACCGAGGACTGGACGCGCCTGACCCAGTGACGTCACGTGCACCTTCATCGCAGTCCACGGAACGGATCGGGGCTGTGTGGGGCAGCGTCAAGCGCAGCTTGGCAATGCCCCCGTCGCAGAAGGGCAACCACAGGCGGTTGCCCCTACGGCGTTGGGCCAAAACGGCAGACGGCGGCGACGTTTCGCAATCCGCCATCGTTTTCCGACCGCACCTCGCACGCCCTCGCCAAGGCCAGCGGCGTTGACGATGCCACCCGGGCCTGTTTATGCGTGGTACCCGTCCGCGGCCGGGGCGGGCGGTTCCGGCTCCGGCGCGATGGCGTTGAACTCCGGCCCGTATTGCGAGAGATAATACAGCGAGTACGAGCGGCCGAAGACGTACAGCGGCAGCAGCGCGACCGTCCCGACGTACGGGAGGGCGAAGACGCAGGCCGCACAGCAGCACGTCACGCACACCGTGGCTAGCACCATGATGCCGATGACCAGCGTCAGTACGATTTGGAACAGTAGGTACAAGAGGAAACGCCCCTTGTTGAAACCCATCACGTCCAGGAGAACGCGCCACGCCTTGATGCAACTGGCCGTACGCAGATACATGATGGGCACGACGAAGTCCTTCGTAAACTTGCCGATGATGCCGAAGGTGACGATCGCCGAGATAAACAAGAGCCCCCACAGGACGATTCCCATGATCGAGGCGGCGTTGAACCCCAGCGTGGCGCGGTAGACGAAAGCCGCCGCGATACCCAGGCCCAGCACGGTGACGACCGTCAGGAAGCCGATGATTCCCACCACGAACCTGAACACGAAGAGACTGTTGCCGTGGTCGCGGAACTGACGCCACGGATTCCAGAACTCCGCCTTGTTCTGGGCGACGCAATAGAGAAAGGTGAATCGTCCCCGGCTGCTCACCCAGGCAATGAAGAGCGACAACGCCAGGATGAGAATGAAGACGAAGATGCCCACGGGAATGAGCCAATCGAGGTTGGCCTCTATGAAGTCTCCGGCATCCTCCAGCGCGCGGCCCACGCTCGGAGAGCCGCCGTGGTGTCGGCCGCGCGATCCGCCGCCGCCACCGCCGCCACCGCCTCCCTCTCCCAGATGGGCCAGGAACGCACACCAGCCGATGACGAACCATCTGCCCAGGTCGAAGGGGCGGAACAGGACGGTTTTCACTCGCTCGATAGCCGGACCGATCGGGTCAATCACGCTGACGTACGGGGCGCGAGGTATCATAGCACCAAACCTCCTAAATAGAGGAGCCAGTTGGCGAAGATTGCCACGGCAACTAATGCGACGGCGCCTGCGTGGATTCTCCGCAGAGCGATGCCTCTGGTTCTCGAACCGCTCGCCAGAGCGTACGAGCGATAGGGGATCTCAAGGCAGAACAGGGCAAACGTCGCCGGTCCCAGCGGATGCAAAGTCAAACTGGCTGCGATGTCCCCGTGGGCCAGGCAGCAAAACGAGCGCGACAGGCCGCACAGGGCGCATTTGATGCCGAACGTCTGGTACAGCCGGCAATGGAAGGGCCAGCGATGGCCGAAAAGCGACAGCCCGTCTTCGTGCGGCCGCAGCAGAAAAGAGCCCGCCAGAACCCCGACGCACAGCAACAGTACAATCGTGTGGTACCCGGCCTGATGCTGGTGTTCATGGAGCCGGGTCGGCAAGGCAAGACGCTGGTTGGGCAGCATGCTCATGTCACATGTTTCGTTCATCTATCTTCTACCCCTTCCCGTGCGTCGGCCTGCCACACGTGCGCATGGACTCATGTGTTGCCACATACACAGACGCCCTGGCAGTATATTTCATCAAGCTTTCCGCACAAGAAAATTCGACGTGCCTCGGGGGTGTCTACGAAAGTCTTCGCGTACAGCGACTGGAGTTTGTTCATCGTCTTGAGAGGGCCGCATCGTTGTCATTCCCGCGTAGGCGGGAATCCAGGAAGCTTCGGCCATTTCCTGGACCCCTGCCTTCGCAGGGGTGACAAGGTCAGATTTCTACGGCGTAATCTGCAATCGCCAGGATGTTCTCACACACACCTGTGTGGATCGTTGCGCTGGCGCATTGCCGGAGACGACCGTAGTATTGGTCGCAGCGCACCGGCGTCGCGAGATCTCGGAGTAGCCGACATCGCTCCTGAAAGTCCCCAGCAAGAAACCTTTGCTATGGGAGTTGGGACAGCGCTGTGATGGCCTTTGCCAGCCGGTCGCGGTGGGCCTGGATGGGGGCCGGGTCTTTCGTGAACGTGGTCATGTCTGCGGTGATGTCGGCGGGCACTTCGAGGAGCTTCTTGTATTGATTGCGCTTCGTCCGGGGCAGGCGGTCTGCCTTGGCTTCGAGCAGGCGCTCGAGCATGGCCAGGTATTCATAATCTTCGATGCCGTCGCGGAGCATTTCCCAGCGGATGCTGTCCACGGGCCCTGCGAGCACCGGCGCAGCGGGGCGGGCGTCGGCGGCGGCCAGGGGCGGGTAGATGAAGCGTCCGTCGCCGTTGCCCCAGGGTCGCTTCTCGCCCTTGGGCGTGCTGTAGCCCGTGCGCCAGCCCATGGGGTCCTCGTAGGGATTCTGGGGGTGGTCGGGATAGGCCGTCGGGCTGGTCCAGTAATTGGTCTGCCAGACGAGGATGCCGTGGATGTCACGCTGCCACGTTTGCCAGAGCCAGACGCGCAGCTCGGTGGCGGGATGGTCGATGAACAGGGTGCAGTAGGGGGCCTTGGGCCCGGTGCAGACGTACCACCAGAATTCCTCGCCGTGCCTGCGGCGCTGCTCCGCCGGCTCGTGTTTGTACTGGGGTGAGACCGGACACCAGATGTTGGGCCCGCCGATCAGGGCCGGCTCGACCTGCTCGGTGAGCATGCGGTTGATGTCGCCGGCGGCGCGCTTGAGCTTGTCAAAGCCGTTCATCACGAACGCATAGTCCTTGGGCGCCGGCTCGTCGAACCAGTAGACGTACGCTTCCTCCAGCCAGCCATTATCGCGCAGGTGCTGCTGAAGCTGCCCGCAGTAGTCGGCAAAGAGTGCTTGATAGTGCGGCGTATCCTCTGCGAAGCCGAGGAGCTCGGGCTCGTGTCGGGCGTGGAATGTCCCGCCCCCCATGCCGGGGATGCTCAGCCGGAATGAATTGAAGTGGTAGCGGTCGATTGCCCGGGTCATCGCTCTATCCCAGTCGGCGAAGTCGAACCTGACTTTGAGCTTCTCTCGCTCCACCGTGGGCAGCGTCGGCGGCTCGAAGTCACCGCCTTCGATCAGCTCGGCGCCCGTGGCGGGGTCGCTCAACGAGACGTCGTCGAACCAGACCAGGCCTGTGTGCTCGCCGCTTTCGGTCCAGGCCGCGGCCCGCAGACGCAGTTGAACCGACGCGGCGCCCTGCGGGAATTCCTTGATCGTACGGTCGAACTGTTGCCAGTGCCCGTTGCCTTCGAGACCGATGTCATTGTTGCCGCCGTAGATCCATTTGTCCGCCGCGTCGTGGTGGTTGAGCGTCACCAAAAAGACCTGTCCCGGCACGGCGGTGCGATACCAGAAGCGCAGTCGCAAACCGCCCTCGGGGATCTTCACGAGCGGTTCGTAGGTGGCGTCGACGTTCTCGTCGTCGCGGTCGTCGAAGATCAGCAGGCAGCGCTTTTCCCGGTGTTTCTCATTTTCGACCGGCCGGCCGCCGCGCCATTTGGGCTCGGGCGGCTTGATGTTGGGCCACGTCACGCTTATGCCGTCGAGCGGGGCCGGGTTGTAAGGCGAGATGTGGTGGGCGCTGAAATTCGCCCAGTACTTCTCGAGCACATCGCGCCTCTGCTGCATGTCCGAGGTCTTCTGATAGCGGAAGACGTTGCCCGGGCTAAAGCCAAAGGCCGTCACGCACGTCATGCGGTCGGGCAGGGCAAAGCCATAGACCTCCACCTTCAGCGGGACGGACGCCGCATATCCATTTGCCTTCAGGCGGATCGTGCCTTCGTAGATGCCGGGCGGTGCGTTGCGCGGCACGGTCACGCGAATCCAGAAAGGCTGATTCTTATCCGCCTCCAGGTCGATGGCACCGCCAAGCGGCGGCAGTGGGTCGGGCCAATGTCCCGCTGTCGCACTCTTATCCGTCGGATGAGTGACATTGACATAGCGGACCTCGAGAATCTCGATGCTTGCAGCGGGAATCGTCGCCCCCGCCGAAGTCTTCAAATCGCCGGCCGCGACCGTGAGTCTCGCCAGGGCGGTGGCCGGCCGCACCACCAACTGCGCCGCCTCGACCTCGTTCTGCGCCGCCCGAATCACCAGGGCCCGTCCTCGGTCGGTTGGCACCTGGCGGTCCCGGCCGATCTTCCACCCCGACGACGCCCACCACAGACCAACCCTCTCATTCGACCCGGGCAACGCCTGCCCATATGTTGCATCAAAGTAGCCCTCGGCCTGTACGCAAGTGCAGAATCCGCACAGGACGGCGACAAGAGACCATATCAGCGACCGCATGTCTTTGCCCTCTCAAAAAAAAGATATCTGGCCAGTTCCCGCCATTATCCCGGCCACATCCCGCGGCGTCAATGAGATCGTCTGCTTTTCACTCAGGGTCGCCAGCCTCCGCCCGGGGTGTCATTTCGAATGGACGCCGCTTCCGCCCCCTATCGTCATTCCGATTGGAGTCCGCTCCCACGCCGTGTCATTTCGACTGGAGGCCGAAGGCCGGAATGGAGAAATCTGCCTGCGACAAAGGAGTGTGTCCCGCACACCGCAAGAGACCCATCGAACCCGGTCAAGAGCAAGCTCGGAGGAGACGCCAGCCGAAATCGCAACAAACACGCTACTCGCGACCGGATTTTCGCGCTCCGCTGCGCTCCGGTCGAAATGACAAGCGCTTGCTGCCGGACCTTGTTCGTAGATCTACCTACAAACATGGGTCGCGGCCGCGGCGACGGACGGCGTTTCTGTTGCTTGACAGCACCGGGAGGCAATGGTACACTGTAAGAGTGCGATAGGATGCTGTGGCCTGAAAGCCTCGAAGTGACGTGGGGTGTGCCATGTCCTTCGGAGGCCTTGAGGCGCCGCGTAAGAGGAGGCACGCTCATGATTCCGCAGTCTGCCGCGTTTCTCTGTCTGGTTCTCCTGCTGTGCCCTTCGCTGCCGGCTCAGTTACTGAGCCCTCCGCCGGTACCGGAGATCCCGCCGGTCATCAATGAGTTTTACTCGTGCGATCAGGACGGGGACAGAATAGACGATGTCTTGCTCGAACAGTTTGAGCTTTTCTCTGGCACCGGCACCAGGGTATCGGTCGAGTTGATCTTCAAGGAGCAGATCACACAACAGCAGATTGACGATTTCCTGGCTCTGGATGGCGAGATCACGTACATTTATCAGGCGGTATCGTATGGTTGGAATGGGCAGATACCGCTGAGCCGTCTGGAGGTTCTGGCGGACGCTATGGGCGAGGCGCTGGTCCTCGTACAGGAGCCCAAGGAGGTGGTTGTGTGCGTGGATGTTGCCACCCAGACGGGGCGGGTGCGGCCGGTCTGGCAGAACGATTTCGCAGGCAACCCTCTGGGCTTTGATGGCGATCCCAATACCACCATCGCGGTTCTCGACACCGGGGTGGACGCCAATCATCTCGATCTGACGGGTCGCTGTGTGTATTGGCGAGATTTTACCTTTCCCGCCAATCGACGGGCGAGCGTGCCCACGGACCCGCACGGACACGGTTCGCATGTGGCCGGGATTGCGGTGGGTACGGGTCAATCTGCCGACGGTCAGGAAGGCATCTTCCGCCATACCAGTACCGGGAACCTGATGGGTGCGAAGCCCGATGAGTTCCTCTTGGTGCCCATGTCGCTGGCCCGAGGTTCAACGCACATCGAGGCCACCGCCATCTGGGAGGGAAACTCCACCGCCCAGCTTCGATTGCTGCACAGCAGGGCCGGTTGGAGCCAGTGGTATGAGGATGCTGCTGCATTGGGTCCGTCCCCCCTGTCATTGTCCTATGACTTCGCGCCCTGGTCGAACACCGTGTACTGCCTCGGGCTGTTCCGCGAGGTAGGAATCATCCGGGACTATGTGATCACCGGCTCAGTCACGAACTCCCAGGCGGTGGACGAATTCAGCAGATTCAGGGGCGTGGCCCCCGGGTGCAGTTGGGGCGGTGCCAGGGTCCTCAAGGTGGACGGGACAGGCCTGACCACCTGGGCGCAGGCAAGCATCGATGATTTGGTGGCCAAGCGAAGGGAGCATCGTGTCAAGATCCTCAACCTTAGCCTGGGCATGACAAAGATGCAGACGAGCAATCCGTACCGGCAGAAGGTCAACTCGGCCGTGGGGAACGGGATCGTCGTCGTTGCTGCTGCCGGCAACAGCGGACTTGAGGCTTTGCGTGCCAAGCGGGAGATCGCGGACCCGGCCCGCGCGGCCTTGGCCATCACCGTAGGGGCTTCGAATGATGAGAATGCCCTCATTGACAGGTCGAGCCATGGGTTCGCCCGTCCGAAATCGCTCAAGGGGCGGGAAGAGGATTATAAGCCGGACCTCGTTGCACCCGGCGGATCAACGTACTACAGCATGATCGTGTCGGCTGATAGCGGCACAAACGATACTGCGGAGTTCCCGGATCAAGAGCCTGACGATTATTGCTCGTGTTGCGGCACGTCCATGGCGAGTTCATTCACGGCCGGCTGTGCCGCCCTGGTTATTGACGCGATGGAACAACGGGGGATTGTGTGGGACTTCCAGTCGGACCAACATCCCCGGTACGTCAAAATGGTGCTCTGTGCGACGGCTACGGAGACCAACGCGGATCGCGAAGACAGCGAGTTCAAGAAGGCCAACGAGCCGAAATACGATCCTACCCTCGAACGAGATGAGCCCGGACCGTCAGATTTTCCCGTGGGCAAGGACATGTACGAGGGCTACGGCATCATCAACCCGGATGCTGCCGTGGAGGCCGTCTTTCTGAGGCACGACTGGGGATCACTCGATCGGGATACTCTGGGTTCGGAGCCCACGGACAGGCGCGCCTGGGCCAGACGCGTAGTGCTATCAGAGGGTGTCCAATACCAGGTGGAGTTGCTCAATCCCGGCGGAGGTGATTTCGACCTGTACCTCTATTCGGGAACACCGGGCCCCACGGGTTGTCCTTGCATACTGGCTTCGAGCACCGGCCCCGGCCGTGGCGTCGACGAGTCGATTTCGTACACGTGCCTGGAACCCGACGACCAGGCGATCCTGGTAGTCAAACGAATCGCCGGAGCGGGCGAGTTCCAACTCACCAGCAGCCATTAGTGCGCGATACGGATCGCGAAGAATTTGTGTGGCAGCGGTCCGTTATCTTGAGGCCAAGCCCAAGAATGCGGTCATGGAGATCGCTTCTTGCCGCAGGCCAAATCGCCTCAGGCCGTTGAGTAGAACGCGGCGCAGGCGGCGGCAAAAGAATCTTCGAAAAAATGCGAATTTTGCGTTGACCACAGTCTTGGTTCTGTGTATAGTGTATTACTACAATAATACAGTAAAGCACTGAGAGCAAGTTGGGTACGATGCTGTTGCAAATCGACCATCACAGCGGCCAGCCGATCTATCGGCAGGTGATCGAGCAGATTCGCCGGCAGATCGTGGCCGGACAGTTGGCGGAGGGGCATCAATTAGCCTCTGTGCGCGACCTGGCTTCTCAGCTTCGCGTCAACCCCATGACTGTCAGCAAGGCCTACAGCCTGCTCGAGATGGAGGGGCTGCTCGAACGCCGGCGCGGTGTGGGGCTGTTCGTCGCCAAAATCCGCAAGGACCAGAAATCCCGGACCAAGGCGCAACTGCTCGAGCAGATTCTCGACAAAGCGGTGGCCACCGCGGTGCAATTGGACATTCCCGAAGACGACGTTCATACGCTGACCCAGCGCCTGTTTCAAAAGTACGACTCCAGAACCAGGAGGGACTCCCATGAGTGACAACGGTCTGATGGTACAGATTCGCGGGCTGAGCAAGGCATTCGATGAGGTGCAGGCCCTTCACGGCGTCGATCTCGACGTGGGGCGGGGCCGGATCATCGGTCTGCTCGGGGCCAACGGGGCGGGCAAGAGCACGCTGCTGCGCCACATCATCGGTTTGTACCTGCCCGACGCCGGCACCTGCACGACTCTGGGCTGCGACGCGGCCAGATTGGGCCCGGCCGAACTCGCTCGCATCGGCTACGTCCACCAGGAGGGCGAGCTGATCGACTGGATGAAGGTCAAACAGTTGATTCGCTACGTCAGCGTCTACTACCCGAAGTGGAACCAGCAGCTTCAGCAGCGGTGCATCGCCGAGTACGAGATCTCGCTCAATGCCCGCGTCGGCTCGCTCTCGCCCGGGCAGCGGCAGCGCCTGGCGATTCTGATCGCCATCTGCTTCGAGCCCGAGCTGCTGATCCTCGACGAACCGGCGGCGGCGCTCGACCCGCTGGCCCGCGCGCAGTTTCTGGATCTACTGCTGGAGATGATCCAGGACCAGAACCGCACGATCGTCATCTCCTCGCACATCCTCAGCGACGTCGAGAAGGTCATCGACCACGCGGTCATTATGAAGGCCGGGCGCATCATCACCGATTGCGCCTTCGACGAGCTGCGCGAGAAATACACCCGCGTCCGCCTGACCGCCCTGGCCGGCCCGCTGCCTGAGACGCTCGACTTCGCCAACGTCCTCGACTGCCGCCGCAGCGACTCGGAAGCGACGCTGACCGTCCGGGGCCTGTCGCCCGAACAGATCGAAACCGCCGCCGCCCGCATCAAATGCCAGGCCGATATCCAACCCCTGCCCCTGGAAGACATCTACAAAATCGTCGTTTCTCAGTAACGCCGAGGCAGACCATGAGTATCATTTGGACAACCTGGAAGCAAGTTCCACTGTGGGT
>Ga0272442_10005909_pt1 | contig 16248 bp, 16 predicted proteins | sample SSMForm2O_FD_200262 | JGI IMG/M metagenome (GOLD analysis project Ga0272442, IMG submission 200262) | Marine sediment archaeal communities from Little Sippewissett salt marsh, Falmouth, MA, United States - SSM-Form-2O | ecosystem: Environmental > Aquatic > Marine > Wetlands > Sediment ...
GCACCTATCCTCCAACCAAATCAATGCGAAGGAGGTTCAACTCTTTTTCAAGTAAAATACTATAACGATAAGACCTATCTTTCTCAATCATGGCAACTTTATGCTGAAGCTGCAATTTTTTCACTTGGAAAAATCTACAACATGGGACCAACATTTAGAGCTGAAAAATCAAAGACTTCCCGCCATCTTTCTGAGTTCTGGATGGCTGAGATGGAAGTTGCATGGGCTGATCTTTATGAAGTTACAGATATTGCTAAAGAAGAAATTAAATTTATTATTTCTGATGTTTTAAAAAATAATAAACGTGAACTTGAATATCTGAATCAGGATATAAAGAAATTAGAAAAAATATCAAAATCAAATTTTCCGTCAATAACATATACAGAGGCAATTGATATCTTAAGAAAAGATATGAATATCGAATGGGGTAAGGACCTTAGAACTCTTGAGGAAAATAAACTGATGGAACATTTTGAAACGCCAGTAGTTGTAACTAACTATCCATTAGATATAATGGCATTTTATAAACCAAGAGACCCAAAGGATGAAAAAACCGCTCTTTGTTTTGATATGATATCTCCTGGAGGTTATGGAGAAATCGTTGGTGGGTCACAAAGAAGTCTTGATATAAAGGATATGACAAAAAGGCTTAAAGAGATGGGCGAACCAATTGATAATTATGAGTGGTATTTTGATCTTAGAAGGTATGGCTCTGTTCCTCATTCTGGTTATGGTCTTGGCGTTGAGAGAGTTGTTGCATGGATTTGTGGAATTGATAATATTAAAGATGCAATACCATTTCCACGAACAGTTTTAAGATTTAGACCATAGGAGGTTTTGTATGATATCAAATGTTCATGTGATTATATCTGGTAGAGTACAAGGTGTTTTTTTTAGGGCTAATACAAAACAACAAGCTGAAAAGCTTGACATCTCAGGTTGGGTTAGAAATACTAATGATGGTAAGGTGGAAGCAGTTTTTCAAGGAAATGAAAACGCTATAGATGAAATTATAAAATGGTGTCATATTGGTCCACCTCTTTCAAAAGTTGTAAAAGTTGAAGTAAAAAAACAAAAACCAACAAATGAATTTGACAGTTTTTCTATTAGATACTAATTAGAGATATCGCTTGAATGATTCTATCATTTCATCATTTCTATCAATTAGTATTATTTTTTCAAATCTATTTTCAAATTCTTTTACAATGGTTGTTATAGCCTTAGCAGCTTTATCCTTAGAAACTCCTCCAACACCTGTTCCCATACCAGGAATTGCAATTGTTTTTAATTTTAGTTCAACACCGATTTTTAAAGCTGCTTTTGTAGCAAGTTCTACATTTCCAACATCAATTCTCATTGCAGGACGTTTCATTGTAGGTGCATGAATAACATATTTGCATGGAAGTGATCCACTGTTTGTTGCTACTGCTTTACCGATTTCAATTGGTGAATTTGAGATTGCTTCTTTTTCAATTTCAGTACCACCTATTCTTTTAATTGCACCAGCAACTCCCCCACCCATATAACCGAAAGAATTAGCAGGATTTACTATGGCATCACAAATAATCTTTGTGATATCTCCCTTTTCAATTAAAATAGTCATTTAATTTTATTCTCTTTTCTTTTCCTTCTTTTTTGCTTTTTCTTCTTCTTTCTTCTTTTTCTCTTCTGCCCTTTCCTCGATATGTTGTTTTTCTCTAACAGTAAGGCCCTTTAAAGTTTGAACACGTGCCTTCATTGCTTTAATTTTGTCATGAATCTTTCTTTTTTCTATGTTCATTTTTGCTTTTGTAATCTTTTTACTTGAGTATTTCTCTTCAAGTTGAACAATTTTTTCTTCTTCTTTTTGAATTCTTTTTTCTATCTTTGCAATATTTTTATCTAATCTGTCTAGGAAAGCCATGTTTTTTACCCCATAGTTTTTTCCTTTATGTTTTAAGGGTATTGTTTTCTTTACCTAAATATTCTGCGAAAGTTTTCAATCTTCGCGTTTTAGGTTTTTTTTTGGGTTAATCTTCAATTAAATTAAATATTTAGTTTTTTCTACGTTCGAAGATTATTTTATTTTTATATACAATTCTTATTATTCGATGGTAGGGAATCATTGAAGTATTTGTTTTCATAAATGATTTTTCAAGATTTATAATATCTCGTCCTGTTATAATTTTTATATTGTTTGGTGCTCCTCTATGAACGTACCAGATTTCAGCAAAATTAATATCAAACTCTTCTTTCCATTTCAATTCGTTTAATACTATTCGAGGGTTTGCCATAATTAAAAAATATCTATTTTCAAAATAAATCTGTCGACTTATTTGAATAGTCTAGGTGAATTAAAAATATAATATGTCATTTCCCCACTTGAAGTGCTGTTTCCATTTTGGTCAAATACCTTTGTTTCTATCTTCTTTCTTAAAAACGATGTCTCATTCCAATTCCAAACATATGGTGCTTCTGTAATTGTGTCCTTTAAAATTCCATTAACATAAAATTCTGCTTTCTTTACCTTTTGATCATTTACATCAATTCTTAATGGACCAAAAACAAGTGGTTTGAAAAATGGTATAATCTTTTTATTTTTGAAATATACAAAACTTTGAAACGTTACATAATTGAATCTTGTAAGAACGAATAATACAGCTCCAGAGCCGATAATAATACCTAAAATTACAAATAGTAAATTTTCTTCGATAAAGCTTTTTTCAGGTTCAGGTGGAGGCAATGTGTATGAGTAATAAAAATATGTTACAATTGATGTCTCTTGACTTTCTCCTTGAAGAGACTCAACAGTTATTTCAAAATCGTATAATCCATCCTCTAGATATCCGGGTGGCTTGTAAGTAAAAACCTTATTGTCGGTTGTTTTAATTTTTGATTTCACATTTAATGTTCCAAATTTTGCAGATAAAACTGATACTGGCACGTTATAGGTTAATGTAATTGTTGTTTGATTTTCATTTATTAGTCCACCATCAGTGGGAAATATTGTTGGCGATTCAACGTCTGGGTATATATCTGAAAACACAATTGTGTATACAGTGTCAGGATCATCTAAAATATAGATTTTATCGTTTTTCCTCCAGATCATATCTGAAGAAATTGTCCTTTCTCCTGCTTTTATAGTTAATGTAGATTGAGGATATTTGTCATCAGTTTGAATATATATCCAGTTTGATTTGCTAACTCTTATTGTTGCTGTTGCTATCTCAAGGTCTGTATCTACAGAAAAATCATTATCAATGATTGGTGAATTGCTGTAGGTTACATTTATAATGTCATTTGTGGCGGTACACCATAAAAATTCAGGAATGATTTCATCATCAATTGATAAAAGAAAATATATTTTTCCACTGATTTTTATACTTCCATATTGAACAGGCTTTAATACACTATTTGGATCAATGAATCTATCAACATTTGAGTCTCCATCTGTATCGTATCCAAAAAACAGATCAGTTAGTTCTATGTCAAAATACTTTTCAATTATATCCATTGTATCCAAATTTGTTTTTACAACAGTTGATTCATCTACAACTGCTTTTGTAGTTGAAGTCCCATTATTTCCATCATTATCAGTTACAGTTAATCTGACAATATATGTACCGCTGGAAGAATATACATGAGTTGGAGTTTTTCCTGTGCCTGTTGTTCCATCACCAAAGTCCCATAGATGCTCGGTTATCTCTCCATCTAAATCAAAGCTATCCTCACCAGACAAGCTATATTCCATAGCTACTACGCCGTTGTAAGGTCCACCTGGGACAGCAAATGGATTTTTTGTGTCATTTTGATTTCCCATTGTATCAGTTGCATATATAATACAATAAACCCTTTCAGCAGATTCACCTAATTGTATATTTTTTTCATATATGTTGCTACCTTTATCATCCATTTTAACAGTAAAATGATCATTGTTACCATGCCAGTATTCTATTGTTGTATCATAAACAGCCAGATTATCTGTAATTTTTGCTTTGAATGTGAATTTATTTGGCATATTATCGGTTGAGGCACCATATTTTGTTATAATTATTTCAGGCGCCTCGTTATCTATTATCTTGACATTTTTTTGTGAGGTTGTTATGGTATTGCCCCATTTGTCTGTTGCATAAAACACATATACTAAATCTTCTGTGCTTCTATCAAGTGTTATTGTTTTTTCAAAATAGTCTTGATATAGGTTTTCAAGAGTATCATTTCCTCCGTGGTCTTTATGACTCCACTGAACCTTAACAACAAGTCCAGAGGTACTTTCTTCGTTATCTGTGACAGTTGCCTTAAAAGTAAATGATTTTGACGGAGATCCTGTTGAAGGCGAATTATCTACAATTTTTGGGGGAGTCCCTTTATTTATATAAAAAGATTTATTTGTTGAGATGACCCAATTTCTAGGGTCTTTTGCTTCTATCTGAAATGAGTATGATCCAACTGGCGAGAATTGTTTATTACAATAGTAAGTATTTCCATTTTTATTTTCTGTAATTGATATGTTATTTGTTTCCCCAAATGGGTCAATATATTTTAGATACACTTCTTTTATCTCAGTATTATCTGTAATTATAATTGAAATATAGGTATATTTTCCTATAGTTTGATTACTAGGGTTTACTTGAGGTATACCAATGGTTGGAGGAGTTACATCAAGTAAAGGACCATTGTCTTTATTTGCTGCATAAATTGTATATGGATTATCTGATATGCCATCTGAATTGCTATCATTTGCTCCTTCTACTTCTTCATCGAAGTCATCCCAGTAATTCCCAGAAATATATGGTCCTCCAACAATATTTGTTGAATTTGTTTTTAATATATGCCAATTGTTGTTTTCCATGCTTTTATCAATTGCATTTTTTGTATTGTCATGAAAATAATTATTGTAAATTAGGTTTTGTAGTGTAAAGAAATCTAATTTTATACCATAACCTAAATTATCTGAAATTTCGTTATTATAAACTTGGTCCAAGGTTGAATTTGATAGACTTATTCCATCTTTTTCATTTCCTTTAATTGTGTTTTGTTTGATTATATTGTTATCATCAGCAAATAAAAATATTCCATGTTCTTCATTTGAATTGATTTCACTATTGATAATTTCATTGCTTGAACCAACTATCATAATGCCATAAATTGCATTACTTTTAATTTTACTATTATTTATCTTATTTGTACTAGAATTTTCTAATCTAATACCACTATCTCTATTATTATAGATATCATTATTAGATAATGTGTTGTGGTCACAATGATCATTTAAAAATAAACCATTTTCTTCGTTTTTTGAAATGTTATTATAAGAAATTGCGTTATAATTACAAGTTTCGTTTAAAAATAATCCATTGATGTCATTATCTCTAATTGCGTTGTTATTGGTTATTGTATTATATGAGGAATCGTGTAGGAATAATCCATTTAAATTTCCAAAAATTGTATTGAAGGTTATTTCATTGTTATCAGAGTTATTCAGTTGAATTCCATTTCCACTATTGCTCTTTATTATGTTGTCATAAATTATGTTGTCCTCACAGTCTATTACTGAAATACCATGTTTACTACTTGTAATTATGTTATCAGTTATTATTGCATTTCCAGATTTAATAAGAATAGAAGCATTTTCTTCATTGTTTCCAGAGTCACCTATTGTAAAATGACTAATATTAACGAATTTTGATGATATGTTTATAACATCTGCTGTGTCACCACCATCTATAAATGTGGAATTTCTTTCCTCACCAAAAATATCTAGACTATGAGTTATTACTAAGTTTTCGTTATAGATACCTGTATAGACTACTATTCTGTCACCACTACTTGATGCTTCTATTGCATCCTGTATACTGTCAAAGTGATCTATCTGCCAACCTGGCGTTGTTGGATCATAATCATCATCAACGTAAAATTTTGGTAATATATCTGCTTTGTAATATTCATAGTTAAATGCTGAAATAAAACAATTCACTATTAGTATCATAAGTAATAGTATTATAATTGATTTAGATTTCATCCCATCGGCCTACATATGTAGTTGCATATACTGGATGAATTATTACATTAAAAATATTCCTATATAAATTAGATTTTTTAAGATTATATTTTTAATGTAGGATTTTACATTATTCTTTTAGGTATTTTTAATTAATAGATTTTTTTTAAACTTAATTTAGTTCTTAACAGAGTTATCAGAGACTTTTTTAGAATTTGTGTTACAATTAACAATTGTTAAGGAAATATTTATATTTAATTATTTAATTATTATATTACAAATTATAAATTAGAGGGAGGCGAAAAAAATGAATAAGAAATTAACAGGTATTTTTGTAAGTATGTTTTTAATTGCAACCTTTATTCCTACTGCGGCTATAGGGATTAAAGATAACAATTTTATTGAGCCGATTTCTGAACCTATTGCTGATATTGATTGGTGGCCAATGCTTGGTCATGATTCCCAACATACTGGTTGTTCAACTTGCACTGCTCCAAATGAAGATAAAGTAAATTGGAGCTATGGAACCGGGTCAGAAATTAGGTTTTCATCTTCAGTTGTAGTTAACGATATGCTCTATATTGGAACTGGTGAGATCCAATCAATAGATAAGTTAGATATTGATAAAATAAAAAACAAACCTGTATTAAAAATATTTAATGATTGTATGAAAACTACATATGCAGAAACTGGAGGGATTTTTTGTATTAATACTGAAACTGGAGAAAAAGTATGGGATTTTGTAACTGTAGGTGTTGCTTCTTCAACTCCTGTTGTTTATAATGGGAATGTCTACGTTCTTACAACAAGCACTGAAACATATCAAGGATATCTATATTGCATAGATGCTGAAACTGGTGAAGAACAATGGAGTTCATTATATGCAAACCTAATAACATCACCTCTAATTTATAATGATAATCTATATGTTGAAATTGCAGACATATCTACAAATTCTGGAATGTTATTATGTTTGAATCCTTCTAATGGTGAAGAAATCTGGAACCATTCAGCAGGATATAACAACTTTGCAATGTACTCTGCACCAGCGGGATATGATGGTAAATTATACTATGTTACGATCAATTCTTCTGATATTGAATTGCATAGTATAGATGAAACTACAGGTCAGGAAAATTGGAAAATAAACTTAACAAAAATGGAGTTAGGTTTAGTAGTATCTTCTCCGGTAGTTGATGAAAACGGGGTATTTGTAATGAGTATGGAATCATATTCATTAAATGAGACAGTCTGGAGTGTACTATTTTGTATTGATGCAAATAATGGTGACGTACTTTGGAAATATGTTATGGACGAATTTGATATTTCATTAACATCTCCTTCAGTAGCTAACGACGTTGTGTATTTTTCATATGTTGAAAACTATTGGGAATATGGCGGGATTGCTTGTGTTAATGCAGATGATGGAGAGGTTATTTGGGATGAAAGACTAAATTATGATTTCTTCACAGTTTCTTCCCCTTCAATTGCAGATGGGAAAATGTTTATTGGTGGTATGAATTTACTAGAAGTTGCAAGTTTTATTAACTGTTATAATATTGAAACAGGTGCACTTATTTGGAGACATTCAATTGGAGAGCTTTCTATGGTTGATACTTCACCAGCAATTGTAGATGGAAAAACGTTTATTGCTGATTATGGGGGAACAATTTTTGCATTTAGCGATAATAATCCACCTAATGCACCAGTAATTGAGGGTCCAGAAAAAGGAAAATTAAAAACAGCACTTGATTATAGTTTTTCATCTAAAGATATTGACGGAGATGATATTGCTGAATTTATAATTAACTGGGGTGATAATATCAGTGATGAAATTGTAACTGGTCCATTCTCATCTGGAGAGGAAATTATTGTAAATCATACATGGGCTGAAAAGGGGACCTATCTAATCAAAGCTAAAGCAAAGGACTTATTTGGTGATGAGAGTAATTGGTCTGAATTTGAGATTAATATACCTAGAACCAGAATATCACTTAATACTTGGTATCAATGGCTATTAGAAAGATTTTCGTTATTGGAAATATTTTTAGTATTAATCAAAATAGCATAGATTTAATTAAAGGAAAAATTAAAATAATAGTTTAAGGTTGGGGGGTGGGAATTATTATGATTTTATGGTATTATTGTAACAGTTGCATGAAAGAGTTTAGCTATGTATATACTGGTAGTAATGATGTCAATGCATGTACAACTTGTCATTCAACTGATATTAAACGAATCGTGAGAAAACCTAAATTTAAGAAAATTTAATTTTTTTAAATTTATCTTGTTTTTCTTTGGTTTTTATATCATCTATTAGTTTACAAAATAACAGCAGATAGAAAAATTAGAGTTCGGTAAATAAAATGTAAAATTTTCTAAAATTTCAAAAAAAGAGGAATTAGTGGGCCCGCCCAGATTCGAACTGGAGTCTCTAGCTCCCAAAGCTAAAAGGATCGACCAAGCTACCCTACGGGCCCTTTTGTTTTTTTTTTGGTAACATAATCTATTATTTAAAAACTTTTATGAAAGATTAATTTATTCTATTTTTAAAAATGGATTTCAAGCCTGATAAACCTTCACATATTTTTGCACTTGTTTTACTTCTGATTAGTGTTCTGTTAATATTTATACTGCCACTTTATACCTTTTTAGTAGCCTTTGATACTACAGAAATACTTGAATCAATTAATATTCCTGAAAGTGTTGCGATTTCAAGTCAATTGCTAGTAATTGCTATTTTCATTTTTGTTCCATTTGCTTGGTATTATTTTGTAAATGGCTCAGATTTTAAGGATTTTAAATTCAGGATAAAACTTGTAAGTCGTGACATTGATAAGGCTTTTATTTGGGGAATTGTGTCTGCAATAATTATTTTTATTATCGTTTTCATAATTGAGGTAATGCTAATTGCTGGGGGTATCGAATCACAAGATTTGAGCAATATGCCTGAACTCCAAAGTTTATTTTCATGGCCCGTGATGTTTTTTCTTGTTGCTATTCAACCAATAGGTGAAGAAATATATTTCAGGGGTTTTTTATATGATAAAATTGAAAGATATGCTGGTTGGCCTCTTGCTGTTGTTATAACTGCTGTACTTTTTGCGATAGCTCATATGTCGTATGGTAAAATAATTCCTGTTATTATGATTTTTTTAATGGGCATAGTTCTAGGTTATATTGTATATAAATCTAGAAGTTTATATTCTTCCATAATTGCTCACATTGTTTTTAATGTCTCAAGCTTTACTCTTGCGTATCTAGGGATGGAATTATTAAACGAATCATCGTTAATTCTTTAAAGTGAGTTAATATCCCATATCCACAGTTTAATGGTGAATTTATGCAAAAAGAAAAAACATTTGTTATGATTAAACCTGATGCAGTACAAAGAGGTCTTATTGGAGAAATCATAAACCGTTTTGAAAAGAAGGGGTTAAAGATTGTTGCAATGAAATTTGTTTCAGTTTCAAAGGAGCTTGCTGAAAAACATTATGGTATCCATAAGGGAAAACCATTCTTTAAGCCAACTGTTGACTATATTACATCTTCACCTGTTGTTGCAATTGTTCTTGAGGGAGTTAACGCAATAAACATTGTTAGAAACATGATGGGAAAAACAAATCCTCAGGATGCACCAATGGGATCTATTCGTGGTGACTTTGGTCAGTTTATTGGTAGGAATATTGTTCATGGTTCTGATGGTCCTGATACAGCCGAATTTGAGATAAATCTTTGGTTTAAACCTGAAGAAATTTCAACTTATGAAAGAATTGATGAAGTATGGCTTACTGAATAAACAAAAGATTTTTTGATTCCGTTGACTTTATAATCCTTTATTCTATATTACCTTTCCAATGCCTTTTGATAGAAAAACTCTTGTTATTCCTGATCAAACTAAATTTGAGGAGCACACAATTGTTACTTCTGGTGACGTTGTGATTGGTGATAGATGTTTAATTAATTTTGGAATTAAAACAAACGGCCGTATATTTGTTGGAGAACATGTTATTATTGATGGAAATTTAGAGTCAACTAATGATATAAGAGTAGATATTTTTTCAAACATCGGTGGTAATGTAAAAAGTGGAGGTAATGTATATTTTGGAGAGAAGGTAAATGTTAAGGGAAAACTTTCACTGAATGGTGACCTTGATGTTGGTGATAGTGTAGAAATAGAGAAAGGTTTTGAAGCTAAAGGTTGGATTAATATACGTAGCCCAATACCTATTGTAATATATATATTTATATATCTTTTGCAACTCTTAAAGATGGGTCATAGCGAAGAAATCGATAGAATACTTGAAGAAATAGAGGATAATGAAGGAGATACAATACCAATATCAGAAACTTTCCTTTTTATTCCAAACAACTCAATTATTGGGATTCAGAAATCAAGAATTGACTACAACCTTCGTGTAGGAAAAAAATCCCGTCTTTTAGGTAATTATGATGTAAAGGGAAATGTGTTTATTGAAAACAATACAATTGTTCATGGTACAATAAAATCCACAGGTGATGTTTTTTGTGATAAAAAGACAACAGTTCAAGGGAATATCTCCTCAAATGGTGATGTAAAAGTAGAGGACAAGGCAACAATTGCTGGAAATATAACTGGGAATAAAATATATCTAGCAAAAACTTCAACAGTTAATGGTGAATTATTTGCAAAGAATGGGATATCCTTTATGGCACCTTCAAAGGTTAAAACTGAAGAAAAAGTTGAAAGATTTGAAAAGGATACAGATGTTGTTGAAGAGGTAGAACATATGCTGGAGTAGATAGATATGAGCATGCAGATAGGTATAGTTGGCAAGCCTAATGTCGGTAAATCTACATTTTTTAATGCTGCAACTGATGCACATGCAGAGATTGCAAATTACCCGTTTACAACAATTGATGCAAATAGGGGAGTTATGTACGTAAGTAAACCCTGTCCATGTAAGGAATTCAATGTTAAATGCACTCCACATAATTCAAAATGTATAAATGGTACAAGGTTTGTTCCAATTGAAGCTATAGATGTTGCAGGGCTTGTACCTGACGCATTCAAAGGCAGAGGTTTGGGAAATAAGTTCCTTGATGATTTAAGACAAGCCCATGCCTTAATTCACATAGTTGATTCTTCTGGTAGTACTGATGCAGAGGGAAATCCATGTAATGTGGGATCTTATGACCCATTAAATGATGTTGATTTTCTTGAAAAGGAAATAAACTACTGGATGATGGGAATAATTAAGAAAGGCTGGGAAACTGTAGCAAGACAATCTGAAGTTGAAGGAAAAAAGATAGAATCAGTTCTTGGTGAAAAGCTAACCGGACTAGGTGTAAGAGAAGATCATATATGTAATGCTATAAAAAATTTGCAGATGGACAGTAAAAAACCATCAAGTTGGACTGATGATGAGCTATTAAAACTCACTGATTTTGTTAGAAAGATAAGTAAACCTATGCTTATTGCATTTAATAAATGTGACAAAGCCCCAGAAAATTTCCTGTCAAAGTCAGAGAATCTTAATAAAAAGGATTATTTTGTTGTTATGTGCAGTGCCGAATCAGAACTTGCATTATCAAATGCTGCAAAAAAGAACCTAATAGAATACAAGCCAGGTAATAATGATTTCAATATTTTAAACGAGTCAGAGCTAAATGAAAAACAATTAAAAGCATTGGAGTTTATTAGGTCAAATGTCCTAAAAAAGTTTGGGTCAACTGGTGTGCAAGATTGCATAGAAAAAGCAGTAGAAATGCTTGATTTAATCGTTGTTTATCCTGTTGAGGATGAGACGCATCTAACAGATAAAGAGGGTAGGATCCTACCAGATGCTCATTTCATGAAACGAGGAAGCAATGCAAAGGATTTAGCATATAAGGTTCATACAGATCTAGGTGATCATTTTATAAGAGCAATTGATGCAAGAACACACCGAGTTATTGGTGCAGATCATGAACTTAAAGATGGGGATGTAATAAGAATCGTTTCAGATGCCTAAATTTCAATCTCAATTTCTCCTTCTCTACCACATTTAGGGCAAATAATTTTTTTGTTACCTTTTTCTACATCAAAAGTAAAGATATGGTCACATTCTGGACATTTTAATTTTAAAATTTTACTAGTTTTATCTTCTTTTTCCTCATCTTTGTCCTTCTCAGCTTGATCATCGGGTTCAATAATATCTTTTTTTATTTCTATTTGTGGTGTTTCAATTTTCTTTTCTTTAGAAATTTTTATTTTGTTTTCCTTTGGTTTAATTCCAGATTGCCTTTTTTCAATAGCAGTAGATAATGCTTTTTCAAAATGATCTGAGATACGTATTTCATCACTTTCTTCTTGTTGTTTTTTTGGTTTTTTCTCCGGAAATGGTTGTTTAATTTTTTTATCTTCCTTTGTATCTTGTTTGTTTTCTTTACTTACTTCTCCCCATGTCTTATATCCATCATCTTTAATTTCTTCATCTGATATTGATTCAGTTTGTGATTGTTTATCTAATTTTTGTTCAGAAATATTTTCTTCAACTTTTTGCTTTTCTATTTCCGGTTCTTTTTTTGATAACAGCTTATCTATTTCAGCAAGTTTTTCTTCTCTGCTTGAATTTGTTAAAACTCTTTCTTTATCTGGTATTCTTATTGATTTTTCAATCTCACTTTCTATTGATGAAACTTCAGTATCTTCTATATCCATTTTTTTTCTAATTTCTTTTTTTCGGGTTCTTACACTTTTTAATCTTTTAGTTGAATCCTTAATCAGAACTAATGTGTATGACCCAGATATAAGAAGTAAAATGACACTTAAAATAAATTGAATATAAGCATATGCAAAAGGAGGATAAATCATTGAGCCTGAAATGGAATCTAGATTACTGATTGTTCTTGAAAAAATTATTTGATAATAAACAATAAATATACATAAAATAAAATTTATAAAAGATGATGAAATAATCAACATCCTGCAAAATAACGATTTTTTTACCAATGCATAGCATACGATTATAATAAATGAAATTAGAGTAGTTATTATAATAATCCAAAATAAGATATTAATATTCATTAAAATTCTAACCAAATTAATAATTTGTGTATTACTACTATCTTTCATCATTTCATAATTGAAATTTAAATTATCCTTAACGAAATCATTTTCTGCAACAGCAATCCAAGGAAGAAATGAAATTAGAATTAAACATAAAATACTTAAGAATAGAATTAAAATAATCTTCTTTCTGCTCTGTTTTACAATAATATCATCCATTATATTTTTCTCCAAAACCTGTAATTAAGATTATCTCTATTTGATCTCCTAAAATTATAATCACTTACTGCTTTGTTGAGATTTAATCTTATAAGTATTATACCTATTATGAACAAAATAAATGATAATATAATTAGAATATAAGGAACAAAAAATATCAATTGAACACTATTAAATCCTAAAGCTCTAATGAATTGTATGTTCATCTGCTGAAGTAGACCTGCATCAAGAAATTTTATGTTCATTAGTAATACTACTATACCTGTAAGGATAATAAAAGCTGTAAAAATTGAATGGATAATAGTAATAGTGTTTTCAGAAAAATTTTTTTTTCTGTCAACCAAAATAAAAATTGTAAAGATAAATCCTACAAGAATCATAATATGTAGAATATAAATTGTTATTTTTGGTGTGTCTGTAAAATCACTAATGGTAAGCCCAATATAGCTATCTGAACTATCGCTACAATTATAACAATTTGATTCAAAAAGACTATTAACTAATTCAGATTCAAATTGATTATTTTTAAGCTCTGTATATGAATAAAATTCTTTTATTGTACCATAATCTGTTTCATAATTTATATAAAAAAACGGTACATAATAAATAAGAGTTAAACTAATTACGGCAATTATCAAAATTAAAAAACCAATTTTAATAAATGGTTTTTTAATAGTTCTCTTTACTTCTTTTTTTTCTGGTTCCCCTTTTTTTGATAACTCCGCTTTTCTAAATGACTCATCGAGTATCTGGTCTTTGAATTTGTGAATTTTTTTTTCTTCTTCTTTTTTTTCAGGCTCTTTTTCTTTATCCTCATCCTCGCTGTTCATTTCCTCTCCTGCACACAAAAATAAATTGAGATTATACTATTAAACCTATTCGCTATATAAAAGATTTAGTAGTATGTATTTTATGGTTATAGATAAGAACCATTTTTTTTTAAATTCATATAAAACATAAAAATTGTTACAATTGTTACAAATTTAAATAAATAAGTCTAATGGTAGACTATCAACCTGATTGTGTTTTGCTGTCAGAATCGCTTAAAATCAATGTAATTTATGTTTTTGTGCATGTGTTATGGCAATTATAGTATTTATTCTAAGACAACCTAATCCTTGTTCAGAATCAATTAAAACAAAACCATCTTTGTAATCAACATCCTCAAGTGTACCAATAACAACACTTGCTCTATCGTCACCACGCTCTTTTGTAACAATTTTACAATATATACCAATAAAACTTTCTAAATCTTTTTTCTTAATTATTTTCATATTGTTTTTTATTCTATGGTGTCTATTTATTTTGTCATAATGTATTTCTTTTTCTTTTATCCTAATTTTTTTATCATACTTTTTTCCACGCATTTTGCATAATAAAAAAATTAATAGAATTAATGCTACAACTGCAATTGCTAATAAAACTTCTTTCATTTTTTCCCCCCCTCAAACTCTTTTTAATTCTATTTATCTCTTATTTGTTAATCCATTTACGCAAGTTATATGTTTTATTAAAAAAATTAATATATTCATCCATCTTCCAAATATTTTCTCTCCAGCAGAAATAACAAGTAAAACACATTATAATTAAGGGAACTAAATAACTACAATTTCCATATATTGTTTCAGGAAAACATATCCATAAAGGTAATTCTATGTTAAAATAATTTATAAGATGATTAATAAGGTTAACAATTAAAGCAGAAGCCAAAATAAAACAGCAAACTAAAGAAGATATACCAATAGATACACCTATGTGTAAAAAATACAAAACACGCTCTAACCTATTAATAATATCAGAACCTTTGTATGCTTTTTGAATTTCTGCTAAATAATAAAAAAATTCATATCTATCATACTTTTTATCTTTCTTATATAAGAAATAACGAACATTAGTACTAAACCACTTCTCTAACCCTTCTCTTTCCTTTTCAGTCCATACTGAATTTTCCTTTAAATGTCTATCTAACTTTGCATCTAAGTATCGATCATTAGTCAAAGATTCCTTAATCAATATTCCTACAAAATATGAAACAATAAATATAATTATCAACTTTAACCATTCCATTCTTTCATCAATACCAAGATTAATGAAAAGGTAAGAAAACACATCAGCATTCTTAAATGAATAATTTAAAACCAATAACACTAAAAATCCACCAAAAATATAAGTTAAATCTCGTGTAACAAAATGTTCATAAAAACTTTTCAAAATACCCTGAACCTCCATAAATTGACCTCCCTCAAATCCTTTGTTGAAATATACTATTTGTTAATAAGATTTTGTTATCCTTTTCTCTTTATTAGAGTTAAAACATCCCAAAAAATAAGAATTATAAAAATAATATAAAAGAAATAAACAATTCCATTAAACAAATAATAGTCCACAGGCACTACACCCCAAGTTCTATTAGTCTCCCAAATAATTTTTAAAATAGTTATTAAAGGTATACAAATAATTAATGAAATTATTCTAAATAAAATAATAGGTATATTCATGTTTTTCCTCCCTTAAAACCAATTTCAAAATATATTATTTGTTATTAAGATTTTGTTATCCTTTTCTCTTTATTAGAGTTAAAACATCCCAAAAAATAAGAATTATAAAAATAATATACAATAGATAAGTAGTTCCACAAAAATAAAAAAATGGTGCTGGCATTGGACCAGGTGAGACATTAGCATCCCATATTGTTTTTAATAAAGTTATTAAGAGTATTGAAATAATTAACAAAATTATTCTAAAATATATAATATCTTTATTTGAAATCCTTTTAACCATTTATTCCTCTCCCTTTCCTCAATTTTAAGATTAACTATTTGTTAATAAGATTTTGTAACAAAATAACAAGTGATTATTTAACCAACCTTAACTTAGTTTTCCAGAATATATTAATATCAACAAAATTAAGGCTACAAGGTCACCAAAGCCAAAAACTACAAAGACAAATAATGGAATATCTTGAAAATATACAGGGATAGAAAATAACAAGAATGGAAGAATTAACAAGAATGCATAA
>Ga0272442_10005912_pt1 | contig 16243 bp, 16 predicted proteins | sample SSMForm2O_FD_200262 | JGI IMG/M metagenome (GOLD analysis project Ga0272442, IMG submission 200262) | Marine sediment archaeal communities from Little Sippewissett salt marsh, Falmouth, MA, United States - SSM-Form-2O | ecosystem: Environmental > Aquatic > Marine > Wetlands > Sediment ...
AGCCGTTGGCCCAGGGCGTGGTCCCCACGGTGCCCCTGCGAGCGCTGGTGCCGAAGAACAGTCGCAACATTCTGGCGGCCGGCAGGAGTGTCAGCAGCGACCGGCTTGCCAATTCGGGTCTTCGGGTGCAGGCCCCCTGCATGGCCATGGGACAGGCCGCCGGTGCCGCCGCGGCGCTGGCGGCGCAACAGAAGAGAACCCCGCTTGAGGTGCCGTCGGAAGATCTCCGCCGACTGCTCGGCCGGCACGGCGCGATCGTACCCGGCGCGTAACCAATAAAGACACAAGACGGCGGGGACGAAATGACGACGACAGCCGCGAAGGTGAGGTTGGACGGACCTTCGACGATGCGCCGGTCCCGCCGGTCGAACTCGAACTTCCTCGACTGCCAGGGACCGTTGAGGTTGTCGGCAATATAGTAGGCCCCCATCACGTAGACAACGTATCAAACGGCCTTCCCCCAAGAAGACCCCTGCAAATTCGCTCCCTGTCACTCTAACCGCAAAAATCCCGCGAGGTCAAGGCCAACACCGTCCCGCACCGCTCCCGGCCCGTGAACTGATCTTCACCAACCACCTCGGTCACAGGCCGAGCACAAGGCGAAGACCGTCTTCAAGCAGCGTCAACTGCGTGGGGCGGAGAGAACCGACCTTGGCCGTCAGATAGGCTCTGTCGAGTGTGACGATTTGGGGAACATTGACGACCGACTCCTTGGGCAGACCGCTCTCTTTGCGAAACAGAAGGAAGTTGCCAGGTGCTTCAGCCAGCTTCAAGTTGGAGGTAATGACGGCCGCGATGACTGTCTGAATCCTGCTCCGGTTGAACGCGTCGGCCTGCACGATGACCACCGGCCGCCGATACCCCGGCCCCGACCCCGCCGGATCGGGCAGCCCAGCCCACCATATCTCACCGCGCCGGACTACCACTCTTCGTTACCAAGACTGCCGATCTGCATTCTCTCCAGCGCAGGATCGACGCGGCTGTTGTCGCCTTGGGGACCGTAGATCGCGTTCAGCGCCTCGGTAATGCCCTCCTGGTTGTGATTGCGCAGAAAAGCGCCCAGTGCCTCGCGGAACAACTCACTTCGGGAAATCCCCAACTGCTTAGCCAGCCGTTCCGCTGCCGCGAATAGCGCATCCGGTATGGAAATCGCTGTCTTCATATCAAGAAGTATAACTTCAGTTATACCAATGTCAAGCCCTTCTTTTGTCATGGCACCCCCAAACCTTGCACACGGAAGGGCGTGCCAAGACCGAATCCCTTTCGCCAGCAAAGAGGGAACAGACCAGTTTCTCGGGGTGGCAACACCCGAGGACCTCAGCGAATCGTCAAGGCCTGGGTGTCTGCCCTTCCAGTTCAATGAGGAAATCGAGATACGTTGCCAACTCTGCGAAAAACTCATCGACCGTCCCGATGTCACGGTCCTTCGTATGCGTGAACTGCATTTCGCCGAAGCTGAATCTTGCCCAGCCAATCATCCCAGTGTCGTTGAGAATCGGTCCAGATGTGTTTATTGAGATACTGCTTCATCTCTTCAAATCTGAGATCATCTATGTTGCATGGCTCCCTCTTTCGTCCCCGAGTCCGAGGAGCTTTTGAATAGTCAGCTTCGTACACTGACAAAAAGAACTTGAGACTCCCTTCGACGAGACAACCAAGATTGACCCACGCGAGAATCAAACGCCCATCGCGGTCTTCAGCCGTTGAGGGCTCAAGCCAGGACTTCAGACAATATGATAGCGACACTTGCCAATCAAGGCGGGATCTGGCAAGAAGCTCTGCCGCATTGGTGGGGGCCCAGCCGTGCGCATTTGACCAGAATGCGCGGATATCGTCGTTTGCCTGGATGATCTCGAAGACGACAGAAGCGTGCGATTGACTGAGATCAACGGTGTAACCATCGTACTCCAGATCCCGCTTGACGGCTTTCATCATTTCCCGTGTGATGGGGCGAGAGTACAGCATGAGCAACTGCGAAAGGTACTGCTGCAAACAATCGTCATCGCAGGACCACGTCATATTGTCAGACAGAATTGCCATCGAAGTGTTGCCGTCCCTGGTAATCGATAGTTGTTCGTGTCCTCTCATCATCCCTGCATTTTCAGAATCGAAGCCTTCATCTGCAAGAACTATTCGTCGGCGATTTCGGCTTTGATTTGGCTGAGGAGGTTGATGGCTTCTATGGGGGTCAGGTTGTTCAGATCGGTGGTGGCGAGCTTGTCGAGAACGGACTTGTGCTTCTGCACGAAGAGGGCGTCGCGGTCGGGCTCCTTGGTCTTGTGTCTGGCCAAGTGCTCGCCGGTGGCCTCCTTGGCGAAGGTCGATTCGAGCTCGTCGAGGATCTCGCGGGAGCGGCTGAGGATGGACTTGGGGATGCCGGCCAGCTTGGCGACGTGGATGCCATAGCTCTTGTCGGTCCCGCCGGGCAGAATGCGGTGCAGAAAGACGACCTCGTCCATCCATTCGCGCACCGCCACGTTGAGGTTCCGCACGTTGGCGAACAGCTCGGCCAGTTCCGTCAGCTCATGGTAGTGCGTGGCGAACAGCGTGCGGCACTTGAGCCGCGTGGCGAGATGCTCGGTGACCGCCCAGGCCAGGGCCAGACCGTCGTAGGTGCTGGTGCCCCGCCCGACCTCGTCGAGGATCACGAGCGACTTGTCGGTCGCATTGTTGATGATGTTGGCGGTCTCGGTCATCTCGACCATGAAGGTGGATTGCCCGCGCACCAGCTCGTCGGAGGCGCCGACGCGGGTGAAGATGCGGTCGACCAGACCGATCTCGGCTTCCTTGGCGGGAATGAACGAGCCGGTCTGGGCCATCAGCACCAGCAGCGCCATCTGACGAATGTAGGTGCTCTTGCCGCTCATGTTGGGACCTGTGATCACCGCGATGTCGCCGGCGCCGGTGCCCAGCTCGACGTCGTTGGGCACGAACTCGGCCCCCAGCGTCTCGGCCAGGACGGGGTGCTTGCCCTCGCGAATGACCAGCCGCGTATCATCGGCAATCGCCGGCCGTGTGTAGTTGCGGCGACCGGCAATGTAGGCCAGCGCCGCCAGGCAGTCGCTCTGGGCAATCGTCTCGGCGAGCTGCTGCAAACGACGCACGTATTTCGCCGCCTCGCCGCGCAGGTCCTCGAAAAGCCGCTGCTCCAGGTCCAGGGCCTTCTCCTCGGCGGTCAGCACTTCGTTCTCATAGGCTTTGAGCTCGTCGGTGATGTAGCGTTCGGCGTTTTTGATGGTCTGTTTGCGCACGTAGTCGGCGGGGACTTTGTCGGCCGCCGCGTGCGTGACCTCAATATAATAGCCGAAGACCTTGTTGTAGCCGACCTTGAGGTTGCCGATGCCCGTACGCTGGGCCTGCTGTTTCTGGTAGTCGCGCAGCCAGCTCTGGCCGTCTTTGGAAATCGAACGCAGACAGTCCAGCTCCTCGGAGAACCCCGCGCGGATGACGCCGCCGTCGCGCAGGTGCGCGGGACAAGCGGGCTCCACGGCCGCTTCGAGCAACCCGGCCAACTCGTCCATGCTGTCGCAACGACTGGCTATATCCGCAAGCAAAGCAGACTTGAACTGTGCCAGGACGCCGCGAAGTTGCGGGACCTGCCGCAGCGTGCTCGCCAGCGCCAGAAGATCGCGCGGGCCGGCGCGAAACGTGCTGATGCGGGCCGCGATCCGCTCGGTATCGGCGATGTTGGACAGCAGCTCGCGCGTCTGCGTGAGCTTTTCCAGGTTCTCTTTCAACTCCTGGACGGCGTCCTGCCGCGCCTCGATAGCGGCTACGTCGCACAGGGGCAGGCACAGCCAGTTGCGAAACATCCTCCCGCCCATGCCCGTCTGCGTCTCGTCCAGGCAGGCCAGCAGCGAGCCCTTGCGGACCTCGGCGCGGATGGTTTGCAGGATTTCCAGGCTGCGCAGCGAGGTCGGGTCGATCTGGAGAAAGCTCTGCCGACTGACTTTCCGCAGGCTCTGGATGTGTCCGAGCGTCGTCTTCTGCGTCTCGTTGAGATACTCGATGACCGCCCCCGCTGCCGGGATGAGGTCCTGGTCGCCGTCGCCGATGCCGAACCCCTCGAGCGTGGCGGCGCCGAAGTGCTTGAGCAGCCGCTGCCTGGCCTGGTAGGGATCGAAGTACCAACCCGGGCGCTCGGTGACAATCGCGCGGGTCAACTGGCCGATGTCTTTCGCCAAGCGGCGCGTCTCGGCGTCGAAGAGTTCGCCGCGACGGTCGGCCAACAAACACTCGGCCGGCGCGAGCCGCTGCAATTCGTCCAGCAGCTCGCTTTCGTGGATTCGCTGGACGAAGAAGTGGCCCGTGGAAATATCGACCCAGCTCACCGCCACGTAGCCTTTGGCATCGAGGTGGATCGCGCAGAGGAAGTTGTCCTTCTTGTCCTCCAGGAGCATGTCGTCGGTGAGCGTGCCCGGCGTCACGATGCGCACCACGTCGCGCTTGACGACGCCTTTGGCCTTCTTGGGATCCTCGACCTGCTCGCAGACCGCCACGCGATAGCCGGCCTGGAGCATCTTCTTGAGATAGCCGTCGATGGCGTGATAGGGCACGCCGGCCAGCGGAATCGGATTGGCGCTGCCCTTATCCCGGCTCGTCAGCGTCAATCCCAGCACCTTCGAGCAGGTCTTGGCGTCCTCGTAGAAGGTCTCGTAGAAATCCCCCATGCGAAAGAAAAGGATGCAGTCCGGATGCTTCTCCTTGAAATGATGAAACTGCTTCATCGCCGGGCTCAATGGTTTCTTCGGTCCTGCCATGGAGCGATTATACCGAAAGCGAATGCCCTGACAACCGTCGCCCCCTGTCATTGCGAGCGCAGCGAAGCAATCTCCTCATGCACCGTCTTCGAAAAGGTCTCTCCATTCGGGATTGAAAGCTTCGATCAGTTGGATTTTCTTTTTGCGAGAACCCGCCTTGATTCTCTTTTCCGCGGTGATTGCATCGCCTATGCGCCCGAACTCCTCGTAGTACACCAGCTTGGTGACCCTGTGCTTGCTCGTGAATTTCGAGCCAAGCCCCACCTTGTGCTCCCCGACTCGCCTACGAAGGTCGTTGGCAACGCCGGTGTACAACACGGTATTGTTCGCGTTGGTCATGATGTACACCCAATATCGATGCATGCCTTCGGTCCGCAGGTTCGAGATTGCTTCGTCGCTTCGCTCCTCGCAATGACAATAGAACGTACGCCGCGTAGACCTTCCAGCCACAGTCCTCCTCAGCTACTTCGCCGTGCGGATAACTACATCAAAAGGGCGGGGATCCATCAACTGCGCCGTATAGGCAGCCGCGCGTTTCGTCGAGGAAGCATGAACGAGCTTCTCCAGCAAGACTGTCTGTCGCGGGGTAAAGGCGACGGGGGTATGGGGGTCGAAGCGAGTCACATTGCAAGCCTCGTGGATGGCCTGGATAAGGTCTTCGATTCCGGTTTCGCGCTTGGCACTGATGCGGACCGGGGGGTGGAGGTGGTCGGCAAGGCCGGCGGGATCGAAGCGTTGCGGCAGGTCGGACTTGTTCAGAACGGTGACGACCTTCTTGTCGTTGAGGGCCTCGACGAGCTGTGAATCGAGCCGACAGGCCGGCCGGCTGCCGTCCAGGACGAGCAGAATGACGTCCGCCCTGTCGAGAATCTGCTTGCTGGCGGCTTGTGCCATTCTGTCGACGTCGCTTTCCGGCGCGGCGGCCAGGTCGGCGTCGAGACCGGCGGTGTCGATGACGGTGGCGGCCAGCGGCGGGAGGTGAATCTCGGCCGAGACCCAGTCGCGGGTGGTGCCCTTGATATCAGTGACGAGCGCCTTCTCCCGGCCGGCCAGCGCATTGAGCAGCGTGCTCTTGCCGCTATTGGCCGGTCCGATCAGAGCGATGGTGCAGCCCGACAGGAGCAGTCGCACCGGTTCGCTGCGGCGGAGAACCTCGCCCGCCTCGTTGATGACCCGCTCGAACTGTCCCGAGTCAGCAAGTTGCCGCCACGATCCGGCCATTGCCGAAAGGCCCGCCTCGATCTGGTACGCGAGCATCTTCGCCGCCTCGACCGTTTTGACCGTCGCCAGCGCAAGCTTTGCCTCGACGGCGATAGCGTCGCAAGGCTGCCGCGACGCCAGCATCTTCCCAAGCAATTCCTCGGCCGCGATCAAACTCACGCCGTGCTGTTGCAGCACTTCCATGATTCTCTCGACGAGGAGCGGATTGCCGTGACAATGGATCGCATAGGTATCCGGCGCCTCGCAGCCGAGGGTCACCTGGTCGATGACGTCGTCCCCGACGACGATGTGACCCAGAAACACACGACCGGTCGCCAATGCGAGAGGTGCCGGGCCCGTCGGCTGGAAAACCTTCGGCAAGGTGGCGCGCGCCGACGTGCCGAAAAGCTGGATGGTCGCAATCGCTCCTGCGCCCGGCCCGGTCATCACTGCTGCCAGCGCCCCCATGTCCTCACACAAGCTCGCTCTTTTTCTCGATGTGCCTGATGTAGGCCAGGACGATCCCCTTGACGACGAGATGCGGGACGTAATTGTCGACGAAGGGGCAATCGTCCTTGATGGTCTCGGCTCCGGCGCCGGTGATAATCGTCTGGGGCCAGCGGCCGAGCTCCTCGGCGTAGCGACGAATGATTTCCTCCATCGCCCCGATAACCGAGTAGTACAGGCCGCAATTGATGGCGTCGGCGGTGTTCTTGCCATACGGCCCGTCCGGGCGATGCACCGTGACCTTGGGAAGCTGGGTCGTGTGGTCCTTCAACGTCTGGGCACTGATTTCGAAACCGGGGCAAATGACGCCGCCCTGGAATACGCCATTCTCGTCGACCATGTCGATGGTCACTGCCGTGCCGAAGTCGGCCACCGCCACCGCGCTCTCCACCACCGCGTAGGCCGCGGCGGCCGCGACGATGCGGTCGGTGCCGACCTTCTCAGGCTCGTCCACCCAGGTCGATATCGGCAGCGGCACCTCTTTGCCGACAAGAAGAATCTTCTCGCCCAGATCATCGGCGACGATTCGTCGAACCATATCGGTCCAGGCATCCTTGACGCTGCTGACGACGATCGCGCCGTTGCGTTTGCCCTCCGTCGAGGTCTCCAGCACGGGAATCTTCCGCCAGGCCAACGTCAGACAATCCCTCAATTCGGCCTCGGAACTGCCCGGGTAAGACTGGATGGAGTCCTCCTTGCCATCCAGAAAAAGCCCCACGGCAATATTGCTGTTTCCAATGTCAACTGCGATGATATTCATAAGGCACGTTCGGATTCAAAACCGTACTTCAGGGCGGGCAAAACCGCGTTTGTCTTACGTTGCGCTTTGTACCGCATCCGGCGGCCCTTGTCAATCGCCACGCGCGACCCCCTGAGAATACTCGATTTTGCCGTGGGCAGTTCGCCGCCGGGCCAAGACAACGGAGTATCGCCGCGCAACAATTCCTGCGAATCCATATCAGGTCGCGCGTTTCCTGACCTTCGGCCAGAGTAGCTCCTTAAGCTCCTTGATTCCCTGGCCGGTGGCGGCCGAGATGGCCGGGATGTCGGGGCCAAGCCTGCCTCTGACGTGCGCGAGCTTCTCACCTTCCGGATCCAGGTCGCTCTTGTTAGCCACGATGACTTCCGGCTTGTCCGCCAGGATGTCGCTGTGCCGCTCCAATTCGGCGCGAATCGTGTGGTAATTATCGACGGGATCTGAGCCATCCATGGGCATGATGTCGAGAATGTGCACGACGATCGTGGTGCGTTCGATGTGCTTGAGGAACTCGTGTCCAAGGCCGGCCCCCCGGCTGGCGTCCTCGATAAGACCGGGGATATCCGCCATGACAAAACGCCGATAGTCGCTCAGCTCCACAATGCCCAGCACCGGCTCGAGAGTGGTGAACGGATAGGCGGCGATCTTGGGCCGGGCCGCCGAGCACCGTGAGAGCAAGGTGCTCTTGCCCGCGTTGGGCAAACCCACCAGGCCGACGTCGGCAATGAGCTTGAGCTCCAGCTTGAGATGGCGTTCCTGACCGGGCTTGCCTTGCTCGGCGTTTCGCGGCGTCTGGTTCGTGGAGGTAGCGAAGGCCTTGTTACCCCGGCCGCCCTTGCCGCCCCGGCAAAGCATCACCTTGGCGCCCACCTCGTCGAGGTCCTTGAGCAGAAGACTCAAGTCGGTGTCGTAAATCAGCGTGCCGGGCGGGACCGGGACCACCAAATCGGCGCCATTGGCGCCGTGCTTGTTGCTGCCCTGGCCGGGTCTGCCGTTCTCGGCCCGCCAGTGGTGCCGGCCGGCAAAGTCCAGCAGCGTATCCCTGCTCGCGACGGCTTCGAAATAGACGTGCCCGCCCCGTCCGCCGTCGCCGCCGTCGGGACCGCCCTTGGGAATGAAACGCTCCCGCCGGAAGCTGACGCAACCGTGGCCGCCGTCGCCGGCCTTGACCCAAATCTCGGCTTCATCAACGAACATGAAGGAAACAACTCAACAGGGAAAATCCATAAACGCCGTTACCATAAAAAAAAGGATGGCATCTACCATCCTTTGAGCGTCGAACGACCGCGGTGCCGCGGGGTCAGACTACGTGCACACGCCGGCCCTGAAACTGCACCGTTCCGTCAGCCGTCGCAAAAAGCGTATAGTCTTTGCCCATCCCGACGTTCGCACCGGGGAAAAACTTGGTGCCGCACTGTCGTATGATGACCGCGCCGGCCTTCGCCGTCTGCCCGCCGAACAGCTTGACCCCGCGATACTGGGCGTTGCTGTCCCTGCCGTTTCGTGAGGAGCCTTGTCCTTTCTTATGTGCCATAGCGTACTACCTCGGTTTGCTGTGAATGCGTTGAAATTGCCTAAACTTCCATTTCTACCAAGCAGCGGCCTTCATGTCCAGCATTTTTTCGCACCGGCTCCCGCAAATTCGCTGCCCCCTACCTGGCCTGTATGATCGCCTCGGCATCTCCCGTGGGCACCAGTCCCGTCGCAGCCAGCTTGAACTTGCCCTCCGGATCGATGTAGAAACTGCTGGGAATGTACTTGACCGCGCCAAAAGGCGCCGGCAGTTGCGACCCTGACAGGACCGTGTAGCTGATGCTCTCCTTCTCGGCGAATTCCTTCAGCAAAGCCGGCGGCTCGTTGGAAATGCTGAGGATCGCCAGTTTCGCCTGGTCAAAGGTCTTTTTCAACTCGTTCAGGTGCGGAATCTCCAGCTTGCACGTCGGGCACCAGGTGGTCCAGATCACCACGACCACGTCTTTGCCTCGGTAGCTGCTAAGCTTGTGCACGTTGCCTTCGATATCCGTCAGGGTTAAATCGGGAGCAAGCTTGCCCCACCACTGCTCGAAGGCCGGCTGCCACGTTTTTGCGGCCTTGATGACATTTTGCAGGCTGGCCTTGGGCTCGCGAAAAAGGCTCGTAGCCGCTTCGAGCGGGTCGACGGCGGCTTCGGCCGGCGCCGTCTGGACCGGCCCGCCGGCCTCATTGGGTGCAGCCGGAGCGGGCGATTCCTTCTTACACCCATTGAAGACCCCGACAACCAGCACGAACGCCAGGAACAGCACTCCAACCGCATACACACCATACTTGTCTTTTGCGCTCATACGTAAAACCTCCCTGGGGTTTACTTTTCCGAGGTGCTCACTATAAATGAGGCCTCACATCCGGTAAAGGGCAAAAGTACAATTTTCTGATGTTTGCAGCTTTGTCTGGGCCCTGCGATGGATACGACCCGCTCGCGACTTGGTTCGTCCCGCCCAAAGCGCGCGGGTCGGCACCGCCGCGCCTCTTTGCCCGCAAACCGCCCGGCCAGGCTCGCTCAAGACCCACGCACAGCCATATTCTCGGCGATCTTATAGGACAGAAAAGCCGTGCCGATCTCCCAGCCGGGGCGTGGCAAGCAAGGCGGTCTTTGCAGGCCTTGATGAACGCAGGACTCGATACCTTCCATAGATCGACAACGCCCTGCCGGCCTGTGGCGCCGTCAGGCCACCGCAGCCTCATTCGGCCAACGCAGAGAACCCGCGTTTTTTGCCGTTTACCAGCAGGGTTTTCGCACGTATACTCGCACAAATTGCTTTTGCGACGGTGACGTCGAGCCGACATGTGGGCCCGGCGTGCCTCGCGTGACATCCTAGTTTCAAGCTGAAGGAGTACCAAAATGAACCAGAGTCGCTCCGCTTGCCAACATCAGGTCGTGTTTGTTCTCTCTTTGCTCGTCGCGATCCTGGCGACGACTGTCGGTGCCGATATTCGACTTCCGGCAGTTATCGGCGACAACATGGTCTTGCAACACGACAAAGAGGTATCGATCTGGGGCTGGGCCGATCCCGGCGAGGAGATCGGCGTCAGCGTAAGCTGGCACAGCATGAAATGGGCCGTCAGGGCCGACGATAAAGGCCGGTGGCGTTTCAAGATGGCCGCACCGGACATCGGAGGCCCGTATCAAATGACCCTTAAGGGCAAGAATACCATCACGCTGCGGAACGTCCTCGTTGGCGAAGTCTGGGTCGGCTCAGGCCAATCCAATATGCAGATGGCCGTTCAAAGCTCCGCCGATGCAAAGAACGAGATCGCCAATGCAACCTACCCCAAGATTCGTCTCTTCAGCGTCGAACGCAAGGTCGCCGACGCGCCCCAGGAAGACTGCAAGGGAAGCTGGGTCGAATGCAGCCCGGAGACGGTGCCCGGGTTCTCAGCCGCAGCGTACTTCTTCGGCCGCGAGTTGCACAAGCAGCTTAACGTGCCCGTCGGATTGATCCACACCTCATGGGGAGGCACGCCCGCCGAGGCCTGGACCTGCCAGAAGATGCTTAAGAGCGATCCGGATTTCAAACCCATCCTCGAACGCTATGCGGACGCCGTGAAAAACTACCCGCAGGCAACAGCAGCGTACGAAAAAAAGGTCGAACAGTGGAAGAAGACCGCCGAGCAGGCCAGGGCAGAAGGCAAGAACCCGCCCCGCAGACCCAGGGCGCCTTTCGGACCGGGGCACTCACACTCGCCTTCCGGCCTCTATAACGCCATGATCGCGCCCTTGATTCCCTACGCTATCCAGGGAGCGATCTGGTACCAGGGCGAATCCAACGCCGGACGGGCCTATCAGTATCGCGAGTTGTTCCCCGCCATGATCAAATGCTGGCGCACGCACTGGGACCAGGGCGATTTCCCCTTCCTGTTCGTGCAGTTGGCGAACTTCATGGAGCAAAGACCCGAGCCGGGCGACAGTGCCTGGGCCGAGCTGCGCGAAGCCCAGTTGATGACGCTGGACTTGCCCAACACCGGCATGGCCGTGATCATCGACATCGGCGACGCCAAGGACATCCACCCCAAGAACAAGCAGGACGTGGGCAAGCGGCTAGCCCTCTGGGCGCTGGCCAACACGTACGGCAAAAAGATCGTCTATAGCGGCCCTCTCTACAAATCCATGGCGAGAAAAGGCCAAAACATCGTTCTTCAGTTCGACCACGTCGGCGGCGGTCTCGTCGCCAGGGGCGGAGAGCTTCAGGGTTTCGCCATCGCCGGCGCAGACCGCCAGTTCGTCTGGGCCGAGGCCCGGATCGAAGGCGATACGGTGGTCGTGGGCAGCGAGAGGGTCTCCGAACCGGTGGCGGTGCGCTACGCCTGGGCGGACAATCCGGCCTGCAACCTGTATAACGAGGCCGACCTGCCCGCCTCCCCGTTCCGAACGGACACCTGGCCCGGCGTCACGGCCGACGCAAAATAGAGGCAGAATCACGCTCCGGTCGCCGGCATTCGGGCAGCAACAACGAAACCGAGGCCGACGCCGGGCGAAATCCGTTGACAATCTGATGGCGGCCCCTATCATTGGGGCTTTTTGGCGGCTGCGGCACACGCCCGGCAGGGTGCCGGTTCCTTCCCCGTCTGCTTTTGGTTTGCGTGCGTAATTCGGACGATGTTCGACGAAATCAATACGGTTCTGGCCTCCACCGACACCGGCCTGCATCTGGTCCTGCTGATCGGCGTGGCGATTTTCTGCGGCACCATCGGCGCCCGTGTGTTCCAGGCGCTGAAGATCCCGCAGATCATCGGCTTCATCGTGATCGGCGTGGGCCTGGGCCCGGTGCTGGGCGTCGTCCCGCATGAGACGGTCCTGGCCCTGGAGCCGTTCAATCTGTTCGCGCTGGGCCTGATCGGGTTTCTGATCGGGGGCGAGTTGAAGCGCGAGATTTTCGTCAAATACGGCAGACAGGTTTCGGTCATCCTGCTTTTCGAGGGGCTGATGGCCTTCTTATTGGTGGGCACGCTGAGCCTGGGCGTCATGCTGTTCTTCGCGTCCTGGCAAACAGCGCTGGCCGTGGCGGTGGTTTTCGGGGCGATTTGCGCCGCGACCGACCCGGCCTCGACCATCAGCGTGCTTTGGGAGTACAAGGCCCGTGGACCGCTGACGACCATGCTCACGGCACTCGTGGCGCTGGACGACGCGTTGGCCCTGGTGCTGTATGCCATCGGCGTAAGCGTGGCCGGGGTGATCACGGGACATCAGGACAAGGGCCCCATGATGGCCCTGGGCCTGTCGCTCTGGCACATCGTCGGCTCAGTGCTGGTCGGCCTGACCGCGGGCCTGGTGTTGCATCGGATTCTGGAGCGCGTGGACGACGACGCCGAGAAGGTGCTTGCTTTCGTCTGCGGGACCGTCCTGGTGGTGGTGGGCCTGGCCTCACGATTCCACCTGGACGTGATCATCGCCACGATGGTGCTGGGCGTCTTTCTGATCAACGTCGAACCGCGTAAGATGACATCCATGTTCGAGCTGATGCATCGGTTCTCGGCGCCGATCTACGTGCTGTTTTTCGTATTGGTCGGCGCCCGGCTGCAATTCGCCCATGTCAACGCCCAGGTCGTATGGCTGGTGGTTGCCTACGTCGTCGGCAGCGTCGTCGGCAAAACGTCGGGCTCCTACGTGGGCGGCATCTACGCCCGCACCACCCATTCGGTGCGCAACTATTTAGGTTTCTGCCTCTATCCGCAGGGCGGCATCGCCGTCGGCCTGCTCATCATGGCCAGTCGCAAATTCGACAGCGACACCAGCGCCCTGATGCTGCTGGTCGTCATCGTGGGCGCCTTTGTGCTGCAGATCATCGGGCCGCTGGGCGTGAAGTTCGGGGCCAGGAAGGCCGGCGAGCTGGGCCTGAATGTGACCGAGGCAGACCTCATCAAGGCCTACAAGGTGGCAGACATTATGGACACGGATATCCCCGTCCTTTCGGCGGGGACACCGCTGTGCGAAGTCATTCAAGTAGTCAGTCAGACGCGCAGCAACTATTACTCCGTGGTGGACACCGACAACCGGGTCATCGGCGCCATCACCATGGATGGGATCCGCAGCACCTTCGCCACCCAGGAGCTCAATGACTGGCTGGTCGCTCTGGACATCGTGGAGCCCGTGGTGGCCACGACAACGCCCGAGACGGCCCTGGCCGAGGCGATCGAAACGGCACACGATCTGGACGTGGAACAGTTGCCCGTGGTGACCGCCGAAGACGGCGGGACGTATCTCGGGATTCTCGACGAAAGATCGGTCCGGCGTCGGCTCAGCGCCGAAGTGCTCAGCAAGCAGAAGGAAGCGGACACGATGTACAGGGCCGGCGCGAAGTAGACGGCCTCCGCGAGCCGACGCGAGCCGGCGGTCTCTTCCGCGCGGGTCATAGAAACCTGGGGGCGCCCCGGCGCACCGCGCGGCACATAACAAACGCCGCACCAGCGTAACAACCGAGTGTGTGAAAATGGTATCGAAGCTACTTTTGGAAGCAACCAACGATAGCGCCCATCATCTGAACTTGATTCTGCTGCTGGGCATTGCCGTGTTTGGCGGGACCGTCGGCGCGCGGATTTTTCGCCGTCTGCACATCCCCCAGATCATCGGGTACATCATCATCGGCGTAGTGATCGGCGAAAGCGGCCTGCGTCTGATCTCAGAGCAGGTAACGCAACTCGTGGAACCCTTGAACTACTTCGCCCTGGGCATCATCGGCTTCATGATCGGTGGCGAGCTGAAGCTCGATGTCTTGAAAAAGTACGGCCGGCAGTTCATCACCATCCTCGTGGCCGAAGGCGTGGCGGCGTTTGCCCTGGTGACGCTGGCGGTCATTCTGATTACCTATGCATTCACCCAGGACCTCAGGATGTCCGTCGCTCTCGGCATCGTGCTGGGAGCGATCTCTTCGGCGACCGACCCGGCCTCCACCATCCAGGTGTTGTGGGAATACAAAACGCGCGGCACCTTGACCACCGCCGCCATTGCCATCGTCGCCCTGGACGACGCCCTGGCGTTGACTCTTTACGCATTGGGAACGAGCGTGGCCGGCATTCTGACGGGACATGAGGGTGCCAATATTGCGGCCGGGCTGGCGGCGGCGGTCTATGAACTGGGCATCGCCCTGCTGGTCGGATTCATCGGAGGGATGATCCTGCGGACGATCCTCATTCGCATCAAGGATGAAGATTCGGAGCTGACCTTCGCCGTCGGAGCCGTCCTGCTGGCGATCGGCCTGTCGCTGGCGCTGAAGCTCGACATCATCCTGGCTTCGATGGCGCTGGGACTGACGCTGGCCAACAGCGCCCCGCGCCGCAGCCAGGACACGCTGGCCATGGTCAAACGCTTCGCGCCGCCCATCTACGTCATGTTCTTCGTTCTGGTCGGCGCCCGGCTCAAGGTCGAGAACATGTCCCTGCTGGCCTGGCTGCTGGTCGCCGCCTACGTGCTGGGGCGAAGCTTCGGAAAGATCGGGGGAGCCTATGTGGGCGCCAAATGGTCCCACGCCCGCGAGAGCGTCAGGAAATACCTGGGCTTTTGCCTGTTCGCCCAGGGCGGCGTGGCCATAGGCCTGAGCATCCTGGCCAGTCACCGATTCGAAAGCGAGATCAGCTCGCTGGTGATCCTGGTCGTCGCCTCTACCACCTTCATCGTGCAGTTGGCCGGGCCTCTGTTCGTCAAGCTGGGCGTCAAGAAGGCCGGTGAAATCGGCATGAACGTCCGGGAAGAAGACCTGATCGAGAGCTACCGCGTATCTGAGGTGGCCAACATGGATGCGTCGGTGATTCCGGCCAGCCTGGGACTGCCTGAAGTCATCGGCCTGGTCAGCCGGACGGACAGCTTTTACTATCCGGTCGTGGCTGCCGACAACAAACTCATCGGCGCTGTCACGCTGCACGGAATACGCAACACGTTTGCATCGCAAGAGTTGAACGACTGGCTCGTCGCCCTCGACATCATGGAGCCCGTGATCGCCAGGACCACGCCCGACACACCGCTGTCGGAAGCGTTGCAGCAAGCCCACCGCTATAATGTGGAGTATCTGCCGGTTGTCCGTTCGCCCCAAGATGACACCCTGGCCGGGCTGCTCGACTGTCCCGCCGTACGCCGTTCGCTCAGCGCCGAGGTACTGGCCCGCCAGAAAAAGGCCGATAGCCTCCACACCTCCGAGCCGGCCTGAGCCGCCGACCGTCGGAAGATCGTATGCCTTCGCGGCGGGGCGTTGCAAATTCTCGCGGCCTTGAGAGCGATAATATCACGAATACCACGCCCGAGTGCCATTATCTCGGCGACGTGATTCCGTGAAATCGAAGGCGAATCCTGCCTCCGTTCGGTGCCGAAAAGAGAAGCGCCGCAGACCACGACGCGTCCGACGGGCGCGATACCACACGGAGCCCGGCAGGGCCCAACCCAGACGATGCTTTGGCTGTAGCACGAGGGCGGATAACGCCGATAGTGATACGTAAGCGGCGGCACCGTGCGACCGCCGGAACTACCATGAGTCTCGTGTTTCGCTTTACAGATGACGTGCAGGCATTGAAGCATTTGAGGTTTCCCAAGAGCAGCAGGCTGTTACGCAATCGCCAGTTCAAGGCCGTTCTGGGGCGGAAGCGGCGCGCCGCCGACGACCTGCTCACCCTGTTCGTGGCCGAGAACGATTGCGACCGCTGCCGGCTCGGCGTCTCTGTGGGCCGGAAGGTCAGCAACCAGGCCGTCGTGCGAAACCGTCTCAAGAGGCTCTTGCGCGAAGCGTTCCGTCAAAGCCAGGACCGAATCCCCGCCGGTTACGACTACGTGGTCATGATGTCGCCGACCTTTTCGAATCGTCTCAGGCAGGTACGCGAGCGGGGAGAGCCTGCGGCCGAGATCACGCTTGAGCAAGTGCAACAATCCTTCCTCGCTCTGGCCGAGCGGATTTTTTCAGGAGTGTGACGTGAGTCGAGAGGAAGACCTCGTATCCATCGGACAGGCGGCAAAAAAAGCTGGTGTTTCGCGTCAGTCTCTGCAATACTACGTCATGATCGG
>Ga0272442_10005914_pt1 | contig 16243 bp, 12 predicted proteins | sample SSMForm2O_FD_200262 | JGI IMG/M metagenome (GOLD analysis project Ga0272442, IMG submission 200262) | Marine sediment archaeal communities from Little Sippewissett salt marsh, Falmouth, MA, United States - SSM-Form-2O | ecosystem: Environmental > Aquatic > Marine > Wetlands > Sediment ...
CAACGATACTTCCGGGGTCATACTGGTGGCAAAGAGCGAACGCGCTATGCGCCGGCTGGCCGGGCAGTTCAAAAAAAGGGAAGTAAAAAAACGGTACACGGCCCTGGTAAAAGGGATCGTTGAGCTCGACAACGGCGTTGTGGAGGCTCCCGTCGCCAGGCACGCGGGAGACAGGAAAAAGATGGCCGTTGAACACTCTATCGGCAAGGAGGCGCGGACCGTCTATCATGTGGAGCGCAGGTTCAGGTCGTTCACGCTTCTCAGCCTTGAGCCTGAGACCGGCCGGACCCACCAGATAAGGGTGCACATGAAGCATATAGGGCATCCGCTGGTCGGGGACTCGAAGTACGGCGGCGGGAGCGGAATGAAAAGGCACGCTCTTCATGCCGCCCGGATAAGCTTCATCCACCCGGACACCGGGGAGAGGCTTGAGTTCTCGGCGCCGATGCCGGAGGACATGAAAGAATTCATCGAGAGGGGAGAGGTATGGACTGGAAGATAAAAAAAGCCGGATCGGGATTAAAAGGCGAGATCGTCGTTCCGCCGGACAAGAGCGTGTCCCACAGGGCGGTGATGTTCGCCTCCATCGCCGCGGGCAGCTGCAGGATAAGCAATTTTCTTTTCGCCGAGGACTGCATGAGGACTTATGAGGCTTTCCGGTCCATGGGGGTGGATATCACAAGAAGCGGCGGCTTTATTGAAATAAAGGGTCAGGGGATGAAGGCTCTTGAGCAACCGGCCGGCGAGCTTTACATGGGCAATTCCGGCACGAGTATGCGCATATTGTCCGGCATACTCGCGGGCCAGGATTTTCCCGCGAGGATGACAGGTGATGGATCGCTCTCCAGAAGGCCCATGCGACGGGTGATAGAGCCGCTTTTAAGCATGGGGGCTGTCATCAGCTCTCTTGATGGGGGGCTCCCGCCGATCAGTACAGGACCCCGGAAAGCCCCGCTTAAGGCAATATCTTACAGGACGCCGGTGGCGAGCGCGCAGGTGAAGTCCTGCGTCCTGGCGGCCGGGCTTTACGCTGACGGCGTCACTTCGGTCACCGAACCCTTTCAATCCAGGGACCATACCGAAAGGATGCTGGAGTATTTTGCGGCTGACATAGAACGGCAGGGGCTTACCACCAGTTTGAAGGGGTTGAAAGAGCTCTCCCCCAGGGATATCGAGGTGCCCGGCGACATATCGAGCGCGGCCTTTTTCATAGTAGCGGCGCTCCTGGCGGACGGGTCGGATGTGATCCTGAGAAAAGTGGGCCTGAATTCCACGCGCGACGGGGCTCTGAGGGTCCTTAAACGGATGGGGGGGCGGATAGAAGTGCTCGATGTGAGCGGCGACGTGGAGCCGCAGGGGGATATCAGGGTAAGGTCCTCCTCTCTTAAGGGGACCGTTATAGAAGCGGAAGAGATACCTCTTCTTATCGATGAGGTCCCCGTGCTGGCTGTTGCCGCCGCTGCGGCGGAAGGCGCGACCGAGATACGCGGCATATCGGAGCTGAAGGTCAAGGAGTCTGACAGGGTCAAAAGCGTGGTCGAGGACCTTACAAGGCTCGGCGCGGAAATATCCGAAGAAGGCGACAGGCTTATCATCCCCGGCGGAAGCGAAAGATTTGAACCGGCTGACCTGGAGAGTTTCGGGGATCACAGGATAGCCATGAGCATGGCAGTGGCCGCGCTAATATCGGGGGGCGAATGCGTGGTAAGGAACACGGGCTGCGTAGAGACCTCTTACCCGGCCTTTCTCGCTGACCTGGAAAAGCTCCGGGCCTGAGGATGATGGCCCTTTCAGAGATAATGTAACATATTTTGGGCACTTTCGAGGTGTCATCTCGAGCGAGTGAGCCGAAGGCGAGCGAGTCGAGAGATCTTTTACGGGAAGTAGTCAAAGAACTTGTAATAGATTCCTCGATTCGGCCTTCGGCCTCACTCGGAATGACAGCAGTAGAAAGTACCCAATTATCTTGACACTACTCTTTTCTTTCAGAAAAAGAATTGACAAAGATATTATTATTTGTTACTATTTTTACAGTTTAATAACCCGCCGTAATAAAAAGTATATTGTAAACCTGAACAGGTAAACATGTTAAAAAAACAGCTAGCATCCTATCTAGACGGCCTTCTCGGGCTTTTCTCCAGCGACATGGGCATAGATCTCGGCACCGCCTCTACGCTGGTATATCTGAGGAACGAGGGTATCGTGCTTTGCGAACCTTCAGTGGTGGCTATAGAAGCCGGCACATCCAATGTCCTCGCGGTGGGGGAGGAAGCCAAGCGCATGCTTGGGAGGACCCCGGGCAACATCATCGCGATACGGCCGATGAAAGACGGCGTAATAGCGGATTTCGAGATCACCGAGTCGATGTTGAGGTATTTCATCAAAAAGGTCCATAATTCGCGCAGGCTCGTCCGGCCGCGCGTCGTGATAGCCATACCTTCCGGGATAACGGAGGTCGAGAAGCGCGCGGTCAAGGACTCCGCTCTTCACGCCGGCGCCAGGGAGGTATTTATGCTCGAGGAACCCGTAGCGGCGTCCATAGGGGTGGGCCTGCCCATACAGGAGCCTTCCGGCAACATGATAATCGATATAGGAGGCGGCACCACGGAGATGGCCGTGATATCCCTCGCGGGCGTGGTCTTCTCGAAATCGATACGTATCGGCGGGGATGAGATGGACGACGCGATCATAAACTATCTCAAGAGGACCTATAACCTTATGGTCGGCGAAAGGACAGCCGAGGAGATCAAAATAAGGATAGGGTCCGGATATCCGATAGAGGAAGAACTTACCATGGACGTCAGGGGCCGCGACCTGGTGGCCGGCCTGCCCAAGATGATAACGATCAACAGCGAGGAAGTCAGGGAGGCGCTGTCCGAACCGATAGCGCAGATAGTCGAAGCCGTCAGGATCACTCTTGAAAGGACGCCCCCGGAACTTTCCGCCGACCTGATCGAAAAAGGCCTTATACTGGCAGGCGGGGGATCCCTGCTCAGGGGGCTGGACAAGCTTATCGCTGAGGAGACGGGGCTGCCGGTGCACCTGGCTGATGACCCGCTCACGGCCGTGGCGCTGGGGACGGGTAAGGTCCTGAACGAGCTTGGATACCTCAAGAGGCTTACTGTCGCGCCCAGGCTCCAGAAATAACGAACCGGTTTATCGATGTGCCTACTATCTTCGCCAGAAACAAGAACTGGATACTCATATCCCTCGCCGTACTTCTTGTAATATTCTTTTCACTCGCGCCTTCTCTTTTCAGCGGCATCAAAACCCTTTCGGTCAGGGTACTTTCCGCCCCGATAAACGCTTTATCTTCCGCCGGCGTGTATTTTCACGGCAAACGGGCCCTGGAAGAAGAGAACGCCGTCCTGGAGAAAAAGATAGCGGACCTGTCGCTCCAGATAGCCAGTTTTACAGAGCTTGCCAACGAGAACATGAGGCTTCGCCGGCTTCTCGACTTTGAGAAGAACAGGCACCTCAGGACGGTCCCCGCGGAAGTTATCGCCAGGGACCCCAGCGACTGGGTGGGTTCATTCGTGATCGATAAGGGCGCCCCGGACGGTATCCGGAAGGGAGCCGCCGTGTGCTCAGCCAGGGGGCTTGTCGGAAGGGTAGCCGAGGCCGGGGACCGTACGAGCTCCGTCATGCTTATCACGCATCCGAATTTCAAGGCGGGGGGCATGATAAGGAGCACAAGGACCAGCGGGATCGTCACGGGCGCGGGCAAGGGCCTCGTAAAGATAGATTACCTGCCCGTTGACGCCGAAGTGATGAAGGGCATGGAGGTCATCACTTCCGGGTACAGCAGGTCCTTTCCCAAAGGCATAAGCGTCGGGGAGATAGTATCCGTGGAAAAGAGCAAGACGGGACTTTACAAAAGCGCTTCTATAAAACCTTCGGCTGATCTTTTTGACCAGGAAATAGTCCTTTGCGTAAAATGACGGCGATCTCAAGAAGAACCCTGCTTTTTGTCTTTCTCACCTGCTGCTTCGCCATGCAGGTCGTTATCATGAGGCGGACGGACGCTTTCCCCGATATCGTCCTGCTGGTAGTGGTATTTTCCGGCATATTCCTGGGCGGGGCCGAGGCTGTCATCGTGGGCCTTATAGCCGGCTTTTTCAGGGGATGTTTTTCCGTCGGGACCATGGGCCTGGACATATTTTTATTTCCGCTGCTGGGCGCGTTCTCTTCCGCTCTGGGCAGGAGGGTGTACAGGCAGGACCCCGTCGCGCAGGTATTGACGGTTATATCCGCCCTCGTCATCCTGGTCGTCTCCCACACGGCATATCTCAATATCCTGAGCGGGAACAGTATTAGCGTTTGGTCGATGTTCTTAAGGAGCTGGAAGGCACTGGCCGCGACCGTTATTATCTCCCCGCTCTTTTTCGCTTTTTCAAAAAGGCTTTTAAAGATCCCATGAGAACAAGGATATTTTCTCTTATCGCAGCCCTGTCACTCGCTCTTCTATTGTCGGGCCTTTTCTATATGCAGGTCGTGCGGCACCACAGGTACAAACTGATGTCGGAGGAGAACAGGCTCAAGGTGGTCCCTCTGGCGGCCCCCCGGGGCACTATTTTCGACAGGAGAGGGGAAGCGATAGTAAAGGACGTACTCAGCTTTGACGCCGCTGTCATATGGTACAGGATAAAGGACGCCGCCGCGCTGTCCGCCGCGCTGGGCGAGGTCCTTGGCGAGCCCGCGGAGGAGATGGCCGCCCAGATAGAGAAGGGTAAAGCCAGACCGTATTCCCCCGTAACGGTAGAGGAAGATATCGGGATAGAAAAGGCCATCCAGGTGGAGGAAATGAGCATGGACTATCCGGGCCTTCTGCTCGAGGTCACGGCAAGGCGCAAATATCTGCGCGGGAAGACCGCGGCGAACATGCTCGGCTACCTCGGGCTTATAAACCGGGACGAGTTCAACAGGCTGAAGCCGTATGGGTACAGGATGAACGATCTGGTGGGAAGGGACGGGGTGGAGAAATATTATGACGAATATCTCAGGGGGTCTCACGGCGGAAAACAGATAGAGGTGGATTACCGCGGGCGCGAGGTAAAGACCCTCGGGTTCAAGGAGCCCGCCTCGGGCAGGGACCTGGAGCTTACCATAGACCTGGGCCTGCAGGAGTTCTGCGACGGCCTCCTGGAAGATAAGCGCGGGGCTATAGTGGTCATGGACCCGGATACGGGCGCCGTGCTGGCCATGGCTAATTCCCCTTCATACGATCCCGCTGTTTTTCTGGATAAAAGGAGAAGAAGCGAGGTTTCCGGGCTTCTCAACGACAGTGATTACCCTCTTCTCAACAGGGCCATAAGCGGCGTTTACCCGCCGGGGTCGGTGTTCAAGCTGGTGGTGGCCACAGGGGCCTTGCAGAAAGGTCTTTCCTCTGAAGGTACCACGTTCACATGTCCGGGGTATCTCATGCTGGGGAAAGCGAGGTTCAATTGCTGGAGAAAAGGAGGCCACGGGACGCAGGTCCTCAGGGAAGCCATAAAGAACTCATGCAACGTTTATTTTTTCAGGTTGGGCCTTCTTCTGGGAGCGGAGGGGATAGCCGAATACGCGAGAAAGTTCGGCCTGGGCAGCCCGACAGGCATAGACCTGCCGGGTGAGAATCGGGGCCTTGTACCCGATCCCGGCTGGAAATGGAAGAGGTTCAAGGAGAAGTGGTACAAGGGAGACACGGTCAATTACTCTATAGGGCAGGGATATCTTTTGTGCTCCCCGGCTCAGATAGCGGCCCTGGTATCCGTTTTCGCGAACGGCGGCTACCTTGTGCAGCCTTATGTCGTGGAGAAGATAGGCGGGATACCCGAGTCAGACGGCAAAAAGATCGACCTTGGTATCTCTCCCGAGGTCCTCGGCTCGGTGAGAAAGGGCATGCGCGAAGTGGTCAACGATCCCCGGGGGACGGGCATGAAAGCCAGGCTAAGGGACGTGGTCGTTGCCGGCAAAACGGGCACCGCCCAGACATCAAGGGGAAAGAGCCACGGCTGGTTCATGGGTTTCGCCCCGTTCAAAGCGCCCAGGATATCGGTCGTGGTGTTCGACGAGTACGGGGGAAAGGGAGGATACTACGCCGCCGAGACGGCGGGCAGGGTCTTCAGGAAGGCGGAGGAGCTCGGCCTTCTCGATTAGCGGGAAGCTGGGAGTCAGGAACAGTGCCCATGGAGCCGTCCAAGAGATGGGGACACTTCCTTGATAATATCAATTAATAGGAAGTGTCCCCACCAAAGGGGATGGGAGGATCCACACCGGGCGGAGGGGCCCAGCAGGAACACCCCCATAGCCTGATTTATAGTAGAAAGCAGGAACTGAGTAGATGATACTTGCGAGGAGAGGGAGGATAGACAAGCTGCTGCTGTTCTCGGCGCTGCTGGCGGCCGCGCTCGGCGTTGTGTTCGTTTACAGCGCCACCTGGAGCGGCGGCGGAGCGGCGAACCCTCTCGTACTGAAGCAGGGCGCCTGGTTCGTGGCGGGCCTGGTGCTTATGGTCCTGATAGCGAATACGGATTACAGGAGGATACTTTATTTCGCTTATTTCGCCTACGGACTCAACCTTCTGGCCCTGGTCTTTCTGCTGCTTTTCGGCGGCGAGCGTTACGGCGCGAGGCGATGGATATCTATGGGTCCTTTCTCGCTGCAGCCGTCGGAATTCGTCAAGATCACGATGATACTGGCGCTGGCCGCCTTCCTGGGCGAGAGGCGCGAGAAGATAGGGACCCTTGGTAATTACATCGGGGCGGTCATCCTGATCATGCCCGCTTTCGTGTTGATATTCCTGCAGCCCGATCTGGGGACGGCGCTGGTCCTGATACCGATATTTTTCGCCGTGATGTTCATCTGCGGGGAAAGGGTGAAATATATACTTTTCAGCCTGGGGCTGGGCATGGCGAGCCTTCCGGTCTTCTGGGGGCTTTTAAAGGATTACCAGAAAAGCAGGCTCATGGTGTTCCTTGACCCCAGCCAGGATCCATTAGGGGCCGGCTACACGATAATACAGTCGAAGATCGCGATAGGTTCGGGCGGTCTCCTCGGCAAGGGCTGGCTGAACGGCACGCAGAGCTACCTCAGGTTCCTCCCCGAGCGGCACACCGATTTCATATTTTCCGTTATCGGCGAGGAATGGGGTTTTATAGGGGCCCTGCTCCTGGTAGGCCTGTACGCGCTCATGATATCCAGGGGGCTCAGGATCACCTCGGATTCCGCGGATATGCCGGGCCGGGCGGTCGCCGCGGGCGTGGTCACGCTTATAGCCTTCCAGGTGTTCGTCAACATATCGATGACCATAGGCCTGATGCCGGTGGTCGGGCTGCCTTTGCCTGCCATAAGCTACGGCGGCTCCAGCACCATCGCGACACTCATAGGCGTAGGCTTTCTCCTGAGCGTGAGCAGGAGGACATATCGTTAGCTTGGAGCCCGCGGGGAAGCGGCCAGCTATACCCTTCCTCGCAGGCCATGGGTGTGTTCCTGCTGGGCCCCTCCGCCCGGTGTGGATCCTCCCATCCGGAACACCCCCATGTCCTGCTGGAGATAAGCGTATAAGTTTGCTTCAGCCAGTGTTAAAGCGGACAAACATGTCCGGATGAACATTACTGGTGTTTAGGATTTTTTATAACTTTTTAAGGTTACTGGTGTAAAAGCTGTCTGAAGCTTTTAATAGACCGATAACATAAATATAAGGCACTTCAGAAGGGCCGCATCTTTCGGGCTATTAAAAGCGAGTTCTTTTACACCCCTTAAAAATGTTAGAAAAAATCCGTTAATAACACCAGTGTGAAGAAGGGCATGTTTGTCCGCTTAACCGGTGGATGACAAAGACAATGAACGAGATCAGAGAGATGCTAAGGAACGTGCAGAAGCCGGGGCGCTATATCGGCTGTGAGACGAACAGCGTCCGGAAGAGCCGCGAAGGAAGGACCACGGTGGCGCTGGCCTATCCCGACACGTACGAGATAGGCATGAGCTACCTCGGCCTGCGGATCTTGTACCATCTGCTCAACGATATGGATGATGTCGCCTGCGAGAGGGTGTTCGCGCCGTGGGTGGACATGGAGCGGGAGCTGAGGAGCCGCGGCCGGAGGCTTTTCAGCCTGGAGTCCAAGACGGACCTTGACAGGTTCGACATCGTGGGGTTCTCCCTGTCGTATGAGCTGACCTACACGAATGTCCTGAACATGCTGGATCTCGGAGGGATAACCCTGGAGTCAAGCGAAAGGTCCGATGAAGAGCCGCTTGTTATAGCCGGCGGCGCGTGTTGCTTCAATCCGGAACCGCTGAGCTCATTTATCGACGCCTTCATAATAGGCGACGCGGAGGAAGCGCTTCCTGATTTCATAGAGACATTCAGGAAGTTAAAGGGCCGGGGCGCGCGCAGGGAGGAGATCCTCAGGTCTCTTGCTTCTCTCCGCGGCGTATACGTCCCTTCGCTTTACGAGGCACGTTACGAGAAAGGCCGCTTCGCGGGGATCAGGCCGATAGACCCCAAGGCGCCGCCTGTGATCGAAAAGGCCGTGGTAACGGACCTTGAGAACGCTTATTACCCCGAAAAGCAGATAGTGCCGCTGGTCAAGATCGTCCACGACAGGACCGCCGTGGAGGTCATGAGGGGATGCCCAAACAGGTGCCGTTTCTGCCAGGCGAGCGTCATCAACAGGCCCGTCAGGATAAGAAGCGTGGAAAGATTGAGGGATATCTGCCTGAACACTTACCGTAACACGGGCAATGAGAGAATAGCCTTACTTTCGCTTTCAAGCGTGAACTATCCGCACCTGGCCTCTCTCATCAGGGAGCTCAACAGCGGCTTCAGGGGCAAGGGGGTAGGCATATCCATACCTTCCCTGCGCGTGGACGAGGCTTTTTACGGGATACCCGAGATGATATCGGCGATACGCAAGGCGGGGCTTACCTTCGCGCCGGAGACCGCGAGCGAGGGCATGAGGACCGCTATAGGGAAGGATATCGACAACGCTGTGCTGTGCAGGTCGGCCTCCATCGCTTTCAGTAAAGGCTGGAGGAGGCTTAAGCTGTATTTTATGGTGGGTTTCCCCGGCACGGACGCGCGGGCCGAGGCGGAAAAGATATTCGATATGGCCCTTGAGCTTTCCGGGCTCAAGAAAAAGGTCTCAGGGGGCTCGGCCGAGATAAAGGTCAGCGTCAACCCCTTTGTGCCCAAGCCGCATACGCCTTTCCAGTGGCTTGGTATGAGGGAGATGTCATACCTGAAGGAGGTGATGGCCGCTTTTAACTTAAAAAAGTCCCGGAAGATCAAGGTGGAAATGCATGATCTGGGCCAGTCGCTTCTTGAGGCATGCCTGTCCCGCGGCGGCCGCGAAACCGGTCGGGTCATACGCTCGGCTTGGGGAAAAGGGGCCAGGATGGACTCCTGGAACGATCTTTTCGATATAGATAAATGGAACAGTTCCTTCGCCGAGAACGGCATGGACATGAGCGACTGCGCCGGCCGGGTCTATTCGTTCGATGACGCCCTTCCCTGGGGGCACGTATTGACCAGCGTGGAAAGCTCCTATCTTATGAAAGAACTGGAAGCAAGCGGACTGGCCGGGCCGTAAGGCCGCCCGGACGCGCCGATTTTGACTTTCACCTTCCTATAGTGTAATATAATATAATACAGGATTAATCACATAAAATTCTTCTATTATATGAACGGGAGGCCCAGGTTATGAGCATTTTTCAATTCCTATCGCTTAAAAGGAGGAGCCTCAGGTATAAACTCCTTGTCGCCTTTTCCCTCATGTCCATAATACCGCTTCTTATAATGGCGTATTTCGTGACGAATTTCATATTCAAGGACACTGAGAACATCTTCCAGACCACCGCCATCGTTCTTTTCACGCTCTGGATAGCCTGGTCCGGATACATCCTGATAAAAGAGATAATCAACCCGGTGATAGACCTGGCCCTGGAGACAAAGATCATAGCCGGGGGGCAGTATGACTCGAAGATACTGCTGCGGAGGGATGACGAGCTGGGGGACATAGCCAACGCGGTGAACAGCATGACAGGCAAGATAAGGGGTTACATAGGAGAGCTCCAGGAATACAGCAAAAAGACCGCTAACCTGAACGTGAGGATACACAGGAAGGTCCTGACGCTTACCAATCTCATCAGGCTGGGGGACCTCATAACCACGGGCGCTTCCTTCGACGAGATAGCCAATTTCGCCACTGAAAGGATGGCCAGGGAGCTTTACGGCGGTTTCGGCGCGGTCTTCATGAAGGAAAAAAGCGGAAAATATTTTTTAAAGTCCATCTTTGACATAACGGGCAAGGAGGTGGCGACCTTCACCCTTGAGGCGGAGCTTCCCTTCATGGAAAAGCTGTTCACCAGGAACGAGTATCTTCTTGTTGATGCACGTCCCCAGAAAAAACCCTGGCAGAGAGAGCTTAAAGAGAAGCTGAAGGGCATGAACGCCATAGTATTCCCGCTTAAGGCCAACGAGAACATACTCGGGGTGGTGATGCTCGGGAATTTCGCCGAGGAGTTCTCCTTCGACGACGAGGACGTGGAAGTGCTGCGCGCTTTCGAGAAGGAGCTTATACTCGGGTACCAGAGCTCCCAGGCTTACGAGAAGGTAAAGAGCATGGAGATAGTCGATAACCTGACGGGCCTGTATACATATTCATACCTCGAGGAGCGCCTGGAGGACGAGATAAGCAGGGCCGTTTACTACCAGAGGCCGTGCTCGCTGATACTGCTGAAGATAGATGAATTCGGCAGGTATTCCGATTCCTTCGGCGTCTCGAAAGCCAAGAACACGGTGCGCCTCGTGGCAAAGGTGCTGAACACGTCCATGCCGCCGGTAGGCAAGGCGGCCAGGTTCGATAACGACGAATTCGGCGTTCTTCTGCCGGAGCTGAACAAGCGCGAGAGCATGGATATAGCGGAGGACATCCGGAAAAAGATAGAGTCGCTGGAAATATCGTCAGATCCCGGGGACAAGGTCACGGTAAGCATAGGGGTGGGCGAAAACCCGATCGACGGCTCCAGCGCCAAGGAGATAATCGCTAAAGCGCGCTACTATACCGAGAAGGCCGTGGAAGAAGGCAGGAACAGGGTAGTGGGGTGGGGGTGATCCAGCCGGGAGCTTGGAGCAAGGAGCTCAGGAGGAGCAGATATGAGAGATGATGTGAGGAAATTACTTATCGCGATGCCGGAAAAAAGGGCTTCCGACCTGCATCTTGGGGCCAACAGCCCCATGCACTACCGGATCGACAACGATCTGGTCACGGCGGATGATAAAGTGCTGTCCCCTGAAGACGTCAAGGACGTGGTCTACAGCCTTATGTCGGGCGAGCAGATACAGAAGTTCGAGCAGGAAAAGGAGCTTGATTTTTCGTTCGCCATAGAGGATGTCGGAAGGTTCAGGGGGAACGTCTTCCAGCAGAGGGGCAATATAGGCTGCGCTATAAGGCTCATACCCTTCGAGATAATGAGCATAGAAGAATGCGGGCTTCCCGCCGAAGTGGTAAGGACGTTCTGCGCCGCCCAGAGGGGGCTGGTGCTGGTCACCGGAGCCACCGGCAGCGGCAAATCCACGACGCTCGCCGCCATGGTCGACGAGATAAACAGCGCCCGCAAATGCCATATAGTCACGGTGGAAGACCCTATTGAGTTCGTGCACGACAACAGGTCGTCCATAGTCGAGCAGAGGGAGGTGCACCAGGATACGTATTCTTTCAGCAACGCCCTGAGGCATGTCCTGAGGCAGGATCCTGACGTGATCCTGATAGGAGAGCTGAGGGACCTTGACACCATACAACAGGCCCTGATAATAGCCGACACCGGGCACCTGGTCCTGGGAACGCTTCATACCTCCGACAGCACGCAGAGCATAAACAGGATAGTCGACGTTTTTCCCCCTTATCAGCAGAAGCAGATAAGGTCGCAGCTTTCTTTCGTTCTTCTGGGCATCATATCGCAGCAGCTGGTACCCAGAAAGAACAAACCCGGCAGGATCCTTGCCTCGGAAGTGCTGGTCGCCACCGCGGCCGTGCGCAGCCTTATTAGGGACCAGAAGGAACACCAGATATATTCGGTTATCCAGACATCGCAGAAATTCGGGATGATGACCATGAACCAGTCCCTTGCCGACCTGTACGAGGCGGGTGAGGTAGCGGTTGATGAGGCCCTGTCAAGGGCGACGAATATCGAGGAACTTTCCAAGATGATAAAATAGCCCGCTGGAGGAATATATAAGTGATACCGGAAAAACGCATAAGCAGGAAACTGGGCGAGATACTCGTCCGCGCCGAGGTCATTACAGAGGAGCAGCTGCAGAGGGCGCTGGATTTCCAGAGGCACGAAGGCGGGCTGCTGGGGGAGATCCTCGTCAAGCTGGGTTACGTCAACGAGCAGGATATAGTGCAGGCGCTCACCGTACAGTACGGTTTCCCGTATCTTCCCCTTGAGAATTACGAGCTTAAAACGGAGCTGGTCTCGGTGATCCCGGAGAACGTAGCCAGGCAGTACAGCATAATACCGATAGACGTCATCGGCGGGATACTCACCATCGCGATGTCGAATCCCCTGAACGAAAAAGCGATAGAGGATATAGAGATGATGACCAAGAAAAAGGTCCAGGTCTTCATCAGCACCGTTACCGGCATACACGAGTCCCTGAACAAGCTTTACAAATAGGCGCGCGCCCCAAGGAGCTTTTCATTATGGCTTTTTCCCTGACGAAAAAGATATGCGATCTCCTGATCAAGAAGAAGCTCGTGTCCGAGGAGGACCTGAAGGCGGCCAGGAAGATATACTCCGAAAAAGGGGGCAACCTCAGCGACATCCTCGTGAAGATGAACGTGGTATCCCGTAAGGACCTTTTGACGGTGCTCAGCGAAGGCCTGGGATTCCCGCCCATAGACCTTTCCAGGCTGTCCATAGATGACCCCACTCTCAGGCTGATCCCGAAAAGGGTATCGGAGCTTTACCAGATACTGCCGGTCTCCAAGATCGGAAAGCTCCTGACCGTGGCCATGGTCGACCCGCTCAACATCCTGGCTCTCGATGACCTGAAAATAATGACCAACCTCGACGTCAGCCCGATCATCGCCGCGGAGGACGACATGAAAGAGGCCATAAGAAGGTGCCACGAGAAGTCGGCGGACGAGACAATAAGCGCCATAGTCGACGACATGGAAAGCGCCCGGATGGAGATGATCACGGAAGAGGAGGATACGCTTACCTCCGGGGACCTTTTGAGGATAACCGAGGAAGCCCCGGTGGTCAAACTTACCAACATGATATTGAGCAAGGCCGTCAAGGAACGGGCAAGCGATATACTGGTGGAGCCCCTGGAGACAAAGACACGCGTAAGGTACCGGATAGACGGCATACTTTTCGAGCGCTATTATCCCCCTAAAAAGATGCACCAGGCAATAGTTTCCAGGGTAAAGGTCATGTCGGACCTTGACATAGCCGAGAGGCGGCTTCCGCAGGACGGCAGGTTCCGCATCAAGGTCGATAACAGGAAGGTGGATTTCAGGGTGTCGGTCGTACCCTCGAGCCTCGGGGAGAAGGTCGCGCTGAGGATACTCGACAAGGAACAGGCCATGATAGACCTGGATGTTCTCGGTTTCAAGGAAAGGGATAAAAAGCGCATAAGGGAATCAAGCGCCAGGCCCCACGGCATGATACTCGTATGCGGCCCCACGGGGTGCGGGAAGACCACAACTTTATATTCCGTCCTTAATCATGTCGACGACCCCGGAAAGAACCTGGTGACCGTTGAGGACCCGGTCGAATACGAGATCAAGGGTTTCAACCAGGTCTCGGTCAACGAGGAGATAGGCCTTACCTTTTCGGGGTGCCTGCGCTCGATCCTCAGGCAGGACCCGGACATCATAATGGTCGGCGAGATAAGGGATTTCGACACGCTTGACATAGCGATAAAATCCGCTCTTACCGGGCACCTTGTGCTCAGCACGCTTCATACCAATACCGCGAGCGGTTCCGTCATAAGGATGATAAACATGGGGGTGGAGCCGTTCCTTATCAGCGCTTCGACGGAGATGATAGCGGCGCAGAGGCTGCTGCGCAAATTATGCCCGGATTGCAGGGAGGCGTACAAGCCGACAAAGAAAATAGCCGAGAAATACGGCCTTTACGGCGAAGACGGCCGCGTGCCGGAGATATACAGGCCCAAAGGGTGCAAGAAGTGCATGAATTCCGGGTACAGGGGGAGGACGGGCATCATAGAGTGCATGAAGCTGACCCCCATGATACGTGGCCTTATCTGCGAAAGGGTCCAGGAGCATGAACTGGAAAAGGCGGCCAGGAGCGAAGGCATGGTCATGCTGAGGGAGAACGGCATAGAGAACGTGCTTGAGGGCAATACCTCGCTCGAGGAAGTTTTGCGCACTACCGCCGAATTAAGGGATATGGAATAGATAACATGGAAAAGTCCATAAAAGAAAGAATACTTAAAGCCCTGAAGGAAAGCGGCCTGGTGGAGCCCAAGCGCCTGGAGCTCGTCCTGCGCGAGGCCCAGCAGAAGAGCGACGGCAATATGATCAGCGTTCTGGAGGAAAGCGGGATATTGCCCGACAGGGAGCTTTTAACGGTGCTTAGCGCGGAGCTCGGCATTCCCCCCATAGACATAGCAAGGTACACGCTCGACAAGAATATCATGGGCCTTATCCCCGATAAGCTCGCCAGGCAGCATCTTGTGATCCCGCTTTCCAGGATGGGCAACGAGCTCACGCTGGTGGTCTCGGACCCCACTGACGTGTTCGCGATAGACGACGTGAAGACGGTAACGGGATGCAACGTGGGGCTTGTCCTGGCCACCCGCAAGGACCTGCGCGGCGTAATACGCTCTTTTTACGAGAAGGGAGAGGAAGATATCTCCTCGATCGTCGATCAGGAAGAAGAGGAAGCTTCCGACGTGGAGATCCTGGAAAAAAGCGAGGGCCTGGATATAGTGGACATAACAGAAAAAAGCAAAGCGGCCCCGATAGTGAAGATAGTTGACCTGATGGTGAGCGAGGCGATCAAGAAAAGGGCCAGCGACATACACGTTGAACCGCAGGAGAGGTCCCTGAAGGTCAGGTACCGCATAGACGGCGAGCTGCACGAGGCCTTCAACCTGCCGAAAAAGAACCAGAACGCCATACTTACCAGGCTGAAGATAATGTCCAACATGGATATAACGGAGACAAGGGTCCCGCAGGACGGCAGGTTCAGGATAAGGATGGATGACAGGGAGATAGATTTCAGGGTCTCGGCCCTGCCCACGACCTTCGGCAACAAGATCGTCATGAGGGCCCTCGACAAAAGCAATCTTTCCATAGGGCTGGAATCCCTGGGGTTCCTGCCTGAGCCGCTTGCCGATTTCAAGGAAGCGCTTTCCAGGCCGTTCGGCATCATCCTGGTGACGGGGCCCACGGGCAGCGGTAAATCCACCACTCTTTACTCGATCATAAACGAGCTGAACGTCCCTGAAAGGAACATCATCACCATCGAGGACCCCGTGGAATACCAGGTACAGGGCATAACGCAGATAGCCGCGCGCCCGGAGATAGGGCTGGATTTCGCGGGCGGTTTGCGCGCGCTTCTAAGGCAGAGCCCGGACGTGATAATGGTGGGGGAGATAAGGGACCTCGAGACGGCCGATATCGCGATAAAGGCGTCGCTTACCGGGCAGATGGTGCTTTCAACTCTGCATACCAATAACGCCGTGGGCGCGATCACGAGGCTCGAGAACATGGGGATCGAGCCGTTCCTTATAGCGTCAAGCCTTATCATGGCCTGCGCGCAGAGGCTTCTGAGGAAGATCTGTCCCTACTGTAAGGTGGAGGCCGAGGTGCCGGAGGCCACCTTGAAGGAGATCAGGGAAAAGTATCCCGAAGCCCGGGAAGCGGACAAGTTCTTCAAGGGAAGCGGCTGCGCCAGGTGCAATAATACCGGGTACAGGGGAAGGCTGGGGACCCTGGAAACCGTGCTCATCGACGAGACCCTCAAGGAGATGATAAACCAGAGAAAGCCGGAGGAAAAGATAAACGATTACCTGAGGTCGAAAGGCGTCCGCACGCTGAGAGACAACGCCATGCTGAAGTTCATCAGGGGGCTGACCACGCTGGAGGAGGTCCTGAGAGTCACGTAATATGTCAAAACTCGCATACACCGCCAAGGACAGCGCCGGAAGGACGATCAAGGGGGAGGTGGAGGCCACCGACAAGAAGCATGCCCTCGATATCCTCCGCGGCAAGGGGCTTCTGAT
>Ga0272442_10005915_pt1 | contig 16243 bp, 13 predicted proteins | sample SSMForm2O_FD_200262 | JGI IMG/M metagenome (GOLD analysis project Ga0272442, IMG submission 200262) | Marine sediment archaeal communities from Little Sippewissett salt marsh, Falmouth, MA, United States - SSM-Form-2O | ecosystem: Environmental > Aquatic > Marine > Wetlands > Sediment ...
GATCAAGGAAATATTGGTGGGATCTTCCATGGCAATGTTCATCACCCCGTCCTTTATCGACAAAGGTACGGACCGGGTATGCCTGGCCAGATCTTCGGAATAAACATTGATTATTTCCTGGCCCACTTCCAGTCCGGCCAGGGGCCTGTACTCAACCCCGATCTTTTTAGCCAGGGCTTTGAACAAAGGCTCTCTGTCCAGGAGATGCATATCCAGAATAACCCGCTCCAGCGGGCGCTTTAATTTTTTTGTCTGATTAAGCGCCTTTTCGAAATCTTCAGGGGAAAGCAGGTTGGATTTAACCAGTGCGTCGCGTAACTCCTCTTCGTGCATCTAATCTACAGACCTCTCCAGATAATTGATCCAGTTTTCCACTTTTTCTTTATCAAAGGATTGCGGAACCAGAGATATATACTTTTTATAATAAAACAAAGCTTTGTCCGGATCTTTAAGATGATTTTCATAAAGCACGGCCAGGTTATAATTAGACTCGCTGTCTTCAGGGTCGATTTTTAAAACTTTTAAAAAAGAACGGGCAGACTGTTCATAATCTTTTTTTTCCAGATAAACAACACCCAGATTATAATAAATATCTTTATTCTCGGGAGAACTTTCCAGAGCATACTGATAAAATTCCAAAGCCAGATCATAATTGTTTTCGGCAAAAGCTTCTCCGGCCTGATCGATAATATTCTGCTCTACTTTATGCACCACTTTATTCTGTTTCTGCTCAGCCCTCAGCTCTTTGTTCAGAGAACGCTGATTCTCCTCCTTAAGCAGCAGCTCTTCAGCTTTTTTAAACCATTCATTAGCCTGACCGTATTCTTCCTCAGCCAGGCATTGTCTGCCTTTAGAATAACATTCCTCGATAGAAAGGTCTTTATCCGTGCTATCCGGGGAAACGATCTCATCGCTGGATAAAATCACCAGCGGTAAGCTTAAAGTAACTAAACAATATAAAAAAAATCTTTTCATATCCTGTTTTATTTAAATCAGCTTATTACCTGATACTCTCTTCAGGTAATACTGCATTTATTTCCACATCGACCGGGTCTTCGGCCAGAGGCAGATCAGAAACAAAACTGGTTTCGTCTTCGGTACCGGCAAAAGCCCTGTCATTTTCATCGATCACATTGGAAACCCGGTGCAGAGAAGCCCGGAACTGAGAATTTATATCAGTGATCCGCTCTATCTCCTGGCGCAGATAGACCAGAGAAGCTTCCTTATCTTCGATTGCCCCGGAAAGACGCGTATTGTCCAGCTTGATCTTAACCATATCCTCCCGGAGCAAGGCCATTTCCTTAAGTTTCACTTCCAGCTCGCTTTTTACTTTCGACAACTCCGCAGTCCTGCTCTCCAGTCTTTCCTGCAGCCCCACGATCTTATCAGCCCGGTTAGCCAGATCCAGTCCGATACGCTCGATAGTCTTTGAAGCCTGATCATACTGAGCATCAGCCCGGTCATATTCGACTCGTGACAAAGCCAGGTCTTTCTGCAGCCCGGAAAGCCGGGCAGTTTTATCTTCCAGTTCAGCAGACAGATCTTTCTGCTCTTTATGTAAAGAAACTAATTTTTCCGACAAAGACTTGTTTTCCTGCTCCAGCTTTTTAAACCCGGCCGAAAGCTCAATCTGCCTGGTTTGTTCCGCCAGAAGACTATCTTTCAGGTCCTGCAGCTCTGTCCTGAGCGAAACGATCAGAGAAGAATCCTGAGATATTTTTTCTTCCAGCCCGATCCTGGCATTCAAATATATATCCCGCTCCGCAGTCGCGTTTTTCAATTTTTCTGACAGATCCGCGATATCCCGGCTGAGCCCGGCCGTCTGAGAGGACAAAATCTCTTTTTCCTTACTCAGCTGAGACACCAGAGACTTGAAAGACTCTATTTTTCCCTCAGTCTCTTTTCTCCGGGCAGAAAAAGTTTTCTGTTCCTCCTCCAGCAAAGCCACTCTGGCCCGCAGATAATTAAGCTCTTTTTTATCCTTTTCCGCCTCAGCCTGCAAAGCAGCATGTCCGGAACTCAGCTCTTCAAATCTATTTTTGTACTGTGCCAACTGAGACAAAGCTTTATCATTTTCCTTCATCTGCAGCTTCATCCGGTTAAATTTTTCCGCATACCCGGTCAAAGTATCTTCCAGGGCCTGCTTCTGAGATGCATATTTTTGCTTTTCCTCACGCAGCTCAGCAACTTCTTTATTGAGTCTGGCTGCGTCAGCCCGATTCCGCTCAAGACTGAGCTCATACGCCTGTTTTTCTTCAGCCAGTTTACCGGCTTTCAGCTTATACTCCGCAAGCTCTTTGTTGTACTTATCCTCTGCTTCCTGCAAGGCCTGATTATCCCTGGTAAGTTCATTAACCCGGGAACCGAGCCGGGCTAAGACCTGCTTGTCCCTGGCCGCTGCTTTTACCAGAGACTCATGGTTCAAACACAGATCTTCATACTTTTCTTTATACCCTTTATATTCGGCTAAAGCAGCTGACTGTTTCTTAACTGTCTTTCTCAAAGAATCAAGTTCATTCTCAGACATTTCTGTACGGCAAAGAATACGCTCTTTTTCGTTCTGCGCGATCTTTTTTTCTTCCTGCAGAGCTTTGATCCGGTCATTAAGCCTGTTTATTGCTTTGTCCCTGGAACAAAGGCCTGAATTCAGATCTTTTTTTTCTTCAGACAAACGGGAGATCTCCCGCTCATATTCTTTAACCTGCTTTTTATTTTTAATCTCCGCTTTAATCAGGTCCTGTTTTTCTTTTTCCAGGATATTCACTGCTGCAGCCATTTTTTTCAGAGTCTGCTGCTCTTTAGAAATCCTGGACTTTAATCCGTCCTTTTCTCTTTCCAGAAAAGAAAACTGTTTTTTATACTTTGCCATTTCATGTCCCAGCCTGGCCTGTTTTTTTATTCTTTCTTCCAGATCACTTACATTCCGGCGCAGATGATCGACCTCCTTCTGCCGGGCTTCGATCAATCCCTCTTTAGCTTCCAGCTTTTCCTGATAAAAAGGCGCATCCTCAGCCATCTTAGTCATAGACGATTCAATAGACGACAGCTGGGTATAGATCGAATTAAGCAATCCGTTTAATTTCTCCGAAGACTGAGCATGACCTTCGATATTATCGACCATGCAGGATACATCTTTGATCTTCTGCTTTAAAGCAGCCAGAGCCCTGTCATCTAAATCCAGAGAAGCGACTGTATCATCAAGAGCCTCTTTTTCTTCTCTGATCTTATCATATCTGGACAAAAGGTTTTTATGCTCAGAACGAAGATCATTTAATACAGTCTGAAGATTTTCATTAGCAGTCTTTAAAGAAACAGAAGCTGTTTCCGGGTCTGAGCGGTACAATTTAGCCTGACTGAAAAAAACGCCCAGAATAAAGGCAAAAAAAACACTGACCAGAGAAAAAACAGTGATCTTATTCTTTATCCGCATCATTGCGCATTAACCTTTCTTATATTTTTTTTAAAAGGACGCAGAGGAGAAACAGAAAGATTACTTTCAAAAGCCAGAGGCGAACCTTCTTCTTCTCTGACAATACGGGCCGTGACAAAGATCAGCAATTCCGACTTTTCATCAGGATTGATCTCAGTATGAGTAAATAAAGCTTTACCGATAAAAGGAATACTGCCCAGAAAAGGAACTTTTTTTACGATCTCAGTCTTTTTTCTTTCCATCAGACCGCCGATAACAATGGTATCCCCGTCTTTAACCGATACTTCAGTATCGGCATAACGTTCGGAAAGCACAGGATAATTAAAATTCAGGCCGGTAAAAGGCACCGTCTCTCCGCTGAAACTGGTGACTTTAGGCATTAATTTCAAACGTATCGAATATTTACCGCTGCTGTCTTTGCTGATCTGAGGAGTCACGGACAAGGTAACACCTTCGATCTTTTCTTCGAATCCATTGATCTGATATTCTCCCGTATCGGAATTAAATTCAAACTGAGGTATAGGCCGGGCCTTGCCCACATACATCTCTGCTTTTTTATTATCCATAGTCACTACTCTGGGAGATGAGATCAATTTTGAATCTGTTTTAGAATGAAGCATCTGCAGTATGGCCTGAAAAGCGCTGAAATCCAGAGTACCGAAAGTAAACTCTGAACCGGAAACCGCGGGAAAAGCAGAAAAAGCAAAACTGTCATCGGGATGATAAACTGTTTCATTTTTAAAAGCAAACTCGGAAGTAACTGTATTATGGTTATTTGTAAAATCAGTTTCTGTTTCATGCTCCGGTGCAGGATAATAATCCTGCTCTCTTCCCCAGTTCTTAAAAGGAAAAGTAGTCGGCCGTTTCGAGCCTGTGGCCGTAGCAGTGGCAGTCCAGTCTATGCCCAGATTCTCTGTAGTACCCAGAGCAGTTTCTATAAACCTGGCTTCGATCAGAACCTGAGGAGTAACATCGTCCAGATCAGGCATCATCTCATCGACCTTGGAGATCACTCCCGGATTATCATTAATGATCAAAGAATTAGATCTGGTATCAGATTCTATAGAACCCTCGGCAGAAAGCATTTTGCCCAGAGAAGTCTTTAAAACCTCAGCATCAGCATTGCTTAATCGATAGACCTTGGTCTGTTTACCTTCCCGTTCCGATTCAGCCGGAGTAGTGACTTTAAACACCTCCCCTTTTTTGGTATAGACAAATCCGTTGATGGTGATAACTGAATCAAGCGCTTCCTGTACAGTTACATTATGCAGCTGTACAGTGATCAGACCGCTGACTGATTCGGAAAAAACTATATTGAGATCATACTGACGGGCAAGCTGGCGCAGGACATCCTTGATATCTACTTCCCTGAATTCCAGGTATTCGATAACCTGCTTTCCCCCCTCTTGAGGTACCGCTTCCTGAGCGCGGACAATAAATGAAAACAATACAGACCAGCAGATTGCGGCACCCAAAAAAATTATTTGTCGCTTCATGCAGTATTTTATAATTTAATATAATTTGTTACACTTTATTATTATTATAACTTAAATATCTTTAATTACAAAGCTAATTTAGGAAAAGAAACCGGATCAGGCTTAAAAATTATTCTTCAGGCAGGACAAGATAAAAACTTTCGCCTCTGCGTTCCAGCTTTACCCTGTTTTTTTCGATTTCACAGACTTCATATTCGGCAATAATATCTCCCACAGTCACGATCTCATCGTTAATATAAGCATAAGCCCCTTTCTCCCTGCTTACGGAAACACCTCTCAACTCCAGAGTAGCATGTGTATATTTTTTTTCCTGAGCTGCCCGGGCAAAAGGATTTCGTCCCCAGTCCAGGGCTGCCCTCTGAGCCTGGGCCGAAAGCTCCTCTGAAGTTGTAACTGCAGGCTCAGGCAGGATCCCGGAGACAGCTGCGGACTTTGTTTCAGGGGAAACTGCAGCCTGAGCTGCTTTCGCCGCCGGTTTTCTGCGCTTTTTTTTGCCGGAAGAAAGGTTTTTCATGAATAAAAGGACCATCAATGGTATCAACGCCAGAGTAATGATCAGTTTTATTTTCTGACTATCCATATTCTACATGATCCTCCAGACTGTATAAGTTCCGATGATCAAAGTAGCTATAATATTTTCCGGATCATCTTTTTTCAGGCCTGACTGGAGAACCCGGTCTTTTTCCTGAGTCCGGCGCAAAGAAATACTTTCCACTGTACAAAGACTGGGCAGATTGCTGATCGCTTTCAGATATTTCCCGGTAGAAGAATAAGGAGCTCTTAACACCACTTCCAGGTAAGCCTTGTCCACTCCTTCCGGCAGCGGAGGTTCGGGAAAAGGAGGCTCCTTGATCTGTCTGATCGATACTATTTCCAGATCCAGCTCACTGCTTTTCTGGGTCAGCTGCTGAATTATGCGTGGCAGTTCGTTACTGGCATTGGCCCTGGTCTGAAATTCTTCTCTTCTTTTTTTAATTGCTTCGATCTCTTTCATGGGATTGGGGTATTTTCTTATCAGCTGCTGCACTTCTTCTAATTTTTTACTCAGATCATAAGATCTTTGCCTGGCCTGATCGGCTTTTTTCACTATCGGCCGTCCTACCGCAAGATGAAAAACGATCAAAAACACAGTGATAGAACCCAGTTTAATAATGATCTTAAATGTCTTTCCTTTTAAAAAAACCGGTATTTTCATAGTTTCAACTCACAGCTTAATTCAAAAGCAGACTTGGGCGTGGAAGAATACTGGTCCCTGTCCTGAGAGATCAGCTTAACATTGGAAAAATAGGGAGAATCTTCCAGATTGATCGTATACTGGGAAAGAGCCAGATTAAGGTTAGTGAACTCGCTCATAACCTCTCCCACTAAAACCATTTTGCGGGGAAATTCTCCGGCAGCAATGCTCAGACGATGAAGAGTGACTTCACCGGGGGTAATATTACTCAATTCTTTCATCACTCCCCAGAGCAAAGGCTGTTTTCCCACAGCCTGCTTAAGCAAGACTTCCCCTTCCTGCAGCTTTTTATTATAATCAAAATACTCCTGGATCTTATCCAGAGTGGGCTGATACTCTTCAATACTCTTTTGGGTCTGCCGGCTGACTATATCATAAAACTTGGCCCTGCCTCCGCAATAAGCGTAAAAAGCGATCAAAAGCAGCGCCATTACCGGAGCGATCAGTTTGGTGACAAACATCACAAACATTGCTTTCTGCTCCAGCCTTTCCTTTAAAGGCAGAAAATTAAATTTACCGCCTTTATCCAGACAAAGACCCACTGCCACGCCCAGATGAGGAGCTGCTTCTTCCAGCATCATCTCCTGCCGCATCACACCCACGTTCTTCCATCCGCTCACTGCTTTCAAAGGCTGCAGCAGTTCCACGCTTCTGACTGTAGCACTGCTGACATTGGCCATTAGAAAACGGTCAATATTTTTTATGCGCGAAGCTCCTCCTGTAAGATAAAGGGTATCCAGTTTACGCACTTTATAAGTCCGAAAATAAAAAGAAACCGTGCGTGAGACTTCAGTAAGAAAACGTTCCAGAACAGTACGTACTGCAGTGGTGATCTGCCCTCCTTTCAAGGCTCCGAAATCAGTATAAAAAACTTTATCCGCGTCTTCCTGCAGAGGCAGACCGCACTGACATTTAAAAGTCTCAGCTTCTTCAAAAGTAATATCGCCCTTTAAGGTAAGCATGCTTTTCAGCAGGCTCTGAGTAAAATGATCGCCCCCTACCGGTATTTCCCGGGAGAAACGGAGCTGAGAATTTTTATAAAAGTTCAAGAAACTTCTTTTAACGCCCATTTCCAAAATCGCGCAATCCGATTTTGCTTCCAGTTTCTGCAAAAGATTTCCCAGACAGTCCTGGGCGCAATAAACCGCCATCGGCCGTAAAGTACTTTTTTTCAGGATCTCGACCTGTTTATCCAGATCATCGTTCTCTACCGCGATACAGGTCACCATCACCTGAGGGTTCTCTCCTTCGGACCGGTCAGTAACCTCATAATTAAAAGTGATCTTGTCCAGATCAGCCTGGTAGGGCAGCCGTTTTTTTAATTCTATACCCACTGCGCCTCGCAAGTCCTTATCATTAAGCGCAGGCAGAGAAAAGGAAAAGATATAAACTCCCTGGTTTTTTACGGCGATCCGGCCCAGAGAAGTCTTGACCCTGGACTGGGAAATATATTCTTTTAAAAATTCTTCCAGAAACTTTTCTTTTTCCGCAGGATCATCTTTTACTTTATGGGGTATGGCCCTGACTTTATAATCAGTAAGCTCATAGCCGCCGCGTTTTTTCTGCAGCTGTACGATCTTAATATAATCAGTGCCCTGATCGATAGCAATGGTATTCTGGGTGGAAGAAAAAAAGTGACGAAAAAAAAGAAAAAAACTTTTCAATATCTCTTTCGCCTTTATGAGGGGAGTCTGTTTTGTGTCCACTTATGTTTAAATTCTACAAAAGGCAGGTATTAAAGTCAAGTTAATTAAGGTAATTAAACCATATACCGTACGTGTTAGCTGAAAGGATAACGACAGAGCGGGGATCTATTGAGACACTTCCTGCCAGGAAGAGATCAGTTTAGTGCCTGATCCGGAACCGCCTGATCCGGAACCGCCGTCACCTCCGCCTTCCTGTTCCCCGGCATAAATATCAATAAGCACATCCCGCTTAAAGGAAATATCCAGGCCTTCCACATTATTGATCTTTATACCTCCGGCACTGGCCATAGCTCCCTCAAGATAAAAACCGCTCAAATTATTGGTATGCAGAAGTCCGCCGGAAAAAATAAATCCGACAATTGTCAGAGGACTGACATTGTTGAAGTGGATCCCTCCTGCCGCAGCCAATGTCGGCATACTCTCAAATTCGCTGTCATTGTCTATGTCAAAAGGAACACTGACCAAGGTAATATCGCCGTTCCAGCCGTGTACTTCTCCTTCGCAGATTATAGTACCGTAAACTGTCTGCGTCTTTTTAAGGTCTACATCGCCGGCAACATAATAAAAAATACCTTCACCGTCAATATTTGTTCCCCGGCTGCCCTGAAGAGTAATGTCTCCTGTTATATACCGGACCTGTCCGCTCAGATAACGGGGATCATTATTATCCCTCATCTCAATAACCTTATCTTTATAAAACGCAAAAGGAAAATCAGGCGGCTCTTCCAAAACATCGGGATTTTCCTGATCTTCAACCTCAACCCCGCTGTTATTTTCCAGATCTCCGGTAAGACTGATCTCTCCTTCGATCGAACCTGAGGCATTAACAATCGTAATATCTCCGCCCACATATTGTACGGAATCAATAGAACCGCCTCCTGTACCTCCGGCCTCAGGAAGCATCACATGGGTTGAGATCTTACGTATATATTCCACGCCGCCCCTGTCTATTTTTCCGGTCACAGTCAGATCTGCCTCCACTGCGGGGTTTATATCGGAATAGGCCACGGCAAAACTGCCTTTACCCAGAGAAACCGAAGCATCACTGAAATCTCCGGAGTCAACTGCTTTCTGCAAAGCCCAGTGCAGGCCTGCTTCAGCCAGATAAAACGCGTCTTCCGACCGGGATACTTCTGAAGAAGAAAACAAAGAACTATTAACGCAGGTCATGACATAAGTGCCCAGAAGAGACAGCATGATCATGACCATGATCACCATTGCCAGAGAAAAAGATTTTCTCATTCCAGATTTCTCGGACATACGGTTATACGCAGACATTTTTCCTCTTCTCCTTTGGTCAGGGTCATTTGCACCCTGACCAGACGTATCTGATCACAAACAGCGGTACTCTTTCCCAAAGAATCAAAATAATCAAAATCCAATACACTTACTCCGGAACAGAGAACATTTCCTTCGCGCTTTAAGTCAGTACCGGCCAGTTCATAACGAATACCCTCAGTGTTAACTGTATCAAATTCAAAAACAGTATCATTTGCCGTGCCGATGCTTCCCGATTCATTTTCAATCATCCTGATATCCCGGGCCATGACCATTAAAGCTTTTCTTCCCTGAGCATTGATATTTCCGCGCCGGTCGATCATGCTCATACTGTCTAAAACCATTTTCTGGCTGAACAGACCGGCAGTAGCAGCCAATATCCCTACCAGCACGATCACCACTATAAGCTCGATCAGAGTAAATCCGTTTCTCATAACAAACCGGAAAAGGTTACCAGAGAATCCAGCTCTGCTGCCGGATCATCCAGTTCGGGTTTTTTAAAGACTTTGATCTTTATCCGTTTATACTCAGTTTCCGAAGATACTTCTGTCTCCAGATCATCGGCTTCCACATAAAACACTTCGATTTGCAGATGATACGATCCGTCAGCCTCATAATCCTGATCATATCCATTGTAATCGTCCACATCATCCCAGTTTTGATGATCACTAGAATTCTCGGCAGAAGTCTCATCCAGGCCATTGGTCCCGTTTTCATAAGAAAGCAGATCATGTGCGGTATAAGAAGAGTCAGTTTTCTCATCAAAACGCTTCAGATGCATCTCCTCCATATAGCTCTGTGCGATTTGAGTAGCAGTAGAAACAGATTCCGCGTCCACAGACAGCCTGACTGCGTCTGAAAAAAATTTAAACAGAGAGGGAAAAGCCAGGGACAACACGATTACAGCTATTACTAATTCGATTAGAGTAAGAGACTTTCTCATTCTATTTAAAGTATACATTATTATATTTCAAATTAAAAGTAAGCAGGGCAAAATGAAACCGATTTCAGATCCGGCTGGAAATACGTTTTTTAAGCGCTTCGATCTCTTTTTTCAGATCATCCTGATTTTTGATCACACGGTCAAGTTTGTTCTCAATAGTTTTGAGAGAAGAAAGTTTCTTGATCTGGATCAGCACTGTATCCAGCTTTAAACTGAGAGCCTTGATCTGATTGCTGTTTACAGGGTCTTCGGCTTTGAGCCTGAACCCGAAGCCAAAACAGATAGAAACAAGCAAAACTGCAGCCAGAAAAGAAAACAAAATATATTTTCGGGGTATTTTGCTCATAATTTATTGTACAGTTATCTTACCGGTACCCGGGCTGACCAGCAGGGAAAGAGAATTACCGCGAAAAGAAAAATTCAAAATTCCCTGGGCAGCCAGAGCGCTGCCGCCTCCGTCAGCAGGAGTTCCTTCCCAGTTAAAACGCAGAACAGACCCGGAATTAAAATCAGCACTGTCTATATCGACATCCTTGAACTGAGAATTATCAGCCTGAAAATCCACGTTCATATCCCCGCGGTATACAGGATCAGCCAAAAAAGCCCAGGACCCGTCATTATAAATTTCCGCGTAATAACTGTCTGAAGAAGCATCAAAGACAATACGGGTATCTGTATTGCGGGACAAAGCAGCTGACTGGGCATACTCTATATCCACAGCTACTTTTTTTACCGCGGAATTAAGTTTCATCTCATGCACTGAATTTAATCTGGGTATGGTCACTGCAGTAAGAATACCCAGGATAACAACGATCAGGATAAGTTCGATAAGAGTAAACGCTTTAGAAAAAGGATTATGCTTTGACGGCAGTATGCGCATCTTATTCAGAAGAGACCTGTGACAGCCGGTCGATCTTATTAAACACCCGTTCGATTGTAGCTTTTAACTGATCTATCTCTCGGTTTTTAGCTTCGATCTCCTTATGCAAAGCAGAATCAGCCGTAGACAGAGCAGAAGACTCCGGCAGCGGGGCCGCAGCTTGCGTTTCCAACTCTTTTATCCTGGACCTGAGCTGCTGTACTTCTTCGCTGTCAACCGCTTTCCGCATTTTACTCATGGACTTAAGCTCATGCTCCAGCCGGGCATAAGCTTTTTCTTTTTTAGCCAGCAGATCTTCCAATTCTCTGATCCTGTTTTCCAAGCCGCTGCCTTCATTTTTTTCAGCCGCATCAGCGGCTTTTTCTTCAAGCTGAGTTAATTTTATTTTAAATTTTTCCAGCTCTGCTTTCTGTCTCTGGGCCAGAATAGTCAAAGCCTGCATTCGTTCCTTATCTTCCGGTTTCATCTCATAAACTATTTTTTCCTGAGAAATTGGATTGGCTTTAAGCTCGTCTATTCCGGCCTGAGCCTGCTTAAGCTGAGCAGCCAGAGCTTCTTTTTCCTTTTCCAAACCGGCATTTTTCTCTTTTTCCTGTTCAGCTATTTTTTTCTGTTCATCATTTTCTTTACGCAAAGCAGCCAATTCTGTGCTGCGTTTTTTTAATTTTTCTTTTAACACGGTCTTAGCAGCAGTTTTAGCAGCTGCTTTTTCCAGACGCGACAATTTGGCTTCCATTTCTTTGATCAAAGCTTTATCAGTTTTATTTTCAGTTTTCAACTGTTTATTTTCCTTAACTGCCGCTTCAGCCTGCTGCGACAAACGGACCCGGTCTTTTTCTCCTGCTTTTAATTTTGTCTCCAGGTCCTTTACCCAGGCATCAAGGGTTTTCTTTCCTTCAGCCAGAGACTTAGCTTCTTTTTCCAGAGATTCGGCCCTGTTTTTGAGTTTATTCATATCAGCCAGATCTTTTTTCTGAGACTTAAGCTGAGCAGACAAAGCCTGGTTCTTTTCTGTTAAACCGGCCTTTTCTGCTTCCAGGGCCTGAGCCTGTTTCTTTGTCTTTTCCAGAACAGCCAGATCTTTTTCCTGAGCCTTAAGCTGGACCGACAAAGCCTGATTTTCTTCTGTTAAACCGGCCTTTTCTGCTTCCAGGGCCTGAGCCTGCTTCTTTGTCTTTTCCAGAACAGCCAGATCTTTTTCCTGAGCTTTAAGCTGGACCGACAAAGCCTGATTTTCTTCTGTTAAACCGGCCTTTTCTGCTTCCAGACCGCTGATTTTCTTTTCAGCCTGAGCCAGATCAGAAGACAATCTTTGCTTTTCCTTTTCGCTTGTATCCAGAGCTTTGCTCAAAGACCGGTTATCTTTCTGCAAAGCCTCTTCTTTTTCCGCGGCTGATCTTGCTTCTGTCTTACGCATCTCCCGTTCCGTACGCAATTCATCAGTCTGAACAGCATTATCTTTTTCCAAAACAGCAGACCTCTGCTGCAGATCACGGTTGACTTTACGCAAAGCAGAAAGCAGGTCCTCTTTTTCTTTCAGCTGAGATGCCAGACTGTTTTTTTCTTTTATTTCTTCGGCAACAGCTTTTTTAAATTTTTTGCTCTGAGCCTGCTCATTTTTCAGCTCAGAAACTAAGCTGTCTTTTTCTTTTTCCCTGAGCGAAAGCTCAGAGTTTAAGGATTTATTTTCCCCGGCCAATTTTACGATTTCTTTATCCTGCTTATCCAGCCGTGATTTTAAAACATTTTTTTCTTTCAGTTCCAGAACAGCACTTTCCTTATATTCAGCAGTTTCCTGTTTCTGCCGGCTGAGAACAGCAGATATTTCCTTATTTTTTTTCTGCAACTCAGCCAAAGCAGAAGAAAGCTGTTCTTTTTCTTTTTTCAAACCGCTGACTATCATCGCCTTATCTTCCAACTGCGAATTCAGCCCGGTATTTTCTTTTTCTGCCCCGGCCAAAGCCTTTTCCAGAGCTTTAAGCTTAGCGCTTTCCTGTTCCAGCCAGGAAGCCATCTCTTTGTCTTCCTGCAATTTATTTTTCAGCTGTGCGCGCAGATCAGATCTGGCCTGCTCGCCTTCCTTGACTGCTTTCTGTTTTTCAACCAGTTCCTGAGCCAAGCGCAGGCTTTCTTTTTTTGCTTCAGACAGAGACCCTCTTAACTCTGCTGCCGCATCCTTTTCTTTCTGCAGGTCCAAAGACAACTGTTCAAGTTTAGCATTTAACTTTTCCACTTTGATCTTCAGCTCAGCTTCGGATTTAAGCACGTCCTTAAGCTTATTCTGGCCCTGCTGCAGCACCTGAATCGTTTTTTCTATATCCCGGAACTGAACGGTCAAACGCTGTTTTTCCTTATTCAGGGTAACGATCTCTTTTTCAGCCAATTCCCGGCGCAGAGATTCTTTTTCCAGTCTGGAAGATAACGACCGGTTATCATTATCTACCTCTTCCAGACTCAGATTCTTTTTGTTTAATCCGCTGATCTCCTGATGCAATGTCTTGATAATATCCTCTTTATCCCTGAGCTGGGAAACCAGGCTCTCATTCTTATCTTTAAAAGAAACCAGTTCCCTTTCTATATCCAGATTCTTGCTGCCTCCGGCATCAATACGGGAAGAAAGCTCTTTTTTCTCCTGCTCCAAGGCAGTGACTGTCTTATCCAGGTCATCCAGCTGTTTTTCCAGAAGGCTGATCCGTTTATCACGCTCCGTTTCCAAAGCTTTAAGGTTATCCCGGATAACATCCCTCTCTTTACTGACTTCTTTGATCGAATTCTCAGTACTGGCCAGTTCTGCTTCAAGTTTTTCCTGCATTTTTTTGGTAAACAAAAGATCTTTTTCCGTGGAAAACAAACGGTCACTCTGCTCTTTAAGGACGCTTTTACATTCTTTATGCTTGCGCCGGGCATCGTCAGCCTGTACTTTCTGATGAGCCAGCTCAGCTTCCGAACGGGCCAGTTTGTTGCGCAGATCAGCCAGTTCTTTATCTTTTTTTTCTCTTTCTTTGGTTAAAAATTCCAGCTGATCCTGAAGATAGGCGGCATGTTTTTTGCCCTCTTCCAGGGCAATAGCCAGAGAACTTATTTTAGAATGAAGATTTGTCTGAGAAAAACAAAACCGGGGAGAAAGAAAAAAAGAAAAAACCGCCAACCCAACAATAAAAAAAGATATCTGTTTTTTCATATTATATTTTTGATTATACTTGGCGACAATCACTTGTCAAATAAATTTTCCCTTCCGCCTGACCTGACGGAAAAAACAAAGTAAAATAGGTTCTGCTCTCAACTGATTATCTGTTATAATAGCTGACATGAAAAGAAATTTCCAATTTGACCCGTTTCAAAAACAGGCGATCGAATACTGCAGGCAGGGCAATTCAGTAATTGTCTCTGCTCCTACCGGTGCGGGCAAGACTCTGATCGCCGAACATGTTATAGAAGATTGTCTGCGCAAAAACAAAGGAGTTATTTATACTGCTCCGATCAAAGCACTTTCCAATCAGAAATTCCGGGATTTTTCCCGAAAATATCCCGGCAGCAGCGGGATCCTTACCGGGGACGTAGGTCTCAACACTTCAGCCCCGATCCTGATCATGACCACTGAAATCTTCCGCAACACCCTGCTCACTGACCCTGAACGACTGGCCCACAGAGAATGGGTCATTTTTGACGAAATCCATTATCTTGACGACATTGAAAGAGGCACAGTCTGGGAAGAATCGATCATCCTGCTGCCGCCCCATATGAAAATGCTGGCTTTAAGCGCCACCATACCAAATCTCAAAGAATTTATCGCCTGGATGAGCTCGATCCACTCTCTGCCTGTAAAATCAGTAGTGGAAAAGACCCGTCCGGTACCTCTGCACCTTTTTTTTCAATGCCGCAACAGGGTCTTTCCTGATATGAAAGCCATGGCCTCTTCCGGCGCTTTCAGAAAACAGACCCGGGCCGGGAACGAACCGGCCAAACCCTATCAGATTAAAAGCAATAAACTGTCCCCTCTGCTCTATCAGCTCAAACAGGAAAACTCTCTGCCCTGCATTTATTTTTCTTTTTCACGCAGGCGCTGTGAAAAGCTGGCTTCCCAGGTCACAGACATTGATTTTCTTAAAAAAGAAGAAAAAGACCTGATCAAAAGCACTTTCCGCATGCTGGTGCGCCAATTCGACATAGAAAACGATCCCAGAGTAGAAGAAATAAAACCGTTTATCAGCAAAGGCATTGCCTATCATCATGCCGGTCTGCTGCCTACTTTAAAAGAGATCATCGAACGCCTTTTTACCACCGGTCTGATAAAACTTATTTTTACCACAGAAACCTTTGCTCTGGGCGTAAACATGCCGGCCAGGACCTGTATCTTTGATACTCTTTCCAAATATTACGGACGCACTTATCATCCCCTTAAAACCCGCGATTTTTTTCAGATGGCCGGACGGGCCGGACGAAGAGGTCTGGATAAAGAAGGTTTTGTCTTTCTGCGCATAGATCCCAGACACATAGACCTGCCTACCATCGACCGGATCATTAACGGAAATTACGAACCGATAGTATCCCAGCTGAGAAGTTCTTATGCTACGGTTTTAAACCTTTATAAACTGATGGGCGAAAAACTGCTTGATTTTTATCCTCTGTCTTTTCATTTTTTCCAGTCCAACCCCCAGGAAAAGCGGCAGGCCAGAAGCCTGATCAAACGCAAAATATCTCTGCTCAAAGCCATGGGCTATATCGACCGGGAAACTCTTTCGGAAAAAGCGGAACTGGCTTCCCAGGTCTACAGTTTCGAACTGCAGGTAGGAGAAATGTATGACCAGGGCTTTTTTGACATGCTGGACGAACCGACCCTCTTTTCTCTGATCCTCAGTCTGGTCTATGAACCGCGCAAAGGAATGCCCAGACCGGTTTTGACCAAAGGAACAAAAAAACTGAAGAAAAAAACATTTAATTTTCTCCGCGACATTTACAAACAGGAACGCAGATTCCGCATCTATCCTTTAAGCAAAAAATTCTATTTCCATCTTTCCGAAGCAGGCCGGGCCTGGTATGAGGGATCTGACTTTTATCATCTGGACCGCTATGTTCAGATCGACGAAGGAGAACTGGTGCGTTATTTCCGGATTGCCATCCAGGTGATGCGGGAGATGAAAGCCTCCCCTGCGATCAGCGATCCTTTAAAGAAAAAATTGTCCCTCTGCATGAGCCGGGTCAACCGCGACGTAGTCGACGCCGAGAAACAGCTGAGACAGGATTTTTAGCCTGCGGCACAGAGAGTCGATAGTCTA
>Ga0272442_10005916_pt1 | contig 16235 bp, 16 predicted proteins | sample SSMForm2O_FD_200262 | JGI IMG/M metagenome (GOLD analysis project Ga0272442, IMG submission 200262) | Marine sediment archaeal communities from Little Sippewissett salt marsh, Falmouth, MA, United States - SSM-Form-2O | ecosystem: Environmental > Aquatic > Marine > Wetlands > Sediment ...
GCTCAGAGATGAGTTATTAAACAGAGAATTGTTTTTACATATTGATGAATTGAGATATGTTGCGGATCGCTGGCGAATGGATTATAATCATTACCGGCCGCACAGCAGCTTGGACTATATGGCCCCAGCAGCATTCGCGGCGAGGTGTCTTGAGCAAGGCTGCGCTACGCTCCGCCTTGCTCAAGATATGGAGAATAAGTGTGAAATACTCTCATAACAAGTGGTACAAGAAATGGGGGCAGGCCATATCACAAAAATGACCAGACATGGGTAAAACAGAAGAATGGAGCTATAATTCGACGCATGGTGGGCCATGAACGGTTCTCTGGAGTTGTTGCATGCCAAGCTCTCACACATCTTTATCAGGCAGCTCGTCTTTATGTAAATTACTTTCAGCCTTCATTCAAATTGCGTAACAAAACGCGGGATGGATTTCAAGGTGAAGCGAACCTATGAACCACCTGCAACCCCCTGTGATCGGTTGCTGAAGCATCCAGCGGTTGATGATCAAGTAAAAGAAAAATTGCAATTACAGCGCAAGCAGCTTGATCCGGTGAAACTATTACATTGTATCCGTCAGGGTCAATCGGCCTTGAGTGCTCTTACATCGACTGATCATATTACACAAGGACCGGGACGAGAGAGTCTTGAACAATTCCTGACTCAATTACCACGGTTGTGGCGTGATGGTGAAGTTCGTCCTACCCATCGAAAAAAACCTGCAAAAACGCGGCATTGGCGTAGTCGGAAAGATCCTTACGAAGGCGTCTGGTGCGAAGTAGTTGACTGGCTGCAGCAGGAACCGGATGTGACAGCGAAAAGCTTGCTGGAACGGCTCCAATATGAATACCCCGGACGTTTTGCTGATGGCCAGCTCAGAACCTTGCAACGGCGAGTTAAAGAATGGCGGAAAATTATGGCGAAAGAACTTGTTTATGCCTGTATGGAGTAGCAAAAGGACTACAAGATGTTTTGTATCCAGAAATCTGCCCCCATGGTGGCAGGCTCATAGTTGACATGATTAAGGGTAATATTTATAGTAACATTCTTAGTTGAGGCAATAGGTAAGGAAAATTCTAATTGACGCCGGACACCCTATCCTTCAGAACGATATGGAAGGTAATGGAAATGAGTTATAATCGAAAGAGTAAATTGGTGTTGCGCAGTGTATTATGCAGCAAATCGTTAAGACAGTTTACACAGTTAAATGAACAGACCCTATTTCCCACCCTCCTTATGAAATATCCTTACGCAGCTGGGCCAGCATAACTCCCTGCAATTTATGTAATTCCACCAGACAATCCAAACTCTCGGAAACTCTGGTTTGGCGTTTTGCTGTTTTTTTTGTTTGCTTTGCTTTTTTTACAGCCGTTTTGGCTGTCCTTCTTGTAGATTTCGCCATTTGCTCAAATCTCCTTATTGACAAGATTCATATTTGCGCCTAAAGTATTACGACTTTGGCGTCTGTTTTGCATAGAAATTAACGCATTTGCGAAATATATCAAGAAAAATTTTCGGTTTTACATAAAATTATGGAAAATTTTAACGAAAAAGCGATAATTGAGCGGGTCAAACAGCTGCGTAACCAATACGCCGGCAGCAGGGGCAAAAGCAAATTTGCCCGTGCTTTGAGTCTAACTCCTTCTACATACAACCCTTACGAAGAGGACAGGGTTCCTGCCGTTGAAACTGTGCTCAAAATTTGTGCCGTTACCGGAGCAGACCTTAACTGGCTGCTTACAGGCGAGAAGGGTGGAAAAAAATCCATATCCGGGCCAAACAGTGCTGTCCTGCAAAAACTGGACGGGGTATTCACGAGTAACCCTGAGATAATTGAGGCGGTACTGGCTTTTACTGAGCTTTTATGCGAAAAAAAGCAAATTGAACAAAAATCCGAACGCTCAAGGTCGCCGGTTAACATATCAGCGATCAAACCATCTTCAGCTAGGTTAAACCAGCCTGACTGGATACCTGTACTGGGCAGAACCGCTGCGGGGATGATCCATTTCTGGGACCAGAGTTCTGCGCCCAGTTCGCAACAGGCTGTTACCGAACTTGATGAGCTGGTAAAAGAACACGTGGGCAAAAATATTATGAGTTCCGCAGAGGTCACGTTATCGGTTGATTTGCAAACGCCGTCCCTGGTGGATGGCCTTAAAAGCTCTGAGGTCAATTTCGTTCAGGTCAGCGGCCAGCAGGATAAAATAGTCGAGTTTGTCGAGTGCCGACAAATACGAAAGCTCTTTCCTGACAGTTTTGCACTACGGATAGATGGTGACAGTATGTCACCGAGAATAAATGACGGCGACATTGTGATATTGAGCCCGTCGGTACCGGCTGCGCAGGGCCAAATCGGAATAGCGCGTATTGCAAACCAGATAGGAGTTACCTGTAAGCTGATAAGAAGCACCGAAACGGCTGTTCATCTGATACCGATAAATGAAAGGTATGAAACCAAGGTTGTACCCAAAGACGATTTGCTCTGGACACTAACTGTTCTTTGCCACATACGCCTTTAACTGACACAACCGGGCAAGTACATAAGTTTGATAGATATGTCAACTGTCGTTTGCCCTATAATGATACGAAGTTCAGCGATGCCTTATTTTGTATTCCACTTATGATGTTGTTCGGCAGTGCGTCAATCAAAAATTGACTTCCATCTCCTGCATTGAGGGGCGGAACTTGCCGGCAGGTTTGCCCCTGCCATCTACGGACTCGGCCACCTTTGTGATAACCAAGCGAATTTTGGTTGTCAGAACGGGATTAAATTTGTGCATGACAGGAAAGTCATCATTATTAACTACATTCGTGCCGGGAATATGCTTCCATTGTGAGCCGTCCCAATACTCCAGCACATAGTCCTGAGCAAGGTTTTGTAAAGCGGGGAAAGCTCGGTAAATCAACATTATCTCCGCAGGGAAAGCCTTTAATGCCCGAATTTCCTTCGGCTGGTCAAATTCAATACCAAACCAGGCAGTATACTGCTGCTCAGAGATAAAATCTGAACAGGCTGCTGCGGGTTTGTCGTAATGACAGGAGTTAGGATTATATACTCTGCCGTCAAGCATCGCCTCAAGATTGATTATTTTGCCCTTTTCGCAGCCGGCAATAGGTCTGCCTTTTTGTCTGGCTCGCCTGCCAAAGTATTTGCCTTCGCTAATCATTCGCGGCCCCGAAGGCGGGACTATCTCAGGGGTTAATACAGGATATGAATTTGCGAGCTTCAAGGCTCGTTCAATCAGGTATGTCCTGCCGGGACGTGTTTTGAAAAACAGCTCGTCTTTGCTGCTCTTCAGGACGGTTTTGTTTTTCTTTGTATCGCGCACAAAAACTTTTTCTCCAGGCCAGGGATTTTGAACCCGGCAGGGAGTACCTTTGAGACTCTCAATAACAATATAAGCAACCTGCCCATCACGTTTCTCGGAAGTAACCAGGTAAGCGCCTGCGGCACGAAGCTGATGAAAACGAACGTCGGCCCAGGATCGCGGCGTTGCAGGAAAGACGCGAATTTTGCCGGTGTAACTTTGCATCAGCATCTCGTTAATACCCAGAGGGTAATTACCCATAATATCCATCAAAGGAGAATCGGCCACATAAGAATCAAAAGTTGTTGGCAGCCCGTTTTCTATCATAAAACATTCCACCGCTTTTCCTGCAAATTCTTGGGCCCTGTCAGCCAATCCGAGCCTGGCTGCAATTACTATATACCAGCCCCAGGCATGGCCAAACCTTTCAAGGAGCTGCACACGCGGTTCTTCTTTAAGAGGCTTCCACTGACTGTCAAGGGTTCGAATTGCCGTATCAAACAAATGCCCCCTGTTCTCCAGTCCGATTAACTCAGCAGGGAAAACGCCATTCTGGACCATCGCACAGGCTGTGTGCCTGTGAGGCTTTAATGTTTCTGCCAATTTGAATACGCCATCCTCCTGCGGCAGGCTGCTCAAGTTCTCCATCAAATCTCGCCACTGTTTTCGCTGATGTTTATCTGCCGCAAGTATTTTACTCGCTTTAATGGTTATTTCACATAACCTTCTTAAACATGCAAGGTCAGCAATTGGATTTTTTGTATAAATGCTGCATTCAGACGGCACCGACGGCCATATGTAATACCTGCCCTGCTCATCCTTTTTTACATAATCTGCAAAGAACTGCAGCACCTCTTTCATTACAGGATAAGCCCTGTTACGTAAAAAATCTTCATCCCTAGTATAATCATAATACCACCAGAAAACAAATGCTATCCATGGCCCGTTGGATAACTCGTCAAAATATGGATGGCCCGCCAGATTGCCGTTGTATTCGTGAGTCGCCAGGGAGTAGCGTGCTCCTTGAATTCCGTAATGTTCGCGAGCCTGCTGTTGTGCAAGCGGGAGCATCTTGTAAAACATCTCGCAAAACGGCAGGGCCAGCTCCGGGTGATTACTGGAAAACGTCCCCCAGTGCTGCATCTCAATATTCTGGTCAGTATGATAATCGCCGTTCCAGGGTGCGAAATCGCTCCAGTACCAAACTCCGCAAATGCCGGGCAGATACCTGCCCGGCCTGGTTGTGCAGCCCATAAGGTAAACCTGTGAATACCAATTCTGCTCTAATATCTGGTCGGGCAAGTCTATCATACATTTTTGCCAGTACTCATCCCAAAGCCGGCGGTGATGCTCTTCGACAGCTTCCAGGCCTTTTTTCTCGGCACGGTCAAGAATTTCCTTCGCTGCCTGTTTCGGATTTGCATTATCCCTGCTGGAAACCACCGCTACGAGCACCGTTATTTCGCCTGCTTGTCTGGCCGGCAGCGTAGTCCAGGCCCGCCATTTGTTAGCTTCCGGCCTGTAATCTGCACCTAAAATCCTGCCGCGCAGAACAAAGTGGAAATCTTCCGGGAATTTTTCGTGATGCGGAAAATGCTGCTCAATACCAAAGTCTTTTCCGTCAACAAAACCTACAGCATCCTCAATGCCAGTCAGCTTATTCTCAAATATATCTCTTGCTTCATCAGGCGAGCGGAAAATCTCAAACTCGCGTTCAATAGGCTTATCACTATCAAATTTGATTTTCACAACCAGAAGATTCTCATCTTTGTAAGCAAACGAATGCATAGTGCGTTTATCCACAGCAGTATCATAGTTAGAGTCAATGGTTGCTGAGTGGTAACACAGCCGGTCTTCGTATTTGATATATTCTTTTGCGCCCGGCGTGCGAATTACAAGCCCGCCACAGCGTTTCGGGGTGGGGAACCTGTTTTTCTGCGTTGCATTTCGGGACTCATGCATCAAAGTTTTAAAAGTTTCAGGTGCGCGTTCTTTAAGCATCATAAGGGTCTTAGGGTCTACAAGAATTTCTTGTTTCTTTTCTTCATATCTTCGGTCCCACACGTCAGCTTTGTTGATGCCGAAGTAAACCTCATCGGGATTGCCCCACTGCAACACGCCTATATCCCCATTACCAACCGGCACACCCAAATTGGGATTTAAAACGGGCCGGTAAAAAAACAAATCATACTGGGAAATATAAGCAGCCCGGTCAAACTCAAATCGCCCAGGACTCGCCAAAGCAGAAGTGGCCCCCCCCACAACCAGGATTGCTGTTATGAAAGCAAAAATCATTCTCGCTATATCTTTATGATTGATTTTAGCAGTGTAATTCTTCATTCTCATTGTCCTTTCTGCGTTAAGGCGGCAATTAAAACATTTATTGTCGCGGGATTCAGAATTGTTCAGAAGCCGGCCGGTTTTTGAATTGTGAACCGAATACTTCTGCGGTGAATAAATAAATTTCCGTATCGTCTTGCCGCCAGGCATCAGCCGGCAGGCCTGCCTTATGCTCGCAGCAGTACGAAAGAAATTCCTCTTTGCCCCAGCCGCTCTCAGTGGCAACCTGAGGTAAAAAGCAGCCCGAAGCATAACCTCTTTTTATATAAATGCCATCAATGCCAAGACGCAGACTCAAAGGCTCGGCAGTTCGACGTAGCGGTGAAAGAACTGATATCTCGATATCCAGTTGTTCAAGCTCGCCGGCCTTTATCGGGTCAGCAAAAAAACGCGGGTCACTGGTAGCTGAGGCCTTTGCCATTTCCCCAACAAGCTCAACCAGGGGCTTCTCAGAAGTAAATTGACCGATACACCCCCGCAACCTGCCCCGATTTTTCAATGTTACGAAACAGCCGCAATGTGCGTTTAACGCAGGGGCCTGCGATTGCGGTTTCGGAACCGGCACACCACGCAAAACCGCCTCAACGGTATCATACGCTACCGCCAGAAGAGTCCGTTTTTGAGCCTCATTCATTTTTCAACCGAGAAATACAGACTGCAGCCACTTTATTATATAAACCAAAACAGCCAACAATATAATAACCACAATGGTGGCAATGTTGAAATACCTTTCTATCAACCGACGGGCTTTTTTGCCAAAGAAGTAAAAAAGCAATGCTTCGCCTCCAAACCGCATCGTACGAAAGACTATACTTATAATCACAAATTTTAACACTGAAACCCCAGCCATACCCCCTAACCAGCTAAAGAGCATATACGGAACAGGGGTAAGAGCCGAGATAGAGATGGCCCAGAAATCATACTTTGTATAAATATCCAAAACCAATTGAGCTTTCGCACCTAAGCCGATGGTGTTGAAAAAATCCACCACCCTTTCACCTCCAATGGCCAGGCCGAGAGAAAATGCTATTGTTCCTCCAAGAACAGAAAAGGCCGAACAACTCAAACCGTATCTTATTGAACGTTTTGGTTTGCCTAAGCACATACCAATAACCAATACGTCAGCGGGAATGGGAATGCATATAGGTTCTGTGACAGCCAAAACAATAAGTGCCAAAAAACCAAAACGAGTATCAGCCCACCGAACCACCCAGTTATACAACCGTCTGTGCCAGTGCCACCACGCAACAGATTCGCTGCTCGTAACTTGTAACTCGTCGCTCAATTCTTTTTCTTGGATTTGGCCCACCGTTCAGCTTACCTCTGAATTCTGTCTTCTGACTTCTGATTTCTGTTCTTTACTTTTTGCATTTTGATTTTCCTCTGTGGCCGATTTTTGTATACAGAATAAGGCTAAACTGCTATCGTATTTACAGACTTTATAATCCGCTCTTTACAATCTCAAGCAGCTCAGCGTGTACCTTCTTGCTGGCTATTATTACCGGAAATTCTCCACCTTCGTAGCCGGCTGTATCGACAGGAAAGATTTTTTCACCCTGCCAATTGCTGACAACTCCGCCTGCCAATTTAACCAGCAGTACCCCTGCTGCAATATCCCACAACTTTGGCCGGGAAAATATACTGCCGACGAAACTGCCCTTGGCTACATAAGCAATCTGCAATGTTGATGCGCCGAGATTCTGAAATCTCATCCGCTGCATAATCTCGCACATCCAGCCTGGTACACCATTGTCACAATGGCTGTCGATACCTATGCTTGAAAACTTATCTATCTTTTTTTCGCTTACGGTTATGCGTCTGCCGTTTAACTGTGCCTGACCGTCTTTTACCGCTGTAAATATCGAATCCGTTGCCGGGTCAAAAATAACGCCGACAATCGGCTGCCCTTCATACATCACCGCAATACTAACGGCGAATAAAAGTATCCCATTAGCATAATTGTTTGTACCGTCTATAGGATCGATAACCCACCAGAAAGGTTTATCCCCACGCGGCGGCTGTTTGAAAATCCCGCCTTGCGTGCCTTCCTCAGCTATAATGCCATGGTCGGGGTATGTCTCTTTGATTCGCTCTATGATTATCTGCTGGCATTTAATATCAGCTTGCGTTACCAGTTCGCTGGCATTTTTCAGCGAAGCCTTGATAAAGTTCAAATCTTCCATCGCCCGCTGACCAGCCAGCCGAGCCGCTACGATAGCCGTCTCCAGCATTCTGCTCAGGTCTTTATGCTCTAATGTCATAATAGCCATTCCTTATATCTTGACATAATTGCCTCGGCTTTCTATTCTAACGTAGTTATGCAACCCAGCCAACATCTAAATAAACCAAAAAGGATTTATCACGCATCTATGCGTCAGCGTATCTGGGCGGGTGTTATTTTCCTGAGCATAGCTGCGGTATTTGGCCTAGGCCGGGCCGCTGCCACCGGCAGAATCGATACCAGCCGATGGCTTGACCCGTGCGGTTTCAAGCAAAGATACAACCTGCCGTGCCCGGCCTGCTCAATGACCACCTCGGCCCTTGCCTTTGTCCAAGGCAAAATCGCTGAGTCTTTCTATACCCAGCCCGCCGCCGCACTACTGTGCTGTGTACTGATAGTTTCGGCATTTTTAGCTTTTATCACAGCAGTATCAGGAGTATATTTCAGCTTTGTTAAACGTTTTTTTGCAGAAGTTAAAATAAGATACATAATCTTGGCACTGATAATAATAATTATTGCAGGCTGGGCCGTAACATTAGCCAGAGCTGTTGCAGCAAATAATTGATTATTGATAAGGAAAAATAAGATGAAAGACTCCCAACATAAGTATTTTACCTTTTGGCTTTTTACTTTTACCTCTCTTGCGGTGTTGTTTACCCAGAGCAGTTGTGGGTTTATAAGCATGCTTGGTAAACCCACCAGTCACGAGAGAAAAATTCCCGCTGAATTCAATCTTGCCCGGCGAAAAGGCCAAAGGATACTGATACTTGTTAATCAGCCCGGCTGGCTCGATACCAATGTGAATGTCCGCTATTATATAACCGAGGCGGTACATAAAAACCTCGTAAAAAAAGTCAAACTGTTATCTGGTGATATTATCTCCTACAAGGAATTGTCTGAATTTCGCACCAGCCGGTCTGATTTTTCTTCGCTTACACCCGTAGAGACAGGCAGGACTTTGAAGGCTGATATTGTCCTGGCGGCGGAAATTGAAGATTATAAACTCAAGAAAATGTCTGGAGCCCAGGTTTATGAAGGAATCTTAAATGCTCGAACAGCCATTTTTGAGACAGCAACATCGCAAAAACTCTGGCCCAAAACGGCATTGAGCAAAACCATCAAAGTCGGTTTCGAGACGGAGGGCAGCAGCGAAGGCGCAGCTGATCGGCTGGCAAACGCATGTGCTCATTGCATAACAAGGTATCTTTATAACTGCCCTGAGAATAAATTCAAAATCCACGACGATAGAAGCGGTCTCGGCTGGCAAAACTGGTAAAAAAAACGCACAAAAAAAGAATTCTGTCATTCCCACGCAGGCATCGAATCCATTTTCCGTCATCTTTGAAAGCGTGTTCTATGTCAAATATACAGCATAGGAAATTATAGTTGTGGACAAGCCCCTCATATAAAATAAGGGGATCAAACATAGCTGATTTTGTTTGACCAAATTATCCCCCGACTTTACGTCGTAGACTGGTAAGTTCCGCCGAAAGCGGTTAATTTGTATTGTTTTCTGACGTACCCGTTTTTTTCGGTTCTCCATAAGATGGTTGCCTTGCGTCGAAGTTTGTCCTTTGGCCAAATCCCTCAAACTTGCCGAAAATCATTTTTCCAGCGGATGTCTGGAGCGAACTGGTTACACTGATGACCAGTTCCCGCCCAATTTTGTTGCGAGCACCTTCAACGACAACCATTGTCCCATCATCGAGATAACCGATTCCCTGCTCCTGCTCCTCACCGGGCTTTATAATCTTAACTTTCATAGCCTCACCCGGTAAAACAATTGTCTTTAACGAATTGGCCAGATCGTTTATGTTCACTACGTCGACCTGACGCACTTGTGCAACTTTGCTGAGGTTATAGTCTGTCGTCGCTAGTTTTCCGTTGCAGTTTTTGGTAAACACCATCAGCTTCTGGTCAACGCCCCCGACCTCCTCGACATTAGCAGTCGTAGAGTCATCAATCTCGACATCAATACTGGGGTTGGTCTGCATCTTGTTGAGTATATCGAGTCCACGTCTACCACGGTTACGTTTGAGCTTATCAGCTGAATCGGCTATCAACTGCAACTCATTAAGAACAAAGCGGGGAACAACCAAAGGAGCATCGAACAACCTGCTTTGATACAAATCTGCAATGCGACCGTCAATAATCGCCGAGGTATCCAGAATCAAAGGCCTGGCCCCTTTTGTCTGCTTGGCAAATTCAACATATGGAACCACAAAACGAACATCATCTTTGGTTCGCATAACTATACTTATTACAAGATAACATACACATATCGCCATGATCCATCTGATTGCCTGGATTGCTACCTCGCTCAAGCCGAATCTATAAATCTCATTTATCATATCCAGTACCGGCGATAGCGCCCAGCTGATAAATATACCAACCAAAAGCCCGAAAAATACTCCCGCCAATGCGGCTAGGGATTTCTTGGGGGTAAAAATATCCACCAAAAAGGTAAATAGAAAAAGTCCAAGCCCGCAGCAGGCAATGACCGTGGCATTGGTTCTGTCAGCATTCTCGGAAATCGAAGGCGAAGTTATATTGACGAATACGACCGCCAGAATGATAATAAAAAAGATGACTCTAAAAATCCAAAGTAACATAGCTATGACCTTTCAAAAAATATAATATCGATTTTCATTATTTATAAACTACCCGCATTATACCTTTTAACCAGGCTGTCATCAATAATTACATTTGGTTCAACGTAGTTTAATTTGGAGCAGGAAATGCCGGTCCCGACAGCAGGGCTGAGACTCCCGGAAAGGTGTCAGAGGCGGGAAAATTGCCGTATGATGTTTTTTTGTTGACAAAGATGAGTGTATAGGGAATCATCATAGGGTGAATATCAACTTTTATGGGAGGATTTAGTATGCGAGCGATAGAATTTCTGGACAAGTCAGGCGTAAATTACGAGGTTACCACACATCGGCCCACCTTTACCTCGCAGCGTATGGCTGCGGTGGCGCATCAGCCGGGCCAATACGTGGCCAAGCCGGTCATTATCAAGGCCGACGACAAGTTCATAATGTGTGTTTTGCCGGCGTCTTACAGGATTGACATGGAGGCCTTGAAGAGTCAGCTGGCAACCAAATCGGTAAAGTTGGCTAAAGAAGAAGATATCGCTGAGATATTCGAAGATTGCGAGGTCGGAGCTGAGCCTCCTTTCGGCAACTTGTATGATTTGCCCACCATTATGGACAAGACCCTGGAGAGCGACGACTATATCCTCTTTCAGGCCGGCACACATGAAAAATCAATACGGATGAGTATGAGCGATTACCGAAAGCTGGTTGTACCCAAGGTACTTGACTTCCACTACCGCGCGAATTCGTGATTACGGTTTATTTTGCGGTTCAACTGTATCACTGCGTCGAGGCCATCGAGTGAAGCAGTTGGTCTTTGCGCTTGGCTGCCGATAAGAAATTTGAAAAAAAACAAGCAAACGGTAAATATTTACTCAAAATCTGTTGAAACAATGGGTGCATTTGTCTAAAATCCGACAAATTAAATTTTCAAAGACTTTTAGAGGCACTCATATGTATATCATACCGGCTATCGACCTGGTAAATGGCAAATGTGTCAGACTCATCCAGGGCGACTATCATCGTAAAATCACCTATAAAGACAATCCTGCCGAACAGGCCAAAGACTTCATCACCGCCGGTGCCCAATGGCTGCATATCGTCGACCTCGACGGTGCCAAAATCGGCAGGTGCGTCAATACCGATTCAATATCAGCTATTGCTGCCCTCGGCGAACTTAAAATCGAAGTTGGCGGCGGTATAAGAGACGAATCTGCCATAAAGCAGCTGCTCAATATTGGTGCTGAAAGGATAATAATCGGCACCAAAGCCATTACCGATTTCGATTGGTTCACACAAATGGCTGAAAAGTTCAGCGGCAAACTTGTGCTCGGCCTTGATGCCAGAGGTTCTAAGATTGCAACTCAAGGCTGGACGCAGGAGAGCCCATATTCTTTGTTCGAGTTCGCCGTCCAGGCTGCAAAACTGCCCCTGGCGGCGATAATATATACCGATATCACTAAAGACGGCATGATGGCTGGGCCGAACTTCGAAAGAACAAAGACATTAGCCGAGACTGCCGAGGTTCCGGTCATTGCTTCTGGCGGCGTCAACTGTATAGCTGACATTGAAAAGCTGATGGAGTCGGGAAAAATTGAAGCTGCGATAATCGGCAGGGCTTTATACGAAGGCACACTCAGCCTCGCTGATGCAATAAAAGCAACCCGACAGTAAAACTCGTCGCTCGTCGCTTGTGCCTCGTCGCTTCCGTTGTCATTACGAGCGAAGCGAAGCAATCTAATCCAAATAATGAATTAACAATAATCAATCACTTCCCGCAATTTATGCAGTAGCTGCCTCCGAAGAAAGTATCACTCTGACAGTGCGAACATTGTCTCATCTGGTTTTTGCCGCAAAATGGACAGTGACTACTTTCAGGAGGCAGTTTTTTTCCACAAAAACAGCATTTGCCTGCGATGAGTCTTTTTTCATAGTTTCTTTGCTTACTGAAAAATTTCTTTTGTATAAGATAGACCAGCAGGATCGCCACCAACAGCGAAACTACAATCAGCAGATAATGCCACAATGCCATAATATGAAGCTTTTCGAGCAACTCAAACAATGCTCTGAAAAATGTCTTGGGAATCAAATCCAGCACAAGTTCTATGATTTTAAAGAGGATAGGTATTGAGGTGATAATCAGCAGATGCGCCGAGAACAAAGTTTGTGTCGCAAATTTTTTATTTGTACTCCTTACATACCAAAATAAAGCCCCGGTAAAGATCGGCAGCAAAAACAGAAACTGCCAGCAAAATTCCTTGAATGCATAAAACACTTCATATCGCTTAAGATCAGATATGAGCTTGTCGCGCTTTGGTGAACTTGACGGACCAAACTGTTCAAAGAAGTCGTTTACAAGTTGCTGGTTACTAATCGTTGAGTTTATTGTGACAAGATCGGCGTTGATTTTTTCATATTCTCTGGAGATTCCCTGCATCGACTCAGCAACGCTTCTGCAGGGCTTTGATTCATTATCTGCTATTTTTTCAAGCAGCTGGGTATCATAAACATCTTTGCCGGTTTTGTGTTCTTTGCGCCAATCAGAGAGTTTTCGTTGAAGGCTTTGCCTGTCGATGAACATATTCTTGATGCTTTGGTTTTCGGCAATCGCTTTAATACTCTGAAAATATTTTTTGCAATCGGGGTGCATCTTGCCGAGCTTATTTTCATCGAAGAAGCTGTCTCTGCGAAGATAGTTATTATAATCTTTAAGTACAATGTTTTGCAGTCTGTCGAGTTTATTAGCATTGGACCATCGGTTTTCGATTAAAACCTGCCTGCACTCCCACGGAAAATATTCATTAAGCGAGCTAAGCTGTGATGTGTGAGCTTCGAGTCCGACAAACACAACTGACAGAAGGAATATGTCCAGCAAAATCACAATGATCAGCGATAATTTACCCAGAGGTTCTTCTTCATTAAATTGCGTCAACCTGCCCTTAAAGGCCAAAGCACCTTTAATAAAATTCATAATATTCCCCTTTTTTAACTGATCAATTTTTTAAAAGTTTAAAAAATTAAAGGCCCCGGAAAGCAATCCACAACAATTATCACTTATCAATAATCATTTAAAAGGCTCGTCCAATCTCTGTGCCCTCCCTGCCTTCGCAGGGACAAGCCTGTGGCTTTTTTAATCTGAGTGAATCCGCGTCATCTGTGATTAAACAAAACTCTCAATCTTTTCTTTGCGCCTTGGCGCCTTTGCGGGATAAAATATTTTTATTATTATACCCTTTCCCGACAAACTGTAAAGAAATAATAATCTCCATATTCTTATCTGTATAAATCAATCCTGCAGTTATAGGCTGGTTTAACAACGAGCCACGAGTCCCGAGCCACAAGCGACAAGTCACGATTTATAATCCTGTCTAAAAAAATTCGTGCCTTAGCGGCAAATTTTAATCAGTGAAATCCGCGATTAAAAATTAAAGTGTAAAATTGCAAAGCGTCCCCGTGATTTATTTATACTGTTTTTTTAGCTTCTCGACTATTTCGGCAGAACTCGCCCATCAGACTCATCGCTTCAGTCAGTCTTTCCGGCGAGCCGTCCAGATTTGCATAGGCATCGACAAGCTTTACCAAATCGGGATCAGCCTCACCAACGCCGAACTTGTGTGAAGGATTAACAATACCGCCGTCAAGTCCGTACTCCATTGCTTTTGCAACGAAGGCTCTTGCAATACCGATTTTCCTGCATGGCAAATCGCGGGCACTATTGCTTACCCCAACGGCAAAATGCACATCCTTCATCCTCGGGTCGCTCTTGATTTTTTTCATCGTATTAAACGCCCGGTAGGTATAGCCCGGCACACCCGGGGCCATCGGCATATCTATGGCCAGCGGAAAAGCGGTAGTGTCGAAGAATATTTCGGTCGGCTTAAAGCCGTATCTATCAACCGCAGCATCAAAAATGAGTTTAGCCAGATTGTACAACTGGTCAATAGTATGCATGCCGCCTGGCCCGGCAGGTTTATCCTCGCATACCAAAAGCCCCACAAATGCGAAGTCGTAATCTTTTTTTAACGGCATTATAATATCGATGTTGTGGTCCTTGATAGAGTTTAGCAAAGGCTGCTTCACCGGTTCATCCGTATCATACCACTGTTTGAGCCCTGCAATCAGAACGTCGTTATTACTACTGTCAACGCACACTGGAACGCCGCTGCTCCATTTTTGCACCATCTTTACATATTCAACCATCATATCAACGGTAATTTGCGGGTCGTTTTCGCCGAATGCATCAAGGTTTACCGCTACGTAATCAGCACCATCAGCAACCTGAGTTTCAATTAAGCCTTTGATATAATCCAACTGAGCAGATGGCTTGGAATAGGCATCAGGTCCCAGTTCAGCCAGTTCGGCCATAACTTTGCCTGTCCGGGGAATTGAGGCATGAACACATTCTCCGATATTAATTAACGGTTTCTTCATAATCCGGTCCCTACTAATCCCAAAATCAATCAAATACCGTAGTAATTTGCCGGTCTATTTCCACTGTATAACGATATCTTGCCAAACTGAGGTCGCAGCCGAAGCTTATGTAAGGTTAAGCAGTTTTTTGGAGATACCAACAGCCTGAGCTGCATCGGGAGAGTAGCCGTCAGCACCGATTTTGTCAGCATAACCCTGAGTTACCGGTGCCCCGCCAACTATAATCTTAGCCTGGATGCCGGCATCCCTAACGGCCTTTACGGCTCTTTCCATAGCGGGCATCGTTGTAGTCAAAAGTGCGCTCATACCAATCAAACGGACTCCTGTGGCCTTAGCCTGCTCGACAAACTTCTCATCGGGTACATCGATACCAATATCAATAACGTCAAAGCCTGCGCCCTTCATCATCATTCCGACCAGGTTTTTGCCGATATCATGCAGGTCGCCCTGCACAGTACCTAACAAAAACTTTCCTATCGGCTCGACACCAGCTTTGACAAGTTCCGGCTCCAGTATCTCCATAGCCGACTTCATTGCCCGCGCGGCAATAAGCATCTCGGGAATATAAATCTCATTTTTGCTGAAACGACTGCCGACAATGTCCATTCCTGCGATTAATCCCTCGTTGAGAATACTCTCTGCCGCTGCGCCCTCTTCGAGAGCTGCTTTGGTGATTTCCACCGTAGCGTTCTGGTCCCCCCGGATAGTTGCATCACGTAATGCTTCCAAATCTGCCATTTTTACTCACCTCAACAAAAAAATGAAAAAATATAGTTTAACTCAAACCATGCTATTTTCTTATTCTCAGTTAAAACCGATATTAGACATTATTCTATTATTAAAAACAAGCTCTAAAATCAAATTTTTTATAAAAGCATTCTCGGTGCCATACTGGTATAAAAAGCGGACTTATTTTATCCCTGCCCCCCTATATACGTCAAAATAACAATTTCCGATGCTATTAAATTATTTTTTTTGACGTAGCGATCGGGCCGCCAACACTTGTGTTGATTGTGTTAGGGTTGTCATATCTGTAAAATTTCATCTTCTTTTGCTTTCCCCTTTTCTTAAGTAAAAAATCTGGGATGGTCAAGAAACATCCCGGATCATCAAGAAAAATAGGTTGAATTAATTCTCATAAATGTGTATGGTACCGGCGATTGTTAAATAAACCTGTGAAAAATTAAAAGTTAAGCGAGGAGCAAACAGATATGGCAGCAAAAATTATAGACGGCAAACAAATAGCCGCTGATATGCGTATTGAACTCAAGAGCGAAGTCGAAAAACTAAAAGAAAAAGATATTGTGCCGGGTTTAGGCGTTATTCTGGTCGGCGATGACC
>Ga0272442_10005917_pt1 | contig 16231 bp, 14 predicted proteins | sample SSMForm2O_FD_200262 | JGI IMG/M metagenome (GOLD analysis project Ga0272442, IMG submission 200262) | Marine sediment archaeal communities from Little Sippewissett salt marsh, Falmouth, MA, United States - SSM-Form-2O | ecosystem: Environmental > Aquatic > Marine > Wetlands > Sediment ...
GGTTCGGCGAGGTTATGCACGAACGCAAAGCCGCCCGCACGGGCGAAATCGCCGCGATTCTCCGCGCAGCCCATACAGACGCCCTTGCCCGGGACCCAGTAGTCGAACCACAGTTTCCACCTGCCGTCTTCCCGGCGCAGGCAGGGGCGATGGAAATCGCCGATTCGCTCCGGTTCGGGCTGGGGTTTGGCGGTGTCCCCTGGGCGAATCAGCAACGGTGCGGCGGTCCTGTTCCAGTGGATACCGTCGCTGGAAGTCGCGCCCATGACGCACTGGACCATCGTCGCCGGGTAGCCGGCGGTTTTCTCGAAATGCCTGGAGGTGGCGCTGTAGGCCATGTAGAAGACGCCGTCCTTGAGAACGACCGACGGATCGCCCACGTGCCACGCCTCGTACCAGCGCTGGCTGGCGTGAAGGACGGGCGTCCACTTTGAAGGATTCATCGTTGTGTCCCAGGTCTCGCTTCGGCTGTAGACCTCCCACTGCACGAGGTCTTTGGAGCGGGCGTGGAAGATGGCGTCGCAGCCGGGCACGCCCGGATTGGTGGAGTCGGTGGCCCAGCCGAAGAACCACATCTTGTAGCGGTACGGGCCGGGGGCCTCCACCACGCACGGGGCGTACATGTTGTCGAAGTTTGTCAGCAGGGCCCGGCCGTTGCGCTGCCAGCCTGGGTGGGGTTCGTGCTGTGCGGCGGCGGCGCAACCGGCGCTCAGGATCGCCAGGGTTAGTCCGATCATTTTGGCACGTCGGGTCATGACATATTACCTTTCATTCGCCGCCGGGGAAGCCGGACGGCCTTTCTGCTTCGTGGCGGGACGCGTCTATGTGAAGACGGCATTTTCGTCAATAGCCCGCCGGAATTCATTCAGGTTCGACACTTCGAGGTCAGGCACGACGCCGTCGCGAAGCGCGTCGCCGGCGCGGTTGAGCCAGATGCTCTTGATGCCCACCCCCTGCGGGCCGGCCACGTCGGAGCTGAGACTGTTGCCGATCATCACCGCCTGATCCGGTCTCGCCTTCAGGCGTGACAGCATGATTTCATAGATGCGCCGGTTCGGCTTTCCCACGCCGACGTCGCCCGAGATGACGATGTCGTCGAAATAGCGCGCGATGCCGGCTCCTTCGATCTTCTCACGCTGCAAATCCGGCGCGCCGTTCGTCAGCAATCCCAGCCGATGCGACCGGCCGAAATATTCGAGCGTGGGGCGGACGTCGTCATAGACGACGTGGAGCTCGCGCCGCCGGGCGGGAAACGTCTCGGCCAGCTCCACTGCGAAGGCTTCGTCATCGACCCCGTGCTCGCGCAGGGTCCGCAGCCACGATTCCCTGCGATACGTCGGCGCCCAGGCGCGCAGGATCTGCAAATTCTCGTCTCGGCCGTGGAACGCCGCCCACAGGCCTTCCCACGAACTGATTCCGATCTCCACACAGTAGGCCCGCGCCGGGGCGTTGTGCCAGATGCTCCGGCACGTCTGTCGCAGCGTTGCATGCAATGCCGCCGGGTCGAGGCTGTACCGTTGTCGGGCCAGCTCGAACGTCCGCAGAAACGCCGCCTCGGCCGAGGCCTTTTCCACGACGAGCGTATCATCCAGGTCGAAAACCAGCGAGGTTGCGTTTCGCACGTTTGTCACAATTCAATAGGCATCTTACGTCTGCTGGATACCCGGTCATCCTTACGAGCGAGCAGTGAGATCACGTATCTGCCGGAGGGGGCTTTTTCAGAACAACGGCGCGGCTCAGGTGGATGCGCGGCCGGTCGGTGACGACGAAGCCCGTCCGGGTTGCGCTGGAGACGGTACGTTCGAATTCGTCGCGGCCCACGTGAGCAGCCGGCTCGGTCAGGAGCAGGTGCGCCTGCGACTTGAGAAGCCGGTGTATCTCGCGCAGGTAGCCGGTCGGATCTGAAAGCTCGTGTATCACCGCGAAGGCCAGGGCGAAATCGAAGGTTTCGTCGCGTTGCTCGAAGCCGAGGGTGTTCTCGTCACACAGGTGCGTCTCCACGAGCCCGGCCAGGCCGGCGCGGGCGCCACGTTTTTCCAGCACGTCCAGCATTCGCTGCTGCACGTCGGCGCACACGACTTTGCCTCGCGGCCGGACCAGCTCCGCCGCCGGCAGACTGAAAAAGCCCATCGCGCAGCCCACGTCGAGAACCGTCATATCGGGTTTCACGTAAGGCGACAGAATCCGCGTCGGATTCTGCACGATTTTCCTGAGTCGGTTGGCCAGAAAGTAACCCACCCATACCGGACAACGATGTTCGGCCATAACCCACGTTCCAGAGTCTTTTCAATCGCATTGGCATTCTCGGCCGCCAGAGACGGCCTCACGCGCGCTGCCTCACCTATGATACACATCCCGGGCGGCTCCGGCAATACGGCGCCTTGGCGCGCAACGTCTCGTCACTTGCAGGCCGCCACGTCAGGACCGGTGTCACTCCAGGGAAAACATGAACCCAATTTCCTGCCTCGGCGACGGTTTTTCCGTCTCTATCCTGCGGCCGCGGTTTGCCGCCGGACGCGTTGGCGGAGGGTCCGGATAAGATGCCGGCGCAACACGTGAGCGGGTTGGCCGGCGATTGAGGCTGCCTGGCTGGTCAGACGCAGCAATCGGCGCAGGTCGGGAAGCGACGGTCCGGCGGCACAGCACGTGATCGTGCCGAGATAGGCCCGCAGATGCCGGCGCGGGCCGCGCTGCTCGGCCAGCCAGACACGCAGCAGACGCCGGACCGTGCCGGTCGAATCCCGCGCGAAACGCGCGAACTCCGGGTCGCGGTCCAAAACGACCGTGTGCGTATGTGGCCGCAGCCAGGCCTGCCGTTCTTCGATGTGAAAGAACATCCTTGCCCAAACCCCCACTGTCAAAACCGGATACCGTTCCATCCCACGCCGGCCCGCAGCCCGAGCCCAGCACGCGCCGATACTATAATCTGGCTACGACGAGCCGGCTACTGCCAATTTGCCCCCGGCGGTACCAGCGGAAAACGCGAAGTAGGGACCGAAAGGGGAACCCTGGCGTGTTTTGGCCGTACACGCAGGGAATACGGGCGGCCGGCGATGCCGCTCTACCCAGATTGGCGCTATCGCCGGACGTGCCGTATCGCCGGTGCGCCGCGAGGTCCGGAGGCGCTGTGAGACCCGGTGCACTGGGCGTAATTACAGGTAGAGAAACAGGTTAGTTGAGAGAAAGGAGTTGCGATATGGCGACAAAGGACAACTTGCAGGCGGCGTTTGCAGGTGAAAGTCAGGCGAATCGGAAGTACTTGGCGTTTGCGAAGAAGGCCGAGGCCGACGGTTATCCCCAGGTAGCCAGGCTCTTTCGGGCCGCGGCGGCTGCTGAGACGGTACACGCCCACGCGCACCTGCGGGTCATGGGCGGGATCAAGAATACGGCTGAGAACCTCGAGGCCGCCATCGACGGCGAAGGCTACGAGTTTACGGAGATGTACCCCGATTTCCTGAAGGAAGCCGAGAGCGAGGGCAACCAGCCGGCGGTATATTCTTTCAAGAACGCGCTGACGGTCGAGGAGATTCACCACGGGTTGTATAGCGAGGCGCTTCAAGCCGTGAAATCCGGCAACGACTTGCCCGAGACCAAGGTCTACGTGTGTGAAGTCTGCGGCAACACGGTCAAAGGCGAGGCCCCGGACAAGTGCCCCATCTGCAACGCGCCGCGCGAGAAGTTTACGGAAGTTGCATAGCACGCGGGGCGGATACCCGCGCCGAGAGGTTCAGAGGTCCCGCTCATGTCACAATCAAACGAGAAGGCCTGGCGTTGTACGGTATGTGGATACGTTCACCGGGGGCCCGCGCCGCCGGATGAATGTCCGGTTTGCGGCGCGCCCAAGGATGCGTTCGAGGAACACGCTCTCGAGGTGCAGCCGGCCGCACAGAAACAAGCCCAACGCTGGCGGTGCCTGAATTGCAGCTACGTCCACGACGCAGCGAATCCGCCGGATGTGTGCCCGGTGTGCGGCGCGCCGGCCGACTGCTTCGAGCCGGTGGCCGAGCCCACAGGCGGGGCCGCCGGCGCGGGCAAGGTCGGGAAGGTCGCCATCGTCGGCGCCGGCGTGGCCGGACTTACGGCGGCCGAGGCAATCAAAGATGCGTCACCGGACACGGCGGTCACGTTGATATCGAAGGAAACGGAGCGTCCGTACTACCGATTGAATCTAACGCGGTACCTGGCGGGTGAACTGGAGGTCGCGCACCTTCCGCTCAAGCCCGAAGACTGGTATGCCGAGCGGGGCGTGGATCTGCGGCTCGGCGCCGAGGTGTACCGAATCGACCCGGACGGCCGGGCCCTGAAGCTGCGCGGCGGTCAAGAGGTGCGTTTCGACAAGCTGATTCTCACCGCCGGCGCCCATCCATTCATGCCTGCGTTTCCCGGCGTGTATCGGGAGGGCGTCACGAACCTGCGTACTCTCGACGACGCCCAGCGAATCCTGGGGGCGGAGCTTTCCGGGGCCCGTTGCGTCTGTATCGGCGGCGGGCTGCTCGGCCTGGAAACGGCCGGGGCGCTGGCACGGCGGGGCGCACAGGTGACGTTGCTGGAAGGGCACGGGTGGCTGCTGCCTCGACAACTGAATTCGGCGGCCGGGACGCTGCTGGGGCGGTACGTGCGTGACGCCGGCATCGAGTTGCGAGCCAAGGCGCGCACCCGTGAGATTCTCGGCGACGAGCGCGTGCGAGGGGTGCAGTTGGAAGACGAGAGCGTCGTCGAGGCCGATTTGGTGGTCGTGGCGACGGGTGTGCGGCCGAACAGCTATCTGGCGCGCATGGCCGGGCTGGAAGTGAACAAGGGCGTCGTGGTGGACAATCTGCTGCGCACCTCGGCGTCCGACGTGTTCGCCGCCGGCGACGTGGCGGAGCACCGCGGCGTCGTCTACGGGACGTGGGCTCCCGCCCAGTATCAGGGCAGTATCGCAGGGAGGAACGCCGTCGGGGCCGGGATCGAGTTTGGGGGGATTCCGCGTTCCAACGCGCTGAAGGTGCTCCAGGTCGAGCTGTTCAGCGTCGGGCAGATCGAGCCGGAGGACGCCAGCTACGATACGGTCGACGAAGAAAAGGGCGGTCGCTACGTGAGACTGATGTTTCGCGACAGCCATCTGGTCGGCGCCATCCTGCTCGGCGACGCCGAAGCGGCGCCGCGCGTCAAGAAGGCCATCGAGAATCGCATGGATTTGTCGCGTTTGTTGCAGCAGCGACCGACCGCACGCGAAGCCCTCGAACATATCGCAGCCAAGGTTTCGGCAGGCTGAACGATCCGGATTGCCCTCGGCGCGCGTGGGCTCGTCATGGTTCGTCGGAAGGGGGCATCAGGGCCCGGGCTCTCTCGAGGAAGGCTCGCGGGTATCCTTCCCGTTCGAGGATGCGCAGGGCCGTCTTCGTCTCGGCGCGGCCGGGGCGGAGGAGATAATCGAAGGCAATACCGCCGCCCTCCAGGTGCTCTTGAAAGTGGTAGTTTTCCGCTTCCGGAGCGGCGGCCCCGCTGGCCGCGAGCGTCTCTTCATGGGTGGCCACGATGACAAAATGGTTGGATGCCATCAGGTGTTCCAGCAGGGCGATCCCGGCGGCCGTTCTTTCCTGGGAGTTGGTGCCACGGAAGGGCTCGTCGATTAAGCCCAGCACGGGACTTGACGTCCCGGTGTCTCGTACCATCCGGTGAAGCCGGCGGACTTCGGAGAGGAAGTAGCTTTCGTGCCTGGCCAAATCGTCGCGAATCCGGACGTCGGTCATCAGGCGTACGGGCAACGTCGTCATCTCCCCGGCCGGCACGGCCGCACCCACCTGGGCCAGCAGCGAATTGATGCCGACCATGCGCAGAAAGGTACTCTTGCCCGCGGCGTTCGGCCCCGTGATGACCCACGTTCGCTTTTCCGGGGTCAGCCTCACGCTGTTGGGGACGACATCGCGCTCGGGAACGAGAGGATGGCGGCCCTCTGTGATGGAAAGTCCGACGTTCGCGGTAAATCTCGGATAGCAGGCCACCCGCTGCTCCGCCGAGAAACAGGCCAGAGAGCAGAAGGCCTCCAACTCGGCCAGGGCCGAGAGACCTCGAAGCAGCACGTCACGGCCGGGCACGACACGTGCCAGGACCGCCTCGCCCACGTGCAGGTCCAGAAGGACCACTGCATTGAGCAGACCTCGCACAATGCCGTGCAGGCCGGCCCACTCCAGCCAGGCGCACAGCGAGGGGATTCTGGATCGGGTGACGACTTGGTGGAAGTGGTTGTGCAACGCGCCCAGGACGGTTTCGCTCGGCAGCTCTCGTTCGGCCCGCTCGGCTACGACGAGGAGCCGCTGGAGGACGCCGCGCAGGCCCGCCCACGGGGCCACCGACGCTTGCAGGCGGGCAAACATGCGGCGGCAGGCGAGCTGGATCAAGCTGTTGAGGACCAGCACCCCTATGAGGGGCCGTGCCCATTCGTAACGCCCGGCGCCGATCCGAGCCACGGCGTAGGCGACGAGCAGGCCGCTGCAAACGGACCACAACCGGATGCCCTTCGAGAGGAGCCGGTGTGCCGGGGCGTTGGTCTCGTGCAGAAGCCGGACGACTGTATCAAGACGGCCGGAACTGCCGCGCAACGCCACCAGCGAGGCCATGATGCGCAATCGCTGCTCGTTGTGTCCGGCGAGCCACTCGACGGCGCGCTGACGCCGGCCGATATGCTCGGGTGACAGCGACGGCCTATCCAGCATGTCCCGCAGCCGCCGGGCGCCAAGGTTCGTGGAGGTGCGGTTGAGCAGGCCGAAGAGGCCGACGGGCGGGCCGTAGAGGTCGAGGTCGTCGCGCTCCTGATCCGTCAGCGGCCATTCGGGACCCGGATCGAAGAGCGCCGGTATGGAAGCCGCTGCGCCCGCCGCATCCTCGGGACGCTGCCACGTGCGGACGGGACGGTTGCGGTCGACGCTTGCGTGCAGCGATTCGTCCACCACGGCAAGCAGACGCTCGGCAAAGGCGCGCTTGCCTTCCCAACCTGTGTGCCTCAGGACCGCCCCGAGGAAAGCGGCGAGGCCGGCCCCTGCCGCTGCCAACGCCAGCGGCGGATGGGCCCTCAGGACGGTGACGAGGCCGATGCCGCCCAGAAAAACGGCCAGTCGGATCCAGGACCAGCGGGTTTCGAGCCGGCGGCAGCGGGCATGATCGCGCTGCACCCTCTCGCGGCAGGCGATCAGCCATTCGCGGCAGGACGATCTGCCGCGCGGTTTTCGCTGCGGCTTTGCTCTATCGACGATCCGTGTCATGAGGTTACAGATACCATCGGCGGTAGATCTGTGCAAGAAACAGGCTGGAGGGTTGTCCTGTAGAGTGTTGAAATAAGGGCCGTCCATTCGCCGTGCCATGGTTCGCCACCGCCGATCTTCGCGCCGGGGACCAGAGACGTGGGGTTGACGTATTTCTTTAGTGCCGCCGCCCTGAGGTCGAAAAAACAGTCCACGACGGCGACCTTGGTGCCTTGTCCCCGACTGAAGGCCCGGGCTCTGTCGATCTTCGAGAACGTGATGAGATTGGGTTCGGCGTCAGCCTCTGCGAAGACACTGTGCCCCGAGATGGTGGCAAGGGTCCAGATCAGCCAAACGCAGCATAAGAGGCGACCGACATGCGATTTTCGCGGTGTCTCTGTCATGCCAGTTCTCTCCTCTGCGTTGGCACAGCTTTCGCCGGACAGACAGCGTTCTGCGAGACGCGAGACAGGTTGCTACCTGCTGAAGACCCTGTGATGGTACCGCCTCGCTTGGCTCCGTCAATCTTCGTCGTCGATCCTGTAGTCGTGGAGCGTATACCCGCGCACCTGTCCGTTCTTGTGGAACGAGGCGATTCGATAGTAGAGCGTATTGCCGACGATGCGGAAGTCGCCGGCCACTTCATTTGGGCCACGTATATCGCCGGGTGCGAGGGTGTGGCGGTTTCCTTCGAGGTCGGTGACATAGAGACTGCCGCCGACCGATACGGTTCCGTGCGTGGGCCCGGCGACGTAGAAGAGCTTGTTCTCGTGCGGATGCCAGAGGAAGGACTTGACTTTGGTCTGCTCCGTTTCGTCGCGGACCAGGCAGCGGTTGTTCGTGCCGTCGGACCGTACGACCCACAAGCGCGAGGGCAATTCCCACGCAACGGCATCCAGGTAGGCGAGGTACTGGCCGTCGGGCGACCAGCGGACCACGCTGTGGAGAAGCTCGTCCGGTCGCGAGCTTTGCCGGAGGGTGGTGGCCCGGCCCGTGCCCAGGTTTATGGTCATGATCCTGTTATCGTGGTAGAACGCAATATGTGTCCCGGCCGGAGAAATGCGGGCGGGACAGTCCGGTGCGGCGCTGAAGCAGGACGCGAAATGGTAGAGCTCCGTGGCCGATGCGTCGGTCTTGCGCCAGATGCCGCTGGGTGTGGTGACGACGTCGAACCGGTTGCGGAAGGAGTCCACGAACACCCGCGCCCGGGCGACGAAGGGAGCGCCTTGCCTTGCCTTGGAGAGTTGTTTGGCATAGGCTTGCGCTTGCGTGCGGTTCTCAAACAGCCCTATCCGCAGGCGCAGGTAGCGACGGTCGCCGACGCGGGTGCCGCTGCAATAGACCAGATGTCCCTGGTCGCGCAGCGACCGGAAGCTGCGCAGCAGGGCCTGTTCGTTCTCAATCGGCGCGGCCAGGACCTGGACCGTATAGTATTCGTTGGTCGTGTCCGCAGGTAAGCCAGGCGCTTCCGACGACGACAAGGCCGTCGCGCAGGCTGCCAGAAGGAGCGTTTGAACCGGATATGCGAAATTCATTGGCACGATCACACAATACCTGTCACGCGGAAGCTGAGGGGCCCCGACGCTCGATACATCGGCATTTACGAATGCGTGCCGCCACTTTTTCCGGCGTTCCTCCGGCTTCTCTTCGAGGTCGGCCGCAGCGCGAACTCGCGCGGTGTCGTGTCGAGCCCAGGGGCCTGTGGGGGCCCCGGCGCGCCGCGGTGCCTGCCCGAGGAGTCGACAACGTCGGACGCTGACCCGTCGAAAAAGGGCAACCACAGGGGCTTGCCCCTGCGGGCTTGCGACGAAATGACGGACGGCGCCGACGCTTCGCCATCCACCGCCGTTTTCCGAGCGGGCACTGCCCCGGATGATTCGGCAACCCATGTTTGACACCTCGCCTCGCCCTGCGGTATAGTGGTGCTCTTTCAGATGGGCGGCTCAGAGAAGGCCGTCCGACGTTGGATACGGCATGGAACCAAAGGAGTGAGCTTTGATGGATCCGGGGATTTTCAAGGCGTATGACATCCGGGGCGTGTACCCCGACCAGCTTGACGAAGAGGCGGCGTGGAAGATTGGGTGTGCGACGGCGCGGTTTTTGCCTTCTCTGATGAGGGGATTCGAGCGGGGCCAGCCGCGGTCGCAATCGTTGTGTGTGGGGCAGGACATGCGCACGCACAGCGAGGGCCTCGCCAAGGCGCTGATCGAGGGCATTCGTTCGACGGGCGTGGGGGTAGTCGATATCGGGCTGATTGACACGCCGCAAATGTACTTTGCCGTTAACCATCTCGGCACCTGCGGGGGCGTGCAAGTTACGGCTTCGCACAATCCGGCCCAGTATAACGGTTTTAAGATCTCCGGCCGGGGCGCCGTCCCGATCGGCGGCGATACCGGCCTCAAAGAGATCAAGCACATGGCCGTCGCGCTGCCCCACACGAAAGGCAAGGCCACCGGCACGCTGAAACAGCAGGACCTCATCAGTGAGTACAAGAAGCATGTGCTCCAGTTTCTCGCGCCGAACGTCAAAAAGAAGAAGGTTGCCATCGATGCCTCGAACGGCATGGCCGGCAAGGTCGTGCCGCTGTTGTTCAAGGATGCGCCGATTGAGATTGTCGCGATCAACTTCGAGCACGCCGGCAAGTTCAAGCACAACCCCGATCCGCTGGTGGAAAAGAACCTCTCTCAGGTCAAGGCGGCGGTGAAGAAGCAGAAATGCGATTTTGGCATCTGTTTCGACGGCGACGCCGACCGCATGATAATGCTCGACGAGAAGGCCAACACCGTGAGCTGCGACCTGATTACGGCGCTGCTGGTCCCGTATTTCCTGGAGAGGAAGCCGAAGTCGGCGGTGGTGTACGACCTGCGGAGCAGCCGCGCGGTGATGGAGGAGATCATCAAGCACGGCGGGACGCCGCGGCGCGAACGCGTCGGCCACGCGTACATGAAGAAGGCGATGCGGGATTCGCACGCCATCTTCGGCGGCGAGCTTTCCGGGCATTTCTACTACGAGGAGAATTTCTACGCGGATTCGGCCATGATTACGCTCGTGCACGTGCTCAACGTCATCAGCAACAGGGACGAGCCGCTCAGCGAGCTGATCGAACCGCTGCGGCATTACTTCGGCAGCGGGGAACTGAACTTCAGAGTGGAAAACAAGCAGAGCAAAATGGACGAGCTGGCCCGGCGCTACGGCGACGGACAGGTCGACTATCTCGACGGTGTGACCGTGGGATTCAAGGAGTGGTGGTTCAACTGCCGGCCCAGCAACACCGAGCCGCTTTTGCGGTTGAACGTCGAGGCCAAGAGACGGGAATTGCTGGATGAGAAACTCGGCGAAATCCGCGACCAGCTCGGCACGCCCGTGTGAAGTCGTGCGACACCCGGGCGACGGGCGACTCTTCGATGGTTGAGGGAGCCGGACGAATGGAAGTGCACACGAGAACGTACGAGACGCCCAACGGTCTGGTTGAGGGCGTGCAGACCAAATGGTCGGGCTTCAACGTTTTGCTGGTGACGGGATCCAAAGGTTTCCTGGCTTGTCCGGCCATCGACGTCGAGGCGTGCGAGCGCTACGATGTGGCGGCGGCCCTGGTCGAGAGTACGCCGGACAATCCCATCGGCACGCTGGAGCGATTCCCGAATCGAAAAATCACCAGGGCCAACGAAAAGGCCAGGGCCCTGGGCATCACCGAGGGTATGGCGGTTACCGAAGCGTTCGCCTTGATCGCCTGAGTGTCGCGGCGTTGCTACCGGTAGACCAAGGAGTCAACGATGAAGACGAATCAACTGCCCCGTCGAAGTTTCATGACCGCCTGCGGCGCTGCTCTGGGTACAGCCGTGCTGACACCACGGCCGAACGCGGCGGCAAACCCGCAGCCGAAGGACCCGGCATCCGTTCGCCCCTTCCGCTATTGCCTCAATACGAGCACCATCCGGGGCCAGAAGGTCGGCATCGAGAAGGAGGTTGACATCGCTGCCGAGGCGGGCTACGACGCCATCGAGCCGTGGGTGCGCGGCATCGAGACGTATGCCGAGCAGGGGGGCAACCTGCGCGACCTGCGCCGGCGCATTGTCGATGCCGGCTTGACGGTGGAAAGCGCGATCGCCTTTTCCGGTTGGATTGTCGATGACGATGCCAAGCGAGCCAAGGCTTTCGAGCAGAGCAAACGCGAGATGGACCTGCTGGCGCAGATCGGGGGCAAGCGGATCGCCGCGCCGCCGGTGGGCGCTACCCGGGAACCCGGGCTGGACCTGCTCAAAGCGGCCGAGCGCTACCGGGCGCTGCTGGAGATCGGAGACGAGGTCGGCGTGGTGCCGCAGATCGAGGTGTGGGGTTTCTCGAAGAACCTGCACCGCCTGGGGCAGTCCATGTTCGTCGTGCTGGAGAGCGGCCATCCCAAGGCGTGCCTGCTGCCCGACGTCTATCACGTTTACAAGGGCGGCTCCGATTTCAACGGCCTCAAGATGCTCAGTGCCAGGGCGATCCAGGTGTTTCATCTGAATGATTATCCCGGCGACCCGCCGCGCGACAAGATCGGCGACCGCGACCGCGTCATGCCGGGCGACGGCATTGCGCCGCTGACGCAAATCCTGCGCGACCTGCGCGACAACAACAGCCGGGCGGTGCTGTCGCTGGAGCTGTTTAGCCCCGTGTATTGGGAAAAGGACCCGCTGGAGGTCGCCAGGCTGGGCCTGGCCAAAATGAAAGCCGCCGTCGCGCGGGCGCTCGGCACCGCATAGGTCGAGCAAGGTTGGTGCCGCAGATGCTGGCAGATCGAAATCGTGCGAGCCGCTATGAAAGAAGGGAGAGAGTATGAGAATCCACGCGCATATCCTGGTCGTGACATTGCTGGCTGCTCTTGGCGCGCGCACGACAGCAGAACCTACGGAGCCGGCTGATTTTCAGGACCGCAGCCTGCTGGTTGCCGCCGACGGCGCGCTGGCAGATGTAGAAGAACTCTGTGTCGTGGTGACGACGTACGAGAGCCGGGAGATCGAGCCGTTGGTGGATCTGATAGAGCTCCGCGCGCAAGTGACAGCCAAGCTGGACGAAGCGGGCATTAAGCACGTCGAATGCAAGACCGGCCTGACGCCGAGGCTGGTGACAGCCATCGAGGCGATTGCGGTGCCTGATTCCAACAGGTACGTGTATCGCGTGCAAACCTCGGTGAACCGCGTGGTTACGTTTTCGGGCAACGGAGACAAGTGGGTACAGGCGGAGGTCTGGCGACTGCGGCCGGTCATGAAGGCAGTGCTTCGGGAAGGCTTGTCGGAGGCGATTGTCGCGACCGCCGTTATCCAGACGGAGGCATTCATCGGGGCCTACCAGGCGGCCCGGCGGCTGCAGCCGCACGTCGGAGAATCCGGACAGGACACGCCTGCCTCTCATGGGGTTGCCCGCCAGGATTTGGAACATGCCGCCAAACCGGCCGTCCAGGCATACCCCTTTGTTGCCTCCCGCAGCAGCAAGGTCTTTCATCGAGCCGATTGCCGCTGGGCGCAGAACATCGCCGAGCACAATCGGGTTCGCTACCGGACGCGCGAGGAGGCGCTGCAAGACGGCAAGAGGCCCTGTAAATCATGCAAGCCGTGATGGGCAGCGCAGGCGAAAGGACGACACCGTGACGAACAAAGAACGTGTCCTGGCCGCATTGAACCATCGGCAACCGGACAAGACCCCGTATGACATTCGATTTACGGTGCCCGCCCATGCGAAGATGGTCGACTACTTCAGGAACGCCGACTTCGATTCGAAGCTGGGCAATTGCTTTACCTGGCTGCGTCCCCATCCGCCGGGTTCGCGCTTCGTCGAAGTCGCTGGCGATATCTGGGCCGACGAGTTCGGCGTGCGGTGGAACCGGCGCGTGGACAAAGATATAGGCGTGGTCTGCAACCGTCTCGTCACGCCCGACAACGTGGCCGAGTTCGCGTTTCCCGATCCCGATGATCCGGCTCGATACGACTTCTTCGACGACGTGATTGCCGCTAACCGCAATACGGCGGTTCTCATGAGTCTGGGCTTCTCGCTTTTCGAGCGTGCCTGGACGCTGGCGGGCATGGAGAATGTCATGATGGCGATGGTGGCGGACAAGAGCTTCGCGAATAAGCTGCTCGACCGCATCCTGGAGTTCAACCTGAGGATCATCGAAAATGCGTGCGCCCACGACGTCGATATCTTCCGGTTCGGCGACGACTGGGGCCAGCAGCAGGGCCTGCTCATGGGCCCGGACCTGTGGCGCGAGTTCATCAAGCCTCGCTTCAAGCAGATGTGCGACCTCGTCAAATCCAACGGCAAGGTCACGATGCTGCACTGCTGCGGCAAGGTCGATGAGATCTTCGCCGACCTGATCGAGTGCGGGCTTGATATCTTCAACCCCTTCCAGCCGGAGGTGATGGACGTCTTCGAGATTAAGAATACGTACGGCGGCGCCCTTACGTTTTATGGCGGCATCAGCATCCAGCGAACCCTGCCCTTCGGCACGGTGCAGCAGGTCAAGGACGAAGTGAAAAAGCTGATCGATGTCGTAGGAGAAAATGGGGGCTATATCGCCTCGCCCTCCCACGATATCCCTGGCGACGCCCGCACGGACAACATCGCTGCCATGATCGAGGTCTTGCAGAACCAATAGAAGGTGCCGCCAGTAGTGTATGACATGTATTGGACGAATTCTGTTACACTCTCGCCGCAGAGAGATGTCATCCTGAGCCGCAGGCCAAGAGCCTGCCTCAGCGAAGTCGAACGGGATCTGGACCACGCACGGGTGGTCAATCTGAGGTCGTAGCCCAGATCCTTCACTTTGCTACGCTTCGTTCAGGATGACACTTCAAGCACGAGAGGTGGGTTTGTTTCGGAAAGGATATGCATGAGTTATGCCGGCAGTGGCGGCCCGGAAGAGGGCAAGACGTTGCGTCTGCAATTGATTGTGTGCAAGGTATTGCAGCGGGAGGCGTATTATTGTGCGGCCCGTTCGCCCCACGTCGTGGACATCGTGCTGATGGAGCAGGGCCTGCACGATGAGCCCGACCGGCTGCGTCAGGAGGTGCAGAAGTCGCTGGCCCGCACGTGTGACATTCAGGACCGGCCCTACGATGCCTCCTTGCTGGGCTATGGCCTGTGCAGCAACGGCGTTGTGGGTCTGGGCGCCGAGATTCCCATCGTCATTCCGCGCGGCCACGATTGCATCACGCTTCTGCTCGGGGCCAAGGAGTGCTATCAGGAATACTTCGACACGCACCGCGGTGTTTACTGGTACAGTCCCGGCTGGATCGAGTCAGGCAAACAGCCGAGCCGGCAGCGGTACGAGCAGTTGCTGGCCGAATACACCGCCAAGTACGGCGCCGACAACGCCGAGTATCTGATGGAGGTCGAGCAGACCTGGATGAAGGAGTATAGCTGGGCCACCTATGTCGATTGGGCCCTGGTGGACGGCGAGCGCTACAAAGCGTACACGAGGCAGTGTGCCGAGTTTTTGGGCTGGAACTATGACGAGCTGGCGGGCGACTCGGGCCTGATGCAACGATTCGTCGATGGCATATGGAGCGAAAAAGAGTTCCTCGTTGTCAAGCCCGGCCAGCGCATCGCTGAGGACGTGACCAACAAGGGTATCATCAAGGCCGAATAGATGACGATGATGTTCCAGGAAAAAGTGTCCGTCGGGTTGTTCCTGCTTGTAATCCTCTCGATCTACGGTTTCGAAGCCATCTGGCTAGCTCGCTTGGCGTGGAAGCGAATCCGACGGCGCGAGAAGAAAAACGTTCGGCACAGAAAGAGCGTCCTCTTTGTGCACGTCCTTGCGGCCGCCGGCGTCATGTGCATGCTCTACGGCTACCTGGTCGAGCCGGTCTGGCTTGACGTGCGCCGGGTGACGATTCCCACGGCCAAGCTCAAGGGCAGCTCCGTGCGAATCGTGCACATTTCCGATTTGCACTGCGACCGCAAGGCGCGCAACGAGGCGCGGATGGTGGACATCGTCAATGGCTTCCACCCCGACGTCGTGGTGGCCACCGGTGACTATCTCAACGATCCGGCGGCGCTGCCTCGTCTGCACGAGACGCTCGGAGGTCTGAAGGCGCCGTTGGGCAAGTTTGCCATCGAGGGCAACTTCGAGGTCTGGCACTGGCCGGGGCTCGACATGCTCGAGGGCACGGGATTTCGCCTCCTGCGGCAGGACAGCGTGCTCGTCGCCAAGGGCGCCGACGAGATCGGCATCTCCGGCCTGAGCATCGACCGGGCGGCCGACTGTCAAGGTTTGCTGGCGGGGCTTTCTGACGACCGGTTCAACGTATTGCTGTTCCACACGCCCGATCTGGTTGAGGACGTCAACGCTTTGGGCGTAGACCTCTATCTCTGCGGCCACACGCACGGAGGCCAGGTGGCACTGCCTTTCTACGGGGCCCTGGTGACGTTCTCGAAGTTCGGCAAGAAATACGAGTCCGGCCTGCACCGTTGCGGCCGCACGACGCTGTACGTCAACCGGGGTCTCGGCCTCGAGCCCTGCCCGGCGCCGCAGGTCCGCTTCTGCGCCAGGCCCGAGATCGTCGTCTTTGACATCGTGCCCGAGAAGTGACAGAATCTTAGACGAAATAGGAAAAATCCCAGTGCAATCCGATAATGTCATCCTGAACGCAGTGGAGGATCTGGCCCGCGGGTGGAAGCGACCCCTCGTTCGACAGCCATCCCGGCGCGCCGGGATTCGGCTTCGCCTCAGGATGACAAGGCGGCGCCCGAACTAAGCGTAGTTTATATCATGTAGCCGACAACCCCGGCAGCAACCGAACCGATCATGGAATTGATTACGATTCTATTTCTGGCGGTGGGTCTGGCGATGGACGCCTTTGCGGTTTCCATCGTAACCGGCAGCATCTACAAGGAGTTGCAGATCCGCCACGCGCTGCGCATGGCCTTGTTCTTCGGGGCCTTCCAGTCGCTGATGCCCCTGGTCGGCTCGCTGGCGGGGTTGAGCCTGCGAGAGTACATCAGCGCCTACGACCACTGGATCGCCTTCG
>Ga0272442_10005919_pt1 | contig 16225 bp, 15 predicted proteins | sample SSMForm2O_FD_200262 | JGI IMG/M metagenome (GOLD analysis project Ga0272442, IMG submission 200262) | Marine sediment archaeal communities from Little Sippewissett salt marsh, Falmouth, MA, United States - SSM-Form-2O | ecosystem: Environmental > Aquatic > Marine > Wetlands > Sediment ...
TCTATAGATGGTGCAGGGGCGCATACTGGAACGGTATATATTCACTTTGAGGCAGATACTAATACTTAGGCGTGTAAACGCCTCAACATTTTTTCTTTTTTATTATACATTTTAAGAAATTAGCATCATTGTTATTTGAAAACAAAACACATCGTCGTTTTTCCATTTTGACGTTATAGCGCCAAAGCTTTTTATAATGTTAATTGAGAACATTATACATGGTAAATAATATCACGTCATTTATTAACGTGATATTGATCGGAAAGAGGTGAAAGAATGGAAAAAAATAGGAAGTTGATGATTATTGGAGTGCTTTTTCTGATTCTGAACATGGCTATATCAACTCAGTATGCAACTACTAAAGTTGGATATGAATATTCTATTGTCCACCCTAGTGATTCTGAGATAAGATTTATTGGTTCAGATAACACAACTGGTGGGCGTGTGTTGAGAGTTGATGGTACCAATGGAACCTCTTCATTGAAGTTAACATTAGGAAATTGGAGTGCGGGTGTGAATAAAATATATTCTGCTGCGTTTGGTATTGTCAACGAGGAACAGGTTTCGGTTAATATAAAATATATTAATGTTTCCTCTATCAATCATACATATCTAACGATTTGGCTTCATGGAGACCGCGATGCAAATGCAAATAGCACAACAAATGATCCAACTACTGTATTGATGTTCAATAATAATACTGTTGTAAATGCATCTAATACCACAGCTTGGACGCTTGCACCGGGAGATGGAGATTCCAGTGATATGTGTAGTAACGTATCAAATAGATCACAGTATAGTTCAAATACAACATGGGACAATACGTCACATGTGAGATATTCATTTAACGATAGTATTGCCTATGGTGTCGGAATGTTCGGAAGAACTGCCAGCAATGCTTCTGACTTCGTCTGGATCCAGGTAGCAATAGACATTCCTAATTCTATAGATGGTGCAGGGGCGCATACTGGAACGGTATATATTCACTTTGAGGCAGATACTAATACTTAGGCGTGTAAACGCCTCAACATTTTTTCTTTTCTTATTTTCTCCTTTGTTTAATATATGAACTAGCTTTTTATAAAACAGCAAACTATGTATATCTCTTATCTATAGCGATTTTGACCTTTTGGGGGTTGAGCATGTCAAAACGTAATATGAAAAAAATAATGGTAACAGGTGCAGTCGGTCAGATTGGTTCCGAGCTTACAATGGCTCTTCGTGAAAGATATGGAAATGACAACGTACTAGCAACCGGTCGAAAAACCAAACCAAGTAAAAAACTACTGGATTCGGGGCCATTTGAATTTATCGACATTATAAAAAGAGAGACTGTTGAAAAGGTCGTTGATGAATACGATATTGATACCATCTACAATATGGCAGCCATTCTTTCTGCTGTTGGAGAAGAAAGACCAAAAGTGTGCTGGAATGTTAACATCAATGGAATGTACAACATCCTTGAAATTGCACATGAGCGCGAGATGGCACGTGTTTTTGTTCCAAGTTCTATTGCTGCTTTTGGTCCCGAAACGCCAAGAGATAAAACCCCTCAAGAAACAGTGTTAAAACCAAAAACCATGTATGGCGTCACAAAAGTTGCTGGTGAACTACTTGGCGATTATTATTTCAAACGATTTGACCTCGATATAAGAGGGATAAGATACCCAGGCATCATAAGTAGTGAAACACTTCCTGGTGGCGGCACAACCGATTACGCAGTAGAAATCTTTTACGAGGCAATTAGGAATAAGAAATATACTTGTTTTGTAAAAGAAGATACTGTGCTTCCTATGATGTACATGCCAGATTGTATAAAAGGAACCATTGATCTTATGGAAGCAGATGCATCTAAGTTGAAACATCACTGCGACTTCAATTTTGCAGGGATGAGTTTCTCAGCGGGAGAACTTGCAAAGGAGATCAAAAAACACATTCCTGAGTTTATATGTAAGTTTGAACCTGATTTTAGACAGGCTATTGCTGATACATGGCCAAAATCCATAGATGATAGTGCATCTCGAGAGGAATGGGGTTGGAAACCAGCGTACGACTTACCAACGATGACGAGAGACATGCTAGATAAACTTGGAAAAAGATACGAAGAAGGAAGTCTATAAACTGCTGTTAGAAAGTTTTTTGTGCTTAAACATATTCTCTCTTATTTGAGGAGAAGATTACGTGTCAGAACTAGAGGAGATTGAAAAACATATGAATGGAGATATTGAAGAAATTAGAGGATATCTAGGTGAAGAAGCAAGTCACCTTCTTGATTTTAATACTCCTAAAATTAGTAGAGAAATGCTGCACGTTCCAGGTCCAGATTTTATAGAGAGAATCTTTATAGATTCTGATAGATCAACACAGGTAATAAGGAATTTAAAATCCATCTTTGATCATGGAAGACTTGCGGGTACAGGATATGTATCAATTTTACCTGTGGATCAGGGCATAGAACACTCAGCCGCTGCATCTTTTACTCCCAATCCAATCTATTTCGATCCAAAGAACATCGTTGAACTGGCAATTAATGGTGGTTGTAATGCAGTAGCATCCACGCTTGGTGTTCTTGGCGCGGTTTCAAGAAAATACGCCCACAAGATTCCTTTTATCGTCAAAATTAATCATAATGAACTACTAACTCATCCAAATAAATTTGATCAGATCATGTTTGCCGGTGTTGATCAAGCATGGGAGATGGGTGCTGCAGCCATTGGGTGCACTATTTATTTTGGTTCTACTGAATCCCCACGGCAAATTCAAGAAGTAAGTAAGGCGTTCAAGTATGCCCATGAAATTGGCTTAGGAACCGTCCTATGGTGTTATTTGAGAAACCCAGCATTTAATGTCAATGGAAATGATTATCATAGTTCTGCAGATCTTACAGGCCAGGCAAATCATCTTGGAGTGACGATTGAAGCAGATATTGTAAAACAAAAACTACCAACTATTAATGGTGGATATGTTGCACTTAATCGCGATGGCGTTAATTTTGGGAAGATGGACGACAGAGCATATACTGAACTTTGCTCCGATCACCCCATAGATCTTGCAAGGTATCAAATTGCCAACTGCTACATGGGACGAGTTGGACTCATTAACTCTGGTGGAGCATCTGGTAAGAATGATTTTGCACAAGCAGTGAGAACGGCGGTTATTAATAAACGTGCTGGGGGCACGGGACTTATTTCTGGAAGGAAGGCATTTCAGCGACCCATGGAAGAGGGCATTAAGCTGTTGAATGCTATTCAAAATGTCTACCTTTGTGGAGATGTAACTATAGTATAGCTATAATCTTTTTTTACGATGCTTTTAAGATGATCGCAAATAGTATCCCTAAAATTAAAGAAAATATTGTAGCATGGTCTGTGATTCTACGAAATTGGGTAAGTATAATTTCATCACTTGTTATATTCTATTAAAAGATAAGGGTTTAAATAACAATAGCTTCTATTATACGGCATCTTTAATAATGGACTTGATTTACAGGAGAAAGTAGGTAGGTGGCTTTCATTCAGTTAAACTATACTGTTAAAAATTATGCAAAACAAATAAACAAGGACGATTTTTCTTCTTATGTTTTAGGTGTAGATATAGGAGGTACAAACACAAATCTTGGAGTTGCAGGAATAAAAAATAATAGACCTGCACTTTTGCTTTCGATTAATTTCAAAAGTCGAGAAATAAATTCATTTACCCTTTTAGTAAAAGAGACTTTAGAATATACAAAAAAACAACATGGGATCAAAATAAATCATGCTTGTATTGGAGCAGCTGGCATCGTATCGGTTAATCAAAATTTTGCAGATTTAACAAATATTGAATGGGATGTTAACACGGATAAATTATTACAAGAAACTGCATTAAAATCAGCATTTATTATTAATGATTTTCAGGCAATTGGTTATGGAATCAACTTACTTAATCAAAATAATACGAATGACATTTTCAAAGTTAGGGACGTTGCAAACTTAAATGATCCGTCTAAGGCTACTAAAGCAATATTGGGAGCAGGTACTGGTCTGGGGAAAAGTATTCTCATTTATGACGAACAGTTGAATGTGTATATTCCAATTTCAAGTGAAGGTGGACATAGTGATTTTCCTGCTCAAAATGATTTTGAATTTAAACTTTTAGAGTTCATTAAGAATTTGAGTAATTTTTCAGAGCCTGTTTGTTATGAAGAGCTATTATCTGGCCGCGGCATTGAAAGTATTTATTTGTATCTAAAACAAAGTAGTAGTAAGGAGACAGTTTATTCTAAGGAAATTGAAGAAGCGGCTGACAAAGCAGCATTGATTTCTAAATATAGGCCTGTTGATGATACTTGCAAAGAGGCATTTCAACTATTTGCAAGGTTTTATGGTAGATGTGCAAAGAATTTTGTTCTTGATACTATGGCAACAGGTGGCCTGTACATTGCTGGTGGGATTGCATCAAAAAATAAGGACATATTTCTATCAAATGAGTTTTTAGATGAATTTGAAAATGCTTATCAGCGAGATGATGTTTTGAAACAAACTCCAATATATGTTATAATGAATTATGATGTTAGTTTGTATGGTGCTTGCTTTGCAGCTATGTATAAAAATTTAGAGGAAATCATATGAGTAATAATGCTGTTGATGATGAGCTGTATCAAAAACATTTCCGTGTTGCAATTTTTGGATCGGCTAGAATCAAAAAGGATAACCCCGCATATGACGAAGTTTATAAACTAACTCATATGATTGCTTCTGAAAATATTGATATTGTTACCGGCGGTGGACCAGGCATTATGGAGGCTGCATGTAAGGGCCATAGGGACGGTAGAAAAAACGGAGAAATCCACTCCATAGGTTTAAACATTGATATTCCTGCTGAACAAAAACCAAATAGACATCTTGATATTAAAAGGGAATTTGATAGGTTTTCCAAGCGTCTTGATACTTTCATGGTTTTGTCAAACGCAGTTGTCGTTGCCCCTGGTGGAGTTGGTACACTTTTGGAGTTTGCTTATACCTGGCAGTTGGTTCAGGTTGAACATATCTGCAATATCCCAATTATTTTGCTTGGTGATATGTGGGCAGAATTTTTGAAATGGGTTGAAAAATATCCGTTAACTCGAAAATTTTTAGAAAAAAAAGATCTAGGTGGAATTTTTGTTGCAAAAGATAGTTTAGAAGCATTTAGAATTATTAAAAGATTTTATGATGGATATCATGGGGGAGAAGATATTTGTTTGAATTTTAAAAAATATAAGATTGAAACTGACAGTTTATTGGATGGTGAGAAAATATGAACAGTAAAAGAATCATTCCCGCAATAATTGCAAAATCTCAAAGTGAATTGGAAGAAAGAATTGCAAAAGTCAAGGACTACTTTGATTTGATTCAATTGGATTTTATGGATGGAAAGTTTGTACCAAGCAACTCAATAGATTTTGATTTTAATTTACCAAAAACCAACTGTAAATTTGAAGCGCATCTGATGATAAATGATCCAGAAGATTGGATTGGGAAAAGTTACATGAAAGTAGATACTATTCTTGTTCATTTTGAATCCTGCAACGATCCTCAAAAAGTTATTGACCTAGTTAAAAGTAAGAATAAACAAATGGGATTTGTATTAAATCCTGAAACACCAATTAGTGAAATTGAGGAGTATATTGATTCCTTGAATCAAGTTTTGATTATGACAGTCAACCCTGGTTTTTATGGTAGTCCTTTTTTATCTGAAATGCTTGGTAAAATTTCTGAATTAAGATCTAAAGCCCCAGATCTCGATATAGAAGTTGATGGTGGAGTAAATGACAAAACAATCAGACTTGTGCATGATGCTGGCGCAAATATGTTTGTTTCAGGTTCATATATCTTGAAAGCAGAAAATGTGAAAGACTCGATTAATATTCTAAAAAAACAGATGTTGATCTAATGCAATCATAGCATTGATTTTTCAATAAACTAATTAATATGAGTTTACCTTTGATCGATCGAACCCCTGGACAATTTCGATCTCGAGAGTTCTTTTTAGTGGTAGCCGGCCTTGTATAGGATATACAAGATTTGGGAAAAATCGCCTCATATCTGTTGATAATTTTGTTATTAAGTGGCTTTCTCCAAAGTGATTTTTACTGATTTCATATGTTTTTTGTCGTGTTACGCTTCCATCTATAAAACCAAGCGCATGAATATATTCATGTAGTAAGACATGAGACCCATATGGTTTTAACAAGTTTGGATTCGTTTAATGTATTCTTCGTAAAGGGGTTTTGTTCATTACAATAATATTTAAAGCAACTGGATAGAAGGCGCCAATAAATCCTTGCATTGTTGCACCCATCTCTTGCAATCCTAGCATCAGCCCGGCCCGTGATCGCTTTTCATATTTTTTAACTACTTCTTTTACATCTTTGGAAGTATCTATCAAATTTTGTTTTAATTCAAATTCAGAAAAATTAGCTTCTTTCATTAACGTATGCCACATTTAACGCCTGTTAATAATCTTTTTGTTTGAAAGAAAGGGTTTAGACGAATCCGTACAATTCGTAATTAACTGAATGAACAGAAAGCAACAAAGGCATATTATAAGCATAAAAAGTAATAGTTTTTATAATAAAATCGAATAGGGGCAATCACTTATGATTGGAATTGTTTATCATGACGATTACAATAAATATGATCTTGGAATAGATCACCCATTGGTAGAAAATAAACCACGTAAAACAATGGACTTCTTAGAAAAACATAGCATAATGGATGATGTAAAATTATTTACACCAGAAAAAGCAACCGATGAAGATCTTTTAAGAGTACATGATCCAAAATTTGTAGAAAGTATAAAAGACCTAAGCCAAACTGGAGGAATGCTTGCTTTTGATACACCAGCACCAATTGGAATCTACGAATATGCAAGTATTGCTACAGGAGGTACTATACTTGCGGGTGAAAAATTGTTCCACAAATTTCAATGTATGGTTAACCCTCTTGCTGGTTTTCATCATGCAGGGAGAAGTTTTTCATCTGGTTTTTGCTTTTTTAATGATGTGGCAGTAGTAATAGAATATTTACGGGACAAATATAAGTTGCAACGTTTTCTGATAGTAGACTTAGACGTACATCATGCCAACGGAACACAAGAAATCTATTATAGAGATCCAACGATTCTAAACATCTCATTTCATCAAGACGGTAGAACTCTCTATCCCGGTACAGGCAGCATGGAAAAAATAGGAACAGATGGGGGAGAAGGCTATACTGTAAATCTTCCATTTCCGCCAGGAACAGGAGATGAAAGTTATCTCGATGCGTTTAACAACATCATACCACTACTAACAAAACAATTCAACCCCGAAATCATCATATATCAATGTGGAGTAGATACACATCATTCTGATCCGCTGGCAGATCTATGTCTAACACATCAAACCTATTATTACCTAGCTAGAGAAATGTTAGAACTGTCAAAAAATACATGTAAAAAGTTGCTTGTTCTTTTTGGCGGCGGTTATAACAGCTCATCAAGTATAAAATCATACTACAATATCATGTGTGGTCTTCTTGAAAGAAAAGATTTCATAATAGAAAAAGAAATCCCGGGGAAAAAATCTGAAGATGCAGAACAACTTGTTTTAAAGCTTAAAAAGTTGCTTGATTCATATTGGAATTTGTAGCAATATAATCATCGATAGGTTTTTTACCAACATATAGATATGGGTCTCCCAATTAACCTAACATTACAGAGGGAAAATTTATGGGAGTTGAGAATCTTGATAAGATATTCAAACCAAAAAGTATTGCAGTAATTGGAGCAAGTAACAAAGAAGGATCTCCAGGATATAGAATTTTTAGAAATCTTATTGGATCAGGATATGAAGGTGTAGTTTACCCAGTAAATCCAAATAAAGAAAGCATCCAAGGAGTACAAGCATATCCTTCGATTAATGATTTGCCAAAAATCGTAGATCTTGCTATTGTTGCAACCCCTTCAAAAGCAGTTGTTGATGTTGTCGAACGATGCGGAAAAAAAGGAATAAAAGGAATCTTGATCATCTCAGCAGGATTCAAAGAGATTGGTGTAAAAGGAAAAGCCTTAGAGAAGAAACTCTGGGAGGTTAAGGAAAAATATGGTTTGAGGATTGTAGGACCAAATTGCGTAGGTTTTATTCTACCGTATTTGAATCTTAATGCTACTTTTGCAGGTTCAATGCCTGAAGAAGGAAACATCGCTTTGCTTTCTCAAAGTGGAGCAGTATGCGGCGCCATATTGGACTGGGCTGCTGCTGCCAAGGTAGGATTTAGCTCATTTGTATCTGTTGGATCGATGTTAGATGTTGACTTTGGCGATCTGATTGACTATTTTGGTATGGACATACATACAAGAAGTATCGTTCTTTACGCAGAATCAATAACGAATGCTAAAAAATTTATGAGTGCTGCTAGAGGTTTTGCCCGTTCAAAACCAATCATCGTGATAAAATCGGGCAGATTCAAAGAAGGAGCTAAGGCTGCATCATCTCATACTGGTGCGATGGCTGGAGAAGACTACATCTATGATGCAGCTTTCAAGAGAGCGGGAATTGTAAGAGTAAAAGAAATTGCTGACTTGTTCAATTGTTCGTCAATTCTTGCGAAACAACCGCGCCCAACAGGACCAAATATTGCAATTATTACCAATGCCGGAGGACCCGGTGTTCTTGCTACAGATGCAATAATTGAGAAAGGAGGTAAACTTGCTGAGTTGTCACCTGAAACCATGGAAAAACTTAACGGTTTTCTACCACCTCATTGGAGTAAAGCAAATCCTATTGATATAATTGGAGATGGAGACGAAGATCGTTACCAAAAAACAATAGAGACGTGTCTTGAAGATGGAAATATAGATGGTCTATTGATTATATGTGTTCCCCAGGTTGTAGCAAATCCCAAAAAGCTTGCTGATAGAATTATTGATCTGTCTAAAAAATCAGTTAAACCAATTTTAGTTTCATTCCCAGGCGAAGAAAGTGTTCATTATGCCAAGCAGCTTCTCAATAGAAACAATGTTCCAGCATATTCAACACCCGAAGAAGCAGTTGAAGCTTATACATATTTGTACAGATACGCAAGAAACTTAGAACTTCTTTATGAAACACCAGAAGAAAGAGATATTAAACCATCACCAGAGAACCAAACCAAGCTAAAAGCTATAATAAATAACGCATTAAATGAGAATAGAACTATATTAAGTGAAATGGAAGCAAAGGAATTCATCGAATTTTATGGCATTAAATCAACTAATCCAGTTATTGCAAAAAATGAAGATGAAGCTGTTCGTACTGCTAAAAAAATTGGCTATCCTGTTGTAATAAAGATTCATTCTCCAGACATAACACATAAAAGTGACTCGGGTGGTGTTGCTCTTAACTTGCAATGTGAAGAAGCATTAAGAGACGCATTTAAAACAATGATGAAGACAGTAAAAGAAAAAATACCGGATGCAAAAATAGAGGGGGTGGCAGTTCAGAAAATGATCAAAAACGAAGGACCAGAATTTATTCTCGGCTCTAAAAAAGACCCTGTTTTTGGATCCATAATCCTATTTGGAATGGGAGGAGTATTTACTGAGCTATTCAAAGATAGGGCAATAGGCTTTCCACCATTAAATCAGGTGCTTTCACAGAGGATACTCGAGCAAACAAAGGCGTACAAAATTCTGAAAGGATTTAGAAATATACCGCCAGTTAATATGACAAAAATTGAAGAAACCATGATTAATTTTTCACAGCTTATAGAGGATCATCCTGAGATACAAGAAATTGACATTAATCCATTAATCGCATCCGGTGATGATGTTGTTGCTGTTGATGCAAGAATGGTTATCGATAAAAATCCAAAAGATAAACCTCATCTTATTGTAGGTAAATACCCAAACAAATATATGAAAAATGTAAAACTCAAAGACGGCACTAAAGTACTTTTAAGACCGATTAAACCAGAAGATGAGAATCTATGGCACGACATGTTTAAAAGTTTCTCCGAAGAATCAGTGAGATATCGGTTTTTCAGAATTATAAAAGAAACACCACATGAAATGCGTACAAGATATTGTAATATCGATTATGACAGAGAAATTGGCATTGTAGCAGAAGTAAAAGATGAAAATAAAAGGCGGTTTTTAGGGGTAACCAGGATCATAGACAGCCCCAGTAAAAATAATGAGGCGGAGTTTGCACTTATAGTAAGTGATGAATGGCATAGATTAGGGTTAGGTTCAGAGTTTGTTGACTATACCATCGAAGTGGCTAAAGATAAACAATTGAAAAAACTCTATGGAATTGTATTAAAAGATAACACTCCAATGATATCTTTATGCAGAGAGAAAAATTTTAAAATAACAGAGGGAGATCCTGGAGAATATAAAATTGAATATGACTTACTTGCCGATAATAAGTAAGAACGGGAAAAAATCCGTTTTAAATCTCTGTTTAAATAAAACGCCCCTTACAATTGAAAGCGGATCTGCCGGGATTCGAACCCGAGTCAGAGGCTCCGGAAGCCTCTGTGATATCCAAGCTACACTACAGACCCAACGCTAGATAAGGATATGGTTGGCCCTAATAAAAAATGTGATGAAAAGAAAAATGTAAACAAAATATTTGTTTATTGCTTCTTGTCCTCTGATTTTTGAGCGCTTTCTTTTGGTTCTTTCTTAGACGCCTCAACAGATTTTTCCGGTTCAGATTCTGGAGGTTTTTCTTCAGTCTTTTCTAGCTCCCCAGTCTTCTTCTCAGGATTTTTCTCTTCTGATTTTTCTTCCTCTTTCTGTACCTGTTTCTCAGCCGGTTGCTCAGGTTGCCCTTCAACCTTCTCTTCAGTTGGTTCTTCAGTTGGTTCAGCAGGTGTTTCCTCTTTTGGAAGTTCGGGTGTTTCTTCTTCTGTTGGTTTCTCCTCAGCTGGCATCTGATCCTTGGATTGATCTTCTTTTGGTGGTTCTAATACTGGTTCAGGCGTCTCTGCTACTAGCTCTAGAGCAGGTTCTTGTGAAACCTCAGGTTTCTCAGGCATTTTCCTACCGCCACTTTTAAACTCGGTGTAGCCGCAACTACCGCAACTCAATCGATTTTTATGCTCGGCAAGAAATATACCGTCTCCACATTTGGGACATGTTCTTCGCAAACGAGTGAGTTTGTCGCCTTCAATTTTAAAGAGTTCTCTCTTTCTCATGACTATTCCTTCTTTTCTTCAGTGGATTGTTCGCTTGATTCTTCTTCCGAGGTTTTGGCTGGTTTTTTAGACTTTTCTTCCGTCTTCTTTGGCTCACCAGCATCTTCTGTTGGTTTTTCTTTTTGTGGAGGTCCCTCAGCAGGAGTTTCTTCTTTTGGAGGCTCTGTTGCTGGTTGTTCCTCTATCGGTTCTTCTGGCTTCTCTTCTTGAGGTGTTTCTGCAGCAAGTTCTTGTGGTGCTTCAGGTTGTTCTTCTGCGGGTACTTCGACTGGCTGTTCAGGTTGTACCTCAACGGGTTGTTCTTCTTTTGGTTCTCCAGTTGGTTCAACAGGTAGTTGCTCTGTTGATTTTTCTTCTACCAGCGGTTCGGGTTGCAGTACTGCTGAAGGCTGTTCCACTGGTGCTTTTTCGTTGGGTTGCTCTTCCTGTGGCTGTGGTGGTTCTTCGACAGTAGTTTCTGCTGCTTCAGACTTTTCTTCTATCGGTTGTTCAGGTTCTGGTTCTGTTGGCGGCTCTGCTGATGGTTTTTGTACTGCTTCAGCGGGAGGTTGTTCAGGTGGTGCCTCAGTTGTTTCTGCACCTGCTGCCTCTGTTTTTGGTGGCTCTTCCGCCTTAGGAGTTTCCTCAGCAGGTTTCTCCTCGACCTTCTTTTCTTCTTTTTTCTTTTTTTCTTCAACGCCGATCAAATTTCGTTTGAGAATATGCCTTTGTTCCCCATCTTTTGCCTTTACAACAGATGAATAAATCTTAGCATAACCCATAGTTTCTTGGATTCCAAAACTAGCGTCAATAGCATTTACAATAATATTTTCTTTTTTTACATTGAGCTTTTCAGCAAGCTCGCTACGGATAATCTCTCGATTTGGAGTACTTTCACCCTCATGTCTAACAGTAAAACAAATTTCAGTTCTATTAAGCAAGGGATTATTCTTCTTTGAATCTATTTCTATTTCCATAAACTCACATCTTGTCGAGTATTTCTTTTACTTTACTCTTATGTTCTTCTGTTGGTTTCACAACCACGACCCCCCTATTCGGCAAACCATATATTATAGTTACGTCTCTAGGGGCCAAATAAATTGCAGCAAGAGCAGCTAAGTCTTCCTCGCCGACAACTTCAATGCGAAGAGATCCTTTTTCCAAATCAAGATAGGCATTTTTAATTGCATCCCACAATTCATCAGAAAGAGATGCTGCAGGATTATGGATAACTTTACGCATTTTGCCAAATGATCTAAGTGTTGACTTTACCTCAGTTGAACAGTCGCCTCGCTGTGTTTTAAAATCAACAACGCAAAAAACCGGTTGAATACCATTTTTTAGTAAAGTATATGATACCAAATCTCCAATAGAAACAATGTAATTTTCATTGCGCAGTAGCTCTAACAATTGCTGTTCATTAGCTAAAAAACCAATTGGTTCTTTCAATAGATCTCTAAGTGTATCAGGTAAAACACGCATACGACTCATTACCTAACCTTTAATGCATATTTTCCAGGTTTATGAATATTCATCTTCTCAGCGATGAGCGAATGTTTAGGATCTCGGATTACAACATATCCACGCCATCGCTTTGAAGTAGGTAATGAACATGTAGGACAAGTATCCCTGTCAGTTAAAACATGACAGGTTTTACAGGCTTTGAGGTTTTTCACTTCTTACCCTTCCCTTTCTTTTTCTTCTTCTTTTCTTCTTTCTTTTTAGCGTTTTTATCTTCCTTTGGCTCATATATCCAATCATGAGCACCAAGTGCAGGTTGTCTCATGGTTAATCCAATCTTACTTTCTCTAACGGAAAGGTCATTCATACTTACAGCAACAATCCGTGCTCTGATAGCATCTCCTGTTTTCAAAGTCTTTTTCTTTTCTTTACCCACAATCATCTCGCCCTCTGAATCAACCTCGACATAATCATTCATAATTTGACTCATATGAATCAGAGCGTCAAGCGGACCGATATGACAAAACGCACCAAACTCGACGATTTCGCAGACTATTCCATCGAGCACTTCCTGCAAATCTGGTCGAAACATCAGTGCATCAAAGGAAACATTTTGATACATGGAGCCATCACCATGTATGATTTTTCCGTCACCGACCGGTTTGATGTTATCAGCAACAACAATGACGCCGTGATGTCGCCTCATGGTCCCTTCAAATGTTTTTTGCACGATTTCTTCAACAACCTTATCAAGATCTTCGCCGAACTTTTCAGGAAGTATCCGAACCGTGTCTTCAACTTTCGTTATAGTGTACATAGGCATCACTACTTTATAGGATAAATAGTCGTTTTGGAATATATTTATTCCTTATATGCTTTTTGAATACTTTACAAATTATTGAAAGAGTATAAATAGCGGCAGAAATACCAACGATACAATAGACATCAGTTTGATCAAAATATTCAGTGAAGGCCCTGATGTATCCTTGCATGGATCGCCAACTGTATCACCGATTATAGTTGCTTTATGATAATCAGATCCTTTTCCGCCAAGATTCCCAGATTCAATAAATTTTTTGGCGTTATCCCAGGCACCACCTGCATTTGCAAGAAAAACAGCAAGAAGGAAACCGGTAGCTATAGAGCCCACTAAAAGGCCACCTAGTCCTTCAGGACCTAGAACCAAGCCAACAATTATTGGAGATACTACAGCAAGCAAACTAGGAAATATCATCTCTTTCAATGATTGTTTAGTGCTGATTTTTACACATCTTGCATAATCTGGTTTGTTCTTATCACTCTTTAAAAGATCAAACTTTTTGAATTGATAACGAACTTCTTCCACCATCGCATATGCTGCTCGTCCTACTGCACCCATTGTAAGAGCAGTAAAAATAAAAGGAAGCATGGCTCCAATAAATACACCAGAGATTACATAAGGGTCTCCTAGAGAGAGTGAAAGAGATTCTGAACCTTTAGCTACAAGGAGTTTATTGGCCAGTATCATATAAGTAAATATGAGTGCAAGGGAGGTAATTGCAGCAGAGCCGATGGCAAATCCTTTCCCCATAGCTGCAGTGGTGTTCCCTACAGCATCCAGTTGCTCTGTTCTCTCACGAACCTCTTTACCCATACCCGCCATCTCAGAAATGCCTTGCGCGTTATCAGCAACAGGCCCATAACAGTCGGTTGCAAGAGAAACACCGAGAATACTCAGCATTCCAACCGCAGAAATAGCAATTCCATAAAAATCTGCAAAGAAATAAGCGATAAGCATGGCAGCAACGACTGCTATTATAGGGATGATTGTACTCACCATACCAGTCGTGATACCCTGAATAATTACAGTAGCAGGACCTGTTTTTGACGCATTTGCAATCCCTTGAGCAGGTTTTCTTTTTTCGGATGTATAATACTCTGTACTAAGTCCAATCGCAATACCAGCAATAAGACCAGCAACCATAGCAAAAAACGGATTCATCTTTCCATCAAGAACAAACCAAGTAGCAATGCCGGCGAAAACTGCAGTTAAACCTGTACTCAGGAAAAGAGAGTTACGCAGTGCACCATACACATTTTTTCCTTTGCCTACAAGGACCGCCATGGTACCGATAATAGAGGCGAAAATACCCATGCCTGAAATAACCAATGGAAGAATAATGGCATTCTCTCCATAAGTTGTTGCAGCGAAGCCACCTGCAATTGCTGCAAGAGCCATAGTTGCAATAATTGAATCTACATATGATTCAAATAGATCTGCACCCATACCGGCGACATCGCCAACATTATCACCTACTTGATCGGCAATTACCGCAGGATTTCTTGGATCGTCCTCTGGTATACCAGCCTCTACTTTTCCAACAAGATCAGCTCCAACGTCGGCTGATTTGGTATAAATTCCACCACCTACTCTAGCAAAGAGTGCAATTGATGAAGCACCAAAACCAAATCCAAAGAGAACATCAGCATTCTGAAAGACCATATATAATGTCCAGACGCCGATTATGCCAAGACCAACCACACACATTCCCATTACGGCACCACTGGAAAACGCAATAGAAAGGCCTTTGCTCAAGCTCTTTTTTGTTCCTTCGGCTGTTCGAGCATTTGCCATTGTTGCAGTACGCATTCCAATATTCCCAGAAACAGCAGAAAAGATAGCACCTACAATAAAAGCAATTGAAAGTTCTCTATTCATACCACTATTAGGAATATAAGAGGCGACAAATAGTAATATCGCGACAACAATTACAAAAATAATCAAAACCTTATATTCACTTTTTAAAAATGCCATAGCTCCTTCTCTAATGGCATTGCTCAATTCCTGCATTTTTTCGTTTCCTGGATTTTGCTTTTTAACGGCAATGTAAAGAAAAACTGCAAAAAGCAAGGCCGCTAAACCACCTATTGGAATAAATATAGAAACGTCCATATTGCCCTCTCACCCTGGCGTAGTATAAATAATTATTATTTAATGATTATGCTTTATTATGCTTTACCTCAATTATTATTTAGGTATTATATGTAAAGATAAAAATATATAATATAAGCCCATTATAATATAGTATTAGGGGGCAGGATTTAGCCATCCGGCAGTTCAGTAAAGTAGCAATTGAAGTCATGAGACGGAAGACGCATGTTAGAAAAACTAGGCAATATCATAGAAAAACGACCATGGTTCGTGATCATTGTTATTCTACTAATAACTGCAGGATTTGCCTCGTTAATTCCTTCTTTGGAGATGAAAACATCAACAGAAGATTTCATGCCTGATGATGAGATAGTCAACGCAAATCAAAGAGTGGTTAATTATTTTGGACAGACTGGTGAAATTTTAATGGTTTTTGTTGCAAAACAAAACGCACAAAACGTTGTAACACCTAAAGCTTTAAGAGAGGAATACCAAGTTCTAAAAAATTTAGAAGATGAATTTGACGAAGTAGATGACCTAACAAGTATAGCAGGGTTTGTAGACATCTTATGTCAAATTGAGTTTGGTGATACACTTCTCAACTGCACCGATGAACAAATATCAACAGCCTACAACGACATGATGACAACCCCTAAAACTGATAAATTAAAGATGATGAAGGCAGATGATT
>Ga0272442_10005920_pt1 | contig 16222 bp, 13 predicted proteins | sample SSMForm2O_FD_200262 | JGI IMG/M metagenome (GOLD analysis project Ga0272442, IMG submission 200262) | Marine sediment archaeal communities from Little Sippewissett salt marsh, Falmouth, MA, United States - SSM-Form-2O | ecosystem: Environmental > Aquatic > Marine > Wetlands > Sediment ...
AGGCCGGTTCATCGAACCGCTAGTGTAGGGGAAACCATACCAGGCAACTCCCGAACTGAACTCCTTGATTTTGGGAAGGTAGAGCATGGTGTACCTGCCCCCGGCACAGAAACCTGTCAGGCCAAGCCTTTCCGAATCCACGTATTCCCTGCTCTGCAGGTATTCGGTGCTGCTCCTGACAACGGATTCCACATCGGCATCTGTAGGGGAGATCGAGTAGGTCTGCCACTGCGGGGCGACTACCACAAAGCCATCAGCAGCCATCCTGTCCACCATCTCCCGGTAACCGGGCACGAAACCGTTGAAGGAATGGAGCAGGACCACAGCCGGGTATTTGCCCTCCTTGGCCGGGGCGGCAGTATAAGCGGGATAGTTCCTGCCATCACTTATGACATCCACGGTAACGATCCGGATAAGGGCTTCTCCTTCAGCGGTTTCAACCGTAACAGTCCGCGGTTCCTGCACCAATTCATAGCTCCGGGTTTCTTCAGGGCTACTCCCGGAAATGTTGCTCCCGGAAATGTTACCTAAGGTTTCCAAAGGATCGACTCCCGGAGGATCAGTCTCCGAAGGATCTGAGTCAGAAGAATCCGTACACCCTGAGAAAAGTAACAGAACCGTTATCAGCAGAAAATATGCAAATATTTTTGCACTCTTTATATAAACACCCCTTCTGTATCCTGTATTATAATCTCTGATTATATGCTCAAATGATTTCGCACATCAAAAAATTATAGACAGTTTGAAGTGTCCTGATTTCGAAACAAAAGACTCCGGATTCAGTGTCGGGGGCGCAATTTCACCTTATTCCCCTTCAGCCTTTGCCTCCTCTCCCAGGAAAACCCTCATTCCCAAGGGTGAAGCTTGCCTATAGATTTTCTCCAGCTCATCAAGCAAATCCTCTTCCCCCCTCCAGAAAGGAAATTTTCCGAGACTCTTTGGCAGGGCAGCCGGGACCGAGGGGATATGGGCTTTGCTCAGGGTTTCCATTTCTTTTTCCGTTCTTTCAAAAACTTTGCCCCAGAAGGTTTCCAGGTCCAGGGGCAGGGGTTCGGGTGAGAGGGTGTAAGCCTCTTCCTCCTCTTCAAGGACGGGAAGAGGGGCAGCCCCGGTTTTGGAAGAGAGGAAAACGGACTCATCACCTGACCTCGCCTCTGCGCCCAACTTCACCACTTCCTCCGGCTCTTCCTCCGGCTCTTCCTCCGGCTCCGCCTGATGGCCAAGGATGGACATGAAGTCGTCCATATCTACACCCCGCAATTTGAAGAGCAGGAAAGGGTAACGGTCAAATTCTTCTGCCATCAGGTAGTAGACTGCGGCGATGTGTTTGCAGGGGACTGACCAGTCCGGACAGGAACAGTCGGTATCGAGGTCATCGATTTTTTCCGGGAAAAGAGATAGGCCGGCTTCCATAAAAACGGATTCGAGTTCTTCAGGCATCTCACCTGCCAGGAGTTTTGCTGCAAAGATTGGTTTTTGGGCAAGCTTTTTGGCCAGCATGTCCCACTCCGAACCGGTCAGGGTCCGGATCTTTATTGTCACGGAATAAGGGGTAGAGCTTGAGCCCTGGACCTTAGCTCTAACGAGTCCGGTATCTATTTTGATGGACAGTACCTGCCCTCTCCTGGCATAACTCTTCCCGCGGCTGAGCCGGGCTCCTATATTGAAACTCTCAAGAACCTCGATCCAGCGCCTGGCCCACCAGCTCTCTCCGAACTTACCGCGTTTTGATTTTGCCTTAATGCCGCCTTTGACCTCTTTTGGCCTGGAGGGAGCATAATAATCCCAGTAAGGTGTCATTTTTTTCTCCGATCCTGCTCTAACTTAATCATCTTCTCACCGACATGTATTCCCGCTGACATGTATTCCCGCTGACATGTATTCCCGCTGACATGTATTCCCATTGACATGTATTCCCGCTGACACGTATTTCCGCTGACATGTATTCCCATTGACATGTATTCCCGCTGACACGTATTTCCGCTGACACGTATTTCCGCTGACACGTATTTCCGCTGACACGTATTTCCGCTGACATGTGTTTTTCCAGACGTGTATTTTCAGCTGCTTCGCGAATCATTCACTGAATCCTTCCCCTTTTCTCTTCTGTTCCGCATTATTCTTCCACAGCCTCTTCCCGAAGAGCAAACAGGTCTTTCAGTTCTTCGTTGGATAGTTCCGTAAGCCATTCCTCCCCCGTACCTACGACGTTTTCGGAAACTTCCATCTTGCGTTCGATGATCTCGTCGATCCTTTCTTCCAGAGTCCCTGCACAGATGAACTTATGGACCTCCACGTTTTTTTCCTGCCCAATCCTGAAAGCCCGGTCAGTTGCCTGGTTCTCAACAGCCGGGTTCCACCATCGGTCGAAGTGGAAGACGTGGTTGGCCGCAGTCAGGTTAAGGCCCGTGCCCCCGGCTTTCAGGGAAAGGACAAAAATCGGGAGGAATTCCTCTCCGGCCTGGAAACGCTCGATCATCCGGTCCCTCTGTTTTCGGGAAGTTCCACCGTACAGGAAGAGGACCTCACAGCCAAAAGTGTCCTGAAGCTGTTCTTTCAGGATCCGGCCCATCTCGGCAAACTGGGTGAAGATCAGGGTTTTTTCCCCGTTTTCTATAATCACGTCCAGCATTTCCGTAAGCCTGGCAAGCTTTCCGGACCTGTCCGGAATACTTGAGTTATCTTTCAGGAACTGGGCCGGGTGGTTGCAGACCTGCTTGAGCCGGGAAAGGGCCGAGAGGATCATACCCCTCCTCTGGATGCCTTCGGCTTCCTCCATGCTTTCTTCGATTTCGTTTACAACGGCGGCATAGAGGGAAGCCTGCTCTTTTGTAAGTGTGCAATAGGTCTTCATCTCCATCTTTTCTGGCAGGTCGGAGATGATCGACTTGTCGGTCTTCAGGCGCCTGAGGATGAAGGGACCGGTGAGTTCCTTCAGCCGAGCGGCCGCTTCCTGGTCGCGCTCGGCCTGGATCGGGACCAGGAAATATCGCTTGAACTCGGCCTGCTTCCCTATGAAACCGGGGTTCAAAAACTCCATGATGGACCAGAGGTCTCCCACGTTGTTTTCCACAGGGGTCCCGGTAAGGGCAATCCTGTATCCGGCTTTCAGTGTCCGGGCCGCACGGGCCTGTTTTGTTTCAGGGTTCTTGATATTCTGGGCTTCGTCCAGAACAACCCCCGCCCAGTGTACACCCTTAAGAAAGTCAATGTCCCGCTGGAGAAGCCCGTAGCTTGAGATCACCATGGAATGCTTTTTGGCTTCTTCCCTGAACTCCTTTTCCTTTTTCCGGGTGACTCCATGGTGGACCATAACCGACATTTCCGGGGTAAAGCGGGCAGCTTCTTTTTTCCAGTTGTTGATAACAGAAGTAGGACATACCAGAAGGACCGGTTTTCTGGCTTTCTTGTTAGGTCCGCGTTCCAGGTCCTGCTGGACCAGAGCCAGGGTCTGCACGGTCTTCCCAAGCCCCATATCGTCCGCAAGACAGGCCCCAAGTCCCCAGCGCCGCAGGAAAGCCAGCCAGGAGTATCCCCTCACCTGGTAAGGGCGAAGCGTGCCGGAAAAGGTTTCCGGAGGCTCAAGTTCTTCAAACCCGGCCCTTTCTTTCAGCTGCCTGAGGAGTTCTTCGATCCAGCCGGAACTTTCCACACCTTCAAAGTCAAGCCCTCCTGTATTTCCCGTATCTGCAGGGGACCCGAGGGCCATTTTCACAATATCAAAGGCACTGACTTCGCCCGCAGGGTTCTTCTTCCAGAACTCAATGGCAGCCCGGATTTCCGCATCATTTACCTCAACCCACTCTCCCCGGACCTTTACAAGCGGGGTTTTGAGTTCGGCGAGAGCTTCAAGCTCCTCAACTGTCAGTTTTTTGTCTCCGAGCGCGATTTCCCAATCGAAGCTTATTACCTTTTCAAGAGTCAACCCACTTCCGATCTGTGTCGGCTTGCTCTTGACCTTTGCCCGGGTCTGCAGATGAGCTTTCGTGCCCCTGCGGGTCCACCAGGCCGGGAGCAGGACCCCGAAACCTGCCTGGTTCAGGGCAATTGCTTTTGCGGTAAGGAAATCATACGCCTCCCCCGTATCCAGCTCATAACCTTCGGGATTCGGTTTTTCAAGACTAAGCGCAATCCCGGGACTGATACCTGCAGCCTGCCCCAGGGAAGTCAGGAGAAACTGGCGAATGTTCTTCACATCGTACTTCTTCAGAGGACTGCTTTTCTTCAGTTTCCAGGCATCTTTTGCAGGGATAAGGAGGCTCGGATCATCATAAGGCTGGAGGAGATAGCGGACTTTCCACAGGCTTTTTGGGACTTCAATATTTCCTTCTTCCAGGATTTCAATTTCCCCGGGAGTTTCGCCCAGCTCAATATTTTCAATTCCTTCTTCAAGACCTTCTTCAATTCCTTCTTCAAGACCTTCTTCAAGACCTTCTTCAAGGCCAAGCTCCTCAGGCTCTTCCAGCCGGAAACAGAGCCTGAGAGGAGAAGTGGCCAGAACAGTGATGGGACGCTGCCATTCCCTGATCCAGGAAGCAAGCTGAAGGATCTCGTGTTCCTCGCCATAAATAAGGCTATCAGAACTCCTGAGGGCCGAAACCCAGGCCTCATGAATGCTGTCAAAAGAAGGTTTTTTCTTCCTGCCTCTTTTCTTAGCCTCTGGCTTTCCCACCCCTGGTCCCCGGGAAATAGAGGACCGTACCATATAATCCAGAGTCTTTGAGAGAAATTCCTTAAGGACGGAAACTGCCGGAGTTTCGGGAGGCAGACTCACATCTTCAATCTGGAGAGCCCGGGCTGCAGGAGGCATTGTTTTTGAGTGTTTGGTCAGCTCCCCGGCGTACTTTCCGGAAAAGACGGGAGCCCAGCAAGCCCTGTATTCCCCGCTTTCGAGCCGGACGTCTGGCAGGTAATCCTGTCCTGCGGCCATGGCCCCGGCAAACTTCAAGGCATCTGCCCACCAGAGGAAATCGTTTCCCGGAATTAGCCCCTGAGCCAGAACCTTCTTTCCCATAACCCGGCAGAGCAGGTCCACAGTTTCGCTCATGTCCAGAGGACAGGCAATCACGTTCCAGGGCATGAGGCTTGGCTGTGCCTTTGAAGCCGGCTTTTCAGCTATTATCGGACTTGATGGAAGCGGGTGCCTTCCCAGTCCCGGAAGCCAGGCCCTGACTTTTTCCAGGCGTTTAACCTCAGTCGGAAAGCCCAGGGTTTTCAGGGCTCTTAAGAGTCCTTCAGGACCTGTGTCGTAAGGAAAAGGTTTCGCTTCCGGGATGACAGGAACCGCTCCCCTGGAAGAAGGGAGTTTGCTTTCATCCACCAGGGGGCTTTCTCCCCAGACAAACAATTGTCCTTCAAGCCATGCTGCATGCAGAATAATCATGATTGTTTATGCATTGTCGGGAAAATATTTAAAAATCATGCTTTTCCGTATTGCTTTTAGCTTCACATGCGAGAAGCCCTCCCATAGACGGATCAGGCTCCACTCGACATTTCCGGCTTTGGGAAAATGGCAGGGGGCAGTTCAGATTTCGATTATCCTCTTAATGGCATCCCTCTCGGACCTGTAGACCTCATACTTGGCTACCACCCCGATATCCAGCCTGTTGAAGTCTTCCCTGCTTACCCTGTACTCCCGGATTTCGTCTTCAACGCAGAGGCGCATCAGGACAACATACTCGATTTCAGGATACCTGGTTTTAAGTTCGGCTTCCACGGACTCGTTTATCCGGAGGGACTCAGCACCCCCGGGAAGCAACTGTCTGCAAGCCAGGTCCTGAACCGAAACCCCTTCATGGCCACTCCGGAAGATGCTAACTCTTTCTCCCTCTTCAACTCCGACGACTTCCTTTTGAAGGACAAAACCGACACCCACTACAGGAGACAAAAAACCCTTGACCGAAATGAAAAGAATGGCTGCAAGGAGAATGATAAATGCTCTTTTCCTGCGGGTGTCGTCTATCCGGTCCAGTCTCAAGCAATCGACCTCTTCTTATGGGTTAACAATAAAATATTGCCAGGAAACAGCTTCCTGCCGGGAAACAAGTTACAAAGTCTGAAGGTATGAATTCCGAATATAAGTATATCTGCACAATAAATAGATTTTATCATTCAAACCCCGGTGTTTTATCCTGAAAAAATTTCAGGTCAAATACTCTGGCTGTAAATCTATCCTCCACCATGAAACTTAATGCCAGGAACTTGCCAGGGAAAAGAAAGGGGAAAAGAAAGGGGAAAAAAGAAGGAAAAGAAAGGAGGAAAAGAAAGGGGGAAAAAAGAAGGAAAGAAAATAAGACCGGAAGGTGTCATTCAGTCTGCTTCGGAAAATGAGTTACACCAGTGTCCTGTCAAAGAAATCAATCATCTCCCGGTAGGCATCCCGTGCAACAAAACTTTCCGAAAGCTCGCCGTCTTCGGTGAGCATGAAGCCGTGAGGCTCTCCCTGATAGACTTTCAGCTCGAAATATTTGTCAGCAGCATCCAGTTCCCCAGCGTATTCGTAGATGTCGGAAATGTTGCTTGGCTGGTCCCGGCTGCCGTGAATCATCAGCATAGGGGAATCAAGTTCGGAAATCACATCAGCTGGCATGGAAGGCTGGGTATCCGAAGCGCCCGAGTAGGGAAAACCGTACCATGCAACCCCGGATTTGAATTCCTCGATCTGGGGCAGGAAAAGCATCGTGTACCTGCCGCCTGCACAGAATCCGGTGAGCCCCAGCTTTTCAGGGTCAACGTCCTCCCTCCCTTCCAGGTAACTTATGCTCTCCCTTACCAGAGCCTCCACCTCGGCATCCGGTGGGGAGCGGGCATAGGTCTGCCACTGGGGAGCGACCACAACATACCCGTCTGCTGCCATCCTGTCCACCGTCTCCTTGTAACCTGGCTCAAAGCCGTTGAAGGAATGAATCAAAACCACCGCAGGATACTTTCCTTCCGCAGCCGGGGCAGCAGTATAGGCTGGATAAGCCTGCCCCTCACTCATGATGTCAACAGTTTCGTTTTGGGTATCAACGGGAACGTTCCCGGAATCTTCAGGCAATTCAGGCTCAGGCTCCGGAGAATCGGGTAAAGGAATTTCAGGCACGTCCTCCGTATCCGTGCAGCCTGAAGCGCCGAGCAGGCATGCTACTAGCAAAAACAAGAATAGTATTTTCATGAATTTCATGTAACCCCCCTCGCAGATTGCATTATCTGCTGTATGAATATCCAATATACTGAATATATGAAAATTATATATTAAGGAATATAAAACCAGAGGAATGAATTTTATTGGGAAAAAAAACGGAAAAAATTGAAGGTATTTTACCTGGCAAAAAATCCCGGATTTAAGAAAGACCCGAACTCATTTCTAATGTCGCTTCCGATGTTAGTGTGGCTTCCAACACTGTTATAGTTCCCGGGGATTTTCAGGCAGTTAACCCAGCCTATTTCTTCAAGAGTCGGGTTTGAGATATGGTTAAGCCGGAGTTCCCAGTAATGGCTGCTCATGAGATTTCCCTCTTCCACAAGAGCAGGATACAGGTCCGAGGCTCCGAATATATGCAGGAGCTCATGGGCATAAATTCCCTCATCCCTGTGCTCCCTGGCTTCTATCGGGTAACGCTTATCCCCGGCAGCCGCAAAATGCGAGAAATAAGTTACTGCAACCCGATACCCCCATCCGGCATTGAGGCAGTAACTGCATCCCTTAAGCCGGTAATGGAAGAGAAAAACAGGTTCCTTTCCCGTATCTTCCTTTAAGTACGAGACAGCTTCGTCATGGTTCTTGAAACCCGCTTTTTTGAAGATCCTTTCAATCCACCCTTCCATTTCCGCCTTTTGCAGCACCTTATTCGGAAGGGGAAAATCCCTGTCAAAGACATCATAGTTACACAGGGGGCGGACATCCAGCTTTACGCCGTATTTCCCTGCTTCCTCTTCGAAAAAACATTTGCATTCCCACATGATCTTTAAAACGTCCTGCTTTTCAGCCGGTTTCCACTCTGCCTCCGGGAGACTGATAAAAAAGTTGACAAATAAAATGTCCCCGGAAAATTTCCCGTGCAAGCCGGGATAACACGAACACCGCAATTTTGCCACTGCCGATCTCCGAAATAATTATTTCAAAATATTGTACACAGGATGAATATAAAGCTGATCTTAAAGCTGATCTTGAAGCTGATCTTAAAGCTGATCTTGAAGCTGATCTTAAAGCTGATCTTAAAGCTGATCTTGAAGCTGATCTTAAAGCTGATCCTAAGCTGATCTTAAGGATAATCCCGGAAAAAATCGGCCTTTGATCACCGGTATCCATGAGATATAATTTCAGAAAACATGATAGGAAACACTAAAGAAACATAATCAGAAACTTTTTTATCAGTTGCGGACTTTGAAAAAGCATTTGTTTTCAACTAAGGATCAGGAATTGCCCACTGAATCAGGAGTTTCTTAATTGTTCCAGACCGAACCGATACTGTACCTGCAATCGCTGGCAAGCGGCTGGCTAACCGCCCTCATGGTCCTGCTTACTTCCATGGGTTCGTCTTCATTTTATGCAGCAATAATAATCGTCATAACATTTGGAATCGATTTTCGTAGGGGTTTTCTCCTCTTCCAGCTACTGCTCTGGACAGGAGCGGTCACGGAGGTGCTCAAGGTAATTTTTGCCATGCCAAGGCCCTATTATGTGGATTCGAGGGTCCTGAACCTTGAAAGCGGAGAGCCGAACCTCTCCCCCTTTACCGGGAAAGGGGCAAACAGTTTTTTCGGGCTCCCGGATAAAGAGGTGCTCGAAGCATTTCGGGCCGAAGTTACGACCGGCGGTTCACATCCCTTCTACTCCTTTTACGGCTTTCCTTCGGGACACGTTTCCACCACCACGGCGCTCTGGGGAGGAACCGCCCTTATTTTCGGAAAGAAGCTAATCTGGAAGATGGTTCAGGCAGTCGTTTTGGTGATGGCTTTTACAAGAATGTATCTGGGCAGGCATTTTCTTGGAGACGTTATCGGTGGGGCCTTCCTGGGGCTGCTCCTGCTGATTGCATTTTCCGCTTTCCTCAGAAGCCCTGTGTGTAAAGCTTTTTTCAGGAAGGAAAGTTTCTTTCCCGAAGCCAGATCCCCGGACAATCTGTCTCGGAGCATTCCATTCCCTGGCATCCTGTTTTACACCATCATGTTCATTGTCCCCCTGCTCCTCGCAGCAGCATCCCTGATAGGCCCGGACGTGGCTGGCTACCTCACGGGGACAAATGTAGCGTACCTCCTGATAATCCGAAAAAGGCTCCCCAACGATGCAGGAAGCAGAGGGAAGCGGGTCTCACGCATACTGGTTGCACTTATGAACTTCGCCGCAGCCGCTTTCATCACGGCTGCCGCAATCGATATTACAGGGGCTGCCAGCTCCCTTGGTCCCGATATAATTGAATTTGCAGAAGCTTTCGTGCCGGCGTTTACGGTGTGGGTTTCCGTGGAGACCTGCTTCAGGCTCGGACTGTACAGAAAAGAAAGTTTTTCAGGGAAAAGCAGCGAATAAAGAAGCAAAGCAAGAAAGTAAGGTTCAGGAAAAACTCCAGCTTGCAATTTAAGCTTACAATAAGCTTACAGTAACTCAAAACAAGCTCAAAACAAGATTAAAACAAACTTACAGTAACTCAAAACAAGCTTAGAACAAGCTTAAAATAAGTTCACAAAAGGAAATATTCTTATCCTTGCCCTCCAGATGAAGGAATCCTTAAATAAAGCTTTTAACTATTGAGCGTATTCACAATTCACAGGAGAAACAGCAAAATAAAATTGCAGTCGAAAGCCTGCAATTTCCAGGATATACCAGACAAAATATGCCCTGAGGCACATAGACGAAAATATGACCCGAGGCATATATACCTGACAGCTTTTCCACCGGTAGATGAATTTTATTGATAATTAAAACCCAAGAGGATGACATTCATGGACTTTGAAAAATTGAGACACGGGACCGAACTTATCAAAAGGGGCTTTGCTAAGATGCAGAAAGGGGGTGTGATCATGGACGTGACGAACCCCGAGCAGGCCAGGATCGCGGAAGAAGCAGGAGCAGTTGCGGTTATGGCTCTGCAGGCAGTCCCCGCTGACATCAGGAAAGAAGGCGGCGTTGCCAGAATGGCAGACCCCGAAATCATCCAGCAGATTATCGATACCGTCACGATCCCCGTTATGGCAAAAGCCAGGATCGGGCACTTCGTGGAAGCCGAAATCCTTGAGGCGCTTGGCGTGGACATGGTAGACGAGTCCGAAGTCCTGACCCCTGCCGACCCCTACTTCCACATCGACAAGACCGACTTTACCGTACCCTTCGTCTGCGGAGCCAGGAACCTTGGAGAGGCGCTTCGGAGGATCAACGAAGGTGCGGCCATGATCCGGACCAAAGGAGAAGCCGGAACAGGCGACGTAAGCCAGGCTGTTAAGCACATGAAGCAGATCCAGGGCGAAATCCGGGAACTTGCCGGAAAGACCAAAGAAGAACTGATCATGGTCGCCAGGGACATCGAAGCCCCAATCGAACTCGTGCTCGAAACTGCCGGGATGCAGCGCCTGCCTGTCGTGAACTTTGCAGCCGGCGGAGTTGCAACCCCTGCCGACGCAGCCCTCATGATGCGCCTTGGCGCAGACGGCGTCTTCGTAGGCTCAGGGATCTTCAAAGCCGAAAACCCCGAGAAGATGGCAAAAGCAGTAGTCGAAGCCGTCAACAACTACGACGACCCCGCAAAACTCGCCGAAATCTCCAAGGGCATCGGCAGTGGCATGAAAGGCATAAGCACCGACACGATCCCCAGGGAAGAAGCCCTTCAGGAACGCGGCTGGTAACCCCGCCAGATCAGCGCTTCTGGAGCGCGCGCCCTTTTCGCTTCGCTCAAGAGGGCTAAAATTTTAATTTTTTTAAAAATGGATTATTTCTTGCAGGTTTGTGAGGAAAAAATCAATTAAATTTTTTTATAATTTTTGATCCAACAATAAAGAATTAATTTTCACAAAATGGTGTTTTTAATGAAGATCGGTGTTATTGCGATCCAGGGAGCAGTTTCCGAACACGTTGATGCTTTGAAAAGAGCCCTTTCCGAGAGGGGTGAGTATGCTGAAGTTGTTACAATCAAGCACAAAGGCGTCGTCCCTGAGTGCAGCGGGATTGTGATCCCTGGCGGGGAGAGCACGACACTCTGCCGGCTGCTTGCCCGTGAGGGGATTGCAGAGGAGATGAAAGAGGCGGCTGAAAAGGGAGTTCCGATCCTTGGGACCTGTGCGGGGCTGATCGTGCTTGCAAAGGAAGGGGACGAACAGGTGGAAAAGACCAGCCAGGAACTGCTGGGAATCATGGACACTAAAGTTAACAGGAACGCTTTCGGAAGGCAGAGGGAATCTTTTGAGGCTGAACTTGAGGTCGATATTCTTGATTCTCCTTATAGCGGCATTTTCATCAGGGCTCCGGCAATCGTAAGTTGCGGGCCGGATGTGAGGGTGCTTTCCAGGCTTAACGGCTTTATAATTGCGGCAGAGCAGGATAACGTAATGGCGCTTTCGTTCCACCCGGAACTGACTGAGGATATGCGCATCCATCAGTACTTCCTAGACAAGGTTTTTAACTGAACGGATTATCGGGGACTTTTTTCAAGGACTTGCGTGCTTCCAAGGAAATCATGGAAGCTTCTTTTATTTTTATTGAAGCAGATTAGCACGAGAGGCAGCATCATCAGGATGAAAAGTGCAACTGAAACCGCCTCTGAACCAAAGAGAAAAGGTTCTTTACCCTCTTTTAACAGGGGAATTGTCAACATAAATCCGGTAAAGCCGCTAACAAAGAACCCTATTGAAAAATACTTAGCAAAGTTCCTCCCAATAGCCCTGGGGAATGAAATTTTTTCACCAGCAAGGTCGGTAACTTCAAGCGACAGGACCCTTTTTCCGATAGTTGCTCGCAGGTGGGAACTTTCGAGTGAAGAAAAGTAGATGAACGGGAGCAATACATAAGCCAGCAAGACTGAGTACCCAAGGGAAAGCAGGGGTGAATAAAGCAATGCGTAAGGGTCTTCAAATAACTCCGTCCTGTAAATGGATCCAATATTCACAACAGCAGACTCAAAGAAAATAAGAATGGATGCTGCAAAAATCGGGGTAGAAATCAGACCTAAGAATAAACAGTCAATCAAATAAGCGAAGGTACGGACCCAGAACCCGGCATATTCCCCGGGAGCTCCGGTGGGTTTGAGAGTTTCATCAAAAACTTCAGGACTACTTCCAGTACTTTCGGCTTTCCTGAAAGTTTCGATACTCCTGGAAGGTTTGGCTTTCCTGGCTGTATTGAAACTCTTTAAAGTTTCGTCCTTTTCAAAGGTTTTGATTTTTTCTAAAGGCTCGCCCTTTTCAAAGGTTTTGGTATTTTCTAAAGGTTTATCCTTTTCAATAACCTTGATGTTTTCTAAAGGTTTATCCTTTTCAATAACCTTGATGTTTTCTAAAGGTTTATCCTTTTCAACAACTTTGATGTTTTCTAAAGGTTTATCCTTTTCAACAACTTTGATGTTCTCCAGGGGCTCGTCCCTTCCGACAATTTTGATATTCTCTAAAGGTTCGGGATTAGCTAAATGTGTCAAACCGCTCTCTAAAGGCCCATCGCCCGCTAAGAACCTGGAGTCCTTTGAAATAAAGCCGCCTTCTTCTATTTCGGCACCTTGCGAATATTCATAACCTGAAAAATCAGAACTTATTCTTGCTTTGTCATTGTTATCATTATCAGCCATTTGATACCTCTCTGAGCCTAAAAACATTGAAAGTGTAAGGTACAAATGAATAAATAATTTACTTAAGAAGAGATAGGAGTGCGTCGATTATACTTAAATAACCAGAAAGCACATTTAAATGACTGAATATGTATTTAAAGAACCAAAAATACAATCCTATGACCGGGAATAAAAGTTCATAAAAAAATACGTTAAATTCCAGTATAACAGCTATAAAATCAGGTGAAGTATATGGTAAAACTGACAGCAGAAATGAAGGAAGCTTTCGCAGGAATGAGAATTTTCCCCTTTGCAACCGCCTCAAAAAGCGGAGACCCGAATGTCGTACCGATCGGCTTTTGTAAGCTCCAGGAAGACGACGAGACCATCTGGATTGCGGACAACTATTTCTACAAGACCCGCAAGAACCTCGACGAAAACCCGAGGGGGGCAATCTATCTCTGGGGACCTGAAATTAAGGGCTGCTACCAGATCAAAGGAGACTTCGAGATCAAGACCGAAGGCGAAGAATACGAGAAGATGTACAAAATGGTCAAGTCCATGGGAGACAAATACCCCGCAAAAGCCCTTGCCTTAATGAAGATCACGGAAGTTTACCAGTGCAAGTCAGGGGATGAAGCGGGAACGCAGCTTCTCTGAAGCCCTTGGGAACTAACTTATAGAATTTACGATTTTATACCGAGCGGGAGGACGGAAAAACGTCCTCACGTCCACTACTTTTTTGAAAAAAATGTTCCTGACAAAGGAACTCCATTCCTTTTTTCCGACAATCCAGCATATTTCATGAAAAATTTTTGAAATAATTAATGGGGCTGATAGTTTGATACTTTGGAGAGAAACTATATATGCTCGGGCTTCTAACCCTCATAGATGACAGTATGAAAATATTGCACTGCATTAATTACAGGAGATTCTGTCTCCTTTGCTTTCTCTCTTTATTATTTATATTGACAGCCGGGGCTACGGAATATATTGTAAGCCCAGCACCTGGTGATGAATTTGGAGTATCCAGGGCAGGAGAAGAAGTAACAGTAGCCAGGGACTTTACAGTCTACTGGCAGTTCCTGCTCTGGCTGGCCCTGGTGCAAATCTCCTCCATGCTTGACCTTTTATTTCCAACAAAAATTATTTTCGCAATAGCCGGATACCGGGTAGTGGACCATTCAAATGCTCTTGGGAACCTGAAAAGAAAAGACATCTACACCTTTATCAAAGCCAGACCCGGGGCTTATGTAAGCGAAATTGCAAGTAATATGGGCCTGAACAGGGGGACTCTGCGCCACCACCTAAAAATTCTCGAAATGGAAAACATGATCGAAGCTCAGCGTTATTGCGGAAAAGTCCGATATTTCCAGAATAATTCCACATACGATGAAAAAGAGAAACAGGTTATTTCAGCTTTTCAAAATGAGATGACACGAAAGATACTTTCGAATATATTAAAGGAAGAATGCAACACCAACATGGACCTTGCCCGGACAATCGGAATTTCCAGAAGTACAATTTCCTGGCATATGAAGCAATTAAAGGAATTAGACATCATTGAAGAAAATAAGGAAGGAAAGAATACGATATACAATATAAATCCTGTTTACCGGAATACGATCGAAAAAACGTACGTGAAATTTTTTGAATAACGGGCTCAAATAAATAGGAATCCTTTAAACTCTATCTTTTTTGCTTAAACTCCACTATTATCAGGGATTTACACTCCAACCCTTCTACAAAAGAAGACACAAATTTCTTATTAATACAGTTTAGCACTCATTTTACCACAGCTTCTAAACAATTAGACCACAAAAGTAAAAACCAAAAAGTCTTCGTGTGGTGCTATTCTTCACATCTATATATAATTTCTATCCAATTCATCAAACTGTTTATCAGAGAATGTAAAACTACAGAAATATGCACCCATAAATCAACCTTCTTTTTGATAGTTTGATGGAATGGACAGAAAACATATAAGGAGTTAATAAAAAATAGTTTATGGAGTTCGAATGTACTTTCCAGAGCAAGTTTGAACTCCACGCGCCCGGAGACATGGTTATGTTAGCTTTGCGAATACTTATGGCTTGCCTGATTCCATCTCTGGAGCAAAATACGCAAGGTAAAGGCATGATTACAAGGAAAATATTTGGAATAGGAGCGTTAATTTTAGCAATGCTACTCATCGGAGTAGTATTTATAGCTCCGGCATCTGCCAGCTCGAATACTGAAACCAGCAATGTGCATTATAATTATTATAACTATTTTTATGGTCTGGAATCACATGGGAATACTGTAATTACAAAATATGGCAAACTTCCCGTACTTGAAACTGAAGATCAAAAAGAAAGCTGGGATTCTACTCTTGAAGAACTCGGTAATAGAATAAAAGACACTCTTGCCTCCAAATACATGTATCCTCATGGAGAAGTAGTAACATGCGGATCTAATGCTGGGGGATACTTTGTGATTTTATTTCAGTACGGTAATGTTGATGAGTCGTTGATGAATGAGATATATGCTCTGATAGATAATGCTGCAAAAGAAATGGACATACAGGACATTCCAGTAGAATTCGGGTATGGCATCTATCAATCGGAAATCCCTCTGGATGTGGAACAGGGCATTTATCATACCTATGGAGAAAACGTGGAAAAACTTTCTGAATCGGAGATACAGGCTATTGAAGAATATATGAAAGAAAAGCCTGAGCGACTATTTGGAGACGGAAATCTCGCAAATTATGGAGAAGTTCCCCTATTAAAAGACAAGAAAGAGATAGAAGCCTGGTGGAACAAGCTGTATTCGATTAAAAAAGGCACAGAGGGAAAAATTTTACCGTATTTGGAAAAAGGACAGGTGGTAGCATATGGAATCCAGCTCACCAAATTATTTGTAGATGTTTACGATGGTTTGCCTTCTGAAGAAAAAGCTGCCTTAGCCGAAGAGATTTACCAGATAATTGATGAAGAAGCAAGAAAACAAAATGTGACTGATATTCCGGTTGCTTTTGAAGAGAGTGGACATTGTGTACCTGACGAAGAAGTGATGAAAGACGAGGGCACAGATGGAGAAGAAACAAATATGCTGGCATCCGGAGAAAAAAGCACTGGAGAAACCAATAATCCAAGCAATAATGATTCAGAATCCGATAATAAAAGTAGCTCAAGTGAAGAGAAATCGAATGAAAACAACTCTGCCCCAGGTTTCGGATTATTGGGAGGATTGACCTGCCTGTATGGAGGATGGCGGCTAAGGAAAAAGTAATACAGGGATGAATTCACAGATCAAATTATACCAGTGCAAATCAGGGGATGAAGCGGGAACGCAACTGCTTTGAACCCTCTAATTCTCTTAATTTGGCTCTTCGCCTTTTTATGTGGGTAATGCAAAATCAAGTTTTCCTAATTTTAGATAGATCATTGCGGCAAAATATTGGGAGTTTCTATAACCCCTTGCATTTCTTTTAAGTAACTGCACAATGCTAT
>Ga0272442_10005921_pt1 | contig 16222 bp, 9 predicted proteins | sample SSMForm2O_FD_200262 | JGI IMG/M metagenome (GOLD analysis project Ga0272442, IMG submission 200262) | Marine sediment archaeal communities from Little Sippewissett salt marsh, Falmouth, MA, United States - SSM-Form-2O | ecosystem: Environmental > Aquatic > Marine > Wetlands > Sediment ...
AAATTCTTTGACATCATCGATTGTCAGCCCTCCAGTGACGAATTCTTCGGAAGTCAACCGGTAGAGAACGGGATAATCCTTACCAACAGTGTCCCTGACATTCGCGAGGACTTCAAGGGGGAAGCGTGCCCTGTTTTCAAGCGGTCCGCCGTATTCATCGGTTCGCTTGTTGCTGTATGGCGAGAGAAACTGGCCGACAAGATACCCGTGTGCACCATGGATTTCAACTGCATCAAATCCCGCAGCCATTGCCCTGCGTGCTCCCTCTCCAAACGCTGTGATCAAATCGTCAATATCCTGCTTCGTCATCTCCAGCGGTGTTTCCCCGCATACGGGACAGGCCAGGGGCGACGGCGCAAAGAGATGCCCCCCCGTAACGGCTGAGTAGCTCTGTCTGCCACTGTGGTAAAGCTGGACTGCGATCTTTGCCCCATGTTCATGGACCGCATCAGTCAGCTCCGTCAGATTGCCGATGAGTGCATCCTTATCGATTCCCAGTTCATTCGAAAAGCCTTTCCCCCGCGGATGAACGAATGTCGCTTCAAGAATAATAAGCCCCACACCTCCTTTGGCTCGTGCTCTATGATATGCCGTAAAACGTTCGGTCACGGAACCGTCATTTGCAGCATAGTTCGTGACCATCGGCGCCATAACAAACCTGTTTTTTACTTCCATGGTTCCGATTTTGATTGGTTCGAACAACTTTTCAAAACTGCTCATACCGGGCCTCCTTTCTTCTTGTTGTGTTTATTATTAATGATGATCCCCTCCAATCGTGTCTTTCCTGAGGGGAAGAAACCTTACGGGATGACAGACAGTCAACAGTCGTCGTATTACAGCTACGGCGGTATCACGATCGGTGAAGTTCGATAACTGAACATACTTGAAGAAGAAAACCGTCAGATAGAAATCTTGTTGCGAATATCAGGTCCGGTAGTCAGATCCTGGGATATAAGGGTCACCAGAAGAAGTTCATCCCGGCCGGGGTCACTTTTGTTCCCTCGACCGAAACAAATAGTTATTCAAAAACTCACATCCGGCTTATTTTGCCCATTCGTCGGACCAGCCGGTGAAACGGAACGAGGTTGGCACATTCCTTATTTTCCAATACTCACTATTGGTTCTCACATACTTCCTGAACGCATTCAGTACCGTTTCATAATCTTCCCGGTCCTCTTTTGTGAGAGTCTCGTCCTTTACCCGATCATTCAGGAATTGAATCGTCGCTTCCTTCAACAGCATGAGGTCTTTGTCCGGCCATGCCACAAGAACGATATCGTTGCTTTTATCCTTGTCCTTCTTGTTGGCACTGAGAATTTCCTGCAGTTTACCGCCCTGCTTTCTCAGGTTCTCCCCGTACGAGGATGCAATATGATCGCGGGCCACGCTCATGACGAGCGTTTTCTGCGCCTCGGAGAGCTTGTTCCACACCAGCTTGTTGATGATCATGTACGTGACCAGAAATGGCTGATGCCAGCCGGGGAAGTGCAGGTATCTCGCCTTTACAATTCCCGGGTTGATCTCAGGGCTTTTAAAAAGAACCGACATATCGTCCACCGGTGTGGCAAACTCAAACGCTTGAACATTGCCGGCTTTGATCTCTTGAACGATCTTCCCGCCGGCAACGGCCGTCACAAAAGCAATATTTTTCTTCGGAATTACGCCATCCTTGACCAGATTATCACAGGCCCGGTCAAGAACATATTGAGCAGGAGGCAAATAGCGGAATGTCCACTTTTCCTGGCACAGCCCTTTCAGGCCGATACCGGCCGTGGACCCGACATCACCCACGGGCTTCATAAAATAGCCCGAGCCCTGGTGACAGCTTCCGGCAATCGGAATGGCCACGACATTCTTCTTCCGTTTAACAAAAATGGTCTGGAGGAAATCGAGGCCGGTTGTAAGCCCGTCATCGATGTTTTTGCCGTAAAGAAAACCGAGGAACTCGTCGAAATTGGGCCCGAAGGGAACTCCAGAATTGTAAATAAAACCCCATGCCTTATTCAAAGCCGAACCGGATATGTAAGCCGCATCAAATCCCTTCCCCCCGGCAAGGGGCCCGCCTGCACCGACAGCGGCAACAATGTTGCCCTTAAATTCTTTTGGGACGGCCGGTCTGGGTGATATTTTGGTAAATGCAACCTTTTTCTTTTCACCAAGCGTTGTTGCTGTAATGCTTGCCAGCTTCGCCGCGAAGTCGTCCGCCGGCGGACCGATCGCCGCCGCGCCGCTGAAACTCCGGAAGGTGATCTCGATTGCCGAGGCTGGCTGGGCTGTCATAACAAAGATAATCCCGAATACAGCAATGACCGCAATGGTTCCTTTCGAACATAAGACATACTTCATGTACTTTAACATTTTATCCCCCCTTATAGATGGTTAAAAAGTTAATTTTCAGATGGCAATGTAAAAAGATTCAAATTTAAGGCACGCAAAGCCGGGGGAAGGAGTCGTACTTATGCGTACGTCGCAATGACGAAGAATGCAGCGTAACGCAGAAGTTGGACTTTTTACGAAGCCATCAAGTATCTGGCTGAAAAACCAGTATTGAATCACCCACCTCCTTTCTTTGAAGAGATTGATGCCTTTCAATAAAGAATTTCGGGAGTGAAGTAATCCGGATGGAAAAATTCTCAGGATTATTAGTGAGATGTAGTGTCAGAAATCAAATCTGGTCTGAAAAGAATTTTTTATCACAAAGGCGGGGATGTAGTCAAAATAATTATGAGGATCGACAAGACCTCGCCTTCAATCGTTTTTCCTTACAGTTTTTTTCCGGCGGTTATTCTCCGACCTCGATTGCGTTGATTTGCACAACTGTTTTGCGAGGGTGATATTAAACGAACATAGTGGAGAAATACTCAAACTCATGACGGAACAGATGATTACCGGTCAAGTGTTATCGAAAGTGTGTCACAAATCTCCCTTGAAACCGGGTTCTATGATGTTGCGTGGGCTATGGGAAAGGTAATGGTAAAGGTTGTTCCGTTACCGGGATTGCTTTCTACATCGATCGTACCGCTGTAATCTTTAATGATACCGTAACTGATGCTCATGCCCAAGCCGGTCCCTTTACCCACGTCTTTCGTGGTAAAGAAGGGCTCAAATACCTTATCACGAATATCTTCTGGTATGCCGATACCGTTATCATACACCGTGACAACCACGTGATCATCTTCCACACACGATTTGATCTTCAGGATCTTATTCCAGTCCTGACCATCGCTCTGGGCTTCCTTTTCATCGAGGGCATCACGGGCATTTGTTACCAGATTGATGAAAACCTGCTCCAGCCTGTTATGATCGGCAACAATGGGAGGCAGATCATCAGCGAGATCCATTGTCACGTCGATCCCGTGGATCCGCAACTGCTGACCGAGTATTTTGAAGACATCGGTAATGGGCCGGTTAATATTCAGTTGATCACTCTCAACTTCCGATTGACGGGAAAAATCTTTCATATGAGTGATGGTCTGCGCCGCCCGCTGGACATTCCGTTCGATCTCCTCAGCCATGGCATAAAAGTCTTCTTCGTCTATGGTTTCACCCTTTTTTATCATCTTCATGAAATAGTCGGAGCACACCTGTATGACATTGAGGGGTTGGTTGATCTCATGGGCGATACCGGAGGCCATGGTTCCCAGGGTTGCCATCTTGCTTGCCTGGATCAACTGGGATTCTTTTTCTACATTCTCCGTCACGTCGGGGGTCGTCGCGATCAGTGAGTCTCTCCCCATAAATCGAACGGAACGGATATGAACATTCACATAAAAAGGCTCCCCGTCTTTCTTTTTATGAACCCGCTTCGGGTAAAAGGTGGAGTGATTCAAAGAAATCGTCTTCACGCCCTCGATCAGTTCATGATCTGCCTGAAACTCGAGATCGCAAAAGGACATGGCTAAAAATTCATCCCGCGAGTACCCGTAGTACTCAAGAGCGGTGGCGTTTACATCCAGGATACGAAGGGTCTCCCGGTCGGCAATGATAATGGGATTCGGATCGGCATCGAACATGGTTCGATATTTTTCTTCCGACAGCTGTATCTCTTGATATGATTCCTCCAGCTTTGCCGTCTTCTGCTGTACCTTCAGCTCCAAGAATTGTCCGAACTTCTTCGTCTCCTGGTGAAGACTTGCATTTTCAATGGCAACGGCAATTCGATTGCTGATAATGGCCAGGAGACTTTTGTCGTCCTCGGTGAATCGGCCCGATGAGTGACTCGATATCCCTATCACGCCGAAGGCACCTCCTTTTGACGTGAGGGGAATGTATGCAGCGGAGCGAAGCCCCTCACCGGAGTTGAATTCTGTATACGGAGCCTCATCTGCTACAACTCCTTCGAGGATGATTTTTTCATTACGTTTGACAACTTCTGTTACGGCACTTTCAGGCCCGGTCATATTTCCTGTCTGGTACTGGTTTTCGGAATATCCGGCAGAACAGGCAACGCGAAAATCAGAATTGTCATCTTTCAGATAAATGACAACACTGTCCACGTCCAGGTTTTCGATAACCCCGTGCGCCGCCGCGTTGAGGGTCTCGTCAAGATCAAGTGTCTCACTCAACGCACTCGTGATTTTCCACAGACTCGAAAGCTGATGGATATGCTTTACCCGCTCATCCTGAAGCATTTTCGTATCGGTCGTGTCCCACAGTGTTTCTATGGCCCCGATAATGCTTCCATCCGCTCCGACAATGGGAGCTCCCGTAAAGTACAGCCAGCGTCCTCTGTCCCCCATATGCAGAAAAAAATCTTCCGCTTCAAAGGCACCTTTTATCAACCGCGATTTTCGGCCTTTTTTGCCATAATACTGTTCAATATTTTCTTCCTGCACTTTGTCGACAATCAAATCGGCCATGATCGGTTTTTCACCGTCATAAAAAGCCTTCCAGTGCTTGTTTGTTCCGACGATTTCATCGGCATTGTAACCGGTCAGCTGCTCAATTGCCTTGTTCCAGTGGGTTACCATATGATCTTTATTGATAACAAAGGTGGGAATAGTACTCCCCTGCATAATCTGATATAAAATCTTCTCTCCCTGCAGAAGCTCCTGTTCCGCCACCGCTTGTTCCGCTGCCTCGTCATACGGTGCGACTACTGCTCTCTCCTTTGCCGGCACGGCATCTGTAAGGGGTAACTCGAACCTGTCATTCCACACATCCCAGTATAATCTCCCGACACTCAGGAATATGGCAAGGAAGAACAAACCCAGCATGAATGCAGGTTCGGTGCTGAGTTTATTGTCCACCCAGTAACCAACATACAAAAATATAAATGAGGAAACAACGATGACGAAGCCCCAGGCAATGGGCATAAATATCTGACTGTATTTCGATGTCTTTTGAACCGTATCACGAGTAGCCATGATGATATTTATCCTCCTTTTTATTTATGTGCCTGACGAGCTTCGAAAAAGTGATTACAGGATCTGAGACCCATACAGGTCTCAGATCTGAAATCCTAGCTGAACATGGCCTTGAGGGCATCCACAACCGGAGAGGTGAAGAGGGCCACAAGGATTGTGTAAAGAGCAAATGTGCCGATCGCCTCGCCGAGATAGATCTTCGTGTACTTGTGCTTCAGCGAAGTGATGATTAAACCGCCAATGATAAGGCATCCAAGATGAAAATAGGGGAAATTCCCTGAACCGCCGGTGGCAACATATTCAGCATAGCTGAATGAAGCCGTCGCCAGTACCACGAAAGCTGCCACAATGAATGTCTGAACTATCTTTTTCATGATTTATATCCTCCTTATTGTTTTTTATCTACTTTGTCTTTTATTAATGAAATAACCGTGCCACTTTGACAATTTTCTGACAAATTGTTATAACCTTTTGATTTTATATTATTATTATGATCTTTCTGATCACAAATGGGAACAAACACAGCCCGAAACGGCGGGATTTTTAAAAGAAATGTTCAGCGGTATTGAATGAAATATCAAATGACAGCAACATGTTGTCTGTCCTGTCATGCCGTATCGTACGCTTTGTAGTCATTATCTATCGGCAAACATGAATGGTTGGAAACAGCGCCGATTATTTTTGTTGACCCGATATAAATTTCTCTTTACGTGGCTCTCATAATATAATACAGTTCCCCGCGTTTCCCATTACAGCAGGCTATCTACCTGGTGACATCAAAACAAGGTAATGCTGTACCAAGTTTGTTTTAATTCTTCCCCTCATTTTACTTTTCGTTCAACGGAGAGGGAGAATTGAAAAGAATGTTAAACGGTGCAAGCATGGGTGAGGAGAGGTTATTGTGATGATGTGCTGACAATAATTAAGTAGTTGTAGCACGTTAGGATGAAAATAGGTACGGGAGGGGTAGCTGGCATGTCTGTTGCTTAGGTAACGGGCAGGTTTACAATAATTCCTTCAAAGAAGGAAAAAATTACAATGTGATCAGGAAGGAGAAAAAAAGATGTTACGAAAATCTGTAAAAATGGTATTATCTCTTCTCACAGCAACGGCGATTGTCCTGTTGACTTCACCGATCGTATTTGCCGCGGACGCCATTCCGGCAGATGGTTCTTATATAAAGGTCATCTTTTCCGTAGGTGCCATGCTCGCAGCGGGTCTGGCGATTGGTCTTGGCGCTATCGGCGCTGGTGCAGGTATTGGTAATGCAGCAAGTGGTGCCTGTGAAGCGGTCGGGAGAAACCCGGGAGTTCAGGGAAAAGTTATGATGACCATGCTGGTCGGTATGGCCATGGCTGAATCAATTGCCATTTATGCTCTGGTAGTTTCGCTGGTTCTTCTCTATGCGAACCCCTACATGAGTTATTTTTGGGGTTAACCGGCGGCACGAAATTAACTTCAAAACTAACAAAGTCAGGGGGAGAATGTTATGACAGAAACTACACAAGGTAAGCAGTTTCTCACTGTAGCGAAAGTATTTTTCCTGCTTATCGTAATCCCCTTATTTCTGATGGCTCTTCTGATCGGCAAAGGAATTGTTCAATTAGGAGACACCGCAAAGCAAAGGGCAGTTACTGTTCTGGATCAGAAATCTCAGGAAGAAATCAAGCTACGTGCAGTTAATGTTGCCGACGAGGTTGCCGACTTCCTGAATGAACGGGGAAAGGATGTGTTGATAGCGACAATCCTGCCAACGACCGATACGGCATACAAAGAGTTCATATCGAAGAACAAGCAGGCGCTCTGGATCAAGAAAGAGGGGGAGGTTCTCAAGACCTCTGAGCCCCTCTACACGGAGATGTCACTTATCGACAAAGCGGGCAACGAGATCATCAAGGTTGTCGACGGTGAGATCGTCCCGAAGGGCGAGTTACTGAACGTCAGTATCAGTGATCCTGCGAATACCACGTACAAATCGGAAGATTACTTTTTAAAGACAATGAATCTGAGCAAGGGTGACGTTTACATGTCTCACGTAACCGGCTGGTATGTAAACAGGGCTGCCTTTGAGAAGGGGAAACGATTCTCGGGTATTATTCGTTTAGCCACTCCGTTGTTTAGTCAGCAGGGTTTTTCAGGAATCGTTACTCTGGCCCTCGATGTGAGGCACCTTGCAAAATTTACGGATAATATTATTCCGACCGAGCCCGGGTATGTCATCGAAGCGGATGCATCCACGGGAAACTATGCCTACATGGTGGACAACCGGGGTTTTATTATCTCCCATCCCGACGATTACCACATCGCCGGTCTCTATGACGATGGGACACCGGTTTCACCCGTTACGGAGAAAGCATTAGACGAGATGACCAAGAAGGGCGAGGGGGTATTAAACCTCAATCTTCTCGGGTTCATGGATCCTGCCCTCCCGGAAATTACCCGGGATGCCGCCAAGGGAAATGCGGGAAGCAAGGTATATAAGTTTGAAGGTCACACCAAGTTTGTGGCCTATGCTGCCATACCCTATTTCGGTAAAAACTATCCTGAGCCGGCGGGTTTCGGATGGATCGGCATGGGCGTGGATGTAGAGAAATTCAATGAAATGGCGCTGCAGACATCCCAGAAGATCGAGAAGGAAGCGAGTGCATGGGTGTCAACGATCATCGTGATCATTGTCATTGCCATCATCCTGCTCTTCCTCATCGCCGCCATTCTCTCACGGGGTGTGTCTCGATCCATCGAGGCTGAAGTACCCGCAGAAGCGAGTAAACCTCACTTCTACAGTGATGAAGAAAAATAAGCACTCTTATTCATGAGTAAACGCAAAGGCCGGAAGGTTCCCCTCCCGGCCTTTTTTTCTCGTGACAAAATCGAATAATCTGAAGAAAGATCCTTACCTGATTTCAACCCCCGAGTAATAATAACGCAAAATATTCGTATAAGGATGACCCACTTTTGCCATCTGGTAGGCACCCCACTGACTCATACCAACACCATGTCCGTAACCCTTTCCGTAAAAACTGATGCTATTTCCGGAACGATGTATTGTAAAGAGTGTACTTTTTATGAGTTTCGGATCAACTTTAATCCTGAAATGATTACCGCTCAGTGTCGTTTCACCACGGTTATGCCGTATCCTGATATTCCGAACTCTCCCGGACGGGCTTATCGCTGTCGGAATGAGTTCAATAATCGTACCCACATCGACACCTTTTGCCCGCAATGACTGTCTGATACTCACCAGGTCTACGTGCTTATTCCAGTGCGTATTCGGAGCCTGTGCACTGAAATCATCACGGACACTTTTCAAATAGGGCACATCTGCTGTCCACACATTTTTTGCATCTTCTGTTACCCCTCCGCTGTTTGCGTGAAAGTATGCAAGAATGAGATTGCCCCGGTGTCGAAGAACCTTTCCCCTCGTATCATTAACGGCCCTTGTCGTTGTTTCTTTCTCGACACCGAAGCCCCCGTATACCTGGGAAGATGTTGATGCATACACATCATAGTCTTTATCCCTGTTTTTCCCCTTCTGATAAAGCGCGTATGTACGTGCGGCCACCGCCTGAGACTTCAGCGCTTCCGAGGGCCATTGCGGCGACATTTCCTTCGGCACAACACCATAGAGATACTCTTCTAATCTGACAACATTAATTATATCGATTCCGCCAGCCGCTCGCTTCAGTACTATTTTCCCCCGATATGGTAATCCATTCACCGTCAGCATTCCGTTCCCAACCGGCAGAACGGTAATACCCTCACGCCGGAGAGTTCTGCCGTCAAGTCGAATACCGCTTCCCTGAGCATCAACGGCAAAAACACGCCGACCGACCAGACGCATAATCGTGTTCCTCTCCCGGAGGTCTTTTATTTCAAAAGGATCAGAAGCAGCAATATTGAATTGTGTTTTTCCTTCATAGATTAAAACCCGTATCATTTCATCCGGGCGAATTTCTTTAACGGCTTCTTTTTTCTTTATAACGACAGGTGGTGGCTTCATGCAGGTCTCAATCATAAATTGAGCTGTCTGTCTTCTCTGGCCGGTGGAAAATTGCCGTAAATATTCTCTGAACTGGACAATTGCATCCGGGTACCTGTTCTTCTCATACAGAATCATACCGGAGTTAAAGTATGCATTGGCAGCATGAACACTTGAACCGTAATGCGTTTTAACAAAGGTATAATGTTGAAGGGCTCTGTCATAATTACTGAGAAAATAGCTGTAGATATCCCCTATTCTCACAACAGCTTTTGCCCGCATATTGTAATCTGGTGATTGGTCCGCCACATTACGGTAGGCACCGATTGCTTCCAGATACATACCCCTTTTAAGGTAGGTATTCGCCGCTTTCATTTCATGCTGGATGTTGTATGCACATCCCGGACTGACACAAAGGTGGGCGACACAGAGATAGACAGCAAAAAGAATGGCTGGAAACGTGCGGCGCATAATATCTCGCTGGTAACGATAAGCTCGATGCTGACAGCTGGTTATGTAAATGTCAGAGTAGATCTATAAGCCGAGTCTTGTCTCCCCACCAAGTCTCCCTGAGAGGGGACGATGATCATTAATCTGGGACAACAGTTGCCTGTTGCCTCAAGCGACACTACCCGAGAACCTCGAGCGGGCAACTCTCAGCGTTCTCCTATTTGGTCTTGCTCCGGATGGGGTTTACCAAGCTTTCCCGGTCACCCGGGAAACTGGTGAGCTCTTACCTCACCTTTTCACCCTTACTCCGGGAAATGGTACAACAACCAATCCCCCAGGGCGGTATGTTTTCTGTGGCACTTTCCTTAAGGTCGCCCCCAGTCGCCGTTAGCGACCATCCTGCCCTATGGAGCTCGGACTTTCCTCTAGCCCGGCAATTCGGACCAGCGATCATCCAATCTACTCTGACAAAGAAAATTTCTGAAGTAAAAAAAGCCTTTGTTTAAGATTATTACAAAAACAGACACATCACTATAAGTCAACTGTTAATTCTACATTTTTTTAACTTCGATTTCGCAACGCTTCATCGATAGCATCATTTACCGACTAACCCGCCACCTTCTTTTTACTTCGTTTGATATGGTCTACCGTATCTTCATCAAGAAATGATACCAGATTGCTGACCTCCTGCATGAGGCCCTGGAGATTCTTATTTTGATTCTTCTCCCATTTAGTTGCAGAAAAGGATTCAAGGATTCAAGTGTTTGTTTTTTGGGATTGATTTTTAGAAAAATCCTTTTATTATGGTACTCGTATCCACGCATAATCGATATGATTTATAAGATACATTCAAATTCTTGCACATTCCTGGTATTTCACTCGAATCCTTGGCCCAGACCGATTAGCCTTATTATAGTGTCGATACACTATCATCATTATGAAGCTGAGCCTGCGCTGCAAATAATTACTGCATCGCACCAGGGCGGGCCTTGAACCCTTGGCCTCTCGAATCCTGAAAAAGACAGTAACTTTTTCGGAGATGAACCATTATTTTTAAATTTATAAATTGTGTTTATTTGTCGAACGAGCAATTCTGAATCGAGAAAGATGGAAAACTTTCTACATTTTCTTTTCAAAGATTTTTCTTTAATAAGAATCAGTGTTTTATATTCTGCTTCATGATTGGTACACGTGCCGAGAAATTTTTCGCCGTCGTATGGATATCTCCATCCGCATCATGTAAGGCAACTCCTACTCAGCCGTTACCCGGATTTCCGTGACGTGCCCCATCGGTATAAAGAACGAACCTTTTATGATTCATCATCATCTCTATTATCCCAGTAAATAATTCTATTACAATGCGGGCACAGCATTAATTCTTCAAATTTCTGTAACTCGTTATACATTTGAGGTGGAATGTTCATATAACATCCGCCACAAATTCCTTTCCAGACCGGCACAACGGCCCGATTGTTCCTTTTTTGCTTAATAATATCATATCTTCTGAGATGGTCAGCATGAATGAGCTTCTTCACGTCGCCATATTGCTTTTGGATGGTGATCAGCACCGAATCGATAGAATTTATTTCTTCTTCAATTTTTCTGATATCCGATTCACGCTCGGACCGAAAGACGGTGTATTCTTTTTCTTCCTGTTCCAATTGCCCTTTAACCATATCGATAGCTTCCAGCACATTGATAATTTCGTTCTCAAGTGCATCATTCCGTTTATTAATCGTCTCTATTTCTTTCAGCAGTGCCTGATATTCCTTGTTCGTTTTAACCTCAAAGAGACGACTTTTTATCTTTTTCAAGGTTTCATTACCTTTTTTCAACTCACTTTCCTTCAGCCGGTGTCGTTCATATAAGTCTTCTATTTTTTTTCGTTCTTCTTCCACCTTCTCTTCAAAATCACGTAATTTTGCTTTGAATCCCTCCAGTTCCACCGGAAGGTCATGTTTCTTCGTTTCTATTCTTTTTTTCTCCGAATCAATCCGCTGGAGTTCGACGAGAAGCTCGACTTGTCGTTTCAAAATGTTCCCCTTTCATTTATAAAAACTACAAAAAAAATGCACCAAAATCTGGTGCATTCTTCGATAAATCTCAACCTGTGACGAATATGCATCTTGCATATACGTTTTTTTGAACCACATATACATCAGGCTAAACACTTCCTTTTTCAGATTCATTACTATGGTGGGCCCACCTGGGTTCGAACCAGGGACCTACCGGTTATGAGCCGGTGGCTCTTCCAACTGAGCTATGGGCCCCACAAGTGTTATTACTTACTGCTTATAACTGAGTAGGTTTATATATATTCTAAATTATTGTCAAGGTTTTTATTTCATATTTGCCTTAACTTCTCTTCTCCGTGATGGACCCCGTAGTTTCTTCAAGACAGCATTTTCAATTTCCTTTGCCCTTTTTATCGTCGATGTATCGAATTCTTCGGTCTCTTCTTCAACGTTCACATCGGCCCTTTCACCAATACCAAATCTCATTCTTAATACTTTTTCTTCTCTCGGTGTCAATGTTGACAGTATCTTTCTTGTCTGCTTTGCAAGATCCATATTGACCGCAGCTTCGGAAGGAGACATAATCTTTTTATCTTCTATGAAATCGCCGAGAGAACTGTCTTCCTCTTCTCCGATAGGCGTTTCCAGCGATATGGGTTCTTTGGCAATTTTTAATACTTTTCGTACCTTCTCCAGCGGAAATTCCATTTTCCCGGCGATTTCCTCCGGGTTAGGCTCTCTGCCCAGTTCTTGTACCAGATAGCGTGATGTCCTGATAAGCTTATTAATCGTTTCAATCATATGCACGGGAATTCTTATCGTCCGGGCTTGATCGGCTATTGCTCTGGTTATGGCCTGTCGTATCCACCACGTTGCATAGGTCGAAAACTTATACCCTCGCTGATATTCAAATTTGTCAACGGCTTTCATCAACCCGATGTTTCCTTCTTGAACAAGATCGAGGAACTGCAGGCCTCTGTTTGTGTATTTCTTGGCTATGCTGACGACTAACCTGAGGTTGGCTTCCATGAGTTTTTTCTTCGCGAAATCTGCTTTTATCTCTCCCCTTTGCATCTGTGAAACGACACGTTTTAATGTATCCGCCGGGATACCGATTTCCGACGTTATTTTTTTCCTGTCTCGTCGGGCCTTTTTTATAATCTTGTCATACTCTCGTAACCTGTCAGCGGAAATTCCCGTTTCCTTGACGACAAGCTTTTCTTCTTTCGAATCTTTCTTTATCCGGGAAATATTCTTTTCCAGATTTTTCAGAGACAGGTTCGTTTCCTCTCTACAGCTTCGCAGAACTTTCTCGGCTTTCTTCACTTCAATAGCGGATTTTTTAAGTTGCGAGACCATCTTGTTGATATATTTCTTGCTGAACTTTGCTTCTGTACACAGTTTTACAATTTTCCTCGAGTTTCTCTCTCTCTGTACTCCGATCTTTTCCTTTTCAATTTCATCAAAATTGTTTTCTTTTAGGCGATCATTCAGGCCTTCGTTTTTCTTGACAAGTTTCTCTACTTTGTCAATGATGTCCAGAATCCTCTGACGGTGCATATCCTCTTCTACAAAACCTTCCTCATCTTCAAGGTTATCAACAATACCCTTGATCTTGAATTCTCCGCTTTTTAACTTTGCACCGACATCAATCACATCTTTTACAAAAACCGATTGCCTGAAAAGAGTCCCCATAACTTCTTTTTCGCCCGCTTCAATCTTCTTGGCTATTTCAACCTCCCCCTCACGGTTCAGCAACGATACAAGCCCCATCTCACGAAGATACATTTTTACGGGATCACCAGTCTTCCCCAAAACAGGAATAAGCGACGGGATGGTCTTTGGTGAATTTTCCCCATCTTCAGAATCGCCGCTAACCTTTTTGGGAATAAGCTTATCACCTTTATCTGTGTCAATAATATCTATGTTCTTCTCTCCGAAGAGCATAAGGATATTATCCAACTCATCAGAAGATATAATATCGGATGGGAGCATATCATTAACGTCATCATAGGTAAGAAAACCCTTCTCTTCACCCAATGAAACAAGTTTCTTCACTTCATCCGAATGTAATATTTTTTTCATACCCGTTTCTCCTTGGAGTTGAATTTAATAATTAATTGTATAACAACACGACTTGTCAGGGTGCGCATATTTCCGCCCACTATACCTTGAACATCTTTTCTTCCTGTAACAGCCTTCCCTTCTCGATCACGAGCCTTTCACATAATTGCATATCACCCATTCGCTGAGCCTTGATCAGTTCTCCCTGCAAAGATTTTCGTTTCATTTCATACCATCTCAACCGTATCTTTTTTATTGTGTCTTCAAGAAGCTTATCAATGATGACGTCATCATCATAGGGCCGTTCTTCGACGGTCAATTTCAAGAGTTTCTCTCGAATACCCTGATCGGCAAGATCATTGATAATATGAAACAGGTTTTTATTTTCGCCCGCATGGTATGATTGCACGACCGACTCTCCAATATTCTTCAACGGCCTGCTCAAAAAATAATCAAATATTCTGTCATGTGCCACGATCGGTATCCTGTCAGGATATTCCATCATCATATGGATGAGGCTCAACTCGATCTGATCCACAATCTCTCTTTTCTTCGCAGGTATCGCTCGCTGACCTGATGGTGACGGACGATGAACCAGTTTTTTGCCTACCTCACTTTTTAATATTCCCTGATCGATACCGACCTTTTCTGAAACTCTCTTTATAAACAGGTTTCTCTGAACAGGATCACTGATGTTTCCAATAAAGGAAACGGAATCCCTGACGGAATCACGTTTGTCTTCCAGTGTATTTCCACTGGCAATTATTTCTTCAATATAATAATCTACCATAGAGGATGAATGGTCTATGAGTTCTTCCAGTGATCCCCGTCCGTATGTCCTCACATATTCATCCGGATCGTAACCATCGGTCAGGATAACCACTCGCGCACGTATTTCTTCTTCAAGAAATAACTTCAGACTTCGTTCGACAGCACTTTTCCCGGCTTCATCGGGATCAAAGATAATCGATACGTTTCTCGTAAATCTCCTGACCAGCTCGATTTGTTCTTTTGTGAGAGCCGTCCCGAGGGTGGCAACAACATTGCCGATTCCCGCACTCCATAGCGCAAAGAGATCAAGATATCCTTCTACAATTATTGCCTCATCTTTTCGCTTTATTTCATTTTTCGTTCTGTACAACCCGTAAAGGATTTTGCCTTTCACATATATCGGCGATTCCGGAGAATTGAGATACTTGGGCTCCCCGTCACCGATAATCCTTCCACCAAAGGCAACCGTATCACCATTGAGATTCTCAATGGGAAACATCAGTCGCCCCCTGAATCTGTCATAACATTGACCGTTGTCCTTTATAATAATCAAGCCTGCTTTCCGAACAAGGTCACGGGCAACTCCTTTTCCATCAAAACTATTCTGCAGAAATCTCCACTCGTCCGGCGAATATCCGAGACCGAATTGCTTTACAACAGTATCGTCAATCCCCCTCTTGCCGATATAACTCCTGGCCACCTCTCCTTTAGCTGACATGAGGTTATGTCGAAACTGATCCGCCGCCATTTGGTTGATTCTGATTAGTTTTTCCTTTTCACTCGCTTTTCTTTTTTCTCCCGCCGTCACTTTTTTAACGGGTATCGTTATCCCCATCTTGCCCGCCAAGTGTCTTATCGATTCGGGAAATGACATATTATTTATTTTCATTAAAAAGGAAATAGCATTACCACCCTCTCCGCATCCGAAACAATAAAATATCTGTTTCTCGGGATTAACGGTGAAAGATGGTGTTTTTTCACGGTGAAAGGGACAGAGACCAACGAAATTTCTCCCGGCTTTTTTTAAGGTTACATGCTCAGAGACAACATCAACAACATTTACCCTGGCTTTCACCTCTTCTATTATGTCTTCAGGAATATGCCCTTTCAATATAATTCCCCTCTTTCGGGCATGATTAAAAGAATAAATGTATTGAACGTTACGAAAAACAAAAAGAATTTCAACGCAGGAATGTGATACTACAGGGATTATATATAATAACTATTTTGGATCTCTTTCTTATTTTCCAATTTCTTGGTTACGAGGATAGCTTTTCTTTAACTTTTTGGCTTACAAGCTTTCCGTCGGCCTTACCCGTTACTATCGGCATAAGAGCCTTCATAACCTTGCCCATATCACGAGGGCTGGTTGCACCTAATTCTTCAATAGCCTTGACGATCACTGCCTCGATATCTTCCTCCGACATCTGTTCAGGCATAAATTCCTGTATCACCTGTAATTCTTTCTCTTCCTTTTCGACAAGATCCATCCGTCCGCCTTTGGTAAACTGTTCGATCGAGTCTTTTCTCTGCTTCACCATGGAAGATAAAACCTGAAGGGCCTCTTCCTCATTAAG
>Ga0272442_10005922_pt1 | contig 16221 bp, 14 predicted proteins | sample SSMForm2O_FD_200262 | JGI IMG/M metagenome (GOLD analysis project Ga0272442, IMG submission 200262) | Marine sediment archaeal communities from Little Sippewissett salt marsh, Falmouth, MA, United States - SSM-Form-2O | ecosystem: Environmental > Aquatic > Marine > Wetlands > Sediment ...
ATCTACATACCTCTTTATCGCTAACCTGGCCTTTTTCCCGAGCGGGACAATCCTTTCCTTGGAACCCTTTCCGACGCACCTCAATATCCCGAGTTCAAAATTTATATCCCGCATATTCAACCCCACTACCTCCGATGCCCTTAATCCCGTAGCGTACATAAGCTCGAGGCACGCCTTGTCCCTCATTCCCAGTCGGTCTTTGGCGTTAGGCGCGCTCAGCAATTTCTCCACATCCCGCGAAGAAGCGACCTGGGGAAGGGTCTTCCATAACTTGGGCGTCTCTATGGAGCCGGGTATATCGGTCTTCAAAACGCCTTCCCTGGCCAGAAATTTAAAAAAGACCTTCACCGCCACAAGGCCCCTGGCTATGGAATTCGCGGAAAGCCCCCTGTCCTTCTGAAAAAACATAAAATCCGTTATATCCGATTTCTTGGCGTCGGCGAAAGAGGCGATATGATTTTTCTTTAAAAAGGCCTCCAGTTTGCCGAGGTCCCGCGCGTAGGCCGAGAGCGTGTTTTTTGAAAGCCCTCTTTCCAGGGACAGGTAATCCAGGAATTGGTTGATATGCGCCTTCACCGCCCCTCCCTCAAGATTATGCGGTCTCTATATTGGCGAAAAAGTCCTCTCGCCTTTCCCTGCCTATGGTGCTAAGCGGGCCGTGCCCCGGATAGATGACCGTCGCCCCGTCAAGGGAGAATAACTTATTTTTTATGGACCGTATAAGCTGTTCGTCCGATCCGTATGTGAAATCGGTCCTCCCCACTCCGCCCATAAAGAGCGTATCGCCCGTAAATACAATACCGTCTGACAGAAGGCATATGCTGCCGGGGGTGTGTCCGGGTGTATGGATAACCTCAAGCCGCAGTTGACCTATCTCTATAATATCCCCTTCCCTCAACAGGCGAGCAGCCGGCGGGCTCTTTATAGCGAAGCCGAAGGCGGCGGAAAGGTTGAGCTCGGCGTCCCCCAAAAAATCCGCGTCCAGTTCATGTATGTAAATAGGCGCCTCAAACATCTTGTTGGATGAGATATGGTCGCCGTGGCCGTGGGTATTTATAATGCATTTTATATCCACGCCCAGGCGCTTGATGTCGGATCTTATACCCTCGCCGTCGCTGCCGGGGTCTATGAGCGCGGCCTCGCCGCTGTCTAAATCGGCAAAGATATAACAGTTGGTCTCAAGCGCCCCCACTATCCTTCTTTTTATTTCCCGCCGCATGCCCCGCGCCTCCGGCCGCCTCCGCGGCCCGCTTAATCGCCGCTTTTTATGTATTCCCTCATCCTGTTGTAGGAAAAATTATTAGTGATCACCCGGCCTACCCGTTCCAACAGTCTCCGGCTATGCGGATCTTTCGTGATGTCCTTTTTGCTTTTTTTAAGCCTATTCTTCAGCTTCTCGATATGCCTTATCTGCTCATCCAGTTTGAGCGCCCTTTCTTCCTCGAGAAGGTCCCTCATGGCCGTCAGGTGGCGAAGCGCTTCGCTGGCCGAATTCATATCCCTTAGATGGCTCGACTCGCCCATCCTCTCCATATCGGAATGCCAGCTGCGCCACAGCATAAAATGCTCCTGGTACCTTTCGGGTGCGGGCTTCGGGCGGTATTCCTCAGGGCTGTAAAAAGAGACCTTTTCTTTTTTCGGATCTTTCTTTCTTATAAACTTCCTGCCAAGCTCCGCGCACCCGCATAGGCCGAAGGCCAAAGCGATTATCAAAACGGCCTTAAGCATTTTTCTGAATTCGGCTTCGCGTATTATTCTCACGCCCAGCCTCCTGGCTTTATCGTACTTTGATCCCGGTTCGTCCCCGACAACCACTATATCCGTGTCCTTGCTTACGCTTGAAGAGGGCCTGCCGCCCTGAGCGCGCACAAGACCTTCCGCCTCGCCGCGGCTGATAGAAGACAGTGCGCCCGTAAATACCACGGTCTTGCCCGCTAAGGCGCCGTTTGATTTGACCTGGCCGCCCGACATCTTAAGCCCCGCCTTCATCAACTTTTCCATAACCTTGATATTGCCCTTGTTCCTGAAGAACGCATGTATGCTTTCCGCCATCACGGGGCCTATTTCCCTGTTGGCCTCAAGCGCCTCCACGCTCTGTTTAGCTATATTATCGATGGAGCCGTATTTCCGCGTCAATATCCATGCCGCGTGCGCGCCTACGTGGCGGATACCCAGCGCGAATATCAGGCGCGATGGCTCGTTCGATTTGCTCTTTTCGATGGCCTCCGCCAGATTGCGCGCGGACTTCTGCGCGAATCTCTCGAGCCCCTCTATGTCGGACAGATTAAGATAGTACAGATCCCCGTAATCCTTTATCAATTCGGACGCCACAAGCTGCTCGACCACCGCCTCGCCCAGTCCTTCTATATCCATGGCGCCCCTCGATGCGAAATGCATTATCTTTTGTTTCACCTGGGCCTCGCAGGAGACGTTCTCGCACCTCAAGGCGACCTCCTCTTCGTTCCTTGCCACCTTTGAGCCGCATATGGGACAGGCCGAGGGCATAACGAATTTCTTTTCCGCGCCGCTTCTTTTCTTCTTTACGGGCGCGATAACCTGCGGTATTATCTCGCCGCTTTTCTCCACCAGCACCGTATCGCCTATCCTTATGTCCTTGCGTCGTATCTCGTCTATGTTGTGCAGTGTGGAGCGCGAGACGGTAGTACCCGCTATGCGCACCGGCCTTAAAACGGCCACAGGCGTCAGCGTGCCGGTCCTGCCGACCTGCACCTTGATATCCAGAAGCTCGGTCTCCTTTCTCTCGGCCGGAAACTTATACGCTATCATCCAGCGCGGATTTTTGCTCGTGACCCCCAGCTTTCGCTGCTGCCGGAACGAATCCACCTTGATGACCATACCGTCGACGTGATAGCCCAGCTTCTCTTTCTTCTCCAGCCATCCGAGGCAGTATTTTATAACGCCCTCGATATCGGAAAACCTCTCTACCTCGGCGTTCACCCTCATGCCGAAGCGCCTCATATAGCCCCATAAGTCGTACTGTCCTTTTATATCAATGCCTTCGAGCGCGCCGCATCCGTGAAAAAATATATTGAGGCGCCGCCGCGCCACCGTTCCCGGATCGAGCAATTTGAGCGAGCCGGCGGCGGCGTTTCGCGGATTCGCGAAGGGCTCCTCGCCAAGGCGCTCCTTCTCCTCGTTAAGGGCCAGAAATTCCTTCTCGGGCATATAGATCTCGCCGCGCGCCTCAATAAGCCGGGGAACGGCGCCGGAGGCCTTCTTAAGCCGCTCGGGCACGCCTTCCACCGCCATTATGTTGCGCGTTACGTCATCGCCCTCTCTTCCGCTGCCCCTGGTCACCCCGCGCAGAAGCCTTCCCTTCTCGTACACAATCGAGATGCTCGCCCCATCCACCTTCAGCTCGACCACATAATCTATTTTTTCAGCGCCCAGAATTTTTTTTACGCGCCTGTCGAAATCCCTTATTTCATCCGCGGAATAGGTGTTCTCTATGCTCAACATGGGCACGATATGCCGCGCGGTCTTAAAGGAATCCGTGGGCGCGCCGCCCACGCGGCGGGTCGGGGAATCGGCTGTCTTGAGCCGGGGATACATATCCTCAAGGCGGGCCAGCTCCGCCATAAGCTCGTCGTATTCCCTATCCGATATGACGGGACTGTCCTTCTCGTAATAAAGCCTGTCGTGCCTTTTTATCTCTTTGCGCAGGGCCTCTGCGCGTTTTTTCGCCTCCCGCATCTTCATTTTAAGAGGCCCGCCTCTATCAATTTATCCCTCGCCGCTTCCATATGCCTTAAGGTTATATTCTGATGGTAATCGTCCTCAGGAAACGCGGCCACGCAGCGCTGCCATTGTCTGTATTCGGACTCTATGTCCCCTTTTTTCCGATAGGCGTGCGCCACCATCCTGTCTATATAACTCGGGTGCTCGAAGCGCATGGCGCCCCTGAAATACCTGATGGCGTCGTCATAGTGTTTTAATTTGTGATAATATATCCATCCCAGCTCGAACCACATCCTGTAGCCGTTGCGATTCTTCGAAAGGCCTTCCTTCAAAAACCTTATTCCCTGCGTGATGTATTTATCTCTATCCGGCGCGTCACCGGCGTAGGCGTATAGATTATACGCCATATGCCAGGCGCCAAGGGCCCACGGCTCTATAAAATGCGGCTGCAGCCATGTGATCGCCCTCAAAAAAGGAATTATCTCAAACCATTTCCCGTGGTGCCACAGTTCGTCGATTTCTATCCACATGATGTCTACGGCTATCCCGCGAAAGCCGCCTATGATGAAGTTCGTGACAAATTCTCCCGGCATTACAACCAGCTCCTCTACAAGGTCACCGGTAACACGGCTGTAATTTATCGACTGCTGTATCAGCGGGATCGATCCCAGCAAAAGAAGGATAGCCCCGGCCAACAGATATCTACGCAGGCGTCGAGACAGGGAAGAATCCATCATACCTGCCTTTCGGCGAAGAAGAGATAGCCGAGCATCAGCATAACGGCGGTATACACCGCGCCGTAGGTCATCGCCTTGCCTACATACCGCAAAGAGACCTCGGTGCCGAGCACGACGGCGTTCTGCACGTTGAAATTCTCGAAATTGGGAAGTATCGCGTAAAGGAAAGACAGCAGCCCCTTCATCGCGATGCTATCGAACCTGTCGGCCAGGTGCTGGAGGTAATTGGTCAGGTGACCCGTAATGAATATAAGGATCCCGAAGATTATATTGAATATCTCGGAGGCAATGGTGGAAACGCACAAGGTTATCGCGCATAATACCACGAATTCCATGCCCATAAGGACAAGGGCCTTCACGATCTCGACATTAAACATCCTGCCCTTAAGATATATGATGATGTTCAGCAAGACGCCCATGATTATCAGGTTTATGAATATGGCGTAGAGCGCGCCGCAGAACTTGCCGAATAGAAACTGCGCCCTGCTCACCGGCTTGGATAGGATAGTGGTTATGGTCCGCCTTTCTATCTCGCGAGGCAGAAGGGCCCCGGTTATAAAGACGGTTATCAGCATCCCGATAAAGCGTATTATGCCCAGGGATGTGTCCTGTATTATCTTCAGCTCCTCGCTCGGCGCGAATATGGTAAAAAACCTGGTGGAGGCGATCGCCAATATCGCGAAAAGAAGCAGGATGTTCAGAAGCTTGTTTCTCAGCGCCTCTTTGTAGGTTATGCCCGCAATTAAAAATATATTCCTCATCTTTCCTGCTCCTTTCGGATTTTCGGAAACGGGTCCGGTCCTCCCGCGTTGATCAGCCTTTATTCTCCTCGTTTATTATTTTGATAAACAGGTCCTTTAGCGACGCCTTTCTTTCGGATATGCCCACCACCTCCATGCCGCCCTGCCTTAGGAGCTCCTTAATCCTCTCGCGCCTGTCGCGACCGGCGCCGCGCACCACTATATCGGTTTCGTCGTCTACGGTAAGGAGCTCATCCAGGCTGCCCGTCTTAATGAGCCGGCCCTTGTAAATAACCGCCACCCTATGGCAGGAGCCCTGGACCTGCGCTAAAAGATGGCTGGATAAGAATATGGTCTTGCCCTCTTTGTTCAATTCGCGCAGGAAGTCCTGAATCTCCAGCGTCCCTATCGGGTCAAGTCCGAGAGTAGGCTCGTCCAAAAACAGCAATTCCGGGTCGTTGATAAGGCTCGCCGCCAGGCCCATCCTCTGCAGCATACCTTTAGAGAAATTCCTTATCTGCGTTTTATAAGAATCCTTTAATCCGAGCTTCTCGAGAAGAAAGAAAATCCTCTTCTTTTTCGTCCGCGGGTCCATCCCGAACAAAGACCCGTAGAAATCCAACAGTTCAAAAGGATTTAAAAAATCGTAAAAATAGGGGTGCTCCGGAAGGTATCCTATTTTCTTCTTATAGCCGACGTAACGCGGGTCTTTACCCAGCACGCTTATCCTGCCCGATGTCGGGAATATAAGCCCCAGCAGCAGTCTTATGAGGGTCGTCTTGCCGCTCCCGTTCGGGCCGAGGAGCCCGAATACCTCGCCCTTTTTTACCTCCAGCGATAGACCGTCCAGCGCCTTAAAGCGCCTTTCGCCCATTACGTTTTTGTAAAACTTGCTCACACCGTGAACCGTTATCGGATTGCACATAATATTCTCCTAATATTTTATACCAAAATCCCCGGCCTCGCCCTCCGGATTGCCCCACGCGACATCAGCGTCTGTTATATATGGGTTCATCGGGCCGTTTTTCATTTTATCGAGAAACGTGATGAGGTCCTTTTCCTCCCCCTCGCAGACAACCTCTACCCTGCCGTCCGGAAGGTTCGCGGCCCATCCTGCCAGGCCCAGGCCGCGCGCCGCCGCGCGGGCGGTAAATCTGAATCCCACCCCCTGGACCGTTCCGGAATAGTATATACGCGCCCTCTTTTTCATATCTGAGATTGAAAACGGCCCCATTGCCGGATACGCGCGTATGCGCCGGCCGTTGCGAACACGCCGCGATGATGGTCGGGGCGGGCGGATTCGAACCGCCGACCTCTTGGTCCCGAACCAAGCGCGCTAGCCAAACTGCGCTACGCCCCGTCATTGTCTTAATTACATTATAATCTTATGAATTATATTAGTTTATCACCGCGGTAAGTTGTAGTCAACGAAAAAATAAGACAGGGTTCAGGGTTTAGTGGTTAACCGGTTAGCGGATGATATGCCAATAAAAAATAACTTGACACTTTGAACGACGTTCAAAGTGTCAAGTTATTGAGTTAGCGGGTTTTTTACGCACGACGCATCACGCAATACGCACGCAGGTTTAGCTTTGCGGCGAGAACCGCCCCGAACTTACCTTCTCCACCTACGAGGTGAAACACGGTTGGTGGGTATCATCGACACAAAAAGGCCTCCGCTGCCGGAGGCCTTTTTAAAACGATAAACTTTTCTTATGTTATCAATACCCTATGCGCCCCGAACGCGCATCTTCGTCCGGCCCGAACAGGAATTCCGGCTCCACTATAGGGGCGTAATCGGCGGGAAACGGAATAGGAAAACTGACAACCTCATACACACCCACTACGGTCCTGAGTAGAAATTTGGATATACCGTCTATTACGCCGTATGTCCCGGCCGCCAACGGCCCCTCCTCGTAGAAGGTCTCCTGAACTGATTTGGGAATCTCAAAAGCACCCGTCGCCACGTTGCCCAGTCCGCGCCCGAGCTTCCTAAGCATATCCTGCGCGAAACAGGGTGTTCCGACGGCTATCAAACCTATCATAATCAAGCATATCAAAACGTAACTTGTGAGCTTTCTCATCTTTCCTCCTTAAATGAAGACACAATACGAAAAACCGCGCGCCTTTAAAATAATAACGCCTTTTCTTAATTAAGTATATCCTAATATCAACAAAAGTCAAGGAAATTGAGGTGATGGCCGAGGCGCGACTACAAAAAACCGTGCTCTTTCAAAAAATCCGCGTCTATGCCTTTTTTCGCGGCGGGGGTTTTTTTAAGCGCGTATTTACCGAGGATATCAAATTCTATGTTCACAAGCCCCCCCGCCTTTTTAGAACCTAGATTGGTCCTCTTCAGGGTAAGCGGAATAAGGCAGACCTTTATGTTATTTTTGTCGACTTCCGCCACGGTCAGGCCGACGCCGTCTATAGCTATAGATCCCTTTTCGGCGGCATATACGGCCTTTCCCTCCGGCAGTTCAATATCTATCGCGCTCGCGGACGGAGATTTTGTCACGGAGTTTATCTTCCCGACACAGTCGATGTGGCCGGTCACGAAATGCCCGGATACCTTGCCGCCGACGGCAAGCGGCATTTCGACATTCACCTCTTCGCCCGCGCGGATGGATGAAATATTCGTCCCCCGCATTGTCTCTTCCATGACATCAAACTCCAATTGCCCGCCGCCCGTTTTGACAACCGTCAGGCACACGCCGTTGATCGAGACACTGTCGCCTATCCTCGCCTGCCCGGAGGCCGTTTTGGATTCCACCGTCAATTTCAAGGCGCCCGGCGTTTTCTTTACTCTTCTAACCCGCCCTTTTTCCTCAACAATACCGGAAAACACTACAGCCTCCCCCTTACCAATATATCCGGCCCTATTTTTTCCATCCGCATGTCTTTGAGAAAAAACGAATTTCTTATGTCGCTGGCCGCGCCGCCGAAGGAACCCGGCGCGTTTCTGCCTCCTATTATGCGCGGGGCGATAAACAAAAATACCTCGTCGGCCAGCCCCTTTCTCAACAAAGACGCGGACAATTCTCCGCCGCCTTCGGAAAGAACGGACACTACACCTATGCCCGCGAGATATCTCATCGCGCGCGATAGGTCTATCTGATTTTTTTCACGCGGCATCAAAACAACGCGCGCGCCCCTGCCTTCCAGTATTCTTTTTTTCTTTTGCGACGCGTTGCGGCCGCCGATTATCAATGCCCCTCTACCCCTGTCTTTCCGGCCGTCTATCACGCGGCTCTCGGGCGGGATGCGTAGATCGGTGTCCAGGATAACTCTTAAGGGCTGATTTTTCCCGCCGCCTCTATTGGTAAGAAGCGGGTCGTCCTTGATGACCGTATTTGCGCCGGCCAGAACCGCGTCGCTGCGCGCGCGCAATCTATGCACGAGACGCCTAGAAGACGCGGAGGTAATCCATCGGGAACGCCCCGCGCTATCCGCTGTCTTGCCGTCCAGGCTCTGCGCCAGTTTTATCGTAATATACGGCAGGCCTTTTTTAATAAACTTCGTAAACGGCCTGTTTAATTCCATCGCCTCATCCCTGAGCACGCCGCAGGCCGTATCTACGCCTGCCCTTTTCAATCTGCGTATGCCCCCTCCGTAATTTACCGGATTGGGGTCGCGCATCGCGAAGACGGCCCGCTTGATGCCGCTTCTTATGATCGCCTCGACGCACGGCGGCGTCTTTCCGCGGCTGGAACACGCCTCCAGCGTGCAGTATAACGTGGCGCCGCGCGTCCTCCTGCCCGCCCTTCTGATGGCCAGCGCCTCCGCGTGCATCGAGCCCGCCTTTTTGTGATAAGCCGAGGCCAGTATCCTGCCGTCTTTCACCAGGAGCGCGCCTACCGCGGGATTAGGGCTGGTCCTGCCCAGGCCTTTTTTAGCCAGCGACAACGCCCTTCTCATGTATTTTTCGTCAACGCGTCTTTGACTCACGTGCGCCCTCCGCATCCTTCCTTAAATCCTCCACGACGCTGTAAGGCACCTTTGTCGTACCTATAAGGACATTGACCTTGCCGGCGCCGTGGCAATCCGAACCGCCCGTGCCGATAAGGCCGTACTGTGAGGCAATATCTTTATAGCGAAGCGCCGCGCTCCTCGGATGATCGGTATGATACACCTCGATGCCCCTTATGCCTTTCTTTACGAGCCCCGGTATCAAATCATCACGCCCGAGGACGCGCGGATGGGCAAGGACCGGCACGCCGCCTGATTTAAGTATCATATAAATCGCCTCTTCGGGGTCAAGTCTGAATTTTTTCACATTGCACGGCGCCTTGTCCCCTATATATTTATTGAACGCCTCCTTTACGGAAGAAGTAACGCCTTCCTTATAGAGCGCCATTGCGAGGTGAAGTCTTCCGACGGATCCGGGGCCGCTTAACTTAAATACCTTTTCGGGCTCTATATCAAGGCCGAAATCCCTTAGCTTCGAGGTCATCTTGCGTATCCTCTCGGTACGCACCTTGCGCATCTCCTCAAGTTTTTTGACAAACCAGGGCTCTCGCCATTCTATGAAATAGCCGAGTATATGAAGTTCGGCGCCGTCGATCTCCGCGCTCAATTCCACGCCGGGTATGACCTCAAGCGCGCGCCCTTCCGCGCGACGGAGCGCCGGGGCTATACCGTCCACGCAGTCATGGTCGGTTATCGCTATGGCCGAAAGCCCCTTCTTGAGCGCTATATCGACAACCTCATCCGGGCTAAGCGTGCTATCCGAATGGATTGTGTGTATATGCAGGTCCGCGTATCTATCCGTCATTTTTCCTTCATCCTGCTTATTTTATCCAGAATACCGTTTACGAACTTGCCGGAATCTTTATCGCCGTATTTCTTGGCGATGTCGACGGCCTCGTTTATAGACACCTTGGGCGGGATATCGTCGAGATATATAAGCTCGAAGGCCGCCATGCGCAGTATATTGCGGTCCACCACGGCCATTCTCTCGATCTGCCAGTTCTTGGCGTAGCCGGCTATTACCGAGTCGATTTCTTTTATGTTATCCCTCGCGCCCCTGGCCAGCAGTCCGGCGAATTCCCTTACGGATTCCTCCGTCTCGGGCTCCCTTTCCCAAAACGCGCGTATAGATGAGTCGCAGTCGTCTTTTGTCATCTCTATCTGATAGAGGATCTTAAGCGCGCATTCCCTGGACTTCGTGCGTCTTCTCATATCGGCGCCTCGCTTTCGAACTTTAGATGCTGCCGCACCCGCTTTCGGATTTTAGATGCTGTCAAATAGATTCGCCATTTCGATGGCGTTTACGGCCGCGTCACGGCCCTTATTGCCTTCCTTGGTCCCGGCCCGCTCTATCGCCTGTTCAAGGCTGTCGGCGGTAATGACCCCGAATATGCAGGGGACCCCGGAGTCGAGCGACACCTTCGAGACGCCCTTCGCGGCCTCCGAGGCGACATAATCAAAATGCGGGGTCGCGCCCCTTATCACCGCGCCCAGGCAGATGATCGCGTCGTATTTTTTAGATTTCGCCGCTTTTTGCGCCGCGACGGGTATCTCGAACGAACCCGGAACCCACACTATGTCAACGGCGCTGTCCTGGGCGCCATGCATCCTCAGCGCGTCCACCGCACCGTCCAGAAGCTTCGCGCTGATAAACTCGTTGAAACGCGAAACTACTATGCCGAATTTTTTTCCCTTTGCTATAAGGCCTGCCTTCAATACCTTTCCCATATCAATCCTCCTTTTTTCATGCCTCCGTGTAATGGTCTAACTTTATACCTCCAGGTAATGGCCTAACTTTGTCTTTTTAGTCCTTAAATACCTCCTGTTTGTCTTGTTGGGGGATATCTGAAGCGGAACGCGCTCAACGACCTTTAATCCGTAACCCTCTAGGCCGATTATTTTTTTAGGGTTGTTCGTGATAAGCCTGATATCCCTGAGGCCTAAATCGGCGAGGATCTGCGCGCCTATGCCGTAATCCCTCAGGTCGGCTTCGAAGCCGAGGGCCTCGTTCGCCTCGACGGTATCAAGTCCCGTATCCTGAAGCGCGTACGCCTTAAGCTTGTTCGCGAGTCCTATCCCCCTGCCCTCCTGCCTCATATACAGAAAAACGCCCTTCCGCTCTTTGGCTATCATATTAAGCGCCTTTTTAAGCTGCCTGCCGCAGTCGCATCTTCGGGAGCCAAATACGTCTCCGGTAAGGCATTCGGAATGCACGCGCACAAGCGTAGGGCCCGGGCCTATCCTGCCCTTCGTAAGGGCGAGATGGTGATCCTTGTCGATGCGGGATTCATAGACGCGCAGTTTAAACTCTCCGGCATCAGTCGGGATATAGGTGTCGGCTATCGATTCCACGAGCTTTTCCGACTTTCTTCTGTGCTCGATTATCTGGGCTATCTTGCATATTTTGAGGCCGTGCCTCGCGGCGAATTTCCGCAGCTGAGGCCCCCTGGCCATAGTCCCGTCCTCATTGAGTATCTCGCATATAACCCCGGCCGGATACAATGAAGACAGGGCCATCAGGTCGACGCAGGCCTCCGTATGTCCCGCCCTTACCAGGACGCCGCCTTCCTGCGGCCTTAAGGGAAATATGTGCCCGGGGCTCACGAAATCCGAGGGCTTCGCCCCTTTTTTCGCCAACAGCCTGATAGTGCGGGCCCTGTCCCTGGCGGATATGCCGGTGGTAATGCCTCTTTTAGCGTCGACGGATACGGTCCAGGCGGTTTTATAAGGGTCGGAACGCGAACCGGCCATCGGATATAATCCAAGCTTGTCAAGTCGTCCGCCTTCCATGGGAACGCATACCAACCCCCTGCCATGGGTCACCATGAAATTCATATCCTCGGGCCTTATCGCGGAAGCGGACATCACGAGGTCGCCTTCGTTCTCCCTCTTCTCGTCGTCCATAACGATGACCATCCTGCCCGCCTTTAGATCTTTTATTATCTCTCTAACCGTATTCAGCCGCATCGCTTTTCTCCCGATAAAAATAAACCCTTAGTTGGACACTTTAGACGACGTTCAAAGTGTCCAACTATTTTTTTCGCCAAAAAAAGGCCCCCGAAAATATCTTCGGGGGCCGCTATATGGCTTTGTCTTACGGATCTTCTCTCATCTAGACTATACTATCGGCTCCGGAATTCGCGTTATACGCCGGATCCATCCCCTTATCAGGGGATTCGCGGGCTTTAACCGCCGGTCGGGAATTTCACCCTGCCCCGAAGATCAGTGAAAACTATTATACCAACTCGCGCTTATAAGTCAAGCGAAAAAAGTCGTCCGGTCGCCAGTCATCAGTCACCAGCTCAAGGCCTCCTCGGCTGTCAACTTTCAGCCATCAGCTGTCAGCGCAAGGCAATTGTAAGACCTGTAACCCGCTAACCGGCTAACTACTACGTCGTGCGTATTGCGTGATGCGTCGTGCGCAAAAAACCCGCTAACTCAATAACTTGACACTTTGAACGTCGTTCAAAGTGTCAAGTTATTTTTTATTGGCATGTCACCCGCTAACCGGCTAACCACTAACCGGCTAACCTTGACATCCGCGCTTTCTTCAGGTATATTAATTGCTTGTATGACTATAAAAGACGAAGGCCAAAATATAGAAAAAATCAAAGGGGACTTCGAAAAGGCAAGGGCCGAGTTCTGGCTTCTCTATGAGATCTCGAACGCGATGAGGACCACCCTGGAGCTTGAGCAGATATTGTACATAATCTTGACCGCCGTCACTTCCCATGAAGGTCTCGGATTCAACAGGGCCATGCTTTTTCTTGTAAATAAAAAGGAAGATACGCTTGAGGGCAAGATGGGTATAGGCCCGCACAGCATAGAAGAGGCGAATCTTATATGGAAAAGTATCGAAGAGCGAAAAATGACATTCGAGGACCTTATAAACGCCTATGATAACTTTAAGAAAGACCCCGACACCAAGCTCCACAATCTCGTAAAAGGCACAAAGGTGCCTCTTAACGAATCCCATGGCCTGCTTGCCCTTACGGTGCTTGAGGAAATGCCGTTTGAGGTATTGACGGAAGAAACCCGTAGACGCGTAGATGATAAATACCTGCAAAAATTGGGAATGCAGTATTTTGTCACGGTCCCGTTGAAGGCAAAGGATAAAGTAGTCGGAATCATAGTGGCCGATAATATATTCACCAAAAAACCCATTACAAAGTCCGATATCGGCCTCTTAAGCCTATTCGCCAACCACGCCGGCCTCGCTATAGAAAATTCCCGACTCTACGAGGAAAAGGTCTACCTCTCAAATACGGACTGGCTTACCAAGCTGTGGAACCACGGACACTTTCAGTCTATCCTCTCGCGCGAGCTGGCCAAGGCGCGCCAAGGCGAGACAAATCTAAGCCTGATTATGATAGATATCGACGACTTTAAAAAATATAACGACCGTTTCGGTCATGTGGCCGGAGACGCCGTTATCAGAGGGATAGCGCGGATACTTATGGACGCCTCTCGCAAAAAGGATTATGTGTGCAGGTATGGCGGCGAGGAATTCAGTATAATACTGCCGCAGACGACAAAAGAAGACGCGAAGGCCATAGCGCACCGGCTGAGAGACAAAATAAAAGGACATAATTTCCCGAACCAGGAAACGCAGCCCAAAGGTGTCTTTACCCTAAGCTGCGGGCTTGCCACCTTTCCTCAAGACGGAAACGCCAAGGACGCGCTTATCAAGAACGCCGATTCGGCCCTTTTAAAAGCGAAAAGGCAGGGAAAAGACGCGATAGTGATCCACGAATAACCCTTACGCAAGCGCCCCTTCGGTTTCTTTGTCCCTCTCTTTTTCCCTCCCCTGTTTCGGGGCCGGGGCCTCATCGTGAAATTTAACCGAGACAATCTTGGATATCCCGGACTTCTCCATGGTGATGCCGTACATCACGTCAGCCAGAGTTATGGTCTTTTTGTTGTGGGTTATGACGATAAACTGCGACTTTTTCGTAAACTCGCGCAGGGCCTTGCTGAATCTGTCTATATTCGATTCATCCAAAGGCGCGTCGACCTCGTCTAAAAGGCAGAACGGACTCGGTTTTATCTTAAAAATGGCGTAAATCAGCGCGATGGCGGTAAGCGCCTTCTCTCCCCCGGAAAGCAGGGTAATATTCTGCAGCTTCTTTCCGGGCGGCCTTACCACTATTTCTATGCCGCACTCCAGGACGTCCCTTTCGTCTATCAGGAAGATCTCGGCCTGTCCTCCCCCGAAAAGAAACCGGAAATAATTCTTGAACTCAAACTGTATTTTCTCGAATGTCTCCAAAAACAACTTGCGGGTCGTCTTATTTATCTTGGCTATCGCCTTCTGGATATCCTCTTTCGCCTTGGTCAGGTCCGCGTGCTGATGGCTTAAGAAATTAAACCTGTCTTCCAGTTCTTTGTGCTCTTCTATGGCAACCAGGTTCACGGTACCCATAGAATCGAGCTTCCTGTTCAATTCCTGTATTTCTCTCCTTATCTCGTCCCAGTCCGCGGATTCCCCGTAGGGGCACCTGTCGGTTTCTATATTCACCTTATAGAGCTGCGCCATGCGATTTTTGAGCGTCTCCAGCTTAAATCCTATTTCGCTTTTCTTCATATCGAAGCCGTGTTCGGAATCCTTGCGCCCTCCGGACAACGCGCGCAATTCGCCGAGGCGGTCTTCAAGCCCGTTGATGACCGAGCCCCTTCCGCCCCTCTCCTCTTCCATGTCTATAAGTTCTTTTTCGGCGGCCGCTAATTCCGTGGATAGGCGCTTTATCTCGACCTCCAGCTCCTTTGACTCCTCTATTAGCTCCTCTATCTTCCTGCCTGACTCGTCTATTTCGGAGGATTTCTGAACAAGCGTTTTATCATATGTGCCCAACGATTCCTTCTGGACCGACAGGTTCTGTGAAAGCCCGTTTTTTTCTTTTGAGAGGGCATGGAGCTCGGTTTTTATCTCGGCTATAAGGACCACTGTCTCCTCGCGTTCTCTGGAAAAGTCCTTGGACATTTCCTGCGAGCTGAAAAGGACGTTTTGTGTGTCGCTTTCCTCTGCCTCGATATCCTTCAATCGTTTCTCGAGCCCTTCCTTTCTGCGCGAAAAATCATTTACCTCTTCTTTTATCTCTTCTTCCTCGAGCGCGAGAACGGAAAGTTCGTCTTTCAATCTTTCGTTTTCCCTGCCGGCAGAAGAAAGTTGGCTTTCCTTCCTGTGATATTCCGACTCCCGCCCCTTTAAAAGGCCTTCCGCATCGCCAAGTTTCGCGTCTAAGTCCGTCCGGCGCCCATTAAGAGCAGATATTTCCTTGTCTATGGTCTCAACCAGGCCCTTTGAGATTTTTATCGCCTTTACGGTATCCATAAGGCGGGACTCTCTGCCGATTATTCCGGCGTCATCACCTTTGGGATCGGAGCCGGCGGCAACAAACGCGCCCTTGAATATCTCGCCTCTCTTGGTGACCAGCGCCGTGCCGGCCCGGACGTCGTCCGGCAGGGAGCTGAATATTTTTTTGGAAGATCTTATGTCGGCGGTGAGATAAAAACCCTTTAGCAAATGCGACACCGCGCGCTTCACATCGCTGTCCACCACCACAAAGTCATCCAGCGCGCCTAATACGCCCTCCGCATTCAAAGGCGCGTTTTCGCCCTCAACGTGCGCCGGCAAATCCTCCAATATTATAAAAGCCGCCCTCCCCAGGCGTTTCGCGCTTAAGTATTCCGCGGCCCTAAGCGCGCCTTCTCTATCCTTAAATACGACGCACTGGGCGTAGGCGCCCAGCGCCGTCTCGACGGCGAGTTCACACCCCCTCCTGGCCCCTATTATACTTCCTAAAACTCCTTTTATTCCATCGGCCTGAAATTCACCCGTCTTTACGGCTCCCAACAGGGCCTTGACGCCTCTGGCAAAACCTTCATGCCTCTCTATAAGGTCCTCAAGAAATGATTTTTTGGACTCCAGCGTTATAAGCCCGTTTTTTTCCTCCTGGAGTCTTTTTTCCGCGGAATCCAGCTGGGCAAAGACCTCTTGTCTGTTTCCCGAAAGCAGGTCGCGCTCCGAACGTATAGCGCGCATCTCTGATTCGGCCTCCTCGAATTCCTTCTGCAGG
>Ga0272442_10005924_pt1 | contig 16220 bp, 16 predicted proteins | sample SSMForm2O_FD_200262 | JGI IMG/M metagenome (GOLD analysis project Ga0272442, IMG submission 200262) | Marine sediment archaeal communities from Little Sippewissett salt marsh, Falmouth, MA, United States - SSM-Form-2O | ecosystem: Environmental > Aquatic > Marine > Wetlands > Sediment ...
ACCTCAAAATCCTCGTTATTAACTACGCCATCACCGGTGAAATCGGCTGCGATATACTCTTCCACGGTGAAGTTCCAGATACTTCCTTTTGTAATGGTAGGCCCGGCATCATCTACTTCGTCAATACGCCAGTAATAAGTCTGTGCTGATTTTAGAATAGAGTAAGGGTCGTATGTGGTATCGCCGACGAGCTGATTGCCCTTGTAAACGCTCGTACCTATCGGCAGGGAGTTGTCGGCGCTATTGACGTCGTTGAAATCCGTGCCCAGGTAGATGTCGTGGCTGTCGGCACCGACACCGGCTGACCAGCTAAGCTCAACATTGCGGGGCACATCAGTTACCATATTTGGAGGATAGGGATTGCCCGCCTTGTTTATATTCACCGGTGCAAAGGCCGCCACCGAATGAGTCATTCGGCCGAAGCTCGGATGATACCAGCTCATTGTGTTTGTTCCCGCTGAAGCCGCCTTCGTGCTGCCGGCTGCGGAACTGCCGCCGCTGGCGACGTTGAACTGCTCGACCATACCACTGCTCGTAGCGCTGAAAACGCCTTTCTCACTGCCGCCGACAACATCAACGACCCACATTCCGCTGCTGCCGACAGTGATATCGGTGGAAATATCACGCCCCGAAGCAATTGAATTGGTGTCGACGGCCTCGGCGGACTGCTGGGATACATTGGCGAGGGAAATGCCTCCACCGCATATTCTGCTAACCTCGCCGGAATAATTAGCGGAGATGGTATGAGCGCCGGATGAAGGCAGCTCATCATCGAGCAGATAATACAACTCGGTTTTCATTTTATAGCCCGTTGGTTCCCCTTCGGTTATACTCGAACCGATTACAAGGTGCATATTAACATTATTATATTTGATACTGCTTATCGTAAGGTCGCTGTCGCTGTTGTCTTCACCGGCCAGGCCGACTATCAAAATGCGGTTCTGTCCGCCTCCGATTGTGTGTGTCCAGCTCAACCCCCAGCTGCTGTTGACGTAATTGGAACTGTTGGCGTCAAAAACAATATCGTCCGCTACGCCGATACCAGCTATAGCAAATAGCAAGGCAATAGAAAAGATGCGCATAAGGTTTTTAGACAACATATCAACCTTCCTCCTTATCGTTAGATTTACAAAAGGCGTTATATAAAATTACCACATAACCTGATTTTATTCTACAATATCCGAGTAAACAGGTCAAGTAAGAAATGCCATTAACCTTCATAATATGCACGTAAAAGCGTCACAGTCGTCAAATTTTATATTGACGCCTGATATCGAACAGGACCTTGTGAGTTTTTGTCATTCGCTGTTGCTGTGGCAAACAATACCTGTTAAAGAGCTGCCTAAAATTATAGGAAGGTTTCCTTATACCAGGCCATATATTCTCGCAGCTTTTTCAGGTAACCTTCGAGGTCGAGAAGCTGTTCATCACATATCAGGTAGGTCATATCCGCCCGGCGATTGGCGAAGTGGCGTGCCCGGTCCTGCCTGTGGAAATACTTTTTATCTGCAGTTGACATTCCCTTCGGCAGACTTGTCTTCTTAAATACTGTTACCAGGTGGTTGAAGACCTTGTCTCTTTCAGCGAGGTTTTTCTCGATTATTGCCGCGGCCTGCTCCATCGCCTCGTAAGCCGCTGTGTGGCTTACAAATCGCTGCCTGTGCGCCTGGGTAACAGCGCTTTCAAGTTTCGCAAGGTCAAGGTAGGTCTGGCAGGTGTGTTTGAGAAGGTCGATAAGACTGATAAATATCTCGAAGTCATAACTGTTCTTTACACCCCGGCCGAGATTATCCCTGCATATCTTCATTGCCCTGTCCATTTCGCCCAACTGGGCTTTTGACCTGTCTGTTATCTCTTTATATTCTCTTCTCCAGAACGGGTCATACTCAAGCGAGTCATCCCGCGGAAGGTCCGGCAGGTGTGTCTTGCCGATATCCCCGTGATGCCAGACATTGCGCTCGAATGTGTCCATATAATAATAGGCGCTTTTGCTAAGTATGGTGAAAAGTTCGGACATATCTTCAACGTTGTCGCCATAGTAATTTTTGAAATATTTTTCCCGGAACTCATCCAGTTGTGGTTTAGCGCCGCTCCAGGAGAACTCGGCTGAATTAACAAACGCCATCATCCAGACCTGGTTGTGCAGGCCGGAGTCATCCCACGAAGTATTTATCATACCGTCAAAGACTCCCGCCGTGGCCGCCGAAGATAATTGCCGGTGAGAATTTACAAGGCAATCATCCACAGGTCTTCCCCGGCGTACTTTGTAATAGTAAGGAAGAAACAGATGCTCAATACCGGGATTGGGGTCATAGAAAAAAACCGGATAGCCTCTTTTCTTCGACTCTATAACATACGAATAATCTTCGCCGTAGTCGCCGCTTTCGGTAAGAACCAGACCTTTGACCGGAACAATTCCCTTCGCCGGAGACCTGCTTTTCTCCCAGCCCAGCGCCCTTTCCCACGCCATCGGCTTGCGACCTATGGACATTAAGTGCTCGGCCGCCTTATTGATAAAGATATGGTACAAGCCGCTTTTGCCTATCTCTTCGGCCTTGGCCTTACAGCCGCATTCAACCCCCTGACCTACCTCGTAAGTCTCATCAGAACCTATATGAATGTACTCCGAGCCCGGCGTTGCCTTGATGGCGTCTTCCCAAAGGTCGAACATAAGCTCATAGGTGCCGTCCTTCAACGGACAGAACTCCCAGTTAGAAGCGGCGATTTCACGAAGATGAGCGTGTTGCGGCCATTTAAGTATGAAGCTTACATGACCAAGCCCCTGAACAAGCGGCACAAGCTGAACGTGATACTTTCGGGCGTAACGGGTAAAATCCTGCATCTCTTCCATCGTAAAAGCGCCGGGGGCGCCAATTTCCGGATGGCTCGGATACTCGAATTTGTCCTCCCATTCCCAGACGAGCATATTGATTTTGTAACCGGCCATATCACGAATAAAACTCCTTACGTACTCGGCCTTGTCCTGATGATGTTTGGTATCATAATGCACCGCCCGCTGCTCGATATCGGGCCAGTCGGTTATCTCCATACCTTTTACATAAGGGCAGTGGTAACCCTTTTGAATAACCTGTAATAAAGTCTGCGTACCGTAGAACAGGCCCGCTTCGCCGTTGGCCTTGATGGTAACCTTATTCGAAGCTACAGACAAATGGTATCCCTGATTACCGAGTTTTTCAGCGGCGCCTTTTCTGGTCAGGATAATCGATTTTGCTGCAGCTGACTTGCCCACACTGACCTTAACGTTCCATTCTTTTTCAATTTCCCATCCTTTTACAATACCAAGAGCCAGTTCTTCTGCTGCGAATTTGTCCGCTTCGGATGCGTTTTTGTCAATTACTATGACAAGTTTGCTGTCGAGCATAAAATTATCGCCGCCAAGTTCTACCTGCTGGGGATAGGGGATAAGATTAATACCAGCGCTATACAATTCCGTGGCCGAACTTTCGGTTGTAACCGACACGGCCAAAAACAAAATCATCGATAAAAATATATACCATTTCTTTAGTGTGACCATTTTCATCTCCTTCTCTATAGCTGTTGAAAAAACCATACCGAATTGCATACAGGGCAAATCGAAATCACTGCAGATTTATCAGTTACACTCTAATCTGCTCGGGTCGATATGTCAATATGATTTATTTATATAGGCGGGGTGGTTAAAAAGGGGGTTATTAATGCTGTTATTCGGGATTTTTTATCGGCCAGTCCCATAAAAAGTAAAGTCCTTAACGTAATATAGCCGAATAAACGAATACCTTATTAGTGTTGTTTTACGTATTTTTGGCGCAAAAAGGGCATAATTGTGCGGCAAAAAGGGGCATATTGAGGCTGTTATTACAGTTAAGAGAGAAAAACTATGAGAACAATGGCAGTTGTTAATCAAAAAGGCGGCTGCGGCAAGACAACGGTATCCATAAACCTTGCAAGCGCGCTGGCTGAACTTGGGCAGCGGACACTGCTGGTTGATATGGACCCACAATCGCATTGTGCGGTCGGTCTGGCTGTGCCTGAAGAGCAGATTGAACAGAGCATCTATGATGTATTGATAAGCAAAAGCAGAAACGAGCCGATAAAGCTGACCGAAATCCTTTGGCAGATAGGGGACAACCTGGAGATGGCACCGGCCAGTATTGACCTTTCGGCTTTCGAGCAGCAAATGACGGGGGTCAGCGAGCGCGAGTGCTGTTTGAAAAATGTGCTTGATGAAGTAAACAAAGAATTCGACTATGTGATAATCGATTGTCCACCGGCGGTAGGTCTTCTTACGTTCAACGCGCTACGGGCTTCCACTGATGTTGTTGTCCCCGTTGAGACAGGTTATTTTTCACTTCACGGGCTCAGCAAACAGCTTGAGACATTGAATATTCTTTGTGAGAGGTGCAGCCAGGAAGTTGATGTTAGGGTGCTTGCAAGTATGTATGATGTCAGGACGAAGATGGCCAGAGAGATTCTGGCTGAACTTCGTTCGCACTTCGGCGATAAGATGTTCAAAACGATGGTTAATTTCAATACAAAGCTCAAAGAGGCGGCCAGTTTCGGCCAGCCGATTAGCGAATACGACCCGGCGAGCAAGGGGCAGAAAGATTTTCGAGCACTTGCACAGGAGGTTATCGAATCGGAAAGCAGGCAGGAGCGATATGAGCTTGTCAACTCATTGTCGAGCCAGCTTGATTCGCTGGGCAGCACAGCCGATGAGCTGCTGCAGTCGGTGAAGCCTGCAATAAAAACGATAGAGCCTTCGAAAACAGAGAAAACAAAGCCGGCAGTTCAAACGGTGGAAACTCCCAAAGCCGATGTATCCAGACCAGCCATACAAAGTATAGAAGTCGGCAGGGCTGAGACAGCCGAGCCTGTTCTGCAAACAGCAAAGACGGCCAAAGATGAAAGTGTAGAAACGGGCGTGCAGGCGAAGGAAGTTGCACCGGCTGCAATATCGGAGGGTGTGATGGAAACAGTGGTTAAAGTTGAAGCGGAGACAGCGGTGCCGGCAATACAGACTGAGGAATCTGCTACTAAACCGGAGGCGACGGCGCCTCCGGTGGATATTGATACCAAACTCTCGGATTTTTATGGATTAAGCCAGATAAACGATGCGATAGTTTTTGTGACTCTTTACCCACGTGCCGAGAGCGTTCAGCTTGCGGGCGACTTTAATAACTGGCAGCCGACAGAAACGAAGCTTCAGAAGGTTGGGCATAGCGGTGTGTGGCAGACGAAGCTTAAGCTTCCGACGGGGAAATACCGGTATCGTGTGGTGGTTGACGGACAATGGCAGCAGGACCCTTATAACGAACACACGGAACTGAATCCGTTCGGTGAATATAATTCAGTGGTTGACGTGAAGTAGCCCGCTTTTACACAGGGAGAGGGAGCGAGGAATTTTGGGAGCCTGCCTACGCCAGCAAGACTAACGTTTTGTATTGAGGCTTGATTTTGGGCTGACAAAGGGGGTTGGTATATTTTTTTGATTTTCGTTTTTTTTCGTGCGAGAGGAGTTTTCTTTTTAGAGATATACCGCCGGGAGCGGAGAAACCGCCGAGAGTGCCGTCTGTTCTTATGACCCTGTGGCAGGGGACAATTAAAGGGAGTGGGTTTTTTGCCATAACTCTTCCGACAGCCCTTGCGGCGGCTGGTTTACCTGCCTTTTTTGCCAATAGTGCATAAGTTATTGTCTTGCCGAAGCTGATGTCTCTACAGGCTGTGAGGACGGAGATGGCAAATGGACTGAAGCCATCGAGAGCAAGTGAAATACGAAAGCTGAAGTTTACGGTACAGCCGTCAAAGTAAGCGATTATTTGCCGCTGGAGTGTTTTGAAAAGGTGTTTATCATATTGAGGGTTCGGGAGATTTTTCAGTAGTGCGGCCTTGACTTTTTCAGGATTGTGGGCGGGCAGGTGAGTGCGTAAAAGGGCGAACCGGGCGGCGGCGAGGCCAAAAGAGCCCCATTTTGTTTCAAAAATTGTGAATTTTGTTACATTTTGCATATTTTGTCTTTATTCTGCGATTAAATATTGTCTAATGAAGCAAAAATATTGACTGTGTGCCAGAATTGTGTTAAATATACTGGTTTTTATAAAAACGGCCAGAGAAGATTTGTTTAGAGGTTTGATTTTTAAATATGTCTCTTGAAGAATTGCGAAAACAGATTAATGAGGTTGACCGCAAGCTTGTCGAGCTACTCAATGAGCGTGCCCGCGTTGTTGTCGAGATAGGCAAGCTCAAGTCCCAGGATGACAGCGCGATTTATGCGCCTGACCGTGAGAAGGACGTTTTTGCCCGTCTGGCCGAGGCTAACAAGGGTCCGCTGCCGGACAAGTGTCTGGCAGCAATCTGGCGGGAGTTGATGAGCGGTTCATTTGTTCTTGAGAGGCCATTGCGAATCGGTTACTTAGGGCCTGAGGGGAGTTTCAGTCATACGGCGGCTCTGCTGAAGTTCGGCCAGAGCGTGGAATACGAATCTCTGGCGGACATTACAAGTATCTTTAGCGAGGTAAGCAAGGGGCACTGTGACCTTGGTGTTGTTCCGATAGAAAATACCACCGGTGGAGGTGTCGTAGAGACGCTGGATGCCCTGATAGAATCGAATGTCAAGATATGCTCGGAAGTTGTGATGGCTATTCATCATAATCTTCTTGCAAACTGTCAGTTGAACGAGATTAAAAAAATCTACTCGAAGCCGGAAATATTCGTTCAGTGTCGAAACTGGTTAAGCGCCACCTTTAAGGACAGGGAAGACACTACGGTTGCGGTAGCTTCTAGTGCCAGGGCGGCACAGATAGCATCTCAAGAGGCTGGGGCGGCGGCGGTAGGCTCTGTGGTAGCGGCGGAACTTTACGGGCTGGGCATTGTGTGCGAGAAAATTGAGGATATTACAAGCAATATAACGCGTTTTCTTGTTGTGAGCCAGGAGGATGCAAAGGCGACAGGCGAAGATAAAACGGCTATTATGTTCAGCACCGCCCACAAGGTGGGGGCACTGGCGGATGTGCTGGATGTTTTACGGACTTACAATATCAACCTAACGAATATAGAGTCCCGCCCGAGCAAGAAAAGGCAGTGGGAATATTATTTCCTAATGGATATTCTGGGCCACAGGACGGATGAAAATGTCCAGAAGGCACTAGAGGAGGCGGGCAAACATTGTTTACAGCTTTCGATATTAGGGAGTTTTCCGAAGGCGACGGAGATGCTTTAAGAGGTTTAGTTACAGGAGTATTTTATGAGGAAGCCATTTGTAGCCGGCAACTGGAAAATGAACACGGACAGTCATACCGGCGTAAATCTGGCAAAGAGTGTGGCATCGGGTTTATCAGAGAGTACTGGCAACAGGGTTGATGTGGCGGTAATACCGCCTTTTGTTTATATTTCTGCTGTGGTTGAAGCGGTTAACAGAGCCAGGATTGCTGTGGGAGCCCAGGATGTTTATACAGAAGAAAAAGGAGCTTTCACCGGTGAGATAAGCGTGGCGATGCTGAAGGATGTCGGCTGTACGTATGCTTTGTGCGGTCATTCGGAGCGCAGACATGTAATCGGTGAAAGCGATGAATTGATAAATAAAAAGGTATCGGCCTGTATTTCCGGGGGACTTTTGCCGATTTTGTGCGTAGGCGAGCTTCTGGAAGAGCGCAAGTCCGAGCAGACGTCAGAGGTTGTTAGCCGGCAGATAAAAGAAGGTCTGGGCGGTTTAAGCGCCGAGAAAGTGTCTGCGGTGACGATAGCTTACGAACCGGTCTGGGCCATCGGGACGGGCCTAACGGCGACGCCGGAACAGGCACAAGAGGTACACGCTCTGATAAGAAAGATGCTCGGAGAGATGTATGACGGTAAGCTGGCAGAGGAGATTCGGATTCAGTACGGCGGTTCAGCAAAGCCGGAAAATGCGTCGGAGCTGATGGCGCAGCCGGATGTTGACGGGCTGCTGGTAGGCGGCGCAAGTTTAAAAGCAGATGACTTTCTTTCGATAATTCAGGCAGCAGTATAATTGACAGGGGAAAGAAAATGACATTTTTTCCATTTTTGGCAGTAAATTTTATGATGAAGTTCGTGGCCTTTATTTTTGTTGTCAGCTCTTTGCTTTTGATTCTGCTGATATTGATTCAGAAGGGTAAAGGCGGCGGTCTGAGCGGCGCGTTCGGCGGAATGGGCGCGGCAGGAGGCATATTCGGCTCGAAGACGGGCGACCGTCTGACGTGGTTAACAATAATACTGGTCGGGGTGTTTTTGACGCTTGCGGTTGTAATGGCGAAATACTATACGCCGACGGTCAGCGATTTCGGGGAAGATGCGGCAGTCCAGCAGACGGCGCCTTCAACTACAGATATGAGTACGGAAGCAATTCCACCTGAGGAATGAGAGCAGAGGATTTTGGAGTATGTTATATGTCGGCGAGCCTGATGCTTAAGGAATGTATGAAGGTTTAGTTTCTATGATACACAGTATGACCGGATACGGGGAAGCGGAGGGTCAATTCAACGAGATAACTTACGCTGTTGAAATCAAGGCGATTAACAACCGTTATTTCAAGGCGAGGATAAAGCTGCCGGAGTCAATGACATTTCTCGAAGACGCTATTGAAAAACTTCTGGCTAAAGAACTGTCGAGAGGTACGATAAATTATGTTCTTCGGCTCAAAAATGTTTCGGCAAACGCACTCTTCGACATAGACGATACTGCTCTGAAGGCGTACGTGGCAAGATTGAACGAGATAGCATCATCGATGGATGTTAACTGTCCGATAGATATGGCGGGCCTGCTGGCGCTTCCGGGGATGCTGGTGCCCGTTCTGCAGGATAAAGAAGCAATGGGCCGAATCAGGGACAAAGTGTTGAGCATTACTCAGGAAGCGGTAGAAAATCTTAAGCGGATGCGTGCAGAGGAAGGAGCGGCTCTTAGGGTCGACCTTGAAGAACATTGTAAAGGGATAAAAGACGCCCTTGAGCAGATACGTTCCCGGAGTAAAGAGGTTCCGGAGGAATATAAACAGAAACTGAAGAAAAGGGTCGATGTTCTGCTGGCGGACGGTAAACTGAAGCTGGACGAGGCAACACTTGCACGAGAGGTGGCGATTTTGGCCGAACGTTCGGACATATCCGAAGAGATAGCAAGGCTGGATTCTCACCTTCAGCAGTTTGCCCGGAGTTGTGGGGGTGCTACAGGTGATAAAAAGGTGCGTCAAGTGGGGAACAAGAGGAATAATCAGGCCGGACGTAAGCTGGATTTCATAAGCCAGGAGATGCTCAGAGAAGCCAACACCATTGCGAGCAAGACTACGGATATCGATGTTGTCCGCTGGGTGGTTGATATAAAATGCCGGATAGACAGGATTAAAGAACAGGTTCAGAATGTAGAGTGAAAGGACAGATGGACGAGCAGCAAAACACAAAAGGCAAGGTAGTAATAATAAGCGGCCCGTCAGGTGTCGGGAAGAGCACGATTTGCAGAGAGGCGGTCAAGCAGCTTGATAACGCCTATCTTAGTGTATCGGTTACAACACGGCAGAAATCGGATTCTGAAGTTGACGGCCAGGACTATTGGTTTATATCGAAAGAGCAATTTCAGGAGAAGATTGACAAAGGGCTGCTGCTGGAATATGCCGAAGTTTTCGGGAATTTATACGGAACGCCGAGACAGGAGGTTAACGAAGCGCTGGCGGAAGGCAAGACGGTTATTCTGGAAATAGACGTTCAGGGCGCCAGGCAGGCAAAGATGATATACCAGGATGCGAAAATGATATTTATTTTTCCTCCGACTCAAAAGGACCTGGCTGCTCGTATGAACCGGCGCGGCAGGGAAGAGGCCGAGAGGGCTGAAGAAAGATTGGAATTGGCGGATGATGAAATGGCGGCCGCCTGGCAGTACTATAACAATATGGTTATAAACGATAAACTGGAACAAGCGGTGCGCGAGGTGGTTCAAATTATACAGGAAGATACCGGAGATAAAGAAAAAAATGATTGATGAACTCAAGAATACAGAATTAGTTAATAAGGTTGGAGGCAGATTTAAGCTGACGGCTTTGATTCAAAAGCGGTTAGAGGAGTTAATTAACGGCTCCCGTCCGTTAATCGAAGATACGGAAGGCAAAACAAACCTAGAGATTGTTGTTCAGGAGATTAAGGAGGACAAGATAGTTATCGATAACCGAACGGGCGAAATAAAAGAACGGGAAGAGGAATGATTGGTGGGGCGATGGCCAGAAAAAGAGCCAATCTGAACGATATAAATATTCTGCTGGGGGTCAGCGGAGGAATATCAGCATATAAGGCGGTCGATTTGGCTGGCAAGCTTAGCGGTTTGGGGGCAAAGGTAAAGACGGTAATGACAGAATCGGCCTGCGAACTTGTCGGGCCAAAAAGCTTCGAGGCGGTTACCCGTTCGGCGGTTTTTACGAGTTTATGGGGGACGGCTGAAGAATATAATATCAGCCATATAAACCTTACGGACTGGGCGGATATTATCGTGTTAGCTCCGGCGACAGCCAACATCATCGGTAAAATCGCCAACGGCATCTGTGATGATATGCTCAGTACCGTTCTTTGTGCGTGCTGGGGCAAGCGGGCACTTTTGGCTCCTGCAATGAATAGTAATATGTGGGACAATCCGGCTGTTCAGCGAAATGTAAAGACGGTAAAAGGGATGGGTTTTGAACTGCTTGGGCCTGAAGAGGGACGGCTTGCCTGTGGGAGTGAAGGCGTCGGGAGAATGAGCGAGCCGCAGGATATATTAGAGGCGATAGTGAAAATCGCTTCCGGGATAAAAAAGAGTTAATCCTGCTGCAGGCGGCCTTTTTATCCTTAGACCGCGGAGGCGGTTTTTGTGAAGCATTCGATAGAAAAGAGTAAAATGCGTTTTTTAATCACAGCAGGCGGGACGCGGGAATACATTGACCCGGTGCGTTTTATTTCCAATGCAAGCAGCGGCAGGATGGGATATGCACTCGCCCGCGCAGCAGTCAGGGGCGGTCATAAGGTGACACTTATCAGCACCTGCGACCTGCAGCCTCCGGTGGGCGTGGAGTTTGTCGGAGTTGATAGCGCTTCTGAGATGTTTGCAGCGGTCAAAAGTTTTTTTGATAAATGCGATTGCCTTATTATGGCGGCGGCCGTGGCTGATTATACACCTGTCCGGTCGGCCAAAAGCAAAATCAGAAAGCAGAATAAATCTCTGAGTATCAAATTAAAACCCACAGCCGACATTTTAGAATGGGCGGGAAGGCAAAAAAGAGTAAAAGGTAAAAAGGCAAAAGGGCGGATTGTTGTCGGTTTCGCCCTTGAGGACAAAGCCATCCGGAGCCGGGCCGAAAAAAAACGGAAGGGGAAAAATCTCGATATGATAATCGCCAACAGTCCCGATGCAATCGGTTCGGAGAAGTCGACGGTTCATATAAAAACTTCAGACGGCGGCTGGGTAAAGATCGAAAACGCAACCAAAGCAACCATCGCCAAAAGGATTATCGCACTTCTGGCTGATTAGTCCTTTATCCCAAGGTCGTTTTTTGTGAGGATGGAGTCAAATTTGTAGCCGGCATTTTTGATATTTTCCCGTGCACCCTGTCTGCGGTCAATTACACAAACGATTTCTTTTACGGTCGCGCCGGCTTCAGTGATAATCTTTGCTGCTTCGAGTACCTGGCCGCCGGTAGTTGCGATGTCTTCAACGAGCAAAACCACATCGCCGGCGTTTAAGACGCCTTCGACCATTTTGCCTGTGCCGTAACCTTTTTTGCTGTTGCGAATTATTACCCAGTTTTTGCCTGTTGCCATTGCAGTTGCGGCGGCTAAAGCGACGCCTCCCAGTTCGGCGCCGGCTATTAAGGTAACATCAGGGGTTACATATTTGGCGAATTCTTCGCCGAGCGCATTAAGGATATCGGGGCAGGTCTCGAAAAGATATTTATCGAGATAATATTTGCTTTTCTTTCCGCTTCGAAGTGTAAAATCACCTTCAAGATATGCTGTTTCCTTGATGCGTTTTATCAGTTCTTCTGTGTTCATTTTGTTTCTTTCTCAATTAGGGTTCGGCCAAACTGGTGAGCAGTTGTATCAACATACCAATGGTTAATAATTGGACAATTATGGTAACTCCGGTAAAGATAATAAGAGCACCAAGAAATCTTAGCGATGTTATGGACTGTTTATTTATCCAGTCTTTTATGTAGTTTGGTATGAAAAGGCAAAGTGTTCCAATCGAAACATATAAAAGGCCAACTATTATTATAATCAAGAACTTAAGCCAACCTACCATCTGTTTCCCGCCTTTTCTATACTTTAAGTTCTACTGTTGTGTTTAATTGTTTGCGGTATTTTCTCCGGATTGGGGTTACGATATCCTTTATGAATTCATCGACCTGCTGCGGTGCCCGGCCGACATAGCTTTTGGGATTCAGTACAGTTTTGAAATTGACTTTGCTGAAAGCTTCATCGGCTTTAAGGCGGTCAATGAGGTCATTTGCTTTGCCGAATTGTTTTACCTGAGCGGCGGCGGCTTGAGAGTGCTGTCTTATTTTTTCGTGCAGTTTTTGCCTGTCTCCGCCGGCCCTGACGGCTGCCATTAAGATGTTTTCGGAGGCCATAAAGGGCAGTTCGGTAGCTAAGCGGGCAGCAATAACTTTGGGATAGACAACAAGGCCGTCAAGGACGTTGATAAGGATTTCCAGAATTCCGTCAACAGCTAAAAAAGCTTCAGGGATTACAATGCGCCTGTTGGCAGAATCGTCGAGGGTTCTTTCGAACCACTGCTCGGAAGCGGTCATCTGCGGGCTGGTCGCAAGGCTCAAAACCAGCCTGCTAAGGGCCGTTACCCTTTCTGCGCGCATCGGGTTTCTTTTGTATGCCATTGCAGAAGAGCCGACCTGGGTCTTAGCGAAAGGCTCTTCGAGTTCTTTCAGGTTTGCAAGCAGTCGAAGGTCGTTGCACATTTTGTGGGCGGATTGTGCTATCAGGGCGAGAGTATTTATTACAAGGGTATCAGTTTTTCTCTGATAGGTTTGGCCGGTAATGGAACAGGTATTTTTGAAGCCGAAGGCGGCGGCAATTGCTTTGTCGAGCCTTTTGACCTTGTTATGACTGCCGTCAAAAAGCGCCAGAAAGGAGGCCTGTGTGCCGGTGGTGCCTTTGACGCCTCTAAAGGGCAAAGTTTCGAGCCTGTGTTCGGCTTCTGCCAGGTCCATTACAAATTCATAGCACCAAAGCGCCGCCCTTTTGCCGACGGTGGTCAACTGGGCCGGCTGAAAATGAGTAAAGCCCAGTGTCGGCAGGGAACGATATTTCTTTGCGAATTTGCTCAGCAGGTTTATTACGGATGCAAGTTTGCCGGCGGTTAGCTGCAGGGCCTCTCGCATAATTATCAAATCGGTGTTATCGGCGACGTAACAGCTTGTTGCACCAAGGTGAATAATCGGGGCGGCTTTCGGGGCGGCGTCGGAGAAGGTATGGATATGCGCCATGACGTCATGGCGAAATTTCTTTTCGTAGCGGGCGGCCCTGTTAAAGTCGATATCGTCAAGATGTGCGGCCATCTGGTTTATCTGGGTTTGTTTTATGTCCAGGCCAAGCTTCTTTTGCGCCTTTGCAAGTTCGAGCCAGAGTCTTCGCCAGGTGCTAAACTTTTTTTGGGCACCGAAAAGTTCGGCCATTTCTTTGGAAGCGTTTCTTTCAACGAGCGGGCTTGTATATAAGTTTTTATTATCTGCCATTTTTTGCCCTCTTTAGAATTCACGTGGTATCAATTTTTGCCTGACGTTCGGCCAATAATTTTTCGACTTCCTCGATATCTTCAGGGCTTAATACGTAGTCCGAAGCGGCGGCGGTTTCTGTAATCTGGTCGGGTCTTCTTGCTCCGACAATAGCGGCGGTAACCTCGCTTCGACGAAGGACCCAGCTAATCGCTAATTGTGAGCATGTTCTGCCGCTGCGTTCGGCGATTTTTTTTAGCTCTTCGACGAGTTCCAATGTTGCACCAAACTGCGGCTGCTGGAAGTCGGGGTTTGTTTTTCGATGGTCGCCTTCGGGCAGATTTGCAAGGCGTTCGGGGGTGAATTTGCCGGCGAGCAGGCCTCTCTGCATCGGGCTGTATACGATAGCGCCGATATCGTTCTGTTGGCAATAGCCTAAAAGCTCATCTTCAACTTCTCGATGGAGCATACTATAGGGCGGCTGAAGCGAGGCGGCAGGGTGGATTTTCTGAATGCGTTTGATTTGCTCTACGCTGAAATTCGACACGCCGATATAACGCACTTTGCCCTCTTCGACCAGTTTTGTCATTTCTGTCCAGGCTTCTTCGATGTCTTCATCCGGCTCATAGAAGTGTATCTGGTAGAGGTCTATCGTGTCTATTCCGAGCCTTTTTAAGCTGTCGTGACATTCGGCCCGGACGCTCTCGGCTTTTAGGCGCGTTATCCTTTCGTGGTTGTCGTCCCAGCACAGGCCGCACTTGGTGGCGATAAGAGGTTTTTGTTTTATTTGTCTCAGGGCTTTGCCGACGACCGTTTCTGAACGGCCATGGCCATAAATAGGGGCTGTATCTATCCAGTTGATACCTTCATCCATTGCCCTGTGAATTGTAGCAATCGACTGGTCATCATCCTGCGGTCCCCAGCCGAACAGCCACGGCCCGCCCATCGCCCAAGCCCCTAATCCCACGGTAGTCAGTTGCAAATCTGTGTAGCCCAATTGTTTTATCTGCATAGTCATTCTCCCGAAAATTCAACATTTTCACCCAATAGCATATTGCCGAGCGGAATATATATCAACACTTTTGTGCTTCGGACGGGTAACTAATGGTACTGAGTTTCCTGAAAGCTTTTTTAAGTTTTACCATCCGCCCGGCTGAAGTACATCGCTGACGGGTTCGTTCCACCAGTTTGGGTCCCTGAAATACTGCTTCAGCATCATAGCCGAAGTTACACCGTCACCGGTAGCTGTGGCAAGCTGCATTGCGGCGCCTACCCTGCAGTCGCCGGCGACAAAGACACCGGGAACCTTAGTTCGCAGATACGCACAGTCGCATTTGATAAATCCGTTCTCGGTCAGGTCGACAAAACCTTTCAAAAAGCCGGTATTTGGTACCATACCTATGAATATGAATACACCGTCACAGGGATAGCTTTCTTCCTTGCTGGTTTTTACGTTTTTAAGCCTGACCGATTCGACTTTTTCCCGGCCTTCGATGGCGGTTGCTACCGTGTCGTATTTTATAATCAAATTCGAGTCCGGCTCGCCTGCTTTTTGTAGAAGTTCTTCGGTCAGTACCCTGGTTGCTCTAAACTGGTCTCTTCGATGTATTATTGTTACCTTGTCGGCAAATTTGGTCAGGTGGAGCGTTTCTTCAATGGCGGTGTTGCCCCCTCCGACGGCAACGACCTGTTTTCCTTTGAAGAACGGTGCATCACAGGTTCCGCAATAACTGACTCCTGCACCGGCGTTTCGGAACTGCTCTTCTCCGGGGACGCCAAGTTTTCGATAATCACTACCCAGCGCCAGGATAACGGCCCTTGAGGTATATTTGTCTTCGTCACAACTAACCTCGATATGGCCGTCCTGCAGTTTTTTAAGTGCAGTAACTTCGCAGCCGGTCTTTAACTCAGCCCCGAAGCCGAGCGCCTGCTTTTGCATTTGTTCAATCAGGCCGGGACCGTCTATTCGTTCGATACCGGGGTAGTTTTCTATTTTATCGGTGTTGTTGATTTGCCCGCCGGGTAAAAGTTTTTCAAGCACTAAGGTTTTTAATCTGTCCCGTGATGTATAAAGGGCGGCGGCCAGGCCGGCGGGACCTGCACCAATTATAATACAATCGTAAAGTTTTGTCTTTTCAGCCATAACGGAAAACCTCCAACTTTTCAAATTTCATATTTTGAGGTACTGTGCACCATTTTATTAGAATTGGTTTTGCTCCAACAATTTATTTTTTTGTAAAATAAAGTCAGCCCGTTCAGGAAATTGTTTCAATATGTTTTCTATACCGGTTCGTTCATAGTAGAAGCCCCGGCCATTGAGAAGTTCGGCCCTTAATATATATCGGCCATTTTCTACTTCGTTGGTTTTTGAGACAAGGGCTGGAGTGACTACTCCGTCAGGTTCGATGATATCAACAATTAACTTTTCACTGCCGCTGTCAAGCATCTGGGTGAACAGAAGTTCGAGCAAAATTTTGGGTATAGCAGCCGGACTGGGCTGATAATTTTCTTCAGATGCGGGATTGAG
>Ga0272442_10005925_pt1 | contig 16219 bp, 17 predicted proteins | sample SSMForm2O_FD_200262 | JGI IMG/M metagenome (GOLD analysis project Ga0272442, IMG submission 200262) | Marine sediment archaeal communities from Little Sippewissett salt marsh, Falmouth, MA, United States - SSM-Form-2O | ecosystem: Environmental > Aquatic > Marine > Wetlands > Sediment ...
TTTGCCTTTCCAAATGAAGAATTAACTGATTTTAACAATTCTTTTGCAAATAATTCCTTGTCAATGTAAAAATTAATGTAAGGTCCTGTTGCTTGTATTTTTTCAATGTTTTTTATCTTAAGCTTTGCTGATAACTCTTGTGCTATATCAACTGGAGATTTTTTAAACTTTTTAGCCAGAAGGAAACATGGTACAGCCAGATCTCCATAATTTTCAGGCTCTTCTATGTCATTTATAGACAAACCTGTCTTTTTAGCAATGTCTTTCTTAATATCAAGCCATGGATTATTCATATATTGAGATTGGTTTCATGACTTAAAAATATTAATATATGCTAAATCAATAGTATTTATGCCAAAATTAAAGATCGAATTGGGCAAATCTGGAAACAGGAACTTCTCAATTGAAGCTCAGGAACTAGTTACAGGCAGGTCATGTGTCATTGCCCAGTCTGGCGCTGGAAAATCATATTTAATTTCTGTATTATGCGAAAAGATGCTCAAAAATAAGATCCCTTTCTGTATTATTGATACAGAAGGTGAGTATTTTTCACTAAAAGAAAAATTTGAAATTCTGTGGGTCGGTGGAGAAGGATCTGATGTTGACATAGAAAAAGTTAATTTGAAAGAGCTTGCTGAAAAAGCTATAACAGAAAATATTCCTATAATATTTGATGTTTCTGATGTCCTCGAAGAAAGGAGATTTGTTGAAGAGTTTTCATCTAATCTTTATGATATTGCTACAATAAAACGCTCTCCATATCTTATGATAATAGAAGAAGCTGACAAGTTTATTCCTCAGAGCAAAGACTCAATAAAGAAAATAGAAGAGATATCGAGAAGGGGCAGAAAACGCGGTCTGGGATTGATGATAGCAACTCAAAGACCAGCTCTTGTAAATAAAAATGTTCTCAGCCAATGTGGCAATCAGTTTATAGGAAAACTTACAACTGAAAACGATCTTAAAGCTGTAAACTTATTTTTCTCAAGCAGAAAACAGTTAGAAGAACTGCCACTATTAGATGCTGGATACTTTTTTGCAATGGGAAACATTTCAAAGAGAAGAATCAAATTCAAATCAGATGAAAGAGAAACCCAGCACAAAGGACTGACACCAGAATTAATACCTAAAGACTCTCCAAAAATATCTGAATTTAAAAATATGTTTGAAATGCCCATGGAAGAATTTCATCCCAGAAAAGAGATTCTCAAGAAAAAGAAAGAAATGAAAGCAAAGGTCAGGGGATTTGAACCTATTTTTACTGACAAACAAAAACTGTTCAAAGTATTAGAACAGAGAAGGCGGAAAAAGTTTCTTTTGTTCGGAGAAAGAGAACCTATACAAAATCTTGATATGATATTCAGACCTTTATTCTATGTTGAAATAAGAACATTGGAAGGTTTGGTTAAAAAGAAGTTCAAAGAATATTCTTTCATAATGGATGGACTGAAAGGACATTTAGCTGAAATAAATAACGGTCTTTCATTTAGCAGAGGCTTTCATAATCTTCTTGGACTCAATGAAACAGAAGCAAATATACTGATAAAACTCAATAATTCGAAAGGCAAGACTGTTTCAGATATAGAACTTTTAACAGGACTTTCAGAAGGATCTGTACGCGGGGCTTTGAAGGATTTAAAAAATAAAAAGCTTATTACAGAATCTGGAAAAAGCGGACATGCAAAACTTTATTCCACTCTTGTAGATGTGCATCTTCCTAAGTTCTACAAACATCACGGTTTTCCTGCAAAGGAACTTATTGTTTCAGGTCATTTTCTAAAGCATAAAATAAGAGAAGAAGACTTCAAAGGAATAGTAAAAGCTCTCAATAAAAGAGCTGATGTTATTGAATTTAAATTATTTTTCTATCCAATGTGGAGAGCTAAACTAAAAAACAGAACAATGTATATTGACGGAATAACAGGAAAAGAAATAGTAGAAAATATAAAATAATTATTTTCTTTTCTTTGTCGGTCGTCCTTTCCAGCCTCTTCTTCTTCCAGACATTGGTTTTCTACCAAATGAACTTCTTATTGGTCTTGACTGTGGTCTTCTTGAAGCTGGACCGCCTGATTTCAATCTCATTAGACCCTTTATTTTAATCGTTTCAAATTGGGGTGTTGATTGTTTTTCTATGTTAAGTTTATATTGTCTGATAACTTTTGAGAAATCCATATGTTGTTCTCTGTCCAGAAGATTGATTGCCTTTCCATTTTCACCAGCACGTGCTGTTCTTCCTATTCTATGAATGTATTGTTCTGTTTTTGCCGGAATGTCATAGTTGTAAACATGTGTAACTCCTTTGATATCCAAACCGCGTGCAGCAACATCTGTACATATTAAGACATATACTTTTCCTGAATGGAAGCTTTGCAAAACATTGGTACGCTTTCCCTGAGTTAATCCACCATGTATCGATTGTGCTTCTATTCCTTGTAATGTAAGATTTCTTTCTACAAAGTCTACTGTTCTACGTGTGTTGCAGAAGATCATTACAAGACCTTCTTTTTCTTTTTTCAATAAATGAACTAATAATGAAAGTTTTTGCTTATCAGTAACATCATAATAAACTTGCTTTAATTTTGAAGGGTCTACCTGATTTTTTGCAGAGATAATAACCGGATCATTCATATATTTTCTTGATAATCTATTAACATTTCTATCAATTGTAGCTGAGAACAATAATGTCTGTCTTTCTCTCGGGCATTTTCTGATTATTTCTTCTATATCATCTACAAAACCCATGTCAAACATTCTGTCTGCTTCATCTATAACAAGAATCTTTACTTTTCCTAAGAATATTGTTTTTCTTTGAAGATGATCTAATAATCTTCCGGGAGTTGCTATAACAACATCAGCTGTTCTTAGTTTATGTATCTGAGGATTTATTGAAACTCCGCCGTAAACTTCAGTTATTTCTAATTTAATATGTTTTGAGAATTTTTTCAGTGCTTGAGATATCTGCTCAGCTAATTCTCTTGTAGGTGTAAGCACTAGTGATTGAATGCCTTTACCTCTCTGAGTATTTTGTATTATACCTGCACCAAAAACCAATGTCTTTCCTGAACCTGTAGCTGATCCGCCTATAACATCTTTTCCTTCTAATACCGGCGGAATTGATTTTTCCTGAATCTCTGTCGGGGTTTCTATTTTCATATTTGTTATATTTTCCAGTAATGTTTCACTCAACCCAAGTTCTTTAAAATCCTTTGTCATAATAGAAGGAGTAAGTTGACGTATTTAAAGAAATGTGTTATGGTGCGCCGTACGGGATTTGAACCCGTGTCACGAGCTTGGGAAGCTCGCATCCTACCACTAGACTAACAGCGCTTAAGAAAAATCACATCAATGTTATATGTTCTATTTCCTTAAGATCTTTTTCCTTCTTTTCAGCTTCCTTTTTTCTTCTCGACTGCTCTTCTTTCTTTTTGTCAAGAGCTCTCTGCAAACTGGATTTATCCTGCCATGAAAGAATTTCAATACCTAAAGAATTAAGCGCCTGAACAGAAGATGATTCTAAAGCAAATTTATCATATACAAGAACCTTTTTTATTCCTTTTGACTTTGCATCTTCTAATAATCTTTTCTCATTTGAATATCTGTCAACAAGGCCCCAGTTTTCTCTTGCATATTCAACCATCTGATTAGCAAATAAATCATTAGCGCCTATCAAAAGAACTGCCATCATATTTATCACCCAAAAATTGCTCCCATACCCTGAGCTGCTGTATCTTCATCAGAAAGTATCTTTTCTTTAGCCTGATCTAGTTTTTCCTGATCAATCTCTTCGATAAATTCCTTGATTAATTCTTTGCATTTTTCAACGCCTTCATCTGATCCTCTGATGAAAAAGAAACTTCCTTTAGCTTCTATGCCTAAAGATTCTGCACCCTTAACTGTAATTGACTGTTTTGAAGCAACATCAAAATCAGATTTTAAAGCATCTTCTGCTTTTGAAACATTTGCTGAACCTACAAAAGTAATATATTCCATTTAATCACCTGTATAGAGTTTAGGAAAATAGTATTTAAGCTTAATTAGAATTAAATTATAACAGATTTTATTATTTTTCAGTATTTTCTGTCTCTTCCAGCTCTTTATCAGATTCTATTCTAGCTTCTGTTGGCAATAAATTATATGCCATATTTATCCAATTGTCTGGATAGTACTCGTTAGCAAAGTCACAGTCGCCGACTGCATCTGTTTGCTCTTCAGACCAGTCTATGTATTCTAAAGTTCTAATAAACTCTCTATATAATGGGCAACATTCATTGTGCATTTTAGTGGCTATACAGTAACTTTTATCTTTTATTCTAAATTCATACCTTGAGTTACAATATTTTTCAAGGGCCTTTTCTTTAATTACAGAAGGTGCATTGGAGTATTTTCTTATTTTAGACGCACCTGATTCTTTATCATTCATATCTATAGATTATTGAAAAGCTATTTAAGCTTTGAAACATTGATGTGGAGCCGAGAGGGAGATTTGAACTCCCGATCTATTGCTTACGAGGCAATTGCTCTACCAGGCTAAGCCACCTCGGCATAGTATAACTTATAAAACAGATAGTATTAAAAACTTGTAATTCCCATTAATCTTAGGTGAACTTATGATAGAAAAAGGATTAGCTGATGAGAAAGTAAGTGAAGGCTGGATAAGAGCATGGCTTGCTTTCCAAGTTCTAGCTGTAAATCAGGATGTTACAGACAAATCTCTAGAAGAGCTTTTAAAGCGTCTGGAGAACGATGGAAGGGTAAAAATCTACAAGAAACAGTTATCAGATATAAAAGAAGTTGAAAAACCATTAAAAAATGTAGAAAAAGGCTACTCTAGAACAGCTGATATTGAACTTATTGTTAAAAATTTAGATGATATGGTCCAGATAGTTATTGAATTTGGCCCGTCTGCTATAGAAATACTTGAACCTAAGAATCTTAAGGTAGATCTGCCTCAGGCACAGTCTATTTTGAATATAATAGCTCAGGTAATGCACCAGTTCGCAGCAGCTGGAATAGGCGGAGTAGTTTTCATAAGACCTGACCAGCAAAAATAGTGATGTCATGAAAAGATTAGTATTCAGCATACTAATAGGGTTATTTTTATTATCTTTACCTAGCTATGCAGCTTCTGATTTATACCAGATGAATATAGAAGCTGAGGTTTTTGAAAGTGGGACAGTCAATTATACAATGGACATGTTGTTTGTAAATTTCTCAGGTCAGATATATACATTTACATTACAAGATTCTCCTTATGACATTGAAATAGATTCAGAAGCTGTCTGCACTATAAATGATATTACCTTTGAAAAGCAGATTACATGCGATTTTTCAAGTGTAATGAAAGACGGAATCAGCATAACAGTTAATTATAAGTCTGATGACACAGTAGATAATAAAAAGAATTATTTTTTGTTTTCTAAAGCCTTTAAGGTCCCTATTGATGTTAAAACATTGTCTGTATTGGTTAAAATACCAGAAGGGACAGCTTTAAGGGAGCCTACTGAAGAATCATATTCTCCTGATGAAGCTTTAGTTGGTTCAGACGGTAGAAGACCTATAATTGCCTGGGAAAGATCTAATTTTAAAGCTGGTAAAACTTTTGATACAACAATAGCTTATGAAATGATTAATGAAAATATTGATTATAGAAACTATATTGTAGTATTTGTATTTGGTATTATAGTTATAGCTATCATATTTGCTGTATATAAACTAAGAGTAAAGAAAGAAACAATAAAATCACTTATGCCTGTTTTAAAAGAAGATGAAAAGAAAGTTATGGATGCATTATTAAAACATGGATCAGGTGTAAATCAAAAGTTAATAGTAAAGGATAGTAATTATTCTAAAGCTAAAGTATCAAAAGTTTTGAAATCTTTAGCTGAAAGGGGTTTAATAAAGCTCGAGAGAATTGGTAGAAAAAATAGGGTTTACTTTGGTTCAGAATTTAAAAAAGAGGAACAAAAGGACTCTGGAAACAATTAGACTAACTAATAAACGTTTAATTTAGTTATAAGTTATGCTGGAAATACTGTTTCAGAGGTATAGAAACAGTTTCTACGAATATATATATCCTCCCTAATACCATATAATAGACAGGAAAAGAGCGCCAGCTATCGCTCGAGATCAACAGAAGATCGATGAAAGTGTTGATCTTTTTGGTGCGGCGAATTAGTTGCACAAAATTGGCGCCAAAGAAGTGCACATCACCGTGCAGCCTGGATTCAACCAGGATAAAAAATGACAACGGAGGAATAAAAAATGCAATTTAGAAAAATCGCAGCAATTGCAGGATCAGCTCTAATGGCAACATTAGCAGCAGCAGGACCAGCATTAGCTGTAAATCAAGTAAACCAAATAAACGAAATGGTAACTGTATCTGACAGTACAGTAAACTTCCCTCTAGTCGTTGTCGGGGAATCTGCAGCATCATCTGACGTAGCAGGAGCAATCGGAGTAGCAGCTATGTTAGCAGGTGAAGCAAAAACTGAAGAATCAGTAGTAACATCAGGCGGGGCAGCATCTGTCTCAAACGGTGCTACAATGGCAATCGCAGCAGACTCACTAAGACTATGGGAAACCCTAGCAGATTCAAAGCAAGTATTGACATCTGGAGACATGCCAACTCTATTAAAAGCTGGCACATACGAAGACTCTGATGGAGTATCATATGGATATTCTCAGTACTTGACTTTCAACAACAACGCAAACAACGGAACAATTGTCTATGACCAGCCATCAGGCGGAACAGAACCTCATCTAGGTTTGAAATTCGCAGGCGGTAGTGGAAATTCAGCATATGAATACCAACTGATCTTCACAAAGCAGTTCAGTGGTACAGCAGACACAACATCTCCATATAGTATAGACAAGCTTGTAAACACACAAGTAGAAATCTTGGGTAAGACTTATACAATAACAAAAGCTCAGGCATCTGCAAGTGCAAACCAAATAACACTAGAAATGTTAGCTGGAAAGAACTCACAGACTGTTACAACAGAATCAGGTGTAGACTATTCAGTAGACGGAACAACTTTCACTGTTGAATTGACAGCAGTAGGTACAATAGGTGCTGACGCTGCAGCAACAGTAAGAGTAACAGGCGGAACATTGCCAGAATCCGGAGAAACACTACAGATTAAGAACGGACAGACAAAAGAGTTATCTGACGGTACAATGGTCGGTGTAACTTCAATCTTTACAACAACAAAGACTGGAGCAATCGACTCAGCAACAGTATTTGTCGGAGCAGACAAGCTTTCATTAGCTGACACAGATTTAACTTCAAGATTTGGTGCAGGTGAATCAACTGTTGAAGTAAACGGACAGTCATCTGATGAAGTAGAAGTAGCAATTACAGGAACATCAGCAGCTGGCGGTGGTGCAGTAACACTAACAAAGATTGAATTCAAATACTCACCAATAACAGAACTGTTCTTGAAAAGCGGTGAATCAAACACTGACCCAATTTTCGGAGCATTTGACATACTATTCGGTGGTATGGATCCAGCTTTAGACGACACAACAGAAAGAGAAACAATTGAACTGTCACCATCTGGAACAAACGCACAGGTTGCTTTCACAGCAAGAACAGGCGACGATGTAACATTCAGCTTTGCTAGAGCAGCATCAAGCGATGTAACATTAAAGGACTCTGGAAACTACGCAGTTGAAGTTATAGAAGGTGCAGCTGTAAACACAAGCGAATATGCAATTATCTCACAAAACAGATTTGGACACATACTAAGACTAGTAAGTGCTTCAACAGCATCAACATCAACAACAAAGTTCACAGATGTTGTAACTGGTGAAACAGTCCAGGTAACTGGTGGAAACACTTCCCTATACCTAGATGGTCAGGAATACAAATTGTGCATAATCGCAGCAAACCAGGTAAAAATAACTTGGGGTGCATTAGCTGGTTACTGTGCTGAAGGTACACACATTGATGTGTTCCCAGTAATAGAGACAAGCAAAGGTGCTTTGTTAACATTCCAGGACACATTAAACATTTCAACACTTGCTAACGGAACAGCAATTGCAAATGCAACAACATACAACTTTAATATGCCAGGAACAAATTGGGACAGTACAGCAATGGACATAACTTCAGGTACAACAGCAGCAACAGGTCAGATCAACTATACATCAACTTCAGTTGGAGATGTATATAATGTAACATCACCTGCTGCAGCATGGATAGAGATCAAACCAACAAACAACAACGGTAGAACAGCACCAACAACTTACGGATATCCATCACTATTGTTGCTTGAAGAAAGAAATGAAGACAGTGCATACCACGCATTATCAGCAATGGTAACTTGTGGAACTTCAACAACAAGAGCTGAGGTACAAACAGCACCTGGAAACAGTTCCAAGATATATGGATCTGTAACTGCAGTAAGTGGTACATATCTACACCACTATTTAGACGGATATGGAACATACATTGAATACGACAGTTTAGCACCTGGAAAGATGACATTCAGCTATCCAGACGACGAAGCTGTAGTAACAGTAGCTGTAGGAGCTGACCCAGCAGTATCAGCAGGCGGAGCATCAGGAACTGTAACAACAGAAAAAGTATTGTCTGTAACAGCTGATATCGCAAAGCTTGATACAGAAATGACAGAAACTGACAAGGCAAACAACAACCTAATCGTTGTTGGTGGTCCAGCAGTAAACATGTTAGCATGGGAACTGCTTGTTTCTGAAGACAACCAAGCTGACAACCCATTCCCAGTATACGGATATCAATACGCAGATCTTGGAGTACCAATTGAAGAAAACAAAGCAATAATCAAATTGGTAGAAGACGCATTTGCAACAGGAAAGACTGCATTGGTAATCGCAGGATGGGATGCTGCAAACACAGATGTAGCTTGTAGAGTAGTACAGGACGGAAGCAAGCTATCAGACATGACTGGCGACTCAGCAACAGTTAGCGGAACAACATTTGCTAGCGTAACAGTAGCTTAAACGGGGTAACCCCCCTCTTTTCTTTTATTTTTTCATATTTTCTGAACAAGACCTAAGAATGCAAAACCATTAAATATTTGCTCTTTCAAGAATGTATCATGAAAAGACTGATGATTTTATTATTATTGGTAGTTCTAGTTGCTGGGTGCACTCAAACTACCAGTGAACCTGTACATGATATAGAATTTGGAGACAGAACTCTCCATTTCAGAGCAGATCTGAATGAAGCTAACAAAGTACCGGTAATACCAGATGAAAATGAACTCTTTTTATTGCTAGCAAATCCTTTTGTAGAAAAAATGAGAATATATTTCATACCCAGTGAAATGAATGGCTATTATAGTGTAGCTGGATATGAAATGACCTATAAATTAGTGACTATACACAAGTCACTTAATGGTAAGGTTATACAAATAGAAGCTGTTCCAATCAATTCTACAGACGAGATAACGGCTTCTGAAATTGAGCCTGCAATATTTATGAAGATGCCTGCCAACAACACTGCTGTTATTGTCGAAGAAAATAATTATATAGTAAATGTCTTTGGAAACTCTACTTTAGAAGATAAAACATATAGTGGACTTGATCTTGCTGCTGACAAACTATTATTAAGCATATTCAGCAAGCTAGAAACTAAAGGTTAAGTTTTTCTTCGATTTCTGGTCTTGAAACCACTTTTGAAAGAGTCTCATTTTCATTCAAGACTAATGTCGGTGATTTTGTAACATTAAACTGCCTTGCTAATATTCTGATTATACCTGAATCTAATTCATAATCTAATGGAACAATCAAAACCCTTTCTGTACCATATTCTTTTGTTACGGAATCAAGAACATGACCCTGTGTCTGAGAATCAGAACTATGTGTATCAAAGAAATAAAGAATTGTTGATACGTTTGTATTGCATTCTTCTTTCATTTTATAGGTAAGCATCCATAATTTAACATATAATATAGTCTGATCTTTCTTTAATCTGTAGAAATTTTCACTGGGATTTATAGCATTTTGCTCTGTTGCTATAAGCCTTTTATTAACTTCATAGAGGCTTTTTGAAGTTGATGATCTGCTCTCATCTATGATTTCGCAGGTTGCGTTTGTAAATTCAGTTATATACAGCATTTCTAATTGTGATTCTGAAATTGAAGACTGGAGACTAATCAAATCCTGGTCAATCTGGCTCTGCCTCATTTCTGTAAAATACCAGTTAAACAAAAATCCTGAAGCTATCAATACAAATGTCACCAAAGCTGCAACAATATAAGTTTTACTTTTTACCATGTTCTTTCAGCTCCAATTATCTCCTGGATTATGCTCAACATCCACCATACTCCTACTAAAGGAGTGTATATGAACATAAATAAAAGTATATCAAACATACTTGCAAATATATTTTCTTTGCTTAACTTTCCAGATAAAAATACATTAATAGCAAAAATAAACGTGAACAATACGAAAAGAAACATTATGATATTCGGATAGATTACCATATCAGGAATCAGAAGCGAAAGGTCAAATCCACTCATAAAGAATCCGTTTAAAAAATTCATCATTATTCTTGAAGTGTCAAATAAAAACATCAAAAGTAAAAGAAAATAAAGAACTATACTTATGGTTCCGCCAATTATGGCTACAGGAACCATAAAAAGACCAAAATCTGTCTTTTCAAATATCAAAAACTTGTACTTTCTTAGATTTTTTATCAGACCCCTGAACCACCTTATACGCTGCTTTGTCAAGCTTCTTAAATTGTTTGGAACTACTGTATATGCCAAAGCATTGATAGAATTCTCTATTTTATATCCTGCATTGTGAATTCTTAGACCTATTTCAAGATCTTCTGATAGATTATTTTCATCAAACCCCCCTGTTCTTTTCAAAATATCACTTCTGAAAAAACCGCACCCAGGAACCATATAAAGTGAATTCAAAAAAGTCATAATTTTTCTTGCAAAAATAACAGACATAAAATATTCTATTCTTTGTATTCTTTCCAAAAGGTTCTTCGGATTATAAACTTTCATAGCAGGAAGAACTGAACCCACTTTTGGATCATTAAAATATCCAATCAACTTTTTCAAGGAGTGACTTTCAATAAATGTCTCAGCATCAACAAAACCAAATATTTCGCCTTTAGATTTTTTCAGAGCCATGTTAAGCGGAATAGATTTTATACCGCTGTTCTCTTTTCTATTGATAAACTTTATTTTATTTCCAAAAGACTTTATTATTTTTTCTGTTTTATCTGTTGAACCGTCGTTAATAACAATAACTTCTATTTTTTTGGGATAATCAAGCTTGAGAACATGCTCTATGCATCTGCGTATAGATTTTTCTTCATTATATGCAGGAATAGCTATTGTAACTGACGGGTATCTCTTCGGTTTCGGGTCAATAAACATCTTGTCCTTGTTTACAAAAAATGTAATTAATATTACAGAACCGCAATAGATAGTAATAGAAACTATTATCATCTGTATTAGCAGTAGCGGCAAATTCATTTTTATCATTCCATTATTTCTTTAAGTATCACAGTAGCATAACTGCCCGAAGGCAGTGTAAATGATATTGTGGCTTTTAGCTTTCCTTCGTTAAATTCATCTTTACTTATCTCTATTATCTTTAGGTTTTTTGGTTTTAATAATAATTTTCTTTCTCCTCCGCTGCATTTTAATTCAGGCATTGACCTCATCAAAAACATATTTGGTCTTATGTCTATTTTTTTCAACAACTTTCTTGTTTCTGGATCAAGATTTTTTGAATCATATGAAACCAAAGACATTTTTTCTTTTTTAAGATCTTCTTTCTTTGCAACTTCATTCCAGACATAGGCCTGGACTGCATTAAGAAACATCTTTCTCAATCTTTTAGGCAGTCTTCTTAAAGCTCCTGCATAATCTCTAGGATAATTATAAAGATAATCTATCATTGTTCTTTCGTAGTTTAGTCTTTTTGGAAACTTTTTTATTGACTTTAGAAATCCTTGTTTGTTCCAATTTTTTTCAAGAAAATTTCTAGCTTCTTTAGCATCATCTGGCTCTTTTGGAAAAACTCTAGCTGTATAAATTTTTACAGCTTCCTTGAAATTTCCCTTAAGCATTTCCATTCCAACTAAATGCGTTATTGGCCTCACATCACCAAATCTCTGAGGACCAAAATAATTAGGTATTCCTTTTTTCAGTTTTGTTATTTTTTCCTTCAGTAAAGGTTCAAGTTCTTCTCTTTTAAGATTTATATCTCGAATAGTAATTACAAATTTGTTTCCTTCTAAATCTCCTAAATTCAATCTATCACCAGATGAAAAATCATAAAGCTCTATATCTTTTAATTTGATTTTTTGCAGCCTTTCTTTTGGAATATTCCAGACAGAAACTCTCTGTCGTGTTACTGCTCTTTTGTCCTTTGTACCTGCAACGCCAAGTCTTTTTGTGCTGACATGCAATGATTTTGCTATGAAACCAAGAGCTTTGTTGGTGTCCCAGTTAAACTTCTTCATCCAAAATATTGTAGCATCGTTTTCTGTATTTTCTTTAGTCTTAGGTATCTCTTCTACCTGAAAATCCTCTATTCTCTGTTTAATGCGTCCGCCTATTTTTCTATCCATAACATCACAGCATTGCCACTGTCAACATATCTCTTATTCCTAAAGCAAGACCAAGAATTAAAATAGCTATCTTTAGGAAGTTTGTGAATAACTTATCATCTGAATATTTGTCAACTAAGTGAAGAACAGAATATACAACAACGATTTTTAAAATAAAAATTGTCCACGGCATGAAAGGTAAAACTAAATAATTTGGAAGTGAAGATGAATTACAGTAAGCTCCCATGAGAACACCTGTCAGAACATGTTGTTCACAGTATCCAAAAAATGCTATTGAAGTGAAACTGCTTGATGCATCTAAAAGATGAGCTAAAATTATTCCTGCATTTATCTGGGATAATATTTTTGTTTTCTTTGAAACTATGAATAACAACACTGCCCAAAAAATAATTAAAGACAATATCATTCCCAAAGCTGTAAAATTAGATATTGATGTTAATGATAAATTATAAAGTAGAAATATTGCTCCGATAGCTATCATTGTTTTATAATATTCTATTTTAAATTTTTTCTGAATTAAAATTGATAAAATAAGCGATGAAATTGTTATTAAAAATATTGAAAAATATATCGGCGGGGAACACCATATCCATCCCTGATAAAGCATATGATCCCGAAGAGCTCTTGTCCAGCCGCCATAAATTATGAAAGGTAGTAAAGCATAAAGGAATTTTTTATCTATTTTTATCTTAAGATAATTCATCAGTTTAAATGCTCCGAGAACTGCAAAGCAAAATAAAATACCATAGACTATAGTTGCCTCTAGAGTATAATAATGACACAGCGGTTCTATGAATTTTTCTTGTATCCAAGACATATAATCACAATAACTTTAAGTGTCCTACAATCTTATCAATCTTACTATCATCTCCTGGACCTATACCAAGAGCGGTAACTGTTCCAGAAGGTATCTGAGTTTTTCCAGCATCTGTTATTATTTCAGATGGTATTTTTTCTCGTTTGGCGACTTTTCTGAGCTCTAAAAGCTCTTCTTTAGAAGAAACTTTGAGAACTATCTTTTTCATTCCTTCCATTAACCAAAATTTTCTCGTTAAAGCGCCCACTTTCAGGAAAGCTGCCAAGCTTGCATGAGCAACTTGGGACGCTAATTTTCCCTTATCCATTTTAACATCTGTTCTTACAACGATAGCTTGCTTCATTTATACACCTTTTAAATATTTCTTTGTTTTAAATATAAATTGATTTTATGCTAGTTAAATTGAATAAAAAATACCCTAAAATAAAAGAAATGCTACTTAGACCATTTCTGATAAAGATTAATCCTAATATAATATCATCTCTAGCTTTAGTTGCTGCGTTGATATCTGGATGGCTTTTTATCAATGATATAATATTTTTAGCTGGGATTTTCATATTGCTAAACGGTTTTTTTGATATTCTTGACGGTGAGATAGCAAGAAAGTACAGACTTGCCACAAAAAAAGGTGATTTTCTTGATCATGTTCTTGACAGAGTATCTGATATTGTCATAATACTTGGTTTGAGCTTCAGCAGCTATGTTCCTGACTGGCTTGGTTATGCAACAATAATAATAGTATTGCTTGTATCATATCTTGGAACAGAATCAAAAAGTATGATAGGCGGAAGATTATACAGCGGAATAATAGGGAGGGCCGACAGGTTAATTATTATAGTTTTAGGATGTTTTCTGTTCCCATTTGTTAATTTTATAGAATATTCTCTCTGGCTAATATTCATTCTTTCAATAATAACATTTGTCCAGAGGTTTTGGATAATTTACAGAAATATATAAACAAGACCATTTAGAAACATAAAGTATAAAGACAGTCTTACAAGTGAGCCAAGCATAACAGCTATCCATATTTTATATGGTTCTAAGCTTATCAACCGGCCTATAAGTGATCCTAGTATTGAGCCTGTCATATAAAAAGGCATCAAAACAAATGTAAACACGCCCACAAAAGCGACTTTTCTTATCCAAGGTTTTTTCTTCAGCATAGATTCTGTGCGGTCTATAACATAATTGACAAATCTACCAATTAACGGAAGGACTTTTACAAAGTCAAGATTCCATATAATAAACATTGATGCTAATGCATCTAAAAACAGCATAAAAGAAAATGCTATGTATTTATTTAACCCCAGCTTGAAAGCAGTGGGCACCCCAATCACTGTACCAAATGGATTGAACATATAAGCTCCAGCAAGCTTGAGCATATTTATCAATAAAACTTTATCTACAAATAATATTCCTATGCATACTAATATTCCTATTATCCATGGAGTAAAAAATTTTAGAATTAAAAATTCAAGCGGCTCCTGAGAAACTATTTCATCTATCTCTTCTTTGGCATATTTTCCATATTTTCTTATTCTGTTTTTCTGATTCTTCTTCATAGCTTGGGCCTCTTGTTCAATATTCTCCAGTTAAAAATACGGTTTAGTTTCATATAAGAAACATATGCTAAATGCGAAACTGGCATTCTTTTCCCAAGTATCTTTACCTTTCCTTTTAATATTGCTTCAAGAGGATCCATATCACATACAATTACTGCATTACCAACATCTTTCCAATAATGTGCATCGCTTCCAGCAGTTTTAGGCATTTTATGTTTTTCAGAAAATCTCTGAGCTTTTTTATTATAGAAATTAAAATGAAGTGAATTATAGACTTCAACAGCATCTGTCAAAACTGCTTTTTCTTTTAAAACTTTTCCTAATAAATATTCTGCAAATGGGTGTGGTGCAACAGCAACTCCACCCAAATCATGAACTCTCTGTATTGTATCTTCAACAGACATCATCGGTCTCACTTCTTCATCAATACCTAAACACAGAACTTCACCATCTCTTGTCATTACCTCAGAACCTGTTATAACTTTAAAATCTTTTTTATAGTGTTTTGCAAATTTTTTACCTATAATGCTTCCCCGTATAGTGTCGTGATCTGTTATAGCCATTCCAGAAAGACCTAATTTAACAGCTGCCTTTATCATATCTTCTGGTCTGTTTACAGCATCAGTGCCCCAAAATGCGTGATGAGAATATATTGTATGACAATGCAATTCATATTTCATTTACCAAGGCACCTCCTTTATTTTTAATACATATCCAACTATGTTAGCAATTCTATGAACTATTGGTGTTAAAGCGATTAATATTATTATCATTGCCCAGTCTATGTATGTGAAAAAATATCCAAATAAAGCCGCGCCTACTACAAAATCAAGCTGATCTAATAACAATGCATCTTCTCCTCTTCTCATTCCTATTCTTCTTTTTATGAATGATCCGACAATATCAGCAAACAATGCTCCAAATGAAATTACAAACCCTATAAAAATATCAATATATGGAAGTGTTATTTCAGTGCCTTCGAATAAAAATATTATATCATTATAGAAAAATGTCATTATAAATCCTGTTAAAGTACCTAAAATTACACCGAAAACCAAACCTTCAATTGTTTTTCCGTCCCCTAAAAGCCTTTCTTTACCAAAGTATTTTCTCCTATCAATTGGCATTTTTCCTTTTGCTAATGGAGCTGAAGCATTGGCTACATAAGCTGGCATTATAAACCACAATGTAGCTATCAAATACAGCCAAAATTCTGAAGCCATAATATCACTTAATATCAATATTTTATAAATA